>OAUF01000020.1_pt1 | contig 160143 bp, 149 predicted proteins | sample 1495111 | NCBI WGS metagenome assembly OAUF01 (sample SAMEA2580002, study PRJEB22360) | human gut metagenome | reverse complement strand
GTACGGTGGTGTGAGAGGGGCGGAAGGTCAGTTGGCTTTCCCCTCTACTCGATTGATTTGTTAGAATAACCCAACATTTTCAACAAAGATAGAATTTATCATCGTTATTTTAAAACCCGATAAACTTTGTTCTACCAACGAATTGACTTGTGATGATCATTATGTTTAAAAAATAATAAACATTTAGGAATGTAAACGGTTAAAAAAAGAGCTATCTTTTAAGCGTGAGATAAACACGAACGATTCTTAACTAAGAAAATAATTGTACGCGCTTCTCTTTTAGCAACGGCGGTGCACAGCTATTGAGGAAGAGCAGCCAATACTTGACTATAGATAATCTAAAGAGAGGAGGATGTTTATGAAGAAGCATCTATTAAACAAAAATCAGCTTTTTTCACTGAAGCGAAAGACGTTAGAAAAGCGCATCAGAAAATACTATTTTGAAACTGGCGATGCAAAAGATACCTTGGAATTTTTACTTGTACTGCAAGTACGAGAAGAATTAACCAATGACGATTTTTCTTTTATGATGGTGGATATCGTCAAACATATCTTCATGAAAACTAAAAATACGCGTTTATTGCGCCGTTTGTCTATTTTTTTCGAAGATTACTTTGATAAAAAAGAATGGAAAGTGTTATCACGAAGATTATTTACGGTAAAACATTTCATTGCCGATAAGCTAGAAAAACTATATACCCATTTTGCCAAAATGCCTTTGGAAAGCTTGGTCGGTTCATGAAGCTGATTTTTTCAGGATAAATAGAAAAGGGGTGGAGAGTATAGGTAAAACGAGAATAAGATTACAAGTTAAATATGAAAAAAGCAACGGAAACTATCATCGTTTTAGTATCAAAGACGTCAATCGTGACTTGCCAGCAGAAAAAATCAAATCCTCTTTGGGAAAACTAGCAATCGTTGATCTATTTGACCAAGACGGTGTGGGACTCTTCAAAAAAGCGGTTGAAGCAAAATTTGTCGAAACCACTGAGTCAAAAATCTTTGATAACCGAAACGATGAAGATACGCTTCAAGAAAAAAGTGCGGCGTCCGAAAAACAATTGATTCGAATTCCAGAGGATCTGATCATTACAGAAGAAAGACCAGAACCAGATATTTTGATCCAAAAAATTGGACTGCCTAAGGGAATTGATCTTCAAGAATTGAATGATCAACAGACGACTTCGATCCTAATTGCTTGCATGCACGTCAATGCTGAGCTGGAGGATGTTTGGCTTGAAGACAATCAAATTACATTGATTGAGAGATTGAAAAGCTAACCAATCATTTTAAAGAAAATACAAAAACAGCATTTATAAAACTTTTGTTTGCTTTATCAGAAATCCAACGTTGGTATAAAGCGGACATTCAACAATAATAGGCTTAGTTGGCGTAAGAAAAAAATCAAAATTTTTAAACCTGCTGAAATAGCGGGTTATTTGACGAGTCCGATTTTTCACAGTTTTATTAACTTCGCTGAGAGTCAGCTGCGTAACGTTCAGCGAACCAAGTAAATTTCACTTACCTTTATTCCTCAAACACTTCTCTAAATGTTCACTTCTAATTTTCCTCACACCTGAGACTTTCCATCACGCTTTTTTTCACTTATACTGGAGCTATCGAATTTTACCTGAATTAGAATCAAAAAAATTTTTTCAGAAATCGTTTGAAAAATCTAGTTAGGTGATTTAAAAGAAAAAATTTCATTAGTAAGAAATAAGGAGCAGTCGAATGGGAGAACGGGCGGATATTTTTTTGAGTACCTTTAATCGGATTGAAAAGGAACTAAAACGACAATTAGGCAATCCGGTGAATATGAGCTTTAGTGAAGCGGTGAGACGCTTATCAAAACGGCGAGATAACTTAATTGGCGACAGTGAGAATGATTTGCTGCAGCTGGCACAATTGCGCAATGCGATTGTGCATGATCAAGTGGCGGATGATTTTGTTATTGCTGAGCCGAATGATTGGGCAGTTACACGCATTAAACAAATCGAGGAAAGCTTATTGCGTCCAGAAAAGGTGTTGCCAAGGTTTGGTAAAAAAGTCACTGGATTTGAACGAAATCTGCCATTGGTAGAAATCATGAAAATCATCACGGAAAAACGTTTTTCCCAGTTTCCGGTTTATGACTCTGGAAAGTTTATGGGCTTGATTACTTTGAGAACCATTGGGTTTTATTTTGCCCAAGCTAGTCTATCTGGTTCTGTTAGTCTTAAGGGACGTATAGCTGAAGATTTATTGTTAGGAAACGGCAAGCGCACGAATTTCAAATTTGTTTCAGCTGATACAAAAGTTTCTGAGGTAGAAAAAATGTTTCAGACAGAAGCCATTTTAGAAGCGATCTTGATTACAAAAGATGGACATTCGGATGGCAATCTGTTGGGCATTATTCGACCGCGAGATATTTATAGTCAAGAAGGGGAGCAATAAGCTTGTTAGTCATTTATTTATTATTAAGTGCAGGAATCATCGCGCTCGACCAATGGTTCAAATGGTGGATCGTCAATCAGTATAATTTTGGTGAAAGTCAAACGATCCTTCCAAATGTTTTGTCACTAACCCATATTCGCAATACCGGAGGCGCGTTTAGTCTCTTTGAAGGACAGCAAATCTTTTTTATTGTTATCACGATTGTTGCAGTAGTTGCGGTGATTTATTATCTAGTCAAACATTTACAGGAGAGTAAATGGCTGACCTTAGGCTTGAGCTTCTTTTTAGCTGGGGCCATCGGTAATTTCATCGATCGTTTCCGTTTAGGTTATGTCGTGGATATGTTCCGTTTGGATTTCATTAATTTTCCAATTTTTAATATCGCTGACATGGCTTTAGTGATAGGTGTCATTATGATTTTTATTTATATTCTATTAGATGAGAGAGACAAGAAAAATGACTAATCAAATTGAAGTAATGATAAAAGAAGAAACCGGGAGGATCGATAAGGTCTTGAATGACCGCCTGGCAGATTATTCTCGTTCACAGATTCAACAATGGATCAAGGAACAACATGTTTCCATTGAAGGCAAAGTCATCAAGGCAAATTACAAAGTAAATGCTGGAGATAAAATCCTGATCGAGATTCCTGAACCCGAAGAGTTGGATCTTATTCCCGAAAATCTAGATTTGGATATTGTCTATGAGGATGACGATGTCGTGGTGGTAAATAAACCTCAAGGCATGGTGGTCCATCCATCTGCAGGCCATCCCAAAGGTACGCTAGTGAATGGATTATTGTATCAAATCAAAAGCCTATCAACGATCAATGATGTGATTCGCCCAGGGATCGTCCACCGTATCGATAAGGATACTTCTGGTTTATTGATGGTGGCGAAGAATGACCGCTCCCATGAAGCATTAGCGAAACAGCTGAAAGATAAAACCTCTTTAAGAAAATATGTGGCGCTAGTTCACGGAGAGATTCCTCACGAAAAGGGACGAATCGAAGCACCAATTGGTCGTTCAAAGGTTAATCGAAAAATGCAGGCCGTGATCGAAGACGGCAAACCGGCTGTGACTCACTTTGAAGTTTTGAAACGTTACGAAGGCTTCACGTTAATTGAATTACAGCTAGAAACGGGACGTACCCATCAAATTAGAGTGCACATGCAATACATCGGTTATCCAGTCGCTGGCGATCCTTTGTATGGGCCAAAGAAAACCTTGAAGGGGAATGGACAATTTTTGCATGCGAAATTATTGGGCTTTGAACACCCCACGACAGGCGAGATGATGGTCTTTGAAGCACCGCTGCCAGAAATTTTCAAAAAAACTTTGAAACAGTTAAAAGAAAAAGATTGATTTCTTAAATCAGGAATAGTATAGTGTCTGTAGTAAGAAATAAATAACTAAATAGTAATCCTTTAAGAGTAGTCCCGTGAGGCTAAGAAGGAAGTAGATAGTGATTTGGTCTAGGTGCGCCTAGGTGAACACTATCATTTTGACGAAGTCGATAACATTCCTCCTACCTAACTACGGGTAGGAGTTTTTTTTGCGAAAAATAAAGGCATTTAAACGAATAAGGATGTCAGTTCAACTTTTCGCAGTTTACTTTAGGAAGAGAAACTAGTTCCAAAAGCTGAGCCGATCATCCGCGTGAACGCTCTAGTTGAATGATATACGGCATTTGAATCGAACTAATTTTTCCCTGAAAAATTAATTCATTAAAACAAATAAGGAGGAGACAGGATGTATAAAAAAGAGGTAGTAGATGAGGTAACAATGAAACGAGCGTTGACTCGGATTACTTACGAGATCATCGAACGAAATAAGGGGGTTCAGGATATCGTCTTGATCGGGATCAAAACCCGCGGGATTTTTATCGCACAAAGAATCGCAGAACGCCTTAAGCAATTGGAGCACATCGATGTTCCGGTTGGGGAGTTGGATATTACATTGTATCGGGACGATGTGAATGTAGCGGAAGCTGAACCGGAATTACATTCATCAGATATTCCTTTTTCAATTGAGGGCAAAGAAGTAATCTTGGTCGACGATGTCTTGTTCACCGGCAGAACAATTCGTGCAGCTCTAGATGCTGTCATCGACTTAGGTCGTCCAAACCGTATCTCTCTGGCAGTCTTAGTTGACCGCGGCCATCGCGAATTGCCAATACGCGCGGATTATGTTGGGAAAAATATCCCAACAGCCTTGACGGAGGAAATTGTCGTTGAAATGGAAGAAAACGACGGGCAGGACCGCATCTTAATTCAAAAAGAAGACTAATCAGACAAATATTTAGACACTAGAAAGAGGAAATCCAATGCAAGAGTTTCACAATGATGACGTTGTTTTAGATATTCACGACCGCCCAAGTGCAGGCCACTGGGTCGGATTAAGTATTCAACATTTATTCACCATGTTCGGCGCGACCGTCTTGGTACCGATCTTAGTCGGAATCAATCCAAGTATCGCTCTAGTAAGTTCGGGGTTAGGAACCTTGGTTTACTTAACGGTAACCAAAGGAAAAATCCCCGCTTACTTAGGTAGTAGCTTCGCTTTTATCGCGGCGATGAAATTATTAATGAAAAGTGACGGCTATCCAGCAGTTGCCCAAGGGGCTTTGACCTGCGGTTTGGTTTATCTGATCGTTTCCTTCATTATTAAAAAAATCGGCTCTGGCTGGCTGGATAAAATCTTACCGCCGATTGTCGTTGGACCAGTGGTAATGGTTATTGGCTTAGGCCTAGCCAGCAACGCTGCACAAAATGCCATGTATAACAACGGCGAATACAGCTTCAAATATGTGTTAGTTGCTTTGATTACTTTAGCCTTAACAATTTTCTTCAATATGTTCTTCACCGGATTTTTAGGATTGATTCCCATTCTGTTAGGAATCGTTGGCGGCTACATTACAGCAATGATCTTCGGCATCATCGACTATCAACCGATCATCGAGGCAAAATGGTTGGCGATGCCAGCGTTCAGTGTGCCATTCGCTACTTATCAGCCAAAACTGTACGTTAACGCGATTACAACAATGGCGCCAATCGCTTTTGTCACCATGACTGAACACATCGGCCACTTGATGGTATTAAATAAATTAACGAAACGCAATTTCTTCGAAAATCCTGGTTTGGATCGCACCTTGATGGGGGATGGTTTAGCGCAAATCGTCGCAGGCCTAGTAGGTGGACCTCCGGTAACCAGTTACGGAGAAAACATCGGCGTACTGGCAATCACCCGCGTACACAGTGTGTTCGTTATCGGCGGTGCCGCGATCTTCGCAGTCTTATTAGGATTTGTCGGCAAACTCAGCGCCTTGATCTTAAGTATCCCAGGGCCGGTAATCTCAGGCATCAGCTTCATCTTGTTCGGAGTTATCGCAGCCAGCGGATTGAAAATCTTGATCGAAAATAAAATTGATTTTGATAAGAAAAAGAATCTATTGATTGCTTCAACTATCCTAGTCATTGGAATTGGCGGATTGGTCTTTGAAGCAGGCACCTTCACATTATCTGCTATGGCTTTAGCCACAGTCTTAGGAATTATCTTGAACTTAATCCTGCCGGAGCAGGCACGTAGCGAGAAATAGACAGCCAAGCATTTTATCTAGGAATTAAAGGAGGAAATTTCATGATCATCCAGTCTGAAGAGATCAGTCTGAAACATTTATTGACGGTGGAAGCCTTAACCGATCAAGAGGTGATGGGACTGATTCGTCGAGCGCAGCAGTTCAAACAAGGTGCGCGATGGACACCCCACAAGGACCAATACTTTGTTTCCAATCTTTTCTTTGAAAATAGTACCCGAACCCATAAAAGTTTTGAAGTCGCTGAGAAAAAACTCGGACTAGATGTGATTGATTTTGACGCAAAAACCAGCTCGGTTCAAAAAGGGGAAACTCTTTATGACACGGTTTTAACGATGTCGGCATTGGGGGTGGATGTAGCAGTAATTCGCCATAGCGATGAGAACTACTATGATGAATTAATCCAAAGCAAAACGATTCAATGTTCGATCGTCAACGGCGGGGACGGCAGTGGGCAGCATCCTACTCAATGTTTGCTTGACCTAATGACGATTTATCAAGAGTTTGGCCGCTTTGCTGGATTAAAAGTCGCGATTGCAGGAGATATTACCCATTCGCGCGTCGCAAAATCTAATATGCAAATGTTGAAACGCCTCGGCGCAGAAGTTTATTTTTCTGGACCGAAAGAATGGTATGACGAAAGCTTTGATGTGTATGGTACCTATCGTCCATTGGATGAGCTTGTACCTGAGGTGGATGTCATGATGCTCTTAAGAGTGCAGCACGAACGACATGATGGACAGGAAAGCTTTTCAAAGGAAGAATATCATCAAAAATACGGCTTAACGATTGAACGCGGGAAGCAATTGAAAGAAAAAGCGATTATCATGCATCCGGCGCCAGTCAATCGCGATGTCGAAATTGCAGACAGTTTAGTTGAAAGCTTACAATCACGAATCGTTCCGCAAATGACTAACGGTGTCTATATTCGGATGGCTATTTTAGAAGCAGTACTTAATGGAAAAGCGTAAAGGGGCAGATAATATGAAAACATTAATTAAAAATGGAAAGATCGTAACAAAAGACAATCAAACAATGGCATGTGACCTTTGGCTAGAGAACGGGATTATCGCCGGTATCGGCAAAGACTTTTCGGGCATTTCGTTTGATCAAGAGTACGACGCAAACAATCAATTAATCACACCAGGTTTAGTTGATGTTCATGTTCATTTACGAGAACCAGGCTTTACTTATAAAGAAACCATCAAGGATGGCTCAAAAGCGGCAGCTCGCGGCGGCTACACAACAGTCTGCGCGATGCCGAATCTTGATCCAGTTCCTGACACCGTCGAAAAATTCAACGACATAAAAGCGATCATTGATAAGGATGCGGTCGTAAAAGTCCATCAATACGCACCGATTACGGAAGAGCTTCGCAGCGAAACCTTAACCGATCAAAAAGGCTTGAAAGCAGCCGGCGCCTTCGCCTTCACGAATGATGGAGTAGGGGTACAAACAGCTGGAACCATGTATCTAGCCATGAAGGAAGCCGCGGAAAATAATATGGCGCTAGTCGCTCACACCGAAGATGAATCCTTATTATTCGGCGGCGTGATGCATCACGGAAAAATCAGTGAAAAGCTTGATTTACCAGGCATTTTAAGTGCGACTGAATCTTCGCAAATCGCTAGAGACCTGATCTTAGCAGAGGAAACCGGCGTACACTATCATGTTTGCCACGTTTCCACTAAAGAAAGTGTGCGTGTCATCCGCGACGCGAAGAAAGCCGGTGTGCACGTAACCGCAGAAGTTTCTCCGCATCACTTGATCTTAATCGATGAAAATATTCCAGAGGATCACGGCTACTGGAAAATGAATCCACCGTTACGCGGAGTAGAAGATCGCGAAGCCTTGATCGAAGGTTTGCTTGACGGTACGATCGACTGTATCGCAACTGACCATGCACCTCACGGCTTCGAAGAGAAAAATCAAAGCTTCTTGAAATCACCATTCGGAATCGTTGGCAGTGAAACAGCTTTCCAATTAATCTATACACACTTTGTTGAAACAGGACGCTTTACTTTAGAACAAGTAATTGATTGGATGGCAGTCAAGCCAGCAGAAATTTTCGGAATGACGGTGGGAACCTTAAATATTGGTCAGCCAGCAGACATCGCGGTATTTGACCTGAGTCACGAAGAAAAAATCGATGACAAAAAATTTGCTTCATTAGGAGTGAACACGCCTTTCACTGGCTGGCCAGTCAAGGGTGCGACACTGATGACCTTCGTGGATGGTCAGTTGGTATACAACAAGGAGGACTAAGACGTTGAAAAGACTTTTAATATTAGAAGATGGCACAGTATTTGAAGGGGAAGGCTTCGGCGCTGAAGCAAATGTGGTCGGCGAAGTGGTTTTCACCACAAGTATGACCGGTTATCAAGAAACGATTACGGACCAAAGCTTCAATGGACAAATCATTACCTTCACCTATCCAATGGTCGGAAATTATGGCGTGAACCGCGATGATTATGAATCCATCGCACCCACCTGTAAAGGCGTGATCGTAAAAGAACACGCCCGCTTAGCTAGCAACTGGCGCAACCAAATGACGCTAGACGAATTTTTGAAGCGCAAAGGGATTCCCGGAATTTCCGGAATTGATACCCGCGCATTAACGAAAAAATTACGCAGCGTTGGAACGATGAAAGGCAGTATTGTTGATCCAGCTGATCAGTTTGAACATTCGTTTGATCAACTAAAAGCAACGGTCTTACCAACGAACCAAGTTGCACAAGTTTCTACAGTAACTCCTTACCCAAGCCCAGGCGTAGGCCGCAATGTGGTCGTGATCGACTTCGGTCTAAAACACAGTATTCTGCGAGAATTATCACGTCGCGAATGTAATTTGACTGTGATGCCTTATAACACTGATGCTCAAACGATTTTAGACCTTTGTCCGGATGGTGTGATGTTGACCAATGGGCCTGGAGATCCGAAAGATGTGCCAGAAGCAATCGAAATGATTCAGCAGATTCAAGGAAAAGTGCCGATTTTCGGGATTTGTCTTGGACACCAGCTGTTCTCGTTAGCCAACGGTGCGGATACCTACAAAATGAAGTTTGGACACCGCGGATTGAATCATCCGGTGCGGGAAATCGCTACCGGTCGCATCGATTTTACTTCACAGAATCATGGATTTGCAGTCGATGAAAAAACAATTGATCCAGAAAAATTAATGGTTACCCACGTAGAAGTCAATGATGGCACGGTTGAAGGGGTTCGTCATCGGAATTACCCAGCCTTCAGCGTTCAGTATCACCCAGACGCTGCGCCGGGACCACACGACGGGGTTCATTTATTTGATGAGTTTATGGAAATGATGGATGCATGGAAGGAGCAAGCATAAATGCCAAAACGTACAGATATTAAAAAGATCATGGTGATCGGTTCTGGACCTATCGTGATCGGACAAGCCGCGGAATTTGATTACGCCGGCACACAAGCTTGCTTAGCGTTAAAAGAAGAAGGCTATGAAGTTGTTCTGGTGAATTCAAACCCAGCAACAATCATGACCGACAAAGAAATTGCAGACAGTGTTTATATCGAACCAATCACGCTCGAATTTGTTTCTCGCATCCTGCGCAAAGAATTGCCAGATGCAATCCTGCCAACATTAGGCGGGCAAACTGGCTTGAACATGGCAATGGAATTAGCAGATTCAGGCATTTTAGATGAGTTAAAAATTGAATTGCTGGGAACAAAATTGTCGGCGATCGATCAAGCAGAGGACCGCGACTTGTTTAAGCAATTAATGGAAGAATTGAATCAACCAATTCCTGAATCTGAGATTGTGAATACCGTTGAAGAAGCGGTAGCCTTCGCCAATACCATCGGTTATCCGATCATCGTTCGTCCAGCCTTCACACTAGGTGGAACTGGCGGCGGGATGTGTGACAACGAAGAAGAGCTTCGGACTGTCGCTGAAAACGGGTTGAAGCTTTCACCAGCGACGCAATGTTTGATTGAAAAATCAATCGCTGGCTTCAAGGAAATCGAATATGAAGTGATGCGGGATTCAGCCGACAATGCCATCGTGGTTTGTAACATGGAAAACTTCGATCCAGTTGGTGTGCACACCGGAGATTCTATCGTATTCGCGCCAAGCCAGACGCTATCTGACTATGAATATCAAATGCTGCGAGACGCTTCCTTATCGATCATTCGCGCCTTGAAAATCGAAGGCGGCTGTAATGTGCAGCTGGCTCTTGACCCACATAGCTTCAACTACTATGTAATCGAAGTAAATCCGCGAGTTTCTCGCTCATCAGCCTTGGCAAGTAAAGCAACGGGTTATCCAATTGCGAAGTTGGCAGCAAAAATCGCGGTAGGCTTGACGCTGGATGAAATGAAAAATCCAGTAACAGAAACGACCTATGCAGAATTTGAACCGGCCCTAGATTATGTCGTTGCCAAAATTCCACGTTGGCCCTTTGATAAATTCGAAAGCGGCGAACGTGTCTTAGGCACACAAATGAAGGCCACTGGTGAAGTCATGGCGATCGGCCGGAACATCGAAGAATCATTATTGAAGGCCGTTCGCTCACTAGAAATTGGAACTTACCATGCGGAGTTACCAGAACTAAGCGAAGTTACCGATGATGAATTAACTGAAAAAATGGTCAAGGCACAAGATGATCGCTTATTCTATCTAACTGAAGCGATTCGTCGCGGCTATTCGATCGAGGAAATCAATGAGCTAACCAAAGTCGATCTTTTCTTCCTAGATAAGCTGCTTCATATTGTTGAACTAGAAACAGCTTTAGCCCAAAACAAAAAAGATGTTGAGCTATTGAAGAAAGCCAAACAGAATGGTTTTACGGATGTGAAGATCGCACAACTTTGGGACATGACAGCCAATGAAGTGCGGAAATTCCGAACAACCGAAAAAATCGTTCCAGTTTACAAAATGGTAGATACTTGTGCGGCAGAATTTGAATCTCAAACGCCATATTTTTACAGCACCTACGAATTTGAAAATGAGAGTGTTCGTTCTGACAAAGAATCTGTCCTAGTTCTCGGTTCAGGTCCGATCCGGATCGGGCAAGGAGTCGAATTTGATTACGCGACCGTTCACTCAGTAAAGGCAATTCAAGCAGCTGGCTATGAAGCGATCATTATGAACAGCAATCCAGAAACTGTTTCGACTGATTTCTCCATCTCAGACAAGCTCTATTTCGAGCCGTTAACTCTTGAAGATGTGATGAACGTGATCGAGTTAGAACAACCGATTGGCGTGATCGTCCAATTCGGTGGACAAACCGCGATTAATTTAGCTGAACCTTTAGTTAATAACGGGGTTAAAATTTTAGGAACAACTATCGAAGATTTAGACCGCGCGGAAGACCGTGATCAGTTCGAACAAGTGCTGAAAAGTCTATCCATTCCGCAACCGCCAGGTGATACAGCGACGAGCGCGGAGGAAGCAGTTAAGATCGCTGAAAGAATCGGTTATCCAGTCTTGGTTCGTCCAAGCTATGTCTTAGGTGGACGGGCGATGGAAATCGTTGAAAACCAATCCGATTTGGAAGACTATATGGCCCACGCGGTCAAAGCCTCTCCTGAACATCCTGTTTTAGTCGACAGCTATTTAGTCGGTAAGGAATGTGAAGTAGATGCCATCTGTGACGGAGAAACCGTCTTGATCCCAGGAATTATGGAACATATCGAACGCGCAGGGGTTCACTCAGGCGATTCGATGGCGGTTTATCCGCCACAAACCTTCTCCGACGAGTTGAAGGCAACGATTGAAGATTATACACGACGGTTAGCATTAGGGATGAACTGCATCGGCATGATGAACATTCAGTTCGTTATCCATAATGATGAAGTCTTTGTCATCGAAGTCAATCCTCGTGCGAGTCGAACGGTGCCATTCTTGAGTAAAATCACGAATATTCCTATGGCGCAGATCGCAACCAAGGCGATTCTAGGTCAAAGCTTGAAGGAGCTTGGCTATGAAGATGGACTTTATCCTGAAAGCGACATGGTTCACGTTAAAGCACCAGTCTTCAGCTTCACGAAGCTGCAAAAGGTCGATACCTACTTAGGACCTGAAATGAAATCAACAGGTGAAGTCATGGGAACCGATCGTAATTTAGCAAAAGCTCTGTATAAAGCCTTCGCAGCATCTGGATTACATTTACCAGATTTCGGCGCAGTCTTGTTTACAGTAGCCGATGAAAACAAGGACGAAGCTTTAGATTTAGCCAAACGCTTCAAGGATGTCGGCTACAGCTTAGTTGCGACAGATGGAACAGCCAATTTCTTAGAAGAAAATGGCTTAAGTGCGGAACGAATCGCGAAAATCTCTGAATCAGATGATCACAATGTGATTGAGTTGATTCGCACGGGCAAAGCGCAAGTGGTCATCAATACGACCGATAAAAATCGCCAAAATTCATCCGAAGACGGCTTTATCATTCGCCGTGAAGCAGTTGAGCACGGTGTACCATTGTTCACATCCTTAGATACAGCGGATGCCATCTTAAGAGTGATGGAATCACGGGCATTTTCAATTCAAGAAATTTAATTCACACAGAGTGAAGCATGCTTCACTCTGTCGATTTATAGGGAGGCCGTTATGAAGCAGGAAATGATGACGATTGTTCGTCAACAAGAGTTAGCTCCGAGAATCTATGAACTGGTTTTAACCGGAGAATTAGTCAAAGAAATGTCAACGCCTGGGCAATTCTTGCATATTCGTGTACCAAGAAGCGACTTATTATTGCGTCGTCCGATCAGTATTAATCAATACGACCAATCTATGGGAACCTGCACGATCATTTATCGTGTTGAAGGAGATGGAACCAGATATTTTTCTGAAATGTCGGCCGGAGATCAGCTAGATGTGATGGGACCACTAGGACATGGCTTTGAAATTGACAGCCTGAACGCTGGAGATACTGCCTTTATCGTTGGTGGAGGGATCGGCGTACCGCCGCTTTATCAGCTTTCAAAAGAGCTGAAGGCAAAGGGCGTGAAGGTGATTCATTTTCTGGGTTTTGGGACCCAAGAGGTGGTTTATTATGCGGATGAATTTCAAGCCCTAGGAGAAACCCGTTTTTCGACAGATGACGGAACACTTGGGATTCAAGGTAATGTCGGTAATTTATTGCTGGCAGAAGAACGTCAACCAGATGCAGTTTTTGCTTGCGGCAATAACGGTCTTTTAAAAACAGTCGAACAATTGTACAGTGAAGTCGCCAACGTGCAGCTTTCATTAGAATCCCGCATGGCTTGCGGGATGGGCGCCTGCTATGCTTGCGTCTGCCATGTACCTGAGGATGAAAACAAGAGTGTCAAAGTATGTGAAGACGGGCCCGTTTTCCAAGCAGGGGAGGTCATCTTTTAATGAGTATTGCAGTGAAGTTACCTGGATTAGACCTGAAGAATCCGATTATGCCGGCAAGCGGATGCTTCGGATTTGGCAAGGAGTATGCGGATTACTATGATTTGAATCAATTAGGCGCCATCATGATTAAGGCGACTACACCAAAGGAACGCTTTGGTAATGCAACACCGCGCGTAGCGGAAACACCAAGCGGGATGCTAAACGCCATCGGCCTGCAAAATCCCGGCATGGATGTCGTATTAGAAGAGATCTTACCAAGTTTAGAAAAGTACCAGGAACTGCCAATTATCGCCAATGTGGCAGGTGCCTGCGAAGAAGACTACGTCGAAGTCTGCGCTAAAATCGGTGATGCACCAAATGTCAAAGCAATCGAATTAAATATTTCGTGCCCAAATGTAAAACACGGCGGAATCGCTTTTGGGACCGACCCAGAGGTTGCTTATCGATTAACAAAAGCAGTCAAAGAAGTCGCAACAGTTCCGGTCTATGTCAAATTAAGTCCCAACGTGACCGATATCGTACCGATCGCAAAGGCCATTGAAAAAGGCGGAGCTGATGGTTTCACTATGATCAATACCTTACTTGGCATGCGGATCGACTTAAAAACGCGCCAACCAATCTTAGCAAATAGAACCGGCGGCTTATCCGGACCAGCCATCAAACCAGTCGCAATCCGTCTGATCAATCAAGTAGCAGCAGTCAGTGAACTACCGATCATCGGCATGGGCGGCGTGCAAACCGTTGATGATGTCTTAGAAATGTTTATGGCCGGAGCAAGTGCGGTAGCAGTTGGTACAGCCAACTTTACCGATCCATATATTTGTCCAAAACTAATCGACGAGCTGCCGATCAGAATGGCAGAGCTTGGGATCGAATCTTTGGAGCAGCTAAGACAAGAGACTAGAGGAGGGTTCTAATGGAAAATCGACCGATTATTGCTTTTGACTTCGCTTCAAAACAGGAAATTGAAACCTTTTTAACCCATTTTCCCATCAGCGAAAAACTATTCGTGAAAATCGGGATGGAACTTTTTTATCAAGAAGGACCAGCAATCGTTAATTTTCTACGTAGTCAAGGACATGACATTTTCCTTGATTTGAAGCTTCACGACATTCCTAATACCGTACAAAAAGCAATGCGGGGGATCGCAAAGATGGGCGTGAAAATCACGAATGTTCACGCAGCCGGCGGTGTGGAAATGATGCAAGCAGCGAAGCAAGGGTTGTCTGAAGGAACAAAAGAGAATCAAACAATTCCTGAATTAATCGCTGTTACCCAATTAACCTCTACCAGCGAAGAACAAATGCATGAGGATCAGCTAATTGAAGTCAGTCTGCAAGAAAGCGTGCTGCACTACGCAAAATGTGCAGAAAAAGCTGGATTAGAGGGCGTTGTTTGTTCGGCCCATGAAGTAGAAAAAATCCATCACGCGACAAACGATACTTTTATCTGCTTAACACCGGGAATTCGTCCGCAAGGGGCCAGCGTTGGCGACCAAAAACGCGTAATGACACCGGCTAAAGCTCGTGAGATCGGCTCAAATTATATCGTGGTTGGAAGACCTATCACGCAAGCTGAAAATCCTTATGAAAGTTACTTACAAATCAAAAAAGAATGGAATGGTGAAGCATAAATGATCGCAGAACAAATCGCCAAAGACTTATTATCAATCGAAGCAGTCTCCTTAAGTCCCGACGAGCCTTTTACTTGGGCAAGCGGACTCAAATCACCTATTTACTGTGATAACCGTGTAACCATGAGCTATCCAGAAGTACGCCGTGCCATCGCGCAAGGCTTAGCCGCAAAAATCAAAGAAGAATTTCCTAACGTAGAAGTGATTGCCGGAACAGCAACGGCTGGGATTCCTCATGCTGCTTGGGTAGCAGAAATTCTAGATTTACCAATGGTTTATATCCGCAGTAAAGCCAAAGATCATGGACGCGGGAACCAAATCGAAGGCCGAATTACTGAAGGCCAGAAGATGGTCGTAATCGAAGACTTAATCTCAACTGGCGGAAGTGTGCTGGAAGCTGCTGCCGCAGCAAAACGCGAAGGCGCAGATGTCTTAGGAGTTGCAGCAATCTTCACCTACGAACTAGCTAAGGGCAAGAAAAATTTTGAAGAGGCTAACACACCATTAACCACTTTAACAAACTATTCAACCTTGATTGAAAGTGCCTTACAAGAAAATTACATCAATCAGGAACAGCTTGAGCTGTTAAAAAAATGGCGGAAAGATCCTGAGAACTGGTTAAACTAACAAAATTTAAATATTGTTATTTAATATATTTTCTCTAGCTGATTTCCTCTATTTAGTATATAATATCGTTAAGTTCTTGAAAGCACTTTACAACGTAGTGAAGTGTTCACTTGAAAGGCAGTACGCAGTACGTTAAAAAAATAAATAAGTTAAATCATAGAGGATTTAATTAAATAAGCAAAGAGGCTTAGTATTCAACAAAAATTGTTGATACTAGGTCTCTTTTTGTCTTTTTCAGAAAGGGATGGAAGCATGAGTAAGAGCTATTTCATATTAAGTGAGGAAAAGGAGCCGCAGCTATTTAAATTGATGAAGGATTATTCGTTAGCGGTCGGTGTTTGTTTTTTTATTACTGATATCAATGGGTATCAGCAGTCAGAGATTCCCGAAAGTCATAGTCTATGTGAAATGATCCAATCAACTGCTAAAGAAAAAGCCGCCTGTGAAAATTGCCAAATGCATCAGATGATTTATCCCATAAAAAGAAGAAGCATCAACAAATATCTTTGCCATGCAGGCTTTACTCATGTTCCCTTGCCAGTTTATATCAACAATATTTTAGTCGGATATCTCATTATTGGACGGTTGGTGGAGGCACAGAATCGCCATCTGATTGAAAAAAATCAATCTAGTAATGTTTCTGAAGAATTGAGGATGACAACCTATTTTTCAGCAGAAAGATTGGAAAAAATTATCGAATTATTTGTCAGCCTTGCGCAAAGTACCTTAACAAATTCGAACCCTAAACGAAAAATCGATGTTGGCCAGTTAAGATACGTTAACGAAAGGGTCGAAATCCTTCCGAAAAAAACAGAAATTGTCAATGCAGTAAAGTATATCGAAAAAAATCTTCATCGAAAAATTTGTCTAGAGGAAGTAGCGAACAAGGTATACTTAAGTCAGTATTATTTCAGCAAGCTTTTTAAAAAGGAGCTAGGAATGAACTTTGTAGCCTATTTAAAATATCAGCGAGTAACTAAAGCTAAAGAGTTACTCCGTCATTCCAATTTGAGCATCGATGAAATTGCCCGACGTGTCGGCTTCTCACAAACAAGCTATTTTTGCAAAAGCTTTAGGGACATCACTTCAAAATCACCTTCTAGCTTTCGCAAAGAAATAAACAGCGAAAATTCTCAACCGTTAAAACAAACGATGACTGTCTAACAATTTAAAAAAAGGAGAGGATAGCATGCGAATCTATACAAAGACAGGCGATAAGGGTATGACAAAGTTAGTTGATGGTGCTCAGGTTGCAAAGGATTCTGATCGGGTAGAAAGCTATGGAACAATCGATGAATTAAATTCATGGATCGGCTTTATTATTTCAGAAACCCAAGACACACAAATCAAAAAAGAACTACAAGAAATTCAGCAAATGCTTTTTGATCTGGGAACAGATTTAGCAACACCAGAAAGTACCAGAACTGAAGGACGCCTGTATTCCGGAAGTTCTTGCTGGCTAGAAGAAAGAATTGATCGCTACACCGATGAAGCTCCGGAAATTGAACGTTTCATTCTACCTGGCGGAACAACAACTGCAAGTATGCTCCATGTCGCCAGAACAATCACCCGCAGAGCAGAGAGAGCCATAGTGACCTTAAGCTGGACATCTAGCTTAAATAGCGAAATTGTCATTTTTATTAACCGTCTGTCCGATTATTTTTACGCACTGGCGAGAGTCATCAATGCGCGGGAAAAACAAGAGGACGTCTTTTACGAGCGAGGTGAAAAAGTTTTCCATAAGATTAAAAGTACGGGCTTATAGATTGTATTCGCTTACGAATTATGCTATTTTATCTGTAGGTCAACAATAGTTATTTTATGAAAAGGATAAATGGAAACCAGTGTAAATCTGGTACGGTGCCGCCACTGTGAGAAGCAGCGCATGCTTTGTAGTCAGATCTTTTTATTCTTTTCATTAGCGGGCATGCTGTTTCGTTGCAAAGCAGGATGTTTTCTTTACAAACCCTTGTTAAGATAAAAGATCCAGCCCAACCAAAATAAGATAACTATGTTTGCCATTTTATTGTACATTGCTGTACAGTAATGGGGGATGGGCTGGTCTTTCAAAGCGGAAAGAGATTACAGGTACAAGGATGTACTGCTGACTCCCTTTTGTTGAAATTTTACAATTAAATAACCAGTCTTTACAAGGTGGTAATGATGCAGAGCAATGACGCTCCAGACAATGAATGATTGTTTGGAGTGTCTTTTTTATTTAAGGAGGAATAGTATGCAAAAAATTCATTTTAAGACAACGATCTGGCTGGGTTCAGAGGTTCTTGAGGGGCTTAAAGAGCTGAAAAATAGACGAATCTTTTTAGTAGCAGATCCATTTTTGATCGAAAACGGCCAGATCAATGAAATCGTTCGCCACATTGATCATAACGATTACTTGGTATTTAGTGATATCGTCCCAGATCCGCCAATTGAGAAGATTGTCAGTGGAGTGAAGCAAATCGTTGATTTCCAAGCAGACATTATATTGACCATTGGCGGAGGATCGGCAATTGATGCAGCAAAAGCCATGAAGTATTTTGCCAATCGAATACTAACAAACAAGATTGATCAATTAATTGCTGTCCCTACGACAAGCGGAACGGGGTCAGAGGTAACAAATTTTTCAATCATCACAATTCCTGAAAGAGGAACGAAATTTCCTCTAGTTACTGATGAAATTCAGCCAGATATCGCCATTTTAGATACGAACTTAGTCATGGGCGTCCCACCTGCAGTCACGGCGGATACAGGAATGGATGTCTTAACTCATATCCTCGAATCCTATGTCTCGATCAAGTCCACTGTTTTATCCGATGCTTATTGTGAAAAAGCCATCAAACTTGTTTTTAAATATTTGGAAAGGGCCCACAAAAATGGTGAGGATCGACAGGCAAGAGAAATGATGCATCTTGCATCTTGTTTAGCTGGTATCGCCTTTAATCAAACATCATTAGGAATCAATCACGGGATTGCTCACGCCGCGGGTGCTCGCTTACACATTCCTCATGGTCGAGTCAACGGGATTTTATTACCTAGTGTGATTCACTTCAATGCTGATTTAAATGAGTCAGGATATCTCCAAAATCGTACAGCAATGAAATATTTGAAACTAGCTAAATGCTTAGGTGCATCAACAAATAATCCACGTATGGGAGTGAACACGCTGATTCGTCAAATTATTCAGTTGCGGAACAGCTTAAAAATGCCAGCAACACTCTCAGAATTTGGCCTTGAAAAGAGAGAGGTTGAACAAGTAATACCAGCAATTGCCGAAGCAGCAATAAATGATGCTTGCACAAAAACAAATCCTGTTGTGCCATCTCTCCAAGACATCGAAACGATCATTCAAGAGATTTTATAAAAGCATTGACAGCCCTTTCAAACTACCCTATAATCGAACTAGCACAACGAGGTGCTCCCAAAATTTAAGAGCAATGAAGCTCCTTGATAGAAAACAGACATTTTGTTATTGTTTTTTATTTGGGAGCTTTTTATGTCTACTTTATTTGTCTTTTTCTTTCATAAAGGAGCACTTGTTGAAGTACAAAAAAGAAATTTCGCGTACTTTTTAATGAGGGTTGTTAGATAGATCACTAGAGATTATTTTTACACAAGGGAAGTAGGCGGATTCTTGAAAAAATGTAAGGATGTGAAGGGATGAATGGAAGAGTTGTAATAGTGGATGATGAGCCAATTACAAGATTTGATATTCGCGATATTCTGCAAGGAGCGGGCTACGAAGTCGTTGGCGAAGCAGCAGATGGTTTTGAAGTCATTGAAATTTGTAAGAAAACGCGCCCGGATGTTGTTTTAATGGATATTCAAATGCCCGTTTTAGATGGACTAAAAGCAGGAAAAAAAATTATTCAGGACAATACAGCCAGCAGCATTGTGTTTCTATCAGCCTACAGTGATGTTGAAAATACGACCAAAGCAAAGAATCTTGGCGCAATTGGCTATCTGGTAAAACCCTTAGATGAAAAATCATTGATCCCAACGTTGGAAATGAGTATTGCTCGCGGTAAGGAAACTCAAGATTTAATCAAGCAGGTTGAAAAATTGAAGACAAAATTAGACGAGCGAAAAATCATCGAAAAAGCAAAAGGCATTTTGAGTAAAGAAAACGGCTTATCTGAAGCTGAAGCCTACCAAACGATTCGTAAGTTAAGCATGGACAAGCGTTGTCCAATGAGTGAAATTGCTGAATTGATTGTGATAAACGATGAGTGATGCCGGAATGATTCAACTTTGTCAGGAATATACCTCTCTTTCTCCTGACGACATCGAAGCCTTGCTTCATTCAGCTCAGCAGGTAGAAAAGAATCCTCATTACGAAGAAATCGATGTGTTCATCGATGTTTATAACGAAATGAAAAAAGAAGCATTGGTGATTTATCACAAGCGGCCAAAGACTCAAAAATCCTTATACAAACGCGATATTGTCGGCGAAGATGCCTTATTAAAAAATGAACCGGGGGCATTGAGAACCTTAGAAACGGGTCTAAACTCGGTGAAGCTCATGGCCGTCAGCCAGGAAAACATTTTAATTCAGCAATCGGTTTTTCCAATCAAAAATAACGGAAAAACGATCGGCGTGATCATCCTGGAAAAGGGGGTAGCCGAAGACGATATAAAAGAAAGCAATGAACGAATTTCTGATAGGCTTCCGTCATCAGAAACTCTAAGTCACTTAGATCAATCCTTCGTCAATCAGCTGCCTGAGGCGATACTCGTCTATGATAAGTATGGATTTTTAATTTCTAGCAATAAAGAAGCGAAGAACCTTTATCGCAGGTTAGGCTACAAAGATCGAATCAAGAATATGCACTACGATAATTTGACCCTTGATTACACAACCTTTGATTACATCATGTATCAAATCGGCCGGCAAGCTTCCAATCAAACGATTGAAAATGAAACAGCTTATTTGAGCTATTATTTTATCATTAAGAAGATCTGGATTGAAAAGGGCGGAAAATTATTAGTCATTATCCAGGATAATACCGATGTCAAAAGCAAAGAGGCCGAGATCATTTCCAAATCGGTTGTTATTAGAGAAATCCATCATCGTGTAAAGAATAATTTGCAGTCGATCGTCTCTTTATTAAGGATTCAAGAAAGAAGAACTAGCAGTTCAGAAGCCAAAAAAATTCTTCGGGAGAGCGTTTCACGGATTATGGCCATTGCGGCTTCTCACGAATTACTTTCTAAGCAGGTTGAAGATCAAGTTTCGCTGTATCAAACTCTGGAGGCAGTTGTCTTCAATTTTCGTCACATCATCCAAAGTTCGCCAGAGCGAGAAATTGACTTGACTTTAGATATTGACCAGGAGATTCAGGTTCTAAGTGATGAAATGGTCACCATCTCTTTGATTGTGAATGAATTGCTGCAAAATGTGTTCGATCATGCTTTTGACTCCCACCAATCGGGACAAGTAAGGATTATCGGCAAAAAGGAGAAGAGTTTAATCTCCATTACAGTCGAGGACAACGGGAAGGGCTTTGATCCAAAGGCGGATCACGGCGACAGTCTTGGATTAATGATCATCACTAGCTATGTAAAGGATAAATTAAAAGGCCGGATAAAAATTGAATCGGGGAGAAACGGTACAAAAGCCTGTTTCACCTTTGAAAATGACAACATTGACGTTGTTTAAAAATTAAGCAAAGACGCTTAAGAAAGTGAAAAGAAATTTTCTCTTTTTTAAGCGTCTTTTTTATGTTTTGACAGGAGGGTAGGCTTTGGGAAAAGAAAAAATGTTAACCGTTGGCATCGACTTAGGAACATCAACTACGCAGCTAGTCTTGTCGGAGCTAACGATCGAAAATTACGCATCTGCCTTCTCAGTTCCCAGAATTACGATTTCTGAGAAGAAAGTCATTTATCGCAGTGAGATTATTTTTACACCTCTGATAAATCAAAAGGAAATCGATGATGAACCCATCAAACGATTCGTGACCGAACAATACAAACAGGCAGGAATCGAAAAAGGTGATATCCAAATGGGTGCTGTCATTATTACAGGTGAGACGGCGAGAAAGACAAATGCTAGTAAAGTGTTGAAGGCACTCAGCGGTTATGCTGGAGACTTCGTAGTAGCCACTGCAGGACCGGATTTGGAAAGCATTATTGCAGGAAAAGGGGCAGGAACGGAGAAGTTATCGAAGCAATACAAAGGAACCATTGTCAACTTAGATATTGGCGGAGGAACCACAAATTTAGCAGCCTTTAGAGACGGAGATACGTTAGATACAGCTTGCTTTGATATTGGCGGTCGCTTAATCAAAATAGACCCAAAAACACAGATCATCCAATACATTTCACCAAAGCTCAAACAAATCATCAAAGAGCAAAAGCTATTGATAGAAGAAGGTCAACCAGTAGAAAAGCAAGAGTTGAAAAAGGTCGTTGCAGAGTTAGTAACTGTTCTTGAAAACAGCGTGGGAATAGGAGAAAAAAGTGTCTATTATGATTTGCTGATGACTAACCATGGTTTAAAGCTGGATTACGATCTTACCTCTCTAACATTTTCAGGCGGAGTCGCAGATTGTCTTGAAAGTCAGGAAAAGGATTGCTTCAAATATGGAGATATCGGTTTATTGTTAGGCCAGCAATTAAAAGAATCCAGATTATTTTCAGAGCTGGAGATCCTGCCTTCCGAAGAAACGATTCGAGCAACGGTCGTCGGAGCTGGTTCTCATACTGCTGAGGTGAGCGGAAGTACCATTTCCTATACAGAAAAGTTATTGCCATTAAAAAATTTACCGATTCTGAAGCTTTCGAAAAATGATGAAACACAAAACACAGAACAGATGGCGCTTCAAATTAAGGAAAAACTGAATTGGCATCGGTTGGAAGATGATTTGTCGCAAATCGTTCTAGCTATTGAAGGGAAAAAGAACCCCAGTTTTATCGAAATTCAAAGATACGCAACCGGAATTGTTAAAGGATTGAAGCCATTGATTGATGAAAAATTCCCCTTGATTGTACTTGTTAAAGAAGATATGGCTAAAGCTTTAGGGCATAGTCTCTTTGCCCAGCTGCCAAGGAATTATCCCTTTGTCTGTCTGGATTCAATCTTAGTTGAAAACGGCGATTATATTGATATCGGAAAACCAGTGGCTGGCGGAGCCGTTCTGCCAGTGATTGTTAAAACACTAGTATTTAATTAAAAGGAGTGAAATAGAAATGATTTTGAAAACCATGCTTTTTGGTAAGACTTATCAGTTTCGAAGCGTTAAGGAAGTTCTAGCCAAAGCTAATGAAGAAAAATCCGGCGATAAGCTGGCAGGAGTAGCGGCTGAAAGCTCCGAGGAACGAATTGCTGCTAAAGTAGTTCTCGCGCAATTAACTTTAGAGGATTTATTTAATCATCCAGTTGTTGATTATGATGAAGACGAGGTAACGAGAATTATCGTTGATCAAGTCAACCTTAAGATTTTTGATTCAATTAAACACTGGACCGTGGAGGAGCTTAGGGAATGGATTCTATCTGATAAAACAGGTGACTTTGATATTAAACGAATATCCAGAGGTTTAACAGCTGAAATGATAGCAGCGGTTTGTAAATTAATGTCGAATATGGATTTGATTGTTGGTGCTAAGAAGATCAAAATCCAAAAAACTGCGAACACCACCATCGGAAAAACAGGAACATTTTCTGCTCGTCTGCAGCCGAATCATCCTACTGATAATGTGGATGGAATCATGGCTTCGGTCATGGAGGGATTGTCATACGGTGTCGGTGATGCTGTTATCGGTCTAAATCCCGTAGATGATTCAACTGAAAGTGTCGTGCGTATCCTTAATAAGTTTGAAGAATTCAGAAGTGAATGGGACATTCCGACACAGACCTGTGTGCTCGCCCATGTAACGACGCAAATGGAGGCGATTCGCCAAGGGGCTCCAACAGGACTAGTCTTCCAATCAATTGCAGGTTCAGAAAAGGGCAACACGGCCTTTGGAATTAGCGGCGGTTTAATTCAAGAGGCACGGGATTTAGTCTTACAACAGGGACAAGCAGTAGGGCCAAACGTAATGTATTTTGAAACAGGACAAGGTTCTGAGCTTTCCTCAGAAGCCAACTTTGGGGCAGATCAGGTTACGATGGAAGCTCGCTGCTATGGGTTTGCTAAAAAATATGACCCTTTTATTGTCAACACCGTTGTAGGTTTTATTGGGCCAGAATATCTTTATGACTCCAAACAGGTTATTCGAGCAGGTCTAGAAGATCACTTTATGGGCAAGCTAACAGGCATTTCAATGGGCTGTGATGTCTGCTATACCAATCACATGAAGGCTGATCAAAATGATATGGAAAATCTTACCGTCCTGCTAGCCGCAGCTGGTTGTACGTATATCATGGGAATTCCTCATGGGGATGATGTCATGCTGAATTACCAAACCACCGGCTTCCATGAAACAGCGACGATACGCGAAATGTTCAATTTAAGACCAATCAAGGAGTTTGAAGAATGGTTGGAAAAAATGGGCATTATGGAAAATGGCAAGCTGACTCAACGAGCTGGCGATGCCTCATTATTTCTTAAATAAGAGAGGGTGAAGAAAATGAACGAACAAGATATCAAGAAAATGGTGGAATCAATTTTAACCGATTTAGTGGATCAGCAAGGAAATACGGCAGTAGCAACTAAAAATGTTACGGAAGCAGCCAATGATAAAGTATCCGAAAACGTCGATGAGAATTGTAGTATCGCGGACATTACAGAAGTCGATTTAAAAAAACAACTGTTAGTGACTGAATCAAATGATGCAGATGGCTATTTGAAAATGAAATCCTTTACGCCGGCACGCATCGGCGTCGGTCGTGCGGGACAACGTTATATGACTCAATCCGTCTTGCGCTTTCGAGCAGATCATGCTACCGCACAAGATGCAGTGTTTTCAGATGTTTCAGAGGAATTAATTAAAGAGTTGAACTTATTTCCGACTCAAACCATTTGCCAAAGTAAAGATGAGTATTTAACCAGACCAGATTATGGTCGAGTTTTCGATGAAACCAATTGCGAACTGATCAAAGACAAATGCCAAAAAGGCGCTAAATTACAAATTGTCGTTGGTGATGGCCTTAGCTCAGCGGCAATAGAAGCCAACGTCAAAGAAATTCTCCCGTCTATTAAACAAGGCTTAAAAATGTATGATCTGGATTTTGACCAAGTACTATTTGTTAAATACTGCCGCGTTCCTGCAATGGATAAAATTGCGGAATTAACCGAAGCAGAGGTTGTTTGCTTGCTTGTTGGAGAGCGGCCTGGTTTGGTAACCGCGGAATCCATGAGTGCCTATATCGCTTATCGTCCGACAGTTGGAATGCCAGAAGCACGCCGAACGGTGATTTCCAATATTCATAAAGGCGGGACTCCTGCTGTTGAAGCGGGTGCTTATATTGCCGAGCTGATCCATAAAATGTTGCAGAAAAAGAAATCCGGAATTGATTTGAAGGAAGCGGAATAGCCGAAGGAGGGAAAGAAATGAGAAATGATCGTTTAGGAGCAAACGTCCTAAGTGTAAAAATGATCGCCAATGCTGACGAGGACTTGGCAAAACAGTTTGACCTGCCAAAAGGAATGAAATCATTGGGCATCATTACTTCTGATTGCGATGATGTGACTTATGTCGCACTGGATGAAGCCACGAAGGCTGCCGAAGTCGAAGTTGTTTATGCTAAAAGTATGTACGGAGGAGCTGGAAATGCTTCAACAAAATTAGCGGGTGAAGTGATCGGGATCCTAGCTGGTCCCAGTCCAGCAGAAGTGAGCAGTGGTTTAGCCATCGCTATTCAAGTCATCGAAAATGAGGCGAGCTTTATCAGTGCCAATGATGATGATAGCATTCCATACTTTGCTCATGTGATTTCACGTTCTGGCCGTTTTCTATCCAAAGAAGCTAATGTCACTGAAGGAGAAGCGATCGCTTACTTGATCGCGCCGCCACTAGAAGCGATGCTAGGTTTAGACGCGGCTCTTAAAGCAGCAGATGTAAAAATGGGCGTCTTTTATGGACCACCATCAGAAACTAATTTCGGTGGCGCCTTGTTATCTGGTACGCAATCAGCATGTAAAGCAGCTTGTAACGCTTTTGCCCAAACCGTTCAAAATGTGGCAACTGACCCCAAGGATTATTAAGGATGTGATACTAGATGACAGCACTAGGAATGATCGAAGTCCGCGGGTATTTAGGAGCAGTTAGTGTTGCCGATACAGCACTCAAGGCGGCCAATGTAACGTTGAATAACGCGGAAGTCATTCGAGGCGGTATAACGACCATTCAATTAACTGGCGATGTAGCGGCGGTAAATGCAGCGGTAGAGGCGGCGACACAAATGGCAAAAACTTTAAATTGCCTTCTGTCTAGTCATGTAATTGCTCGTTTAGATGAGCAAACTAAAGCTTTGATGAGGGAGCCAGAACAAACAACTTCTCAAACGAATAGTGAAGAAATACCAGAAGAAACGACTCATCAAGAAATGAATGAGAAAGAAACTGCTGAAGCAACCACTATAGAAGCAAAGATTCCCGACCAGCCCATTATCCGCGAAAATGTTGAAGATGAAGGGTTGAAGAAAAAATTAGTAGATAAAAAAGTTTCTGAGTTGCGAACGATCGCCTATAAAATGAATCTCCGATCACTGACGAAAAAGGAAATCAAATTTGCAACAAAAGAAAGCTTAATCAAGGCCATTTTAATGGAATCCGAGGGGAGTGAAAGTGATTGGGATTAATCGACAAAGATTTACAATCGATTCAAGAAGTTAGAAATTTGATCCATGAAGCCAAAAAAGCACAAAAAACACTAGCGGGCTTGTCACAGCAACAAATTGATCGTATCTGTCAGGCTATTTCTGAAGAAACCTATAACCAACGGGAAAAACTAGCGAAAATGGCTAATCAGGAAACTGGTTTTGGCATTTGGCAGGATAAAGTGATCAAAAATAGCTTCGCGTCAAAAACAGTTTATGAATATATTAAGGATCTGAGAACAGTTGGCGTAATTAAAGAAGATGTGGAAAACAGAATTACAGAGATAGCTGTACCAGTAGGCGTGATCGCCGGTTTGATTCCTTCAACCAACCCAACATCAACCGTGATTTATAAAGCCCTGATTGCTCTTAAGGCAGCCAATAGTATTATTTTTTCACCACATCCTAATGCGTTAGGATGCATCACAGAGACAGTCAAAATTATTCAAACAGTTTTAGAAAAAGAAGGAATACCAAAAGCCTGTGTATCCGTTATGACCATGCCTACCATGGAAGGAACTCATGAACTTATGGTCAATAAAGACACAAATTTGATTCTAGCAACCGGCGGAAACGCCATGGTGAAAGCGGCCTATTCTTCAGGCACGCCAGCAATTGGGGTTGGACCAGGAAATGGACCAGCCTATATCGAGCGCAGCGCTGATATCAAGCTAGCAGTCAAACGAATTATGGATTCAAAAACCTTCGACAACGGAACGATTTGTGCCTCCGAACAGTCGATTATTGTGGAGACGGCTAATGAAAAAGAGGTTCGAGCTGAATTAGTCCATCAGGGAGCATATTTTTTATCTGAGGAAGAAGCGGCAAAGCTAGCCAAATTTATTCTACGATCAAATGGAACTATGAATCCACAAATAGTCGGAAAATCTGTTCAACATATCGCCGATCTTTCAGGTTTTACTATTCCGAAGAGCTGCCGCTTAATCGTGGCCAACGAAAAACATGTCGGACCAAAATATCCATATTCCAGAGAGAAATTAGCACCGATCATCGCTTTTTATACAGTTGAAAATTGGCAAGCCGCCTGCGATCTTTCAAAAGAAATTTTGAAGGAAGAAGGCGCTGGACATACGATGGTCATTCACACCGAAAACAGGAAGGTTATTCAAGCTTTTGGCTTAGAAAAGCCCGTCTCGCGTTTATTAGTGAATACGCCAGCAGCGCTAGGCGGTATCGGCGGAACGACCAATCTAGTCCCCGCTCTCACACTAGGCTGCGGTAGCATCGGAGGAAGCTCTACCTCCGATAACATTGGTCCGCAGCATCTATTCAATTTAAGACGGGTTGCTTATGGAACCACAGAGTTAGAAGAGATTCGTAGTAATGAAACGTCGACAAATGAGGAAGCATCCCCAATAACAGCTAACGAAGAATTAATTAATACGTTAGTGTCACAAATTTTAGCACGGTTACAATAATTTGAAAAAATTTTAACAATAAACTTTTAGGAGGAAATAATAATGTCTAGTACAAACGCTTTAGGAATGATCGAAACAAGAGGATTAGTAGGTGCAGTAGAAGCAGCAGATGCTATGGTGAAGGCAGCAAACGTAACATTGATGGGCAAAGAGCAGGTTGGCGGTGGATTGGTGACAGTCATGGTTCGCGGCGATGTAGGTGCGGTAAAAGCAGCCACCGATGCAGGAGCCGCTGCGGCAGAGCGAGTAGGAGAACTACTGTCTGTTCATGTGATTCCACGTCCTCATACCGAAGTTGATGCAATTCTACCAAAAATGATTCAAGAGTAAGTCTCCTAACAAACACATGAATAATTTTACTCAAAAGCGTAGTGCCTTTCACAGCGCTTTTGAGTTCCAGTAAAAAGATTCTTGAATGAAGGAGGCTAAAATGTGAAGCAATATGATGCACTTGTCGATGAAATTGTAAAAAAAATAAAGGAAACACAACAATCGCAAATTCCGGTAGAAGCATCAGGAAGACATGTCCATCTCTCAAGAGCACATGTCGATCAGCTTTTTGGAGAAGGCTATCAGCTTACTGAGGCAAAAAAACTGTCTCAACCTGGGCAGTTTGCTTGCAAAGAGCGAGTGACCATCGCTGGACCAAAAGGAATGTTCCAAAATGTAGTAATTCTAGGACCTGAACGAAACGAATCCCAGGTGGAGGTTTCATTAACCGATGCACGAATTCTAGGAATTGATACACCGATTCGAGAAAGCGGCATGATTGAACAAACACCTGGCATCACCGTGTTAAACGGGGATCAGGTCGTTCAATTAACCAAAGGATTGATTGTTGCCAAAAGACATATCCATATGACACCAGAGGATGCAAAAAAACAACAGGTCTCAAATAAGGAAATCGTCAAGGTCAGAATAAATAGTGAGCGCTCCTTAATTTTTGATGACGTAGTAATTCGGATCAGTCCAGATTTTACTACAGCTATGCATATTGATTATGACGAGGCAAACGCTTGTGGATATCAGAAAGGTATTACGGGAGTGATAGTAAAATAGGAGATTGCCAGTAATGAAGATAAATGAAATCGAAATTATCATTGAAAAAGTAACGCGGGAAGTTCTAAAATCCGTTCGCCTTCCTACAACGGACGTAACTCTTTCAATTGCTTTGCTTCGGCAAATTGGCGAGTACCCAAAAGCAGTCATCGAAGGTTTTTCCACGAAAGTGAACTGGGTACAGACTGATGTTCCTACAGCAAGTGCCCTTCTAGTCAACTCATTATCCTTATCGCAGCTTGCAGCTGTAGCCAATCTTCAGGTGATCGATCCTACAACTGCAGCGATTCTTCAGTTTTTAATAAAGGGAAAACCAGTTTGGGTACTGGCTAGTGAAGTCGATCGCAATAAATTGAAAAATCAAGCAAGATTCGCGTTATTAAAGAAATATGATGCACTAAAAAAAGAAACCGTTCAATTTGGTTTAGACTTTGAATTTTCTATCGATAAAATCGATCAATGGATACACAAGCAAAAAAGCAAGGATAGCCCCTTCAAGCGAGGGAAATACTTAACACAAAAGGATTTAATTGAATTGACTAAAGAAACGAACTCTTTAGTCATTCCTGAAGGCAGCCGGTTGACACCTCTGGCTGAAGATTATGTTCAAGAGATGAATATTCAGATTGGGGGAGAAGCGGATGCTGCTGGGAAAAGTGACAGGAAGTTTATGGGCAACACGGAAAGATGAAAAATTAAATGGCTCTAAATTTATGCTGGTGAAAACTTGGAATATGAACTTAGAACAAGCAGAAGGACTATTAGTTGCTGCAGACAATGCAGGAGCAGGAGTTGGCGACCTCGTATTGATTACGCAGGGAATGGCAGCAAGAATTTCCGCGGAAAATGAAGGAATCCCGATAGATGCCATGATTGTTGGAGTGGTTGATTCGGTGGAGACAAATAATTCAGGGAGTGATGAGAATGAGTATAAATGAAATAATTATGTATATCATGGTTGTCTTCATGATCATTGGTGCGGTCGATCATGTAATCGGTGGGAAGTTAGGATTAGGGGAGCAGTTTGAAGAAGGAATCATGGCGATGGGGTCGCTGGCATTATCAATGGTTGGGATCATCACCTTAGCCCCCATTTTGGCAAATTTATTAAGCCCAATTGTCGTTCCTTTATACAGTATGCTTGGTGCTGATCCATCGATGTTCGCGACAACTATTTTAGCAAATGATATGGGTGGTTTTGCTTTAGCACAACAGATGGCTGTTGATCCGCAAGCGGGTCTTTTTGCAGGAACAATCTTAGGAGCCATGATGGGGCCAACGATCGTGTTCACAATTCCAGTTGCTTTAGGAATCATTGAAAAAGAAGATCAACAATTTTTAGCTACTGGTGTATTAAGCGGTATGGTAACAATTCCAATCGGGTGTTTGGCTGGTGGTCTAGCTGCGGGGATGCCTATTGGAATGATTTTAGTCAATTTGATTCCGATCGTAATTTTTGCTGTATTAATCATGATTGGTCTATGGTTTGCGCCAAAAGGGATGATCAAGGGGTTCACAATTTTTGGAAAAGGCGTGGTAGCGGCAGCGATCTTCGGATTGGTTATTGGAGCTATCCAACAATTGGTCGGTATTACCGTTATCAAAGGAATTACTCCAGTTACAGAAGGAATTGAAGTAGTTGGTGGGATCGCTTTGACTCTATCTGGAGCGTTTTGTTTAGTAGCTGTCATTACCAAAGTCTTTAGTAAACCCTTATTAAAACTGGGAGAAGCCATGGGAATGAACGAAGTGGCGGCCGCAGGTTTAGTCGCTACTTTAGCCAATAGTATCCCGATGTTCCAAATGATGAAAGATATGGATCAAAGAGGAAAAATTATCAATGTGGCATTTGCCGTTTCTGCTGCCTTCGTGCTAGGAGATCATCTTGGGTTTACAGCAGGTGTTGCTAAAGAAATGATTTTTCCAATGATGGTAGGCAAATTAGTGGCTGGCATCACTGCTATTTTTGTAGGGATGTTCATGGCAAATCGCGTGTTAGGTAAGAAGGAGGGGTAAACAATGACAGAAATGAATCAAGAAATGCTCGAAAAATTGATTCGGAAATTAGTAATGGAAAACTTGATGCCAACAAAAAATGTCGATCCAAGCGGCATTTTATCTATTAAATTACCGGAAATTGAAGTAGCGGAAGAGGATCGTTTAGACACAGGTAATCCCGCTGACATCGTTTATACAAAAGATCTAGTATCTCTTCAAGAAAGCCCTCGTTTGGGTTGTGGATTAATGGTAATGAAAGACACTACATTTGATTGGACTTTAGAATACGATGAGGTGGATTATATCATCTCTGGTCAATTAGATGTAGTTATTGATGGCAGGACAATATCTGCTAAAGCTGGCGAAATTATTTTTATCCCTAAAAGCAGCAACATAAAATTTTCAGTGACCGGAGATGCACGGTTCATCTATGTTACCTATCCCGCTGATTGGCAAAGTCAGTAGCATAAGTTATTTTTGAGACTGGTAGAAGTAATTCTACCGGTTTTTTTCATATTTCAAAAAAGACGTTAAGCAGCAGAAAAATGACGATCTAGCTATCAAATTTAATACTATTGAAAAGTATATTAGAAGCTGAAAATGAGGTTTAATGGTATAGTATTTTCAGAAGTTTTTAGAAGATAGCCTATTTAACTTTTTCGACTATCGAATAGAATGATTCTTCTAAAGGCAAATTAAACATCTATACGAATAAGAGGGTCCAATATGTATGAGAAATTTGTAAGCAATACTCGATTACGAAGATTCATAGTCTTAGCACTGGTTATCTTCATTTTATTTTTAGTCAGAGATTTTATGACACCGATCTTGTTAACGTTCATTTTCACGTTGATTTCGGTCAAAATCGTCAAATTTGTTCAACGCTATATTAAAGCTCCGACATTCTTGCTGGCGACCATTCTTTATCTGTTTGAATTGTGGCTTTTATATCTTTTAATCTCAAGATATTCAACCATTTTGATCGATCAAGTCGTCTCGACCTATAATTCAATCGTTCATTTTTATCAGCATAAAGAATTCAATTCTGACGTGGTAACGAACTTCATTTCTAGTTATTTTAAGAATCATAACTGGCAGGATAAGGTTGAAAGCGGTGCTGGAATTATTTTGGAACAATTACAAAATGTTGGTCGCTTAGCCATCGCTTTTATTGTCTCGTTTATATTGAGCTTTTTCTTCATGGTAGAAAAAGAGAAAACGATCCTATTTTCAAAGAATTTTCTGAGTAGTAATTATGCGTGGTTTTTCCAGGATTTGTTTTACTTTGCCAGAGTCTTCGTTGAAACATTCGGTGTCGTCGTAGAGGTTCAATTACTGATTGCGATCGTCAATACAATAATTACCACAGTTGGTCTAGGTCTGATTGGTTTTACGCAATTGCCGACATTAGCGATCATGATTTTCTTCTTAAGCTTAATCCCTGTTGCTGGAGTGATCTTTTCTTGTATTCCGTTAACGCTAATTGCTTATTCAACAGGAGGGATTCAGACCGTCATTTATGTATTAATTTTGATTGTGGTGGTTCATTGTATTGAGGCCTATATTTTGAATCCAAAGTTTATGTCGAGCCGGACAAAGCTACCGATTTTTTATACTTTCGTTATTTTATTAGTCAGTGAAAAATTTTTAGGTGTATGGGGATTGATCGTGGGTATTCCAATTTTCAATTTCTTCTTAGAAATCTTAGGAGTTAAAATCCGTACGAAGTTGACAAAAGACTAATCTAACAAAAAAATGGAACAGCCAAATTAGGCTGTTCCATTTTCTCGTAATTGCTCAACAACTGATTCTTCTGGTGTTACGAACAACGTTTTTTGATTTTCATAAATCACAAATCCAGGCTTAGCACCATTTGGTTTATGAACATGCTTGACTGCGACATAATCAACAGGTACTTGTGCCGATTGCCGGAATTTTGAGAAGTAGGCTGCCAATTCAGCAGCTTCCAGCAACGTTTCTTCACTAGGTGCGTCATCTTTTACTATGACATGCGAGCCAGGGATGTTTTTGGCATGCAGCCAAATATCACTTTTTCGTGCTTGCTTCAAGGTCAGTTGATCATTTTGCAGATTATTTTTCCCGACGAAGATTTCTGTGCCATCACTCGCGACAAAGCGCTCGGGTTTAGAAGGGGCCTGTTTGCGATTTTTCTTGCTGCGTTTCTTCTTTAAGTAGCCGCTGGCAATCAGCTCTTCTTTGATGACTTCAATATCCATCGGTCCAGCGATTTCTAATTGAGCTAAGACAGATTCGAGGTAGGCAATTTCATCTTTAGCTTCAGCAATTTGATCGTAAATCAATTTGACTGCATTTTTCAGCTTTTGATATTTTTGGAAGTACTTCTGTGCATTTTGATTAGGAGTTAATGCGGGATTCAATTTGATCGTTATTGGCGCATTGTCCTCATAGTAATTCTGTAATTCAATGCTTTCCGCTCCCCGTGGTACCTGTGCCATGAAGGTGGTCAGTAATTCACCATCACGACGAAATTCTTCGGCATTTTCGGAATCGCTTAACGTTTTTTCACGTTTAGCCAGTTTTGTCTGATTGCGCTTGATCTCATTTTCAACTTTGCGAATCAAGTCATTTCCTAATTGCTTCACGCGATCTTTTTCGGCTTTTTCCCCATAAAAAGCATCCAGCAAAGCGCTCAAGCTATCGTATGCGGTACTTTCTTCGAAGGTTTCAAAGTCCAACGGTGCAAAGAATTCCTTTTTATTTTTGAGTCCCAATGTCGGTGTAAGTTCGGATTGAACTGTTTCCCAAAAATCAGCCCAAACAACCATTTTTTCATTTGGTCGTTTGCCAATACGATAAGCCAATTCCTCGGCGGTGTCGCGGCCCAATCCTTGGAAATTTTGCTGCAAATATCGTCCATCCAACGTTTCGGCAGTTGAAAGAATCTTGAACACTTGCTCCTTGGTTGCGTGAAATGGATTCAGCTGCTCTTGCTTCGGCGGTTCAATATATTCGCTGCCGGGAAGGATGGAGCGGTAGGTATTCTGTGAATGCCCAATATGCTTGATGGCATCAAGAATTTTTCCTGTTTGCTTATTCAACAGGACAATCGTTGAGTGACGTCCCATAAGCTCAACGATCAGGACGATATTTTGTAAATCACCTAATTCATCACGCTTACTGAAGGTGAAGTGAACCACACGATCATTTTCGACTTGATGAATATCTTCTAAAATCGCGCCTTCTAAATGCTTCCGCAGCATCATTACAAAATTCGGCGGATTGTCTGGATTTGTATAAGCAATTTCAGTTAATTGAATTCGCGCGTAGCTTGGATGAGCTGAAAGCAGCAAGCGCCGATTCTTTCCTTGAGCTCGGATCACTAAAACAACTTCATTTTCATAAGGTTGGTGGATCTTCGATATTCTTCCAGTAACGAGCTGATCCTTTAATTCTCGTACCATCGCATGGGCAAAAACTCCATCAAAGGACATTTTTTATCCCTCATTTCTATTCATAATAGCTCTATTATAAACAAAAAAACGCCAGTGACCAAGCAAGTCACCGGCAAAAACTTAGACAGTAATAGTTTCTTTGTAATTATGAAGCTGATCCAGCAGGTATAAAAGTAATTGCTCCGCTTCATTAGGCAGGCGATCATAGCCGCCTTGATAAGTTTTCCGAGACTGAACAAAGGCTAAACGAGTTTCAAGTCGGGTCATTAAATGAATCAAATAGTGATGACTATTAAAGTCCGGCTCATGCTTTTTGACCGGTAAATAGCTGATCCCATTTAGCGGACCAAAGGGTTTAAATTCAGCGGAGCCATCAATGATTTTTTCAATACTGCCAAGGGTTTCTTCTGGCGTCACTTTCCGTCCTTTAAAGTCACCGGTATTCAAAATATAGCAATCCGTCTTTTTCTTCTGGAACAGGTCTTTGAAATCCTGATAATCTTCCTGTAAGGGATAACAGCGGAACGGATTTGCAAAGGGCTCAATGACTAATTGATCGGCAACTTCACCAACGACATTTTCTGCAGTTGAACGCTTCGTAGCCAATGTCGCCCCAAAAACCGCTGCAAGGGAAGGATCTTCGATTTTGATTACTGGCGGAAGGCTGTCATCCTTCATTATCCAAAACAGTCCGTCGACTTTTTCATCGATATGATCCACTCGATTTGGCGTTGCGTAGCGACTCTTGATGCTACGACCATTTCCATTTCGGATATCTTCAGTCACTAGCACTTTCTTATTTTCTTCATCTAAGGTCACACCAACATTTTGTGCCGTAACAATATATTTGATCTGTTCACTAGACATCGGATAATCCTGTGTTTTGTCAAAATAAGCCGGTTCTAGCGCAGTAGTCGAGCCCCTATCCTTCGAAATGACAAACGCATCGTCATGCAGAACATGAACTTCGCCTTTATTTTTTGGTTTAGCTAAAGTAATCGTTGACTTGCCTGATCCAGACAATCCAAAAGCCGCCATCGTGTATTTTTTATCTTCTAATAGATACTGTTTCATACCGCCATGACAAGCGATAAAACCATTGCGATGAGCAGTTGCCCAAGCAAGTGTCAACGTCGCTTTCTTCAGCTCGCCAAAATAGCGTAGCCCGAGAATTCCTGCACAATTATGTAATGGATCAATCACCACCACACCATCAGGAAAATCAGGATGCTCCCAGTCCGGGTCAGCAAAGATGAAGATATCTCCAGTATAGATTTCGTCCGATTGCTGATAGAAAAGGTGTTTCGCATCGCCAATTTGAAAGTTCAATAAATAGGAGTAGAGGTTCGGGCTATAATCTGCAGGAACCATCAAATGTGATTTGACTGTAAACTCTTCATCTAGACCCACGATGACTTCCCCAGAATAGAACTTCTTCGATCTTGCCTGAAAGACTGCTTCTCGTAAAAGCTCACTATAAAAATCAGCATCAATTCCTTCTTGCCCAATAATTCGACGTGCGGCTGCTGTTCGTCCAACAATCTTGCCATCATTTGTGACTAATACCTTAGCATCAGTAGGCAACTGCAATCGACTGGTGTAGGCAACATCAAGATCAGTGGTGATCGTTCCAGGACTAGACTTTGCCAACGCATAGGCATCCGTTAGGTGACGAATTCGCGTCACATTATTTCCATAAAAAGCTGTCTCGATCACACTGCGAATATTCGAAAAAAGTCGATTCTTTTTATTGATATCCTTGTGCGAAAAATGTTCAATACTGCTCATCTTAAAACCTCCCCGAAATCAATTGTTATTATTATAATAGCATTAAAATAAAACGCTAACAATCCAATATAGAACAGATTTTTTCAACTCCAATACGCAAAAAAAGCCAAAATGATCGCTGGTGGTAGCGCTCTTAAGGTAAAAATAATATAATGATAAGCAAGGAGGCGTTATTATGGAAAGATATTTAGCGATAGTTAAAGAAAAAATCCTTATTTTTTGGCGTAAATTTATTATTGTTGTATCAGAAAATGAACGCCGATCCTTATTAATTGCAGCAAGTCTTGTTGTCTTTGCAATCATTTTTTCAACTTCTGCAGCTTTCGCACAAAAGGTGATTCGACAAGACCAACTAAATGAGCTTGTATTTGATTCTTTAAAATCAGACCATCTCATTCCACTTGAATATCAAAAGGTGGATCAAAAAATAAAAGAGACCAAAGCCATATCCATTATGTTTAGCCAGCCAGACGGAACATCCTTCAACAATGTCATGACGATTCTTGATGATCCCGAACAAAAACCTATGCTAAACCGGCAATTTTATTATTATCCGATCGTCTATGATAGTGAAACGATTGCTGAAAAGTATCAGCTAGATCCGAGACAGGTAACCTTTATTTTCTTCCACAATGGCAAAGAAAAAAATCGCTTTGTGGTGGAGAGTCTAAAGGATTTAAATCATGAGTTCATTCCTGAGTTAAATCGATTGCCGATGTGGAAGCTAAAAAACTAAAATGAGATTTCGAATAAAATAAATGAGCATTTTTTAATAAAAAGAGTTGACACCTGATTTTTTTTCCGCTAAACTAACTTCAACATTAAAAAAGGAGTGACATTCATGAAACACGCAAACTTATCTAATCAATTAAATAGCTGGCAAAACTGGCGTAGATAAGTTGTATTTATGAATTCACTCATAGATACAACGTTTAGACAACTTCTAAATCTTGTATCTATGCTGGATATTTTTTCATGCTTATTCCCGCATAGAGACCATCTATGCGGTTTTTGTTTTTTTCGAGGACAACTACCGTTAAATATTTAGGTAGTTGTCCTTTACTGTTTTCTAAATCAACTAGCAAATCGAAAAATCATACATTAAAAAACAAAAATCGGAGGAATTTATCATGAAAAATAAAGGGATTATTGGATCAATCATTGCATTAGCCGTTGTATTAATCGGAGTTTTTGCATATCAAATGGGGTCACGTCAAACGGGCGCGGCAACAGATAATAAAGAAGAACTGAAAACTGTCGGAATTTTACAATTCATTAGTCATCCATCGTTAGATCAAATCAAAGACGGAGTGATCAAAGGCTTAAAAGATGAAGGCTATGAAGACGGTAAAAATATCAAAATCGAATTTTTAAACGGTCAAGGCGACCAAAGCAAATTAAACAGTATGAGTCAGCAATTATTAGAAAAAAACTCCGATGTATTAATCGGAGTTGCAACACCAGCTGCTAAAGCATTGGCAAACGCGACCAGTGATACACCGATTATTATGTCAGCCATCAGCGATCCGATCGGCGCGGGCCTCGTAACAGACCTTGAGAAGCCAGGTGGAAATATCACTGGAGTCAATAATTTAACACCGGTTGATCAGCAATTAGATATGGCGATGGAAATGTTTCCAGAGGCGAAAACAGTCGGTATGATCTATTCATCTTCAGAAGAAAATTCTAAATCACAAATTGATCGAGCGGAAAAACGCGCAACAAAAGATGGCTTAACCGTGAAGAAATATGCAATCAGCTCAAGTAACGATATCGCTCAAATCACACAGCAAGCTTGTCAAGAAACCGACTATTTATACATTCCACAAGACAACACGATCGCCAGTGCTTTTCAAACGATGATCAATGAATCAGATAAAGCGAAAAAACCAGTATTTGTATCCGTAGACAATATGGTAAAAGAAGGCGGAATTGCAACTGTGGGTCAGAATCAATTTGAGCTAGGTGTGGAATCTGGAAAAATGGCGGCAGATGTCCTAAGCGGCAAATCAAAACCCGCATCGACACCAGTCAACGTGATTGATTATGGGGATATGATTATCAACGAAGACAAAGCGAAAGAATTAGGAATCACGATTCCAGAAAAAATCAAAGAAAAAGCAGAAGTAGTTAAAGGGGAGTAGACAAATGGTTATTTCAGCAATCGGACAAGGATTTCTATGGGGGATTTTAGGATTAGGCATTTTCATGACCTATCGCATCTTAAATTTCCCAGATATGACAACAGAAGGTTCATTTCCGTTAGGCGGTGCAGTCTGTGTAACGGCAATTACAAACGGAGTATCGCCAATTTTTGCGACCCTGTTAGGAATCGTCGCTGGAATGTGCGCAGGTTTTATTACCGGCATGCTGTATACAAAAGGAAAGATCCCAGTCATTCTTGCTGGAATACTCGTTATGTCGGGATTAAACTCGGTGATGCTGTTTATTATGCAAACACCCAATCTTTCTTTATTGAAGCAACCAAAGATCCAAGATTTCTTTACGAATTTAAATCTGCCGGATCATTTTGATATCGTCCTATTAGGGCTAATCGCAATCATAATTATCGTAGGCCTGCTATTGTTTTTCTTCTTTACTGATTTCGGTCAAGCCTACATCGCGACTGGTGATAATGAAAATATGGCACGTTCAATTGGTATCAACACTGATCGCATGAAAGTCATTGGACTAACCTTATCAAATGGCGTGATCGCTTTATCAGGTGCGCTAATTGCCCAAAATGACGGTTATGCCGATATCGGTAAAGGTGTTGGTGTGATTGTTATCGGTTTGGCTTCAATCATCATCGGTGAAGTCTTATATGGAGAAGTAACTTTCATTGAACGGTTAGTTGCGATTGTTTTAGGTAGTATCATCTATCAATTATTAATTTTAGTTATCATTAAAGCTGGTTTAGATACCACCTATTTGAAGATTTTCTCATCAATCATTTTGGCACTATGCTTGATGATTCCGCGCTTAAAAGAAGCCTTGAATTTGAAGACTGGATTAGAGAAGGAGGAGTAATTGTATGAACGCTGTAGAAGTAAAAAATGCCAGCAAAACCATCAGTAATGGCATCAATGATAAACGCAAGATTTTAAATAATGTCAGCTTAACGATCGCTCCTGGGGAATTCGTTACAGTCTTGGGGGGAAATGGTGCAGGAAAGAGTACACTATTTAACAGCATTTCCGGCAGTCTGCAATTGGACAATGGAACAGTTTCGGTGATGGGCAAGGATTTAACTAAGCTTTCTGAAGAACAACGAGCGACCTCGATTGCCCGAGTCTTTCAGGACCCAAAAATGGGGACCGCTCCTCGTTTGACCGTGGCAGAAAACTTAGGTTTAGCAGAAAAACGTGGACAAAAACGCCGTTTGCGGCAACGCCAGCTGAATCAAAAGAAAGAAATGTATCGCGAACTTTGCCAACTGATCGGAAATGGGCTAGAAAATCATCTCGATACACCAACAGGCTTCCTTTCTGGCGGACAGCGTCAAGCGTTAAGTTTATTGATGGCAACAATCACAAAACCAGATTTACTATTACTAGATGAACATACAGCTGCACTTGATCCGAAAACCGCGAAGCAATTAATGCTTTTGACCGATCAACGAATCAAGGAAGAAAATCTCACCTGTTTAATGGTCACCCATAAAATGGAGGATGCATTGCATTACGGCGATCGCGTGATCGTGATGGAAAAAGGGGAGATCATTAAGGATATCAGTGGCAAAGAGAAGAAACGCATGACATTGGCGGATCTATTCCTGCTATTTGAAGAGAGTGACGCAGTAGCTGAAGTAATGTAAAAAGAGTTTTTTTACAGAAAATTAGAATAATGGGTTGACTTATTAGAAAAACAAATCTATACTAAGTTCAATCTTAAATCAGTTTGGAGCGAATTTTATGAATAAGAATAAGAGTACGCACACACAACTGAATAATTATTACTTTAGCTATTTTAGATAGGTTTGTGTTCATGGTTCATGGATGCAAACGACAACAAGTTTGTATCTATGATGGCTAAGGATTTTAAGTTCGACTTAACGCCACATAGATGAAAATCTATAGTGGCTTTTCTTTTGGTATTTTTTTGGGAGACTAGGCTCATTGTAGATTTTCTACAGTGGGCCTTTTTTGTCAGTCCAACTTTTCGCAGAATTTTGAGTTTGATGAAAATTAATAGTATCAAAAATCAATTTTCGAACAAGAAATTTAGTTGGATGATAGGCGTACGAGAATAAGTTCATTTTTCTCGGTTTTAGAAAAATGAACTTCCATAAGTCGAGCTAGCTGCGAGTCAGATCAAGCAACACAAAAAGAAAAATGAAGGAGTGAGGAAAGATGGAAAATGAAATTTCAGGAAAGACACGATTAGCCGGGCTATATGCACTGCCTGCAAGACACAGCTTTTCACCGATCATGCACACAACAGCGTTTCAAGCAACAGGGGTGGATGCAGTTTATCTAAGCTTCGATGTTCAGCCAGGAAGACTCGGCGAAAGTATTCAAGCCATTCGTGATCTTGAAATGTTGGGAGTCAATTTATCGATGCCTCACAAGATGGAAGCTGTCAAACATATGGACGAGCTTAGTCAGGCCGCTCGATTAATTGGAGCGATCAATACCATTGTAAATCAAGATGGGAAGCTGATCGGACACATTACAGACGGAATTGGCTGTATGGAAAGCCTGAAACAAAACAAAATTGACATCATCGGCAAAAGAATGACGATTCTTGGAGCTGGTGGAGCGGCGACTGCCATAATCACCCAAGCGGCGATTGATGGAGTAGCAGCCATTGATGTTTTTAACATCAAAGATGATTTCTATCAAAAAATTGAACCAAAGCTGGCAATGATCGCAGAGGAAACCAACTGTCAAATCCAACTGCACGATTTAGCGGATGAAAAGCAATTAGCTGATGCGTTAGCCACGAGCAGTTTGTTAGTCAACGCAACCAATATTGGTATGGCACCTAACATCGATCAAATGCCAATTCCAGATGAAAAAGTATTAAGAAAAGATTTGCCAGTTTTCGATGTCATCTATCATCCTGGTGAAACAAAACTTTTAAAAGCTGCGAAGGCGACTGGAGCAACTGCTGTTAATGGCTTAGGAATGCTGTTATTCCAAGGAGCTGCCGCCTTTAAATTATGGACAGGCAAGGAAATGCCAGTCGATCAAATCCAACCGTTATTGGAAAACGAAATTAAAAAATAAAAAGTGAAGGAAGTTATTATTATGATCTTAATTATTAAAAAAGGAATTCAAGAATCAGAATTATTCCCAATTTTATCTCGTATCAAAGAAGAAGGGTTAGGCGTACAAATCAATCATGGGAAAGATCGTTTAGTTCTTGGTCTTTTAGGAGATCCAAAGATTATCCAGAATGTACCATTCCAAGCCTACAGTGTAGTTGAACGTGCAGTGGCGATTTCAAATACCTACAAGATCACATCAAGAGAATTCCATCCACAAGATACAGTCGTTGACGTTGACGGAGTAAAAATTGGTGACGGCAGTTTCGTAACGATGGCTGGTCCTTGTTCTGTTGAAGGCGAAGAACAAATTATGGAAACAGCACGGATGGCAAAAGCTGGCGGAGCGAAAATTTTACGCGGCGGTGCTTACAAACCACGGACTTCTCCATACGCTTTCCAAGGATTAGGTGAAGAAGGCTTGAAGATCATGCGTAAAGCCGCTGACGCTCATGACTTGAAGGTGATTACAGAGGTGATGGATGAAGCCCATATCGATGTTGTATGTCAATACGCCGACATTATCCAAATTGGTGCTCGCAACATGCAAAACTTCCGTCTATTAGAAGCAGTTGGTAAAACTGGCAAACCAATTGGCTTGAAGCGTGGGATCTCAGGTACGATCCAAGAATGGTTAAACGCCGCTGAATACATTGCTGTTCAAGGCAATTCAAACATCATCTTCATTGAACGAGGCATTCGAACTTACGAAACAGCTACACGAAACACATTTGATCTAAGTGCTGTGCCATTGATTAAAAAATTGAGTCACTTCCCAATTATCGTTGACCCAAGTCATGGTACAGGTGTTTGGGACTTAGTTGCACCAATGGCTCGCGCCGGAGTAGCAGCTGGAGCTGATGGAATGATCGTGGAGATTCATCCAGACCCATTACACGCTTGGTCTGATGGAGAACAATCACTGAATGAGAAAAATTACCTGCAAATGATGAGTGAAGTTGAAGTTATGGTTGATGCAATGAAAAAAATCAAAGACTTAAACAAAGAAACGTCACTTATCTAATCAGGGGGAAACGTTCATGGAAATTGTTCTACCAGAAAAAACTTACGAAATTATCGTACGACGCCATGCCTTAGATTCCGTCGGTGAATGGATCGCCTCACTTTGGCAAAACAAAAAAATCGCGATTATCAGTGATGAGAATGTTTATCCCATCTACGGTGAAAAAATCTTTCAGCAGTTAACAAACTACGAGGTCTGTCACTATGCCGTACCAGCTGGTGAAAGCAGCAAATCTCTAACCATGGCTAATAATCTTTATGAATTTCTAGCCGATCAACAATTCACCCGCAGCGATGCCATCATCGCTCTGGGTGGCGGGGTAGTTGGAGATTTAGCCAGTTTCGTAGCATCCACTTATATGAGAGGAATTGCTTTTGTTCAGATCCCAACCTCGTTATTGGCGCAAGTCGATTCTAGTATTGGCGGGAAGACAGCAGTCAATTCAAGTAAAGCCAAGAATATGATCGGAACCTTTGCACAGCCGGATGGGGTCATGATCGATCCAGAGACCTTGAACTCTTTACCCGAGTTACGCGTACGTGAAGGTATCGCGGAAATCATTAAATGTGGCGCGATCAGCGACGCTTCACTATGGCAAGACCTTCAGAAACTAACAGGAGTCCAAGATCTGCTGGAGCATAGTGAAGCGATCATTTCAAAGGCGCTAAACGTGAAAAAAACCGTCGTGGAAGAGGACGAATTTGATAATGGTTCCCGACTACTGCTGAACTTTGGACATACTATCGGACACGCGATTGAAAACACTGCCGGCTATGGAAAAATTAGCCACGGTGAAGCGGTCGCGATCGGCATGGTACAAATTTCTCGAGCTGCGGAAACAAAAGGACTTTCACCGAAGGGTATCACAGATGAAATCAAGACGATGAATCAAAAATACGGGTTACCGAATGCTTATCAGCCGTGGGAAGCGGAGAAATTTTATTCCGCAATTACCCATGATAAGAAAGCCCGAGGTGATAGTTTAAACATCATCTTGCTAGATGAAATCGGTCAAGCCCGCATTCAAAAAATCAAATTAACTGAAATCAAGGACTTTTTAATAGAAGGGAAGTAGTCATTTATGCGTTACTTAACAGCTGGAGAATCTCATGGACCAGAATTAACTACAATTATTGAAGGTGTTCCAGCAGGACTAACACTTTCCGTTGAAGCCATCAATCAAGAATTAGCTCGCAGACAAGGCGGGTATGGACGCGGTGGCCGAATGAAGATCGAAAAAGATCAGGTTCGCATCACATCAGGCGTACGACATGGGAAGACATTAGGTTCACCCATCACCATGATCGTAGAAAACCGTGACTGGAAAAATTGGCAGAAAGTCATGTCGGTTGAACCAGTCGAAGAAAAAGCGGAAAAATTACGTCGAGTAGCAAAACCACGTCCAGGACACGCCGATCTCGTTGGGGGCATAAAATACCATCACAGCGACTTACGAAATGTTTTGGAACGATCATCTGCTCGTGAAACAACGATGCGAGTAGCTGTCGGCGCACTGGCGAAACAAATCTTAGCTGCTATAGATATCGAGATCGCCAGCCATGTGGCCATACTAGGTGGCATAGAAGCTACCGTACCAGAAAAAATGAGTGTATCGGAAATTCAATCCAAAACAGCTACTTCTGAAGTAAACATGGTAGACGAAACGGTTGAAGAAGCGGTCAAAGAATTAATCGATCAAACCAAAAAAGCCGGGGATACCATCGGTGGAGTTGTCGAAGTAAGGACCGACAATGTTCCCGCAGGTCTTGGCAGCTATGTCCAATGGGATCGCAAGCTTGATGGCAAGATCGCGCAAATCATGTTAAGCATTAATGCCTTTAAAGGCGTTGAGTTCGGTATTGGATTTGAAGCAGCACACCAACCAGGTTCAAAGGTTATGGATGAGATCGTTTGGAATAACGGCTACAGTCGGACAAGTAATCATCTTGGCGGGTTCGAAGGTGGGATGACCAATGGTGAACAAATCATCGTACGCGGCGTTATGAAGCCGATTCCTACACTATACAAACCATTAATGAGTGTCGATATTGACACCAAAGAACCATATAAAGCCAGCGTTGAACGTTCCGATAGCACAGCTGTTCCCGCGGCATCTGTCGTAGCAGAGCATGTGGTGGCAACCGTTCTTGCAGAAGAAATTTTAGAAAAATTCTCGTCAGATACCATTGATGAGCTGCAACAAGCAGTAGCAGAATACCGTGAAGCTATCAAAAACTTTTAAGAGAGAGGGTACGTCTATGAGAAAGAAAGTGTTCGTCTTAGGACTTGGTTTAATCGGCGCTTCACTTTGCAGAGCAATTAAAAATTCAACGATCGAGTTGTTCGGCTGGGATTATTCACCTGAAACTCGTGAAATCGCTCGTGAAGTTGAACTGGTTGATCACATTGCTTCTATTGAAAGAGCACCTGAGATGGATGTCATCATTTTAGCCGTACCCGTTCTATCTACACTGCACTATCTACATGAGTTGGCACGTTTGCCGCTAAAAGAGTCAGTGATTGTTACTGATACCGGCAGCACCAAAAATGAAGTCATGAAATTGGCGCAGAATCTGCCGTTTACTTTCATCGGCGGACATCCAATGGCAGGCTCACATAAATCAGGCGTCAAGGCAGGGAATCCGAATCTTTTTGAAGAAGCTTACTACATTTTGACACCACCTGAAGGAGCAGATGTTGATCCCTTAATGGAATTACTAGAACCGACGCGGGCAAAATTTGTTGTGATCGAACCTGATTCTCACGATGAGATCGTAGGTGTTTTGAGTCATTTACCACACATCGTGGCATCAGGTTTGGTAAAAATGAGTGATCAACTAACAGAAGAGCATCCACGAGCAACACAGCTCGCAGCTGGAGGTTTTCGTGACATTACGCGAATTGCTTCATCCGATCCGCAAATGTGGACAGATATTTTATTAACCAATCGTGAAATTTTACTAGATTTAATTACCAACTGGCAGGATGAAATGTCCAAAATCCGTGAGAGCTTAGTTCAGGAAGACCAGCCAGCAATCTACGACTTTTTTAGTCAGGCAAAGCATTCTCGCGATCATTTACCAACCAAAGACCACGGGGTCATTCCGGCATTCTACGATCTTTACATCGACATTCCAGATATCGCCGGAGCAATCGCTAAAGTAATGACTATCATAAGTGAAGCCAATATCTCTATTATCAATTTGAAAATCCAAGAAACGCGCGAAGATATTTTCGGCGTTTTAGAGCTTTCTTTTAAAAATCAAGCAGACTTGGAAAAAGGGCAGTTGTTAATTGAAGAAGCAGATTTTCGGTGTCGCAGAAGGAGCTAACAAATGAAATTATTAAAAACAAAAGCAGGTCTCACTGGAGCATTGACTATTCCAGCAGATAAATCAATTTCTCATCGCAGTATTATGTTTGGGGCAATCAGTCATGGAAAAACAATCGTTCATAATTTTTTAAGAGCAGAGGACTGTATGAGTACTATTGCAGTTTTTAAAGCATTAGGTGTAACGATTCATGATGACGGAAAAGATATTTTCATCGAAGGAAAAGGGTTCGAACATTTACAAGAGCCAAATGAAATTTTAGATGCAGGAAATTCCGGCACTACGATGCGTTTGGTTTTAGGAATTTTAGCAGGACAACCATTCACTTCAAAAATTGCAGGGGATGCGTCATTGAACCGGCGGCCAATGGAACGGGTTATGGGACCATTACGATCAATGGGGGGCAACTTGCAAGGGCAAGATGGCAGTGAATTTCCACCAATTGACATACATGGTAGTGAATTATCAGCGATCACCTATGAAATGCCGATTGCGAGCGCACAGGTAAAATCATCGATTCTCTTTGCCGCACTACAAGCAAAAGGGACGACCACTATTATTGAAAAAGAAAAATCACGCAATCATACAGAAGAAATGATCAAACAATTCGGCAGCACTATTTCAGTAGTTGATAAAACCATTACTATAGCCGGTGGACAACAATTAACCGGACAGGAAGTAACCGTTCCAGGAGACATTTCCTCAGCTGCCTTCTATCTCGTAGCGGCAAGTTTATTGCCAGATAGCAATCTGCAATTAAATCATGTAGGAATCAATCCGACCCGTACTGGTATTTTAGATGTTTTAGAAAAGATGGGCGCGAATATCAAACAAGTCGCTTTAGATAAGCAAAATCAAGCAGCGGATTTATTAATCAAGACTGCGCCACTGAAGGCAACAGAAATCAGTGGAGAAATCATTCCACGTTTGATTGATGAATTGCCAATCATTGCCCTAGCAGCAACTCAGGCAGAAGGGACAACCGTTATCCGCGACGCGCAGGAACTAAAGGTCAAGGAAACGAATCGAATTGATGCTACTGCTCAGGAGTTGAATAAATTAGGTGCAAAGATCGAAACGACTGATGATGGATTAATTATTCACGGACCAACACCTTTACATGGCGGAAATGTCGATAGTCATGGTGATCATCGAATCGGAATGATGCTCCAGATTGCCGCATTATTGACAGATGATACCGTTGAATTGAATAATCCAAAAGCGATTAACATTTCTTATCCAAACTTTTTCACAGATTTACAGTCATTGATCGAAGATTAGCAGAGGAAATGTTGGCGGTAAGGTTTATAACTGAATCGAGCATTATCAAAAAAGTTCAGTCCAACTTTTCACAGGAAAACGAAAAAGGAGAATGTTTTATGAAATCAATTGTCTTGATCGGTTTTATGGGAGCCGGAAAAACGACTGTCAGTAAAGAACTTAGTACTGCATTAAACGCTCGTTCAGTAGACATGGATGATATCTTAGTTGAACGGATCGGCCAACCCATCAGTGAATACTTTGAAGAACATGGGGAAGCTTCATTTCGTGAGCACGAAACGAAGCTTTTAAAAGAAGCGCTAAATGAAGAGACAGTCATCGCCACTGGCGGCGGCGTCATTTTACAAAAAGAAAATCAAAAAGTCTTGGCCGATAAATTAGTCGTCTATTTAAAGGCTGACGCGAATGTTCTTATAAAAAGAATTCGCGAGGACAAGGTAAACATCCGTCCCTTGGCCATAAAAAATGATGATGGCGATTTAAAACGACTGTTCTTTTCAAGAGAAAAGCTCTACGAGAAATTGGCTAAAATTACCGTAGACACTTCAGAAAAAACACCTGCGGAGATCGTTAGTGAAATCCTTCAACAAGTCGAGGTTATCTCCTAATGAAAGTTGGCTATTTAGGACCTAGAGGGTCATTTACTTATAGTGCGGCGGCAAATTTTTTCGAGGAAACGGTTTTATCTCCTTATGATTCATTGACTGCATTATTAGAAGAACAAAGAAAAGGAACCTTAGACTATTGTGTGGTTCCAATCGAGAATACAATTGAAGGTTCAGTATTACCCACGCTGGATTTGATCTTTCAGACACTGCCAACAATTCAGGCAGAAATTGTTTTACCGATCCAGCAGCAATTGATGGTGCATCCAGCCCATGCAAATACTTGGCAGGATACAGAATTAATTTGCAGTCACCAACAGGCTTTGGCACAGTCCCAAGTGTTTCTGATGAATCATTTCCCGACGGTCACTATTGAACAAATGGGATCAACTGCACAGGGGGCTCAAAAAGTCGCAGACCATCCAGAAAAACGTTACGCAGCAATTGGTTCAAGAGCAGCCGCGGAACAATTTGGATTAACAATCGTACAGGAAAACATTCAATCCATCAGCGAAAATGAAACACGGTTTTGGGTAATGGGCAATCAACCGTTGAACAGCAGTTTAGAAAAAGGAATTAACAAAGCGACGGTCTTATTTGATCTAGCTGCAGACCATCCAGGGGCACTGTATCAGTGTTTAGCGATATTTGCAGCTGAGAAGCTTAATTTGACGAAGATCGAATCGCGAACTCAAAAAACAAAATTAGGCGAGTACTTCTTTATTATTGATCTTGAAACTCCTGAACAAGAAAAGCTGCAGAAGGTCTTACGCCAATTTGAAGAGGAACATTTTACGGTAACTCTAATTGGTAATTATCCAACATATTTTCCGAATCTTAGAAAATCTTAGTAGTTAAGGTTTTCTAATTTTTTTGGTGAAAAATAAGACAAACTCTAGATGATTTGCTATTTTTATACTAATAGCAATGAAGATGAAGAGGTGCACTATGAGCCGAATGGATAAATATAAAAAAATTCATGAGGAGAGTCAAAAGGAAGAGAAAAAACCTTTTGGCTTTCGTCGTGAGATGAAGAAAGAGAAGCAAACAGAAAAAAGGGATTTTGAAGACATTAATTACGAAAAAGTAGAAGAATCTCATCAAGAGCCAGAAGAAGAATTCTATTATGAGGATCATTATCAAGAATCCAAAAAGAAGCGGCCAAATATTAAGCTTCCGGCTATCAAAAATCTGTTTAAACGAAAACCTAAAAACCCATATGAACAGAAACCTAAGAAAAAGCGCAGCTGGAAAAGAATTTTAGTGATGATTTTAGTCGCACTCTTAGGCTATTCTGTTATAGCCTTTGGTGTTGGGAATATTGCTGCCAAGACTGATTCTTCTATGCCGAAAATGGAGACGCAAGAATTTAATGGTGCAGCATCAGAAAACGGCTCAAAAAATATCCTGCTTTTAGGCAGCGATACTAGGGACAATATCAGTGGACGTTCTGATTCTATGATGGTGCTGCAGGTTGATGGTCGCGGCAAACCTAAGTTAGTTTCCTTCATGCGGGACATGTATGTTAATATCCCTGGTGTTGGTGAAAATAAACTGAACGCGGCTTACGCTTATGGCGGCGCAGATTTGGTGCGACAGACCTTGAAAGAAAACTTTGGAATTGATTGCCGCTATTATGCGATGGTCGATTTCCAAACATTTGAAAAAGGTGTTGATGCTCTTTTTCCAAGAGGCGTACAAATTGATGCTGAAAAGGATATGAGTGCGTATATTGACGAACCCATCACGAAAGGCCCACAACGAATGAATGGACACACTTTGTTGAACTACGCTCGTTTCCGAATGGATGAAGAAGGAGACTTTGGGCGTGTTCGAAGACAACAGCAGGTGATGCAATCTGTCTTCGGTCAATTAAAGAATCCACTAGTCTTATTACGCGGTCCTTATGCAGCTGGAAAGATTTGGGGATACTTATCGACAGACATGCCAAACATGTTTGTATTAGGAAATCTATTCAACTTTGCTAAAGCCGTCGGTGGAATCGAACGCTTGACTTTACCCGTTGATGGTTCATGGTCTTACATTGATACAGCGAATGCCGGTAGCGCATTAGCGGTCGATACTGCTCAAAACGCTCAAGCGGTTCAAGACTTTTTAGGGAAGTAACTGGATTTTTGATTCCCATGAATCTATGAGTGTGCTATATTATAATTATTGTAAATTTTGATTGAAACGAGGAAAACTATTATGAAATTAGCGATCGTGACAGATAGTACCGCCTATCTGAATGAACGCATACGCAATCATAAAGATTTATTTATTATTCCGATTCCGGTCATCATAGATGATCAACCTTTTGAAGAAGGGGTAGATATTGGGTATGAAGAGTTTTATCAGAAATTGAAAACCAGCAAGGATTTCCCGAAAACATCGCAGCCAGTACTTGGCGAAGTATTCGAATTGTATCGCTCAATCAAGGAGCAGGGCTACGATACTGTTATCAGTATTCATTTGTCTGAAGGTATCTCTGGTTTTGTCCGCACATTGACAGCAATCAAAGAAGATATCGATGGACTGCAGGTCATTCCATATGATTCAAAAATCACCAGTGTTCCTATGGGCTATATGGTAGAAAAAGCACTGGAGTTAGGCGATGAAGGAAAATCACTGGATGAAGTATTGGCAGCGATTGATGAGATTCGTGACACTACTAATGCTTACATTATCGTAGACGATCTAGACAACTTGGTTCGCGGAGGACGCTTGACGAACGGCGCAGCGATTATTGGTGGGTTATTAAAAATCAAACCAATCCTTACCTTTGAAGATGGCAAGATTGTTTTAGCAGAAAAAATTCGTTCATTAAAAAAAGCCTTACAACGTACGGAAGAAATCATCGAAGAACGTCGTCAGGAAAATGGTCATGATTTACGAATCTTCGTAATCCATGGAAACAATCCTGAGTTGGCTCAACAAGAATATGAAAAGCTAAGCAAAAAATATCCAGATGCGACAATTGAAATCGGAACATTTGGACCAGTAATCGGCACTCATTTAGGTGATAAAGCTATCGCTCTTGGTGTTGCGAAGTAATTATCCGTTCATTGATTATAACAAGTTTAGAAAAAATCTAACAAAAAGAAAACCGAACCGTCCTATATCTTTCCATTGCGAAGGTGTATGGCAGTCGGTTTTTTTGTAGTATTTTTCGTAGTTCCACGTAGCACAAACGAAAAACTGATATTCCCTTTAAAATCTCAATAGAACCGTTTAGTTTGATGGTACACGCAACGAAGATAAAACTCATTTTTTCGGGTTTAAAAAAATGAATGCATTAGTAGGAGTTAGTTGCAAAAACTTGTTTTATTTCGTATTCTTTTTTCATTAGTAGTTTAGTAATTTACTAAATTACTAGTGCGATTATTAGAAACTTATTCAATGAATGAAACAGACTAGGAGGAAGTTCAATGAAAATCCCTACTAACTTAAAGCATAAACCAGTTTTTCTGGTTGAAAATTATGATAAAATCGACGGACATCATGCCTGGGATAGTGACGCCAAAGGGTTAACGCTAGGCTTAGCACAATGGAACGATCGCGGCCGCGTGGATATTTCTGGAAAAGTTTGGCGTCATACTGGTGAAAAGTGGTCCCGACAATCAGAAGAATTACCCATTACGAGAATTTTGGACTTGGCAATCTTAGTAGCGCAATCAAGTATCTATTTGCAAGATGCTTATCGCTATGAGAAATTTTATGACCCTGAAAATCCTAAGGTAGAAATTATCGGCCTACAAGGAGGACGGATGGAAGTTCAAGTTGACACAGAAAATCCAAAAATAGATGAAGATATCATTTTATTCAACGATACAATGAATAAAGATGGCGATTTGATTGCACAGCGTTATCGCACCTTGAAACGTCTTTTGGATGAACTAGGCTACTAAAACAAAGGAAGAGGTGAGAAAGGATGGATCATTCTTTTGCCGTTACAAATGGACGAAAGTTTACCAAAGTAGAAGAACAGATGATTTGGCGCAAACCGGCTAGTCACAAAACGAGTCAGGAAGAAATAAGAATCGCATCAGAAATCAAAAACAATTGGCTCGATCCTGAAATGAAGATCATGAATGTGCTCCTAGAAGGAGACGCCGGATCTGGCAAAACGCAGCTGGCACGAGCTTTATCAGATGATTTGCAGCTTCCGTATACCAAAGTCACTTGTTTTGCTGATATGGACAAAACGGATGTCTTCGGTGCCTTATTGCCAGTTGTTTCAACAGATAGCGATGAAGATCAAGAATTACTGGAAGCTATATATCAAACGGATTCTTTACAAGAAGTTTTATCAGTAATTGCAACTCACTTTCAAATTGATGCGAACCAAGCAAAGGAACGTTTAAGTAAGTTAATTGAACGAATCGATCAAGCGGATAATACTACAAGTGTTGAGTATAAATTTTATCCCTCAGAAATCGTTCGGGCAATGCAAAAGGGCTATTTGCTGGAAATCCAAGAGCCAACAGTTATTCGTGACGCTTCCGTCTTGGTTGCATTGAATTCGGCTTTGGAGCCAAACGGGTTGTTGAACATACCAACTGGGATCATTCGCCGACATCCAGATTGTGTCGTTATCATCACTACCAATCGCAATTATCAGGGAAACCGCCCGCTAAACGAATCCTTGCGGGATCGGGTGCAGCATGCAGAAAAAATGGACCTGCCTACTATTGAAGTAATGATTGACCGGGCAATGGCTAAAACGAATTTTACTGACTATGATTACCTGGAAATTATGGCTAAAATCATTCGATTATTAGATGAAACAGCTAAAGCCAATGCAATCAAAGGGGTTGCTGGTATGCGTTCCTATTTCTTTTGGGTCAATAGCTTGAAGCAGGGACAAGATCCTTTGGAGAGTATTTTTCCTAAAGTCCTGTATAAGTTGACTACAGATGAGAATGAATTAAAGATATTGCAAGAGGCTTTAGAACAAAGTAGATTACTAACAGAACTTCAACAAGTAAAAAATCAGCAAAAATTAAAGCAAGGCAGAAAAATCAGCCAAGCGGAAGCCGACCAACGAAATATCGTAGAAGAGGCGGAAGAGGCGACTTTAAAAAATGAAGCGATAGAGACTGAAGGCTCTGTAGAAAACGAGGAGGAAGCAAAGCCAGAAGAAGTTGTTTCGGAAAAAGAAAAACAACCGGATTCTATAGAAATTCCTGATGAAGCTACCAGAAATGATACCGAAGCCGAAAGTACTTCCGCTTCACTTGATGAAGAAGAAAAAATCGGCTCTGCTATGTCATTAGATGAAATGGCCGAAATCGATAAAGCGAAGCGAAAAGAACTGAATCGCGAGATCCGTGAGAGCTTGAAGGAAACAATTCATGCAAAAGAAGGAACGATTCTTCATCGACCAACAATTAATGAGATAGCCATCAAAAATGGTCAAGAATTAACGCAGCAGGTGTTACCAGAAGTTGAAAGCTTAAGTCGCGTGATCAATGACCTCCTGACTAAAGAGGTAAGTAATGATTTTTCTAGTGGCAAATACTATGGAGCTCGTTTTAATCCAAGTCATGTGACCTATGGTGATCTGCGGAATTTTGACAAGAAAAATCCACCAAGTGAAAATCCATCATTGGCATTAGCCGTCCGTGTCGACGAGTCAGGTTCGATGCTGCGAGATGACCGGATTCAAAATGCTAAATTAGCAGCTGTTGCACTAAGTTTATTTGCCGAGAAGACAAATATTCCTTTGATGCTTTATGGCGACTCTGCTGATCTTAGCCAGCGAGAAAAAACATCGATCTACTCCTATAAAGAGTTCGATGACAATTATGATTTCATAGCAGCAAAGCTGTCTACAATGAAGCCGCGTCAAAACAATCGTGATGGTGTACCTTTGCGATTATTAGCAGAAAAATTGAGTCATCAAGCAGCGGATACAAAAGTTTTATTATCCATCAGCGACGGACAACCGAAAGCATTACCGGATTATACTGGAGAAAAAGCTCGGCAAGATATCCAAAACGTGTTAGCTGACTATGAGCGAAAGGGCATTCTCTTTATTGCTTGTGCGATTGGTGAGGATAAGGAACAGCTGCGGGCTTTATATGGTGAAAATAATTTTGTTGATATTTCAGATATTTCTACCTTGCCACAACAATTACTTCAATTAATCGCCCGTTTTATTTAAAGATTAAAAAAGTCAAACACAGAGACACTTATTAATTGGAAGTGTTTCTGTGTTCGACTTTAACTTTTTAACTATTTCTCTAAAAGAAGTTCGTTCAAATCGATTTAGTAAGTCGCGCGTGGTCCGCCAATATATTTTGGACGACTGCGTAGAGCTGTTACGTGAGCGCCACCTAATTCTTTGATAGAAGGACGAACAGGAACCTGAACGTGTTTGACATGCATCCCAATCGAAGTATCACCAATATCAATTCCTGCTTGAGCAACAATATGTTCAACCTCTACTGGATCACTAAATTGTTCAAAGGCTGCTACAGAGCAAGAGCCTCCTGCATGTAACGCTGGTTTAACGGATACGATCTCCCAATCCTTTTTCTCGGCAATCTCTCGCTCGACAACAACAGCACGATTAATGTGTTCACAGCCTTGAACACCCAAATAGATCTTTTTAGGATCAAGGATCGATTTCAATGTTTCGATAACCCATTGACCAACTTCTTGACTTGAATTTTTTCCGATCCTTCCACCGACGATTTCACTAGTCGTACAGCCTAAAACAAAAACGTCACCAGCTTTAAGGTTGGCTTCTGCTAAAACATCGTTGACAATCGTTGATAAATCTTGTTGTAATTTTTCTTTTTCCATTTGAATGACTTCCTTCTATTAACTATTTATATTGAGGGTGACGTAGTACTCTTTGCAACGCGTGATAAAGAGGAATGGTCACCGCGATACCAAAAATATTTTGTACAAGATTACCTGGCAGCGAGGCTAAACCGGCTGGCCAACCAAATAGCAATGCCGTAGCTATTGCATAGCCGATAATCATGAACAAACTGGCAAACAGGAATCCAAAAAATAATCCTTTTCGATTTGGAAATTTATTATACAGATAACCTAGAATGAAACCTTGTAGTCCATGAATCACAATCGAAAAAATTGCCCATTCCGGATATCCAGAAATCAAATCGATCAAGCCTCCGCTTAACGCACCTACTAAAAATCCACCAGTCGGACCAAAAAGCATAGCTGAAGCATAAATGCCCACTTCACACAATGTCACGAATCCCTTAGTCGCAGGAATCGGAATAATGAAAAGAATTGAGAGAGTGACAGTCAGAGCCACCATCATCGCCAATTTTGTCATTTCTTTTGTTTTCATGTCATAACCTCCGATTTTACGCTATCACCGAACCAAACATTTCCCTCTCCGTTTTTTAAAAGTAGTCCATTTTTGATCCCCTGATAAACGTACTCCTTGCTATCTTCAATCGCGTTAACCAAATCTTTGCCTAAAACTAAATTCGCTGCAATAGCTGATGCAAAGGTACAACCTGCGCCATTAATCGTTACGTTGGACAATTTAGGTTTAGAAAAATACTGAAAAGTCTCGCTATTATAAAAAAGGTCCGAAGCTAAATTGCCAGAAAGACGTTGACCACCTTTAATTACAACTGATTGTGCACCAAGATCAATAATTTTTTTCGCAGCTTGCTCCATTTCCGTCGGATTAGAAATTTTCTGCTGACTTAAAAGCTCTGCCTCTTTTAAATTCGGCGTAATTACCGTAGCAAAAGGAAATAGCTCAATCAATTTTTCTCGATAGCTATCATTATATACATGATCAGTTTCTTTGAAGGCCATAACTGGATCTAAAACGATTGGACCATCAAATGAACGCAAAAAGCTTTTGACGATTTCCAGCGACTCTAATTGATGGATTAGCCCAAGCTTTATCCCATCTAATGAAAGGTTATCTTTTATTGTATTCAATTGATCGTTTAAAAGTTCAGTAGGCAAATTAGTGATTGCAAACTGTCCATTTTTAACAACCGCAATACAGGTAATCGCAGTCAAACCAAATAAATGATAGTCCTCAAATGTCTTTAAATCTGATTGCAGACCACCACCGGCTAAAGTATCCGATCCTGCAATAGTCAATATTGTCCTTGTCATAAAAAAACTCCCCAATTAAGACGTATAGATGCAAATTATTTTATAATTCAATCAATGACCTCATTATAAAGTTATACAATAAAAAAGAAACAGCCAATTGGTTGTTTCTTATCTCATCCAATTTCAAGTGCTATTATTTGTACCAGCTAGGGAAATACGTTAGCATAACTAGTGAGGAAGGGGATTATGTATATGAAAATATTTGTTGCCGGAGCTACCGGAAGAGTAGGCGAAGAACTGATCAAAAACTTAGTTGAAAAAGGACACACCGTTTACGCAGGCGCACGTCGTGATGACGCGATTGAAGCGAACGAATCTGTTACCCCGGTTCATTTAGATCTGCATGGCACGATTGATGAAATCGCCAATACATTAACTGATGCAGAAGCAGTTTATTTCGTAGCTGGTTCACGAGGAAAAGATCTATTACAAACAGATTTATTTGGCGCTGTAAAATTGATGCAAGCAGTTGAGAAAAAGGGAATTAAACGGTACATTCATTTAAGTTCGTTATTCGCTTTGCAACCAGATAAATGGAGTGGCGCATTGACTGACTATAATATTTCAAAATTCTTCTCAGACAATTGGTTGATTGATAAAACCAATTTAGAGTACACAATTTTGCAACCCGGCAGTCTAAAAGAAACTCCCGGAAGCGGAAAAATAACTACAAATATCACAGAGAAATCTGAGAATTCCATTGAAAACGTTGCTGCTGTTTTAACAGAATTACTTGAACAAGAGAATACTATTCAACAAGTCATTTTGATGGGGGATGGCGATACGCCAATAAGCGAAGCAGTAAAAGAAATATAAAGAAAATGATCCACTCGACGAGAATCCTAGTCTGAGTGGATTTCTCTTTTCTTAATTCAGTCGAGGCGAAAAATATTAAAGAATTTCTTAGTCTTTCTACTAACTTAATGATAAAATAGAGACTGCCGAACATAGAATTCCGTGATTAAGGAGTCGCCTTATGAATCTTCAACATATCCATGATCTTAGAATCGAAGAGGGGGTTCAAATGATCAGAAAAAGAAAGATTGCGAAATATTATATGAAGCAGCAAGGCTTTACTAAAAAAGAAGCGTACGATACAGCAATTAAGACACAGCCTGAATTTGCTGAAGCGCGTAATCTTTATCTTGCCTTGTTTAATGAAGCAAAACCCATATTCGCTGATCGTAATGAAAGAGAAAAGGCACTCAGAGTGTATCAGGTTTTCAGTATGATCGCTTTGATCTGCTTTGTTATCTGGTTATTTAGCAATGGTTATTTAGACGGTTCTAATGTAACAGATAATTTCCTGTTGATTGCGTTGGTAATCAATGTTGCAACTACAAGTTATTTCGATGAAAAAGTAACGGAACGAATTCATGAAAAAAAAATTAAAAAGCTTTTACGAGACAGATCTGAAGCATCAAGAAAATTGCATAAGGTAGAAGAAATCAAGCGAAATATTTTTCGAGCGGAGCATCGTGGTCTGACGTTAGTAGAAGAACGCAAAGTAGAAGACGAAAAAAATGCCGAGCCGCAATCGAAAATTATTACACTTGAAAAAATAAAGACCCTTCGAGGGAAAATCAAGAAATAGCCGACTACGTGAAGATACTACGTAATTGGCTATTTTTGTGTTTAAATCTTAAATCAATTTGCTTTTTATGAAAAGGTTTGCAATAATTCCCATTAAAGAGATTAAGGAGGCAAATGAATGATTAAGGCGATAATATTTGATATGGATGGTGTGATTGTCGATACTGAGTTTCAAGATTTTCGCATTCAACAGGAGTTCATCAAAAAAGAAAATCCATCGATCAATCAAGTAAAAACCAATTTCGACGAATTGATTGGTCAGTCTTACAATATGCTTTATGAAACGTTAAGAAAATTTATCGGCAGCAACGATTCTTTAAATGAAATTAAGCGTCGTTTTGAAGCATACAATGCCATTGCGTATGAATCAATTAACTACCAACAACTGTTCCGGAAAGAGCTTCTTCCAATTTTAAAATGGGCCAAATCAAAAGGAGTTTTGTTGGCAGTCGCATCATCTTCAACCTATGAACACATCATCGAAGTGTTGAATTCTTGTAACATCAAGAATTATTTTGACGTGATTTATAGCGGCGAATTTGTCGAAGAAAGCAAGCCAAATCCAGCGATTTATTTAAATACATTAGAAAAACTAAATGTCTCAGCAAATCAAGCGATCACCATTGAAGATTCTTATTATGGCATCAGCGCAGCAAAAGCGGCTGGTATTACCACGATCGCCTATAAGGAAATGAGAGCTGCTATTGACCAAAGTGCGGCTGATTATTTAGTTGAAGACATGACGGAAGCCTACGAGATAATTCAGACATTAAATAAATAGGAGAGAGGGAGGCAAATAAAATAGAAATAAACAATCAATTTAATATGATACACCAACTATTAATGACGGTACAAACGAACTTCATTATGGTACCTTGTACTCAAAACAGCTATAGAGGTGATTTTCATGATTGATTTTATTTCTAAAGAAGAATTTTTAAAGGCCGGATTGGATTTTACAGACCTTTTTGAGGAATCGCTATTCGAGTATTATCTAGAATTAGATGGATTAATGTATTACGATCCTAAGACAAAATATATGTACGATAAACAAGGAGTGAAAGCCTTTTATGTTGAACAGGTTTTCACTAGTGTAGAAAGATAGAGTTTTTTAAGACGCTGTAAAAAATGCAGCGTTTTTTTTATTGGATTTTTTTGCAAATCGTTTTTCTAAATTTTTAGATCATAAAATCAATTTGGTGAGATTATTTTTCATTGATTTTATGGAATGTGAGTTTTTGATTTTATTTGATAAAATAATTAGTTGGAAAATAATAAAATACTTAAACGAACTGAATGAACGGAAAATCGGTATAAATTTTAATAGATAAATTGTAAAAATGTAAATGATAATAATATACCGTGAAAAGCTATGAAGTCATAATTTAGCTTAATTAGTGAATCAATTCAAAAGAAACTTACTATTTAACTTTGTTTAATGTATATTATGTAAACTAAAATAAAAAAGGCTGATGTCAAGTAAAAGCGCAACGATTTAACAGAAACTTAAACATTAGGGTCGATATTTATTCACTATCAAGAGCTGTTGTTTAAGGCAGCACATTCTCGTTCATAAACCTCTTTACAAGTTGTAAAGCCGTGAATCTTTTTAGGCCTTGTGTTTAACTCATTAGCGATAAATATCATATCAGCTTGAGTTTTACTTTCAAAGGTCTTTTTCTTTGGTAAAAATGCTCGTATTAATCCATTTGTGTTTTCGTTTGTGCCGCGTTCTTGCGGCGTGTATGCGTGTGCGAAATAAACTTTTGCTTGGTAAGTATCTTCGATACAATTGATAAACGAGCTATTAGCGAACTCCTTTCCACGGTCGCATGTAATTGATCTTACAGCGTCCCCATGTAAAGCCATAAAAGTATCAATCACCGGAATAATTCCTGATGCAGATTGAGTCTTGGCCAAAGCCATAAAGGTGAAACGTGATTTCCGTTCATTTATCGTAACTATGCACTTTTTCCCTTCTCTTGAAGGTAAAATACAGTCTATTTCCCAATCACCAAAGCATTTTCTTTCATTTACTTCTTTTGGTCGATTCTCTATTGTTCGTGTCTGGATCATTTCACGTTTTTGTTGTGACAACGCCGCATGTTTTCGATTTGAGCGCTTCCGATACTTTCTTATGCGACTATGAGGGACTTTGTCAATCCAATCGCGTAAGATCCAGTTATAGATTGTATTTCGAGAAACTGTCACACGTTTATCCCCATGAACCATTTGTTCCGGCGACCAATGTCGAAGATGGTTTTCACTGATTGCTTCAGCCATTTCCTTGGTGAATTTTGACTTAGTTCCAATCTTTCGGCTACGAGTGATTGCGTTATGCTGGGCGATTAACGCATTGTATTTATAGACATGCTGCCGACGTTTTGGTGGATAGTATTTAAAGTCTTCAAACTCCTTTACGAATGATCTCTCTAGAAATGGTGCTTTTACTCCGCTTCAATGTACGGGCAATTTCAGCCTGTTTAAAGCCTTGCTTCCACATAAGTTCGATTTGACCACGTTCTGCTTCAGATAAATGCTTATAGTTTGTCACTAAACCAACTCCTGTTAAAAAGGCTTGAAGGTAATAACCATGAAAACTAAGCGTCAACTACTATCTGATTATCTCATAATAGAACTCATATTTATACAGACCTATACAGAATTGAAGGCGCTGAGAAAGCTTGCTACTAGTGATTTCTAAGGTACTAAAGGTTGATTTATCAATCATTGTTGAAGGTTTGTTGCACTTCATTTTGGAACCTATAACTAAAATAAAAAAATTTAAAGGAGCTGTTGTTTAGACTCCTTTATTCATTAATTATTTGTTTCTCAATTTTATCTAAGTATTTGTTTGCAGTAGCTTAGAAATATTCCCATAGCCTAGTTCATTCGCGTAATCTTTAGCAGTTTTACCATAATTATCGACAATGTTAGGATCTGCGCCATGTTTTAACAGTTCAGCAACAATATCTTGGTAAACCTGTGAACCGTCTCTTAATGCAACGGCTTCAATCAACGCTGTATATCCATAATCATTTTGATGATTGACATTCACATGACCATCATTTAAAAGGATTTTTACATTTTCTAGATGGCCTTTTTCTGCAGCCGGAATTAATGCGTTTCCACCAAAACGATTCGTAATCGTTTGATCTGGCATGCTATTAGACAACATATAAGCTAAAATCTCTGTTCTGCCTTCTGCACCTGCATACAGATATGGACTGTCCTGAATAGTATCCTGTTGATTGACATTTGCGCCTGCCTTAATCAAATTTTTGGCAATTTCCACTTGATTATTATGAACAGCAATCATTAAGGGTGTTTCTGCTTTTTCATTCATTTCGTCAATCGGATACGAGGGAGATTTAAGAATCTCTGTTACTTCATCAAGATTATTAGCTGAAACTGCCTATAGCAAACTTCCTGAAGCATAAGTCAATGTCTTCTCCTCCTTTGTTTTTTGTGTACTGGATAATTTGCTTTCCGAGTTTTTCGAAGAAGTCTTGGGTATCGATTCATCACTTGAAGAGCTACTCGTTTTTTTATTTGATGAACCAAACTGACAGCCCGTTAAAATAAATAAAAAAAGCATCATGATAATGATTTTTTTCACACTATCTCTCCTCCCGTAATTATTTTCTATATTCACAATCTGTGTTTCAGATAACTTCTCTTTCTTTTTTGCACATTATAGCATTCATGAGATAAATCATTCCTATAGAATGCTTCGATAAAAGAATCATTCTAATTCATAAATCATGTTTATTAAGATTTGCTTATGTTCTTTAAGGCAGCAAATATAAATGCTGATGTATCAAGGCATTTTACGGTACTTGGTTTGACCTTCGATTAAAAAACCGATAAACTATTTAAGGAAATGGAAAATAATGATGAGGAGCATGAAAATGTCTCGTTTAAAAAAATATAATGAGTTTATAAATACTAGAGTTGGCTTTTTCAGCCTGCTGATCGGTTTGCTTTGGCTGAAAAATATGTTTGCTTATGTGGTTGATTTTCATTTAAGTATTCAAAACCCGATGCAATTATTTATTTTATTAATCAATCCATTAAGTGTTTCGATGCTGTTAATCAGCATTGGTCTTTTTATTAAACGTTCAAAGGTCGCTTATACGACTTTATTTATCATTTATGGGATTTTGTCAATCTGGCTCTTTTCTAATGCTGTCTATTATCGTGAGTTTACTGATTTTATTACGATCAATACGATGCTTGGTGCGGGTCAAGTTTCGACTGGTTTAGGTGAAAGCGCCGTTCGTCTTTTTCGCTGGTACGATATTTTTTACATCTTAGATTTATTTGCTTTACCTGTTCTGCTTTTTAAGAAGAAAATTATCGTTGAGGAAAAACATCCGCGTTTTCGTAAAGCGGCGGCTCTTTCCGCCCTCTCCTTACTAATATGCAGCGGAAATATTTTTCTGGCTGAAATAGATCGTTCCGGACTTTTGAGTCGGCAATTTTCTCGTGAATATTTAGTTAAATACCTTGGTGTCAATGCTTTTACTGTATATGATAGTTATCAAACCTTTCAAAATAACCAAATCCGAGCAGAAGCAAGTCCAAACGATTTGAAGGAAGTTAAAAGTTATATCAGAGAACATTATGCTGAACCTAATGATTCTATGTTCGGTATTGCTAAAGGGAAAAATGTGGTCTACATTCATTTGGAAAGCTTCCAGCAATTTCTAATTGACTATCAATTAACTGATGAAAATGGTGTCAATCATACGGTGACGCCGTTTCTAAATAGTCTGTATCATGGGGAAAGCACTTATAGTTTCGATAACTTCTTCCATCAAGTGAAGGCTGGGAAAACTTCAGACGCGGAAACCCTGATGGAAAATTCTTTATTTGGATTGAATCAAGGTGCATTATTCACACAATTAGGGGATAAAAATACCTTTGAAGCAGCACCGAATATCTTAAACCAAAAAGCTGGCTATACATCTGCTGTATTCCACGGACATTCTGCGTCTTTTTGGAATCGTGATAAGACCTATAAGCATTTAGGCTTTGATTATTTCTTTGATTCTTCTTATTATGATGTGAATGATGACAATTCCTTCCAATACGGAATGCATGATAAGCCCTTCTTAAGTCAGTCGGTTCAATATTTGGAGCATTTACAGCAACCGTTTTATGCGAAGTTCATAACTGTGTCTAATCATTACCCTTATTCTAGTTTCAAGAATGACGAAGATGGATTCCCTTTGGCAACCACTAAAGACGAAACAATTAATGGTTACTTTGCCACAGCGAATTACTTGGATACCGCTCTCAAAGAATTCTTTGATTATATGAAAGCTAGTGGTCTATATGACAAATCCATTTTTGTTTTATATGGCGATCACTACGGCATCTCAAACACACGTAATAAAGAATTGGCTTCTCTGCTTGGAAAGGATTCAGATAGCTGGACCGATTTTGACAACGCTCAACTGCAACGAGTTCCGTTTATGATTCATGTTCCTGGCACGACAAACGGCGGCATTAACCACACCTACGGCGGACAGGTCGATGCTCTCCCTACTCTGCTGCATTTATTAGGGATTGATTCGAAGAAATATCTGCAGTTGGGACAGGATCTATTTTCAGCTGACCACAAACAGGTTGTCGCGTTTCGCGATGGGGATTTTGTTACACCGCAATATACTTTCTACGGCGGAAAAATGTATGACAATCAAACAGCTCAAGTAGTTGATGAACCAACACCAGAACAGGAAAAAACCTTTATTGAATTGAATCAGGCTGTTGACGAGCAATTGATCACCTCTGATAAAATCACAAACGGCGACTTGCTGAGGTATTATCAAGATAGTGGCTTGAATTCAATTGATCCAAGTTCATATGATTACCACAACCAGAAAGAACGTTTGGAAGAAATCGAACGACAAAAAGGAGCGCAGTCTTCTAGCTTGTATAGTGAGAACAATCAACGATCAACAGTTGGGCTATATAAAACGAAATCCTATCAACAATATGAGTAAAATAAAAATTCCTCCAGTTTTTTGACTGGAGGATTTTTTTAGCTTTGTTTTCTTTTTAGAGCTTCTTTTCTTAATTTGCGTTGAGCTTTCTTCGAACCGCGATCAATATCACGACGCTCCTTACGCGTATGGAAGTCTTCGAATAGATTTTCAAGCTCATAATCTGCTGGGTAAAGTTCACTAGCCCGGAACTCGAGCTTGATTCGACGCTTAGGCACTTCGACAAACTGTTCATTTAAAAAGACTGTTACATTATCCGTAAATGGAACTTCCTGATAAACAAGGGCTGATTCTTGCTGTTCTAACAAGAAAACTTTATCGCCTTTATAATAAGTTATTTCAATAGATTCAGATATCTGCTTTTTAGCTTTCTTTTTAAAGCTTTTCTTCTCAAGACTATAGTTACGATCTGTAAAATAATTCTGTGCTTTAGCGATAATCTGATCAGAGATCGCCATTTTCTTAGCAATCCACAGAGCATTACTTTCTCCCGTTTGTCCGATTAATAAACGATACTTCGGCGTCAAATGCTCAGCATCAAAATCCATAGCTGCGGTAATGAAATCCGGATGTTGTTCAGCAAAACGCTTAATCTCACCGTAATGTGTAGTAGTTATTAGAATATTCCCTTTTTGATAGAACTCTTCCATGATCGCAATCGCTAGGGCAGCGCCCTCATTCGGTTCGGTCCCGCTCCCTAATTCATCTAATAAAATCAGGCTGTTCTTATGCGTTTGTCGGAGAATTTCGGAAATATTTTGCATATGACCAGAAAAAGTACTCAAAGCATTCTCGATACTCTGTGCATCACCGATATCAACAAAGATCTGATCAAAAATGGCGATCTCTGTTCCATCTTTGGCCGGGATTTGTAAGCCAATCATCGTCATCAGCGTCATTAAAGCAACGGTTTTTAAAACGACGGTCTTCCCACCGGCGTTTGGTCCGGTGATGGTTAAGCCGCGATACTCCTCACCGATGGTTAAATCAAGCGGTACAGCTTTTTCAATCAGCGGATGGGTGGCAGATACCAAGTGAATATACCCATCAGTATTTATCTCTGGTGTTATGCCCTTTAACTCACGACTGAACTTTCCCCGAGCAAAAATATGATCAAACTCAGCAATAATTTCAATATTTTGTTGAATTAATGGTAATGCTTCAGCTAGCAAACCCGTCAAAGTTGCAAGAATTTGATAAACTTCTGACTCTTCAACAAGTTTATGATAGGTCAATTGCTCGTTCCAACGACTGACGCTGCTAGGTTCGATATAAGCAGTTGTTCCTTTACTTGAAAGCTCCACGATCGTTCCTTTGACTTGTTTCTTATAGGCGGCCTTAATAGGTACCGTAAAAATATCATTTCGTTTAGTGATGATCGCCTCTTGCATTTTCTCTTTATTTTGACGAATAAATTTCTTCAATAATTCTTGAATTTTATCTTGTGTTTCTGCAATATCTCGCCGTGCACGGCGCAGTTCACGATTGGCATCATCAACAATCCGACCATTACGGATCACCTGGTAAATTTCTGCCTCAATTTCATTGAAATCATTTAACCCTAGAGCATAACGATTCAATGTTGGAGCAATACTTTGGTTCTTCTCGAAAAATTGCTGAATCAAACGTAGACTACGTAAGAAGTCTGCATATTCTAATAATTCTTGAGGGGTTAGGACAAACCCTTTTTCTAGTTGATTGGTGATATGTTCGATGCTTTGCAGCCCCATAAATGGTACATGCAGATTGCTATCAAGTAAGTTTTTGGCTTCGGTTGTTTCTGTCAGCCTTTTTTTAACAACTGAAAGCTTAGAATGTGGCTGTGTCCCTTCTATAAGTTTCTTACCAAAACTGCTAATTGCATAGCTGCTTAGTTGTTGTTTGATTTCATTAAATTGGGTTTTTGTATATGTTTCGTTATTCATGGTCTCTTCCTTTCGATTGAAAAGACACCTATCGAGGCTTTGGGAAACTTAGCAGTAATGTCATTATGAATTTCGTATACATATGATTTTATCAGCTATGGGAGTCGGATAAACAGACACTCAGTTAGCTCACTTATAATGAATTATTTTTCCAAAAAGCGGAAAAATAATCCTATCTTCGTATGCATACGATTCCACTAGTTGCGCTAAAGTGCACGGTGGAAGTCGCAAAAAAAGCTGTGAAGATTCCTCTTCACAGCTTGAATTCGAGTTCATCAGCTTTGATAGGTATCATCTAATTTGGCATGCGAAATAAACCTGTTAAAACAGTCTTTTTTTCGCTATCAAGTTACTCCAAATTAAATAACTACACTCACCAAGACACCTCATAATTTTTGTTAAGTTTCCTTATTCCTAGTCTAACCTGACTGAATATTTTTGTCAAATCCAGTTAAACAATTACGCGATTGTGGCTGGAACTGGTTTTACGCCATCATTGATAAAGTACACTTGGTACCAAGTCAAAAATGTGTAGATTGTCCAGATTTTACGACGACCGTCTGCTGTTCCAGCGAAATTATCGTCTAGTAGTTTCACAATTTTCTCTTGATCAAAGAACTCTTTGACAAAGTCTTGCGTAAAGACATCCCGCACGATTTGATAAAATTTCTCCTCACGCAACCAATCTTTGATCGGCACTGGGAAGCCCAATTTTTCACGATTGTACCATTCCTCTGGCAAATGACGCGCGGCCGCTTGACGGAAGGCAAACTTCGTATTTTCAGCATTGATCAAATATTTGGTTGGTACAATTTCAGAGACCTTCATCATTTCTTTGTCTAGTAGTGGTACCCGAACTTCTAATGAATTAGCCATTGCCAATTTGTCAGCCTTCAAGAGAATATCTTTCGGCATCCATTGGTGCATGTCCAAGTACTGCATTTTTTTGATTTCAGACATATCTTGAACTTTTTCGTAGTGAACATCAACAATGTCTTTGATCGTTGGACTTTGTTGGTATTCAGGCTGTAAATAGTCAACTGCTTCATCTTCTTCAAAGACCTTCGCTTGACCAATAAAGAACTCTTCCGCTGGTGCTAAAGAAGTGTACAAATGCAATGCACCTTTAAAGGTTTTGCCCTTCAACCCTTTAGCGATCGAGTAACGCATGCCTTTCGGTAATTTTTTCAAACCTTCCGCTACAACCTTAACTGCTTTTGATTTCGTGTTCATTCCATAAGCCTGGTACCCAGCGAACAATTCATCAGCGCCTTCACCACTCAACGCCACCCGTACATCACGGCTAGCAAGTTCAGTTAAGAAATACAGCGGCACACATGAAGGGTTAGAATCTGGTTCATCCAAATGGTATTGGATCAACGGGAAGTATTCGAAGGCTTCATCGCCGGTAACGACACGAGAAGTATTGTTTAAATCAATTAAATCAGCCAATTTTTTGGCTTCAATCGATTCGTTATAAGACTTGTCCCCGAAACCAATCGAATAGGAATGTTCTGGGCGTAAGACAGCTGTTACGTAGCTTGAGTCCACACCAGATGACAAGAACGAACCAACTTCAACATCGGCAATTCGATGCGCTTCAACTGATTTCACCACGGTATCATCGATTAAATCAACGGTTTCTTCCAAAGTCATATTGGTTTCTTGCTCTTTCACATCCCAATATTGCTGAATGTCTAATTTGCCATCTTTGTAGATAAAATAATGGCCTTCTTTGATCCGATAAACATTTTTGAAGAAGGTTTCATCCAGTGCTGAATATTGGAAGGTCATATAAGGTTTCAAAGCTTCCTTATTTAGTTCTTTAACAAAGTTTGGATGCTGCAAGAAGCTCTTGATTTCTGAGCCGTACATAAACGTTCCATTCATTATGGTGTAATAAAGCGGCTTAATTCCAAAATGGTCACGAGCGCCAAATAATTCTTGTTTTTTCGTATCCCAGATGACGAAAGCAAACATGCCGCGAATTTTTTGTAATAAGTCAATTCCATATTCTTCATAACCATGTAATAGCACTTCAGTATCTGCATGTGTTGTAAACACATGGCCTTTTGCGATCAAATCTTCGCGAATACTTTGGTAGTTATAAATTTCTCCGTTAAAGGTGATAATTTTTGTACCGTCTTCATTTTTGATTGGCTGTGTACCGCCTTCAAGGTCAATAATACTTAAACGACGGAAACCTAAAGCAGCACCTTCATCAATAAATTGTCCAGCGCTATTAGGTCCGCGGTGAACGATTGTATCCATCATATTTTTAACAATTTGTTCTTTTTGCGTTGTATCTGAACGGTCAATAAATCCTACAATTCCACACACAATCTCTACCCTCTTTCAAACATGGTAAACTGATACTCTTTCATATCAACTTTCAAAGTATATCATAGGATTTACGGACTTTCACGAGTGAACGTGATTTCCTATAAAAAAAGCTCAAAAATTTAATTTTTTTCAAAGGGAAAAGAGCAGGGTTTTAAAATGAGTCAGATTTAGAAAGGATTCGCGAACTCGCCAGCTTTCGCTTATTGCTCAAAAGCTAAATCATGAGGCTGAACATGGATATACCTGCTTATTCATGTAAAAATTTAATCCTTTACACAAGTAAAAAACAACACGCATTTCACCAAAAGAATTTGGAGCAACACGTGTTGTTTCATTATTCAATAATAGTCAATGGTACTAAGAATGGATAACTGCCAAAAAATTCGATCAACGATTTATTTTTACGATCGGTATTTAGCTTCAAACTACTTGACTCATCCTGTAAATTCTGTTCGATTGTCACCGTCTGATTGCCGTCTAACGCGATCAGGTAACTATTTTCATCAATTTTTTTGAAGTCATAGTTTTCGTTATTCATAGTCGTGATAAAGATTCTGTCCAGCACATCAACTGGTGTCTTATGATGAAGATCTACTGTCAGATCTAGTGGCTTGCTATTATCTAAAAGATTGTCATCAAATTCGAATCCTAGCTCTTTCATATGTGCCATGACATCATTCATTTCACGACTGAACATTGAATTTTGTCCGCTAGTGTAAATATGCTTGTTATAGCAATCTCTTAATAACGTCAAAACAGCTTCATCTAAAACAGTGACTTTCATCGTTTCTGGATAAACTTGCATTAGTTTGATCTTTTCATTGCGGAATTTACCGTCAGAGGTCGGCATCATGAAACTAAAGTTGATAACATTCTCATTAGTTAAGCGATACGAAAGATTGAAATGCTTGCTTTCCCAAGTTGAAAAATCATTTGTTGAAAGGTAAAGTCCATAATTTTCTAATGGCTTAATCAACTCAAAGGTAATGTATTCCAATAAAGCGCCCTTTGCGATCGCCGAAATCGAAAACTCTTCCTTCAAATAGATTTTACGGAAGTAATCCAACAATGTCGGAAAATCTGATTCCATTAACACCTTTCGGAATTTTAAATCAGCAATTTCTTTTTCTGCATCATCGATTAAGCGAAGTAAATCCTGATAGTTTTCACTGCGATTATCATAATAATTTAGGGAAGAATCACTAACAGGTTTGTTTTGAGGCGTTGCCTTAAAGGTTTCAACGGATTCCTCGGTCGGCTCATCATCGGGGTGAAGAATTTCTTTCTCGCGAATATTCAAGCCTGGTTCTTCAGACTCGACCAGTGCATCGTAAATCTGATTGATTTTATTTTTTTCTTCAGTCATTTATTCTGCCCCCCTGTTTAAGAAATCCTTGATAAAAATTTCAAGTGCGGCATCCATTTCTTCCAAACCGCCGAACCTTTTTTTAATCAAGCGCAGCTCTTTCAATGCAATTGCTTGTTCTAGCTCGATTCTGGCAATTTTGTTCTCTAACGCAATCTTTTGTGACTCTCCAGATAGCTGATCGCCAACAAAAGGAGTCCATTCGCTTCGCTGTCTTTTTAGTTCCTTTAGCTTGTCATCGATTACTTCGATTTCTTCTTCGATTTTTTTGCGATTCATAAAGCTTTTCGTTTCTTCAAGCTCAGCCTTGAGTTTTTCCTGATGTGCAATCTTGCCATTTATCTCACGAAGCTCTGATTGAGCGGCAATTGTTTTTGCATCAAAATCATCCTGCTGGTTTTGAAGTTGCAATAGTTGTTCTTTATATTCACCATTCATGACCTTTTCCCATTGTTCACGAATCTCAGGCAATATTTTAATAGTTGGTTGTGTAGCATCGACTTGCAGCACCGACCGGTCTCGATAGTAGCTGCCAATCTGATAATTTATCAAAATCGGTGAGACGACATCTCGCATGATCATAAATGGGAACGTCCTCTGAATTTCTTGATCCAATTTGCTTGTCAAAAAATTATCGATTTCATGATTTGCGTTACTGGATTGTTGAATTGAAGCTGGCAATTCATTCCAATAGATCTGGTAAACATCGCCCATACGTTCTTCTTTCATAGCTTCTTCCAACCGTTTGATCTGCCCCATCAACCCACCTAACACATCGGAAGCAGATTCCTTCACTGAATCAAATGATGTTTCAGTTTGAAGTTCTTCCTGTTTCTCTGGAGTCTCCATCTAAGACCCTCCTTCATTTTTAATACTTAACTATATAATAAATATTACCATAATTATTATTGATACTATTCATTGTGAGAGAAAATATCTAAATATTTCCTTTAGAATCAGAAACCACTCCTCTATTTTACCCTAGCCGAGAGATAATGATAAGCATAAACTGTTGACGTACGTAAAAAAAAAGATTGTGTCAGACTTAAAAAATGACACAATCTTTTTAATTAATTTGTTAATCCGCTGAAGAAATCTTTAATTTGCTGCCATAAATTTGCAAAAAATCCTTGATTATCTTCCAATGTACCTTTGAGTGAATCACCAAACTTTCCTAGTTGATCAGAGACTTTATTGACCGTTCCTTTAAAATCATCGCTAATTTTATCTAGTTGTTGAATGGATTCCTTGTCTAATACGCCGTCAGTTGTTTGATACTGTTGTGCAAGAGCTACTAATTTGTTGACATCATCTTTCGTTACATATTGGGAAAGATTATTTTTTTCCAATGCATCATTGACAATTTTTTCAACATCTTCTTTCGTCGCCAACTCATTTTGTTTTTCCTTAAGCTCAGCCAATTCCTTTTTAATATCTACTAACGTCTGGTTCAATTGTGCCTTATAGGCTTCATCAGCCTTTTCTTTTTCGCTGTCCGACAGGTTTTGATTTTGACTTTGCTCATTGGCTTTATTGACAACCGATTGTGAAACATCAGAAGTTGTGTCTAATTCGGTCTGTGCTAATTGAGCTCTTTCAGGATCAACAGTCTCGCCATTTGACTCAAACGCTTTATACACACCTGTCAAAGCACTTTCCCCTGTCACTTTTACCACACTAGCAACTTTAACTGTCGCATCAGTAATACCCGCTGTAACTAAAGGATTTTTATATTGATCTGCGGTAATTTGCGTAATATTTTGCGGAGTTAAGATGTTGACATTGATCCCTTTTCCCTGATCTTCTCGATTCACAACCACTGAACTCAACATGACACTATCATCACCGCTGCCATAGCCTAAATATTTTACTAAATCAGCGCCAGTTGCTTTTTCCATCTTTACGCTGTCTTGATTGATTCCCAATTTATCCATCGTTTCGTTTAATTGTTGCTGATTCAAGCCTGCCCCGGCAACAAATGTTGGTTTTCCCCACCGCTCATTAATTGCTCCATCATTAGCCTCCGCGTGGACTTTAGAACTGCCGATCAATCCAGCACCTATCGAGAGTCCTATACCTGCTAATAAAATATATTTATGAAATTTCATAACAATGCCTCCTGTTTCTTGATAGTTTTATTTTAGCTGATTTACTTCTGTTTACTAACTCAGAACCCTTTTGTTTAAATAATAATTTACCAAACTAAGAATCTCTTAAGCTTTTTATCAGTCTTAAGTTGGAGGTAAACGTGGATTTTCCATGATATAGAAAAAACTTCCCAACAAAAGCTGTTGAGAAGTTTTTGAGAATTACTTTTCTTTCGTCGTAAAATGGATCTTACCTTGATCATCACGTTCCAAGTAAGTTACTTCCTTTAGGTAGCTAAAATGTAGTTCTTTGATGCTGTTATCCTCCAACATCGTCTCGTAACCTTCAAAAATTGCTCGAATGTATTGTTTGTATGCTTGCTTTTTTCGTTGTCGCTTGTTCATAAGACACCGTCCTTCTTGGTTATCTTACCAATCTACGGCTTTTCAGACAAGTATTTTATTGATATGTTTGACTTAAATAGGTCAATAACTCTTTGGATAGATCTGTTGCGGAGGTTCCTTCAGGCTTATTCTCAAGGAACTCAACCACTGAGTAATTCTGTTTCTCGGAATCAAAAGCATATAAGAAACTATTTTCTTGTCCCTTTTCATCTTGCTTTTGTTTGATTTCTGCGGTGCCTGTTTTTGCAGCTAAAGGAATATTTAGCTCAGCCAGGCTGTGGGCCGTTCCATTTTCATCACTGACCACCGCCTGCATATCAGCAGTAATCGTTTCAGCTGAGCTGGCTTTAATAACTTCTTTTTCATTCTTTGTCTCTTTGTCAGCAATCAACTTAGGATAAACCATCGTTCCTTTATTAGGAAAGACGGAATAGGCAGTGATTTGCTGGATTGGATTAAGTAATAATTGTCCTTGTCCATAGCCGGTATCCGCTAATAAGATTTCTGAGTCAAAACTGTCCTTGCTAGAAATTTGTGCTTTATTCATTGCAATCGGTAGATCCAGTTCCTTACCAAAAATAAATTTGTTTAATCCATCTCGGAAAGTTTTTTCACCCATTTTCAATGTCTCTTGCGCCATATAAATATTGTCAGAATAGACTAATGCAGTCCTTAAGTTAACTGGACTAACATCTGAGACACGCGTCACCTGATAGGAACCCCAAGAGCTATCCTTTTGCCATTTCAAACCGTTAATTGCCAGCTCCTCGTTCGGATTCAGTGTACCGGCATCCAAGCCAATCGCAGCAGTAATCGTTTTAAAGGTTGAGCCTGGCGCATACCCATTTGCGAAACGACTCATAAAGGGCTGATTTTTATCATTGCTATAAGCTTCGTACTCAGACTGACTAATACCATTCGTCATTTTATTTGGATCAAAACTTGGTGAACTTGCTGCCACTAATAGCTCACCAGTTTTTGGAGCCATCACCACACTTGAACCAGCTTGTCCGTTCAAACTGTTATAAGCGATTTGCTGAGCGCGACTGTCAATTGTTAATTTGACATTTTCACCATCTTTTTTGTCGATCTTCTGCAAGACCTTTTTCTCATTTCCTTTACTATCAGTAATAGCTAGTGATCCGCCATCTTTACCTCGTAGCTGCTTATCCAGAGCCATTTCTAATCCGCTACGACCAATCAAGCTATCGCTAGCAAGTTCACTGTTTTTCTTCATATCCTCGGCAGTCACTTTGCCTACATATCCAATTAGTTGTGCTGCTGCTTCTTTTAGAGGATACGTACGACCAGTTACTTCTTTGACTTCTAACCCTTCTGGTGTTTCCTTCGGTGCATCTGCGGTAGTTTTTAATGGTACAAAGAAATCATCTTGGACCCATCCCTGTGCTAAAGCGGAATCCACATCTTTAGCAGTAATATCTAAACTTTTAGCAATCGCCTCGATTTTAGCCGTCCGTTCTTCTCCAGAGCCAAGATTTTTGGGAACGATTCCCGATTGGTAAACTGTTCCATTCGTGGCAATACCTTGACCGCTACGATCTAAAATCTCCCCGCGAGTCGCTGGATCAACCGCGTAGTTGACCTTATCCTTTCCAGACATTCCAGGAAAAATCAAATTCGGTTTCCAATTAATCTCTTTTCCAGCATCTGTTAATGTGCCAGAGTATTTTTGGTTACTTATTTTCCCAAAGCCCGTATTCACTGATAACTTGTAGCTAAATCGATAGGTGCCGTCTTTCTTATCTACCGTCAAATCAGTCATTTTGATATTCGACGCACTGATACCAGAGAAGATTGATTGATACTTTTCGGCTACTTGTTTTTTTGAATAGCCGCTCGCCTTCACTGAATCAGCATTTAGATTTTTGGTGATATCTTGATAGTTCTCTTTTTGCAAGCTTTTAACAAAGGCCTTGACGGTTGCCTCTCCTTGTTTTTTTACTTGACTCGCTTGATAAGCGCGAACACCAAAGAAACCAGCCACCAGAAAAATTATAATTCCAACAATAATAATTGGCAGTTGTTTATTAGTTTGTTTTTTTGTACGTGTACTTCTCTCCATACAGGATTCCCTCCCTAGCTTCTTTCGTCCAGTTTCTTTATACTATAAAAAAGGACGTGTTAATTATGAATCATTGTTACCTATTCATCGGACCAAGTGGTTCAGGAAAAACCAGCTTGGCTGAAAAAGCCTTCGCTCCTGAACAAAAAGTTATTTCGTATACGACGCGCCCCCCACGTGAAGGTGAGGAACATGGTCGTGACTACTATTTTGTATCAAAAAAGAAATTCAAGCAAATGGTCAACGATGACCAATTTGCGGAATATGATGTTTATGATGAAGAATTTTACGGCATTGCTAAATCAACTTTGCGAGAAGCCCTAACTGCCGGTAATTGCTATGATCCGATAACCACAACCGGTTTTATCAATCTACATCGGATTTTTGGTGATCAAATGGTTCCTATTTGGATCAATATTTCGCAGGAAACAATGATCGCCCGTCTTGAAAAAAGAGCAACACCTAAAGAATTAGAGCGCCGTTTAGCAATTTTTCAAGAGGATGTAGAAAGTCTTGAACGATTAAAAAAATTTCCCAATCTGATTGTCATCAATGGTGAAGCTACACTAGAGGAAATGCTGCTTCAATTACGTCAAGCTCTGGATTAATTGAAATGCTTTGCGTTCTCCGTGCTCAAATGGGAAACAGATCATTCCACAATAAACAAACCCTAATTTTTTGATCAAATGCAACATTGGCTGATTAGCGGGATAGGTATCGATCCGAATGTCTTCAAAGCCTAAAAGCAAAGCCTGCTGAATGGCTAAATTTAGCAATTTTTCCCCTAATCCCAGTCCACGATAATTTTGACTGACTGCGACATGATGCAATGCTACATAAGGTCCATTACTCTGCCATGTCCCATCAATTGCTTCATAGACAGGATCTTTTTCAGCAATCAGCGCAACCGTTCCGACGATCTCACCTTTAAGAGTCAGCACATAGCTGGCTTTTTTTCGTATATCTTCGCGAATCACCCCTTCATGAGGCTCGTGACCATTTTGCCACTGGGGTGATCCTTGATCCTTCAAATATTGTTTAGCCTGATTGATAATGGTACCAATCTCTGGAATATCCTCATAGGTGCTCAACCGAAAATCAAAATCCTGTTCCTTCAGATCGCTAGTTTTTGCTTCATTGCCAAAGGTTAAGATCGTTTCCGCATCTTTTTTACCCAGAATGCCTCCTAAGATTTCCCCCGTTTGTTTGGCTTGTCTGACAATAAAATCTTCATCTTCATATCCCATTATTTTTTCCATCCTCTCTGCCAATGATCCCCATGCTCTAAAAAGGCTCCAACCAACTCCAAATGATGTGCCAATGACCATTTCTTGATTGTCCCCAATCCGGGAAATTTTCGTGTTTCTTGGTAGTGTAGTAATTCTTTTAAACCAAGAGTCAGTAATAGCTGATCCTGATTACGAAAATACCATTCAGACAATTTTTCTAATGCTTCGAAAAATTTCCCACTTTGATCCTGCGCGGATTCATTACTATCAGATACAAAATGTTTCACTCTAAGATTAAAGTACGCATCAAAATAGCTAATATGAATGGCAATCGCGCGACTTGGACCACCTTTATCAAAATAATGACTGTCTTCAATTGTGTAATCGCTAAATCCCTTTGAATCAGGTGCTAAATAAAGATGCTCATCGCTATAAAAATCATCTATCTTTTCAGCATAATTAGCAACATTTTTTTTCGCTTGAAAAGCTTCTCTAAGCAAAATTTTATTAGGTACATCTAAAACTCTGAATCTTCCCTGATCTGGGATGACTGTCAGTGCACTGTTTGGGATGGCTAAATCTTTCACTTTACGCGAAGAATGTGCGTTAAATATATAAAGTTCAGCCTCGAAAGGAGCTTCTTTTGCCACGATTTCCGCCATTTTTACGCTGGAATCCGTACTCACTTTCCATTCAAAACGTTTTTCAGTAAAAAGCTTGGCTGTGCCTACTTGAGGATTTGTGATTAAATAGCAAACAAACTTCTTTTGATCAAACAATTCAATCGTCTTTTTTAATGTAGGTGAATCACGAACAGGTTCGATAATCGGCCGAATTTTTTTCGACCAGCGTACTTCTTTAATTAAAGTATTAACCGCAAGTAGGTCAAATTGCTTGCCACGTAAATAGGGATAATACATAGGCTCACTCCAATGGTTCAGTCGGACGACGCCGAACCTGTCTTTGCTGACGTAAAAACTCATAATCTTGCTCTAATGCCCGTAATTCTTCTTCTAAACTTTCGATGCGAGCTGCTTGCACATCTTCAATGAAGCGCTGATAGTAATTATTTTCCTGTAGGCTATCCTTTTCATCCAAGCGTCGCCGCAACTCTTTATAAAGCTGTTCTGTCGAAAAAAAGCTTGTGCCATATGACATGCGCTTCGCTTTTTGGACCTCGCGAAACAGCGAAGCCATGAACCGTTGAGTAAGAGCCGTTTCTTCAACTTGCAAGGCTCTTTTTACTGGTTTCTTTGCAACAAAGAACGTGCCATCAGCAGGAAGTTCATCCGCCTGTGTGTATGGTCGGTAAACTAAGACTCCAATCTCACTTGGAATGTCCTCTAGTACCTTCAAATACAATTCTTCCGTTAAAACAAAATAATTGTAATGCCCAACAAAAGAAAGTTTTGCCTTTGAATAAAAATCAGCTCTTGTCACCTTAAGCTCATAGCAACGCCACTCTGTAGTATTTGGTTTAAAAAAACAAGCTAGTGTATCGACAATTCCTTGATCATCCGGCATTGTGACTTCTTCAACGACGATGCCACCAAGTTCAATACAATAATAATAAAGTGCCTTCTCGATTTCTTGTGTTAATGTTGTTTTCATCTTCTCACCATGGGAACGTATTTTCGTAAACTTTAGCATAATTGTACTAAAAAAAACAGAGGTTGCCCTCTGTTTTAAATAAAATATGAAAGATCACTAGCTGGACTTGGATAGGCGAAGATAAATTTTTCAATTTCTTCATGTGTCATTTTCTTTGTTAAAGCGATCAAGAGATAATTGATGACTTCATCTGCTAATTGACTTAAACAAGTTATAGCAGCGATTTTATCTTCTTCATCATAGACAAACTTGATTTTTGCCCCTTGATCGTTGATTCGCTGATAAGTGTACCAGCTGGACAAATCCATTGTTTGTGAATGGTATTTTTCCGGATGAGCAGTAAGCTCTCTTTCGCTTATCCCTAATCTTGCAAGACGTTGATCTCCAAAAACGATCGTCGGAATCAATGGATATTTGATCGCTTCAGCGGAGTCCGCCATAGCTTTGACAACATAACCTGCTTCAAAACTTGCTACAGGAGTCAGCTTTGGTTGACTCTTCGCTACAACATCTCCGCAAGCAAAAATATTTTTTTGTGTGGTACGTAAATGATCATCAACTTTTATTCCTTTTTTATCATAAGTAACACCGGCTTTTTCTAAATTCAAAGCCTCCATGTTTGGTATTCGACCAGTGGCACCGAAAACTCTGTCAGTGATCAGTTCAAAATCTTCACCCGTGATACGATATTGCGGGTGATTCAATTCAATTGCTTTTGTATTTACATTAAAGTGAAAATGAACGCCCTCTGATTTCATATGCTCTACTAAAGCTGTCACCAGTTCTTGATCAAATTCTTTCAATGGACGATCATTGTGATGAATAATATGAACCTCTGATCCAGCAGCACTAGCAATCACGGCCAATTCGAAAGCAATATACCCTGCACCGATAAAAGCAATTTTTTCAGGTAAGTGTTCTAAAGCTAAAAAATCCGTACTGCTTTGCAGCAAGTCCTGTCCATCAATCGGCAACACGGATGGCCGTTGGCCTGTTGCAATCAAAAATTGATCAGATGCTAAAATTTTATCATTAACGATGATTTGATGAGCATCAATAAAACTGGCCTGACCTGTATAACGATCAATTTCAGCTGCATCTATGCCATCTTTAGTATTTTGCGGAACACTGTCTGTATAGCTTCGCTTAAAGGACATCAAATCTTCCCAAATGATTTTAGGTGTTTGTTCAAAGCCTTTGCCAACCATTGTCTCGATTCGTTTTTGCGCCTCTACTCCGCTCATCAGCATTTTTTTAGGGTCACAACCACGATTAGGGCAAGTACCGCCCCATAGATCCGATTCAATAATTGCTACTTTTCTTCCCTGCTCCTTGAAACCGTAAGCAGCGGAATTTCCAGCAGGACCGCTGCCAATTACAATCACATCATATTTTTCCATTGTTAGTCCTCCATATTCTCATGCCGCATACCATTTTGTTTCACTCAAACTTAAAAGGTGCCGTAATATATTATTAGCCGGCTTCTTGACTTAAATAACGGAACACATCGCTCCGATTAATGATGCCAATTATTTTGCCATTTTGCTTCATTGCAAAAGCATCATGCTCGGCTAATAGATCAAAGACTTCGCTCAAGCTGGTATTAATAGATAATGCTAATAACTCAGAGGCTGCTGTTTCTGATTTTTGATAAAAGCCACCATTATATAAGACTTCTAATGTGTGTGTATACACTTCATCCGTCGTTTCATCAAAGAATTCTTCCACAAATTGATTGGCTGGATGTTTTTGAATCTCTTCAGGTGTATCACACTGAATTAATTTTCCTTCGTGCATGACCGCGATTCGACTGCCGATCTTCATTGCTTCCTTCATATTATGAGTCACGAAGATTACGGTATTACCTAACTTTTGATGCAATTCTAATACAAGGTCTTGAAGACTTGCGCGTGAAATTGGATCAAGTGCGCTAAACGGTTCATCCATTAAGACAATGTCCGGCTCTGATGCCAGCGCACGAATGATTCCGATCCGCTGTTGTTGACCGCCTGAGAGCTCGCTTGGCATCCGATCTCTAAATTGATCAGGATCCATATCGACCTCCCTCAATAGTTGGTCAACACGTTTATTGCGTCGTTCCTTATCCCAGCCGAGCATGTCAGGAATGACTTCAATGTTTTCCTTAACGCTCATGGTAGGAAATAAAGCGATCTGCTGTAAAACATAGCCAATCTGCCAGCGTAGCTTCTGAATATTGTAATCTTTGATTCGTTTTTCTTTAAAGTAGAGATTCCCGTCGGTCGGTTCAATCAAACCATTGATCATTTTTAGCGAAGTCGTTTTTCCACTTCCTGAAGGACCAACTAAGACAAAAATTTCTCCTTTTTTCACTTGGAAGTTCAAATCCTTTAAGACAACATTGCCTTCGAACTCCTTGCTTACATCTTTAAATTCAATAATTGATTCCATTTATTTCTCCTCCCCAATGATTTTTTCTTTCACCAAGAAGTCATGGGCAACTTTAGCCGGCTGTTCCTTTTTCACATTCACTAGATAGTTCATTTCGATCATTTGATCTTCAGTAATCTTGCCTGCCAAACGATTCAAGGCTTTGACAATGTCGGGATGTTTATCAGCAAACTCCTTCTTCATCAATGCAGCACCTTGGTATGGTGGGAAAAGATGAAGATCATCCTCTAAGGTCACCAGATCATATTGCTTGATCTCACTATCCGTTGAGTATGCATCAATCACATCGACGTCACCATTATTGATTGCTTGATAACGCAGTGCAGGTTCCATACTTTGAACCGAACTTAATTTCACGCCATATTTATCTTGAATTCCACGATAACCGTCTTGACGATCAATAAATTCCAAAGTAAAGCCAGCTTTCAATTGATCTTGTTGTCCCTGCAATTGAGAAATTTTAGTGATTCCACGTTTTTCTGCTTCACTTTTCTTCATCGCTAAAGCATACGTGTTTTCATAATCCATGGGTTTTAATAAACGCATATCAAATTGCGAAGCTAGTAATTTGTTTGCTTCTTTGTACGTCTTTTCTGGTGATAAATTATCCGGCGTGCTTTTAGGAACCTTGACTAAGCTTTCTAAAACGGTACCTGTAAATTCAGGATAAATATCGATTTGATCACTTTTCACCGCGCTAAATAAGAAACTGGTTTTTCCGAAGTTGGGCTTTAATTCCACATTGATCGAGGAATCTTCATCCTTGATAACTTCCTTATACATATTGATTAAAATGTCTGGTTCAGAACCTAATTTCCCGGCAATTGTTACTGTCTCACTGCCAATTGGGTTGTTTTGAGCGAAAAAGATTCCGCCAATGCTTAAACAAATAACTCCAAGAGTGATCAGCGTTACTTTCCCGCTTCGATTTTGTAGAAAACGGATCAAGGTACTGAAAATGATGGCTAGTAAAGCGGAGCTGATGGCCCCAATTAACGTCAAGTTTGGATCGTTACGGTCGATTCCCAGCAAAATGAAAGTACCAAGGCCGCCTGCTCCAATCAAGGCTGCCAATGTTGCAGTACCGATGATTAAGACCAAGGCAGTCCGAACTCCGGAAATAATGACTGGCATCGCCATAGGTAATTCAACTCGCATCAATTTTCGCATGTGTGACATTCCGAAAGCATCAGCCGCCTCTTCAATTGATGGATCAATCTCAGCCAATCCAATATAAGTATTTTGAAAAATCGGCAATAATGCATAAACTACTAGGGCGATCAAGGCGGGAACTGTACCAATTCCAACGAAGGGAATCAGCAACCCTAGTAATGCCAATGACGGAATTGTCTGTAAAATACTAGTAATTTGTAAAACGACCTCGGCTAATTTTTTTCGTTGACTCAATAATATCGCCAACGGAATCGCGATCACTATGGCAATCAACAGAGCGCTTAAAGAGATGGCTAAATGCTCAAAGATCGCCGATAGCAGATCGTCTTTTCTTTCACTAAAGGTATTAATTAATTCATTCATAAAATATCCTTTCAAATTTATGACTTGTTCTCATTATAACTTAATCAAAAACGGAGACAAAAAGATCGGCTCGCTCAAAAAGTAGTATAATAATGATTGGAAATTATTCAGGAAATAATAGTTCTGATTAAACGAGAGAATGCCTAAGATTTGGCACAAGGAATGATGTTTAATAACTGTAACTGAATAATTTGAAAAAGAAAGAAGGAGAAAAATGAAATCAATTGATGAATTAAAACAAATTCAGCGTACAACCCAAGAAAAAACTTATTCTTATCTGAATTCTCACCATTATAATTGGTTTAAAGCAATAGATTTGAATTTATTGAATAGCGATGGCTTCACCAATTATTTTTTACGAATCAAACAAAATGAACCAGAAATTTTTGAGGAATTACAGGAAAAAGTACTGAATGCGACAATTACGAGCTTTAAACAAAATTTGTCTGATTCGGATAGTTTTGTTCTGGTGACCGCCTCCTGGGCAAATGGTTTTGTTCCTGAAAATGCTGAAGCAGCGATGCAGGACCTTGATCGTTATTTGAAACAATACACTATTCAAAAAGACCCCTTGATTGGAATCAATCAAATGAATGCAGATCTAAACCAAGTCTTGATGCAGCATCTTCCAAAAGTTCGGCGACAGGATCTGCGCTTGATTTATCGGCTGCTTTTATTAAAAGAAGCTTCGGAAAAAGACGTTCAGACTGAACTTTCGTCATTAAATGATCCTACTAAAATAAGAACTACGGCCGCTCTAAAACTTTTTCGAAGCTTCTAAAGTAAAAAGAAACGACATATGATGGTCGTTTCTTTTTTTCTTACTTTTCTGCCGAAGCTATCATCACATGCCACTGTTTTAGCTCATAGCGATAAAGTCCGCTTTGAATGACTGGGTCCGCGTCTGAAATGGCTTGCGCCTCTGCTAAATTTTCAGCTTCAAACACTACCATGGCTCCATCGATTATCTCCGTTGCCATATCGCCAAATACTCCAGCAGTTAGATAACGTCCCTTCGATAGTTGTTTTAAATAAGCTGCAGAATCTATCGCTACCTTTTCAATGACCGCGTCCTCACTATTTTTGAAGTCAATCCGAACAAATAACATCTTTCCCGATTTCATTTCATTATCCCCTTTCTATAATAAATAGTTATTTTCTTTATTGGCTGCCTGCAATCGGTGGAGCTCGTATGTAGCATAACCGTTAACAATTAAGGGTTCTTTTTGACAGATTGCTTCGGCTTCTTCATAGCTGTTTGCCTTCAGAATAAACATTCCAGCCATTCCTGGGTAACCCTTAAACGCTCCAGCTAGTTCGATTGTGCCTTCTTCATCAAGTTTTCTTAAGTTTTCGATATGCTCAGTAACTCCTGCCTTATTTAAACGGCGATATTCTTTGGTTTTCTTAATCAACATGACATATAGCCATTCCTCCATTAGTTCTCCTCCTTGTTATATTGCTGAGCAATTTTCAATGCTCGTTTTTTAACTTCTTCTCGCGCTTTTAATGGTTCAAGTATCTCTACATAAGGTCCGAATGAAAGTAAACGATGATACGTCCATTCGTTCAGTGGATACCTAACCGTCACTAAATAGCTATCATCCGAACATCGCTTCACTTCATCTTCATGAAACTCATCAAATAAACGATAAGCCATTTCTGGTAAAAATCGAAGCTTGAAAAATACGTATTCAGTATTGCAGTCAGAATGAGCTAAAGAAAAATCTTCAGGTAGTGTTCGGTCAAAATTTTGTTCTAAAACATGTATCCTTTTCATCCGGGACAATCGAAAAATTCGTATATCCTGTTTATCGTGACAATAGCCAATAATATACCAAGCATGGGACTTAAAGCTTAAACGAAGCGGTTCCACTTTTCTTTCAGATCGTTGCAAATCAGAATTGAAATAATCGAAGGCTAGAATATATTTTTGAGTAATCGCTCGACGTAATTCAGAGATCGTGATTTTCTCGTCCTCACTGCTTCCCCAATAACTAAAATCAATTTCTAGCCAGTCATCAGCTGGCGCCTGATTAAAAAGTGCACCGATTTTCGTTAGCACTTGATCCGCCTCAGGGTAATTTGATGCTTGCAAAATCTGTAGACCTTGATAAATCTGGAATTGTTCCTCGGTCGTCAAAAACGATTCATTTAAGCTGTATCCATCCATCAATGAAATACCGCCTCCTGCGCCCTTTTTCGAAATAATAGGAATGTCAGACAAGCTCAGAGTTGTAATATCACGATAAATCGTTCGCCTAGAGACACCAAAGTAATCCGCCAATTCTTTTGCAGTAACTTGTTTTCGATTAACGATGTAAAAAATCATTCGTACTAATCGTTCAATCTGCATAATGCTCCTTCCTTTCGCTTAAAACTATACTAATACTAATGAGACAATAAGCTGTCATATTAAAAATAAAAAAACAGAAAAAACACTTTCAATCATGTTTTTTCTGTTTTATTTCAATCGAATAATCTCGCGCTCAATCAGTGCAAGGGAAAGTTTTAAGGCTTTAACTCGTTCCTTTGACAGCGTAATTTGGGCTTTCACATTTTTACCTGCAGTTTGCTTTTCCTCTAATGAAATGATTGCCTGCTCAATTTTATGCAGTGTTGAAGCTAGCGACTTCTTCGCAGCCAAATAATCGGCCAATTCATAATCTTCCAAGTGCATTCGCCTCCTTAGTTCAATTATAGCAAAAAAAATCTCCTCTCAAGAAAAGAGGAGACAAATTTCTAGATATATTAACGGATGCCTAGTGCAATTCGCGCGTAACGACTCATTTTATCCGTTGTCCACGCTGGGTACCAAACAAGTTTTACTTCTACATTGGTAACTTCAGGAATCTCAGCCAATGCTGATTGGATATTGTCAGTCAGGATATCTGCTAACGGACAGCCCATAGTGGTCAAAGTCATCTTGATGACAGTATTCCCAGTCTGTTCGAAATCTACTTCATAGATTAAGCCAAGGTTAACGATATCGATACCTAACTCAGGGTCAATCACTGACTCTAAAGCAGTCAAAATAGTTTCTTTAATTTCAGCTATTTCTGCATCGGTCCATTTTTGTGTGTTCTCTTCCACCTGCTCCACTCCTTTCGAGTTTCAAGAAGTATTTTACTCTATCTTGATGCTTTTGTAAATGAGAATTGAAGCCTGTTCATTCTCATTTAAGAATTGTTACTTACTATTTTGTGACTTCTTCAATTGAAGTTGTTCATCTTGTGTTAAGAAAGTCCCGACAACCGAATCTGTAGCTACGATATTAGTGAAGGACTGAGGGTCAACATCTGCAACTACCTGCTTCAATGCATATAATTCATAACGGGTAAAAACAATCATAATCATTTCTCGTTCACTAGAACTGAACCCTCCACGTGCTTGAATGACAGTCATTCCTCGTAGAAGTTCAGTATTTAAAGCCGCCCGCATGTCAGCGCTTTTACTTGTTGTAATAAAAGCAGTCATTTTTTGGTGACTAGTATGAACATAATCGACAACCGTACTCATAGTAAAAATCGTAATGATCGTATATAAGGCGCTTTCCCAGGTGAAAAAGAAGCCTGCAACAACCACGATGACACCATTTAAAAGCATCATATAATTTCCGACAGTTCGGCCAGTCGTTTTTGATAAAAGCAATGAAACGATATCCAGTCCGCCTGTTGTAAAACCAAATTTTAACGATAATCCAGCGCCGATTCCCAACAATACACCACCAGTGATCGCATTCATCAATACATTATCCGTGACTTGACCAGTAGGAACAATCGTCGTAAAGAACGACATCGCAATCACATTGGCGAAACTTAAAATCATTGCTGACTTTCCTAATTTAATAAACCCTAAAATGAATACTGGAACATTTAGAAGAAAGATTAAAATCCCAGTATCAATGGATAAACCAACATTTGAGAGCAAATGCTCTACGATTTGGGCAATCCCAGTCATACCCGCAGAAAAAACATTTGCTGGAATTAAGAAATAATTTAGTCCAACAGCACCGGTCAGACCTGTAAATAATATGACAAGGATTTTTTTTGTTAAATCCTTTGATGTATAATTAATAACCTTCTGCATCCATGATTCCCCTTTCATTTAAAACCTCTAATAGAATAACAGGTTCTCTCATCAATAATCAATCTTTTTCCATAATAGATTGGAGAATAATTATGGCTTTCTTAGCAATTTTTGATAAACTATAAGAAATGGATTGGAATGTCCAAATGTAGGATACACGGCATTCGAATCCTTAGGAAAAATAAGCAGCTAAAGCAAACAAGGAGGATGTCTATGGCTAAAGATGCAAGCTTTGATATTGTTTCGGAACTGAATAAAGAGGAAGTCAAAAACGGTGTGCAAATTGCGCTAAAAGAATTAAAGAATCGCTTTGATTTTAAAGGTAGTCTCTTTGACATTAAGCTAGAAGGAAATCAGTTAGTCATAAAGGCTGAAGACGAATACAAAGTGGAGCAAGTCAAGGACGTACTTTTCAGCAAACTAATTAAACGCGGTGTTCCTTTGAAGAACATTCAGTTTTCTGCTTCAGAACACGCGTTAGGCGGAAATGCTCGCCAAGCAGCAGAATTAGTAAATGGAATCGATAGAGAAAGTGCTAAAAAAATCACGACAGCGATCAAAAACAGCAAAATCAAAGTAAAAGCACAAATACAAGAAGACCGACTGCGAGTGACTGGAAAAAGCCGTGATGATCTGCAACAGGTCATTGCATTAGTAAAAGATATCGAACTACCGATTGACGTACAATTCATTAATTACCGTTAAAAACGGTTGTGACAGATGGGGGCAGCTTCACGAAATTTCGACTTATTTTTCAAAGAAACTATTTCTGGAACATACCTCAACATACCGCTTATTCAGAAAAAGGAGCTGTGACAAGTCTTTTGTCACAGCTCCTTTGCCTTATTTGAAGCTAATTGCTGGTTGTTAGGGAATTGTTTGGTATTTCGTTTGCGATATTTTTATCAATGATCAAGATTGAAGAGAATAAATTTATCGCTAGAATATTTATTCCCTTTCTTGCCAAAATTCGCGTGACGCATGTTCTACCTCTGTTGCTCCGTATACTATTTTTCGATCTGACCAGCTAACTGGCAACAGCTTTTGATAGTGTGGATTGGTATAACGCTGATCGAGTAACAAAATGATTCCTTGATCTTCCATTGTTCGAATCACACGACCAGCAGCTTGAATAACCTTGTTCATACCTGGTAACTGGTACGCATAGCTAAATCCTTGATTGCGTTTCTCATCGTAGTATTCTTTGATCAATTCTTGTTCATGGTTGACTTGTGGCAGTCCTACACCGACTACCACGGTTCCAATCAAACGTTCGCCAACTAAGTCAATTCCCTCTGAAAAAATCCCGCCTAACACGCAAAATCCAATCAGCGTTCTCTCAGGCTGATCGACAAATGCGGCCAAAAAATCCTCTCTTTCCGCCTCATTCAACTTTGAACCCTGAATCTGAATCGCATATTCTGGATAAACGTCGTGGAAATAATCTGCCACCTGGTCTAAGTATTGAAAGGATGGAAAGAAAACAAGATAGTTGCCTGTTTTTGTTTTTACCAATCGTTCTATAGACGCGGCAATTTTGGGAATACTTTGAGTGCGCATTTGATAGGTCGTTTGGATACTGGCATCTACCAAGACTAAACGATTTTCATTTGGAAAAGGACTTGGCAAACGATAGGTTAAACTATCCTCACCTCCGCCTAAAACCTCTTGATAATAATCTAGAGGTGAAAAACTAGCAGAAAATAAGATACTGCTACCGACCTTCTCCATTGTTTGCTCTAAAAACCAAGAAGGATCAATACAATACTCTTTTACAATCAAATCATAGCTCTTATGTTCAACGGTTGTTTGATAGTGATCGTCGTAGAATTCGCTCATCCGCGTGAAACGGATAATTTCAAAATAGACTGGCAGCATTTTCTGCTGCGCTGGATGATCGGGGTTTTCTGCCAGCCATTCCTTGATCTGTTCTTGTAATTTAAACAAACTATTGATCAAACTTTCAGGAGCAGCCTGCTGATGGTGATAGGCCTTGCCCTCTAGCGATTGATGGATTAGTTCAAACTCATTATCAACTCTGGTAAATGCTCTGTTCAATTTTTTAAAGGATTTATCTAAGTCTTTTTGCATCTGCGCGATATTTTCCCTAGAAATACTAGCCGAGTACATTTCTTTTGAACGATTGACTAGATTATGAGCTTCATCAACTAACACTAAATTTGTTTTATTCTCTTCTTCAAAGAAACGGCGCAAATAAACCGTTGGATCGAATAGATAATTATAATCACCAATGACCAAGTCACAAAAACGACTAATATCTAATGACAATTCAAAAGGACACAGCTCATGCTTTCGGGCGTATTTTTCAATGACTGGACGTGTATATTGATCATCATTGTTTAACATATCCCAAAGGCCGTCGTTGACCCGATCATAATATCCCTTCGCGAAGGGGCAATGCTCTGGTGTACAGTTGCGTTCTGTTAAAAAACAAATCTTGTCCTTGGCCGTCAATGTGACGCTTTTTACACGAGCGTCTTTTTTCGTGATTTTCGTGACTGTTTCTTCTGCTACCTGACGGGTAATAGTTTTAGCGGTTAGATAAAAAATCCGCTCGCCTAATTCTTCACCCATCGCCTTGAATGTCGGGAAAAGAGTTGACATGGTTTTGCCAGTTCCCGTCGGTGCTTCCACATACAGTTTTTGCTGGGCATGAATCGTTTTATAGACAGCCGCGGCCAACTCTCTTTGACCTGCTCGATAGGTATCGAATGGAAATGCTAGTGACTTTAACGAGTTATTACGTGTTTCTCGCCATTGCATTTGAAAAACTAGCCAGTTCTCATATCGCTCAATCAAGTCATTGAAAAAATCTGTCAGTTCTTCAAAGCTGAAGGTCCGAAGCTGACGCGTGATCTTTTCTTCCGTTGTTTGAAAATAGGTCAAACGCGTACCGATTTCCGTTAATTCTTCTTGCTCACTATAAATATAGGCATAAACCATCGCTTGATAGAAATAGAGATCGATAATTCCCGTCTCAAGCTCTTCAAAGGGGGTTTCCGAAGTTTTAATTTCATCAATAATTATTTTATCATCTTCTAAATAGATACCATCTGCTCGTCCTTCGATTTGAACGGCAGTTTCAGCAATCTCAAGTGGCTTTTTCAACCAAACCTCTTTTTGGTAGCCTTCGCCCGCTTCTTTTTGCAATTGACGATGAATTCGGGCGCCTTCTTGAGGTGTATGATTACTGTTTTTTCCTTCATCAATACTACCGCGACGCAAGATAAATTCAACGAGTTCGCGAATCGCTATTTTTTTGACTACCATACACTTACCTCATTCTTCGTTTCTATTCAATGATTCTCAAAATCATTTTGCTGTTTCACCATAGAAGATTTTCAATCACTCGTCAAGTTTTATTGATACTTCTTTTTTATCAATCGCTTTATATGGATAGAAATGAATATTGGAAGCTCTTGATTTAAATCCATACTCGTCACTCTCATTAAAATGATTCACAAAAAACCTGATTGAAATGTCAAAATCGGTCAGAGGAGCCGCAATTTTTTTACTTTTAAGGTATAATGAAGAAGGAATTCGTGATTCTAAGTTTATTGACACTCATTTTGAGTCAGCAATAGTGAATCGAATCAAGAAATATACTTTTAGTTTTCAGGGGGAAAATAAAAATAATGATTCAAATCGAAGGTTTTGTTACTGGAATCGCGCAAGAAAATTGCTACTTGATTCATAACGAACACAATTTATTGATCGTTGATCCTGGCTCAGAGGGGGATCGCTTGATTCAAGAAGTCAAACGCATTGGAAAAACTCCGCAAGCTATTCTTTTGACGCATACGCATTATGACCATATTGGTGCGGTTGAACAGCTGCGAAATAACTATGAGATACCAGTATATGTGAGTCCACTGGAACAACAATGGCTAGGCGATCCAATCTTAAATCTTTCTGGACTTGGGCGCCATGATAATATGCCCGACCTGATCGGTCAACCAGCGGAATACGAATTTGAAATGAAGGAGTATACAATTGGCGATATGACTTTTCAGGTTGTACCGACACCAGGACATTCGATTGGCAGCGTTAGCTTCATTTTTGATGATTTCGTGGTAGTTGGTGACGCGCTGTTCAAGGGAAGCATCGGACGCACGGATCTTTATACCGGCGATATGCAGCAATTGCTCTACAGTATCAAAACATATCTCTTCACTCTTCCGCGGGAATTGCCAGCTTATCCAGGGCATGGGCCTGCAACGACGATCGGTCATGAGATCGATACGAATCCTTTCTTTAACTAATCAACTTTTTGGAGGTTTTAAATATGGCAGAAACAAATCTTTATATTGTTCGACATGGTAAAACAATGTTCAATACGTTGGCTCGAGTGCAGGGCTGGTGTGACACTCCCCTTACTCAGAGCGGGCGTGACGGCATTCACTATGTTGGTTTGGGCTTGCAAGACACGAAGTTTGAAGAAGCTTATTCCAGCGATTCGGGTCGAGCAATCGAAACCATGCGCATTCTTTTGAGCGAACATCCTGACGGAAAAGATATTCCTTATCACGTTGATCCCCGTATTCGGGAATGGTGCTTTGGTTCTTTAGAAGGTGGTTTTGATGCAGAGATGTGGGGTGTTTTACCACGAGTATTGAACTTCAAGACTGAAGATGAGCTTTTTGCAACTGAAGTAACTTTTGAGGAAATCGCCAATGCCGTTTTCGCTGCTGATACAGCAAACTGGGCAGAGCCTTATGAAAAGCTGCGTGATCGTGTATGGCAAGGTTTTGAAGATATTGCTCAACATCGGGAAAAGCAAGGTGGCGGAAATGTCCTCATCGTTTCTCATGGGTTGACGATTGCTTTCTTATTAAGCTTAATCGATTCAAAGCAGCCGGTTCGTGCAAACCTGCTTAACGGCAGTATCAATCGTTTGCGTTACGAGAATGGAGAATTCTCCATCCGCGCAATCAATGATATCAGTTATATGGAACGCGGAAAAACCATCTCAGATCAAATTGACGAATAGAAATTGGAACTGTCGATATCTTATCGGCAGTTTTTTTCTTATAAAAAGCTTAGCCTTTTTTCGATGGTCTTTTTAAAGGTGAAACGGTATACTAATGATTGTTATTAATTTGAAAGGACGTAAACTATGCTTATTGCCAATATTTTTAAAGCAATTATTCTTGGGATCGTCGAAGGGATTACCGAATGGTTGCCAATTTCTTCCACGGGTCATTTGATTTTAGCAGATGAGTTCATCAAGATGAATATGAGCGCTGCTTTTACTGAAATGTTCAATGTTGTAATTCAGTTAGGCGCTATTTTAGCTGTGGTGGTTTTATATTTCAATAAACTCAACCCCTTCTCATCTAGTAAATCGCATCAGGAAAGAAATGATACTTGGACATTATGGTTCAAAGTAATTATCGCCTGTTTGCCTGCTGCGGTGATTGGATTGCCGCTAGATGATTTTTTAGAGGCCCATTTTCACAAATTCTTACCAGTAGCGATCATGCTGATCGTTTATGGGATCGCCTTTATTGTTGTTGAAAGACACAATAAAACAAAAACACCTAAATGTACCAATTTAAATGATTTTACCTATAAAGCTGCATTGATTGTTGGAGCCTTTCAGCTGCTATCCTTGATTCCCGGAACTTCACGTTCTGGAGCAACGATTTTAGGGGCTATCATTATCGGAAGCTCACGCTTTGTAGCAACGGAATTTTCTTTCTTCTTAGGTATTCCAGTAATGTTTGGTGCTAGTGGATTAAAAATCGTCAAATTCTTGTTGAATGGAAATAGCTTTGGTATTTCAGAAATCGTTGTTTTATTAGTCGGTATGGTGACTGCCTTTGTTGTTTCGATCATTGCTATCAAATTCTTGTTGGATTATATTAAACGAAATGATTTTACCGTTTTTGGCTGGTATCGAATCGTTCTAGGAATCATCTTGATCGGCTATTGGCTGATTGCTATGTAGTATCTAAAATGAATACAAAAAAAGTTCCAGGCTTGAAACATTGAGCTTGGAACTTTTTTTGATTTATTAATTAAACATCGTATTTAATGTGAAATCATTTGCCTATTTCTATTTGCATAGTGATTTCTCAACAAGGTTAATAATACTAATTATAAATTGGAAACAAAAAGAAAATTTTCTTCACATCGTTGATATGATAGCTTTCACTAGCTTAATTACTAATGATAGTCATTCTCAAATCTAATTGATAATTACTTTCGTTCTCAATTAGCGGATTTTATTATCATTTATCTAGGCTGCTGTGTTACTATAATGGTGAGGATAGCTAGTGAATTAATTTCACAGCTTACAAATACGAAAGGAGGAAAAGTGATGAGTAAAAAAGAACGAAATGCTTTTCTCTCTACCCTTTTCTGTTTAGTTTTTTTAATTATTGGAAAAATGCTGATTGCGCTTTCCCAATCAATCTATCCGCTCTTTTTTGTCTTGGCGATCATTAGCGGTGGTTGGAAACAGACCTATGAAGGACTCAGTGAATTAATTCATGAACGTACGTTGAATGTCGATTTATTAATGGCGTTAGCAGCAATCGGTGCCTGTTTAATTGGAAACTGGTTTGAAGGAGCGATGCTGACCTTTATCTTCTGTTTAAGCGGTGCTTTGGAGGAATACGCTACTAACAAAAGTACTAAGGAAATCACAGCTTTGATGAATGTAGCTCCAAATGAGGCGATAAAAATCGTCGATGAAAAACACATTACGATTCCTGTCGAAGAATTAGCCATTGGTGATTTTGTTTTCGTACCAAAGGGCCAAGCAATCCCGATAGACGGTCGCATGCTATCTTCTTCTTCAATTGACGAGTCAGCAATTTCGGGAGAATCTGTTCCCGTAGAAAAATCCGTAAATGATGATGCCTTCAGCGGAACGATTAATCTAGGTCAGGCTTTTACATTAGAAGTGACCAAAACCAGCGATGATACCTTGTTTGCCCAGATTCTGAAATTAGTTGAAAACGCTCAAAATGAACAAAGTGCTACTGCAACGTTCATTGAAAAAATTGAGAACGTTTATGTGAAGATCGTTCTGATCGCAGTTCCTTTAATGATTCTATTGACTCACTTTGCGCTTGGTTGGAGTTTTACAGAAAGCTTCTATCGCGGAATGGTGCTGTTAGTGGTTGCTTCACCTTGTGCTTTGGTAGCCTCTGCTACTCCGGCGACACTTGCAGCGATCTCCAATGGTGCAAAAAAAGGCATCCTGTTCAAATCCGGAAAAACCCTTGAAAAATTAGCTGAATTGCGAGCAATCTCCTTTGATAAGACGGGAACATTGACCCAAGGAAAACCAAGAGTAACAGATTACAAAACATTTTCTGATGAACCTGTCATCCCACAATTATTTTACTCGATGGAACGACAATCTACTCATCCATTAGCCGTTGCAATTACCAATTTCTTTAAGGATGAAAAAACGCTGGAACTACAGGTGGAAGAAAAGGCCGGTTTCGGGTTACAAACTACCTATCGCGGCGAGACCTGGCAATTAGGAAAACCAATGAAGAATCAGCAGCATCCCCTCGTTGAACAATGGCACAACGAAGGTAAAACAGTCGTTGTTCTTAGTAAAAATGAAGAAATCGTTGCGCTTCTGGCCTTGATGGATTTGCCTAAACCATTTACCTCTGAAGTAATCTCCTACTTTCAGGAACAAGCAGTCGAAACAGTAATGCTTACTGGTGATAATCTTGGAGCAGCGAAATATGTCGCTCAACAGTTAGGCTTAAATGATTATCACGGCGGCTGTCTCCCTGCTGATAAAACCGAGCTTGTAAAGCAGCAGCAAAAAGAATATACCATCAATGCGATGGTTGGCGATGGGATTAATGATGCCCCTGCTCTCGCCACTGCTAGTATAGGAATTGCCATGGGAGAAGGAACAGATGTGGCAATGGAAGTTTCTGACATGGTTTTAATGAAAAATGATTTGACTAAACTGATGTACAGTCATCGTTTAGCGAAGAAAATGAGACGAATCGTTCGGCAGAATATTATCTTCTCTTTATGTGTAATCGTCTTGTTAATTGCTAGTAATTTTCTTCAATTTCTCACCCTTCCTTTAGGAGTCGTGGGACATGAAGGAAGCACCATTTTAGTGATTCTAAATGGACTACGAATGCTGATGCCATTAAAGGAACCTGTCAGCTTGGATGAAACAAGATGCAGCTCTTGCCCGCTTTATAAGGCAGAACATTAGAAAGAAGCAGAATCGATTCCGATTCTGCTTCTTTTGAGCCCTGCACTTTGTAAATCATGACCAGAAACTAACATAAAACAATTTCCTTTATTTTCTGTTAAGGAAAAAAACTTGTCACGATTTTATTGCATTAAAAAGCGGCTTTATGTATAATGAGTAATGTTGAATTGTACGGTATTAACCGTATAAGACTGAATTCGGAGGTGAAATCCATGCCAAACATTGAATCTGCAATCAAACGTGTCCGCACTAGCGAAGCTGCTAACGCTAAAAACTCATCACAAATGAGCGCAATGCGTACTACTGTTAAGAAATTCGAAGAAGCTGTTGCTGCTGGCGCTGAAAATATGAACGACCTTTACAAAGAAGCTGCTAAAGCAATCGATATGGCTGAATCAAAAGGTTTGATCCACAAAAACAAAGCAAACCGTGATAAAGCACGTCTTGCTAAAAAATTAGCTAAATAATAAAAACCGATCGTTTGATCGGTTTTTTTATTTGTTCTTATAAAGATGAGGTTGTGACAGAAGTGGTCAGCTTCAAGAAATAAGAAGGAATTTCCGAAAATTGTTTCTCAAATTTTTGTGAAATTTCGGCTTATTTCCGAATGCTAGTTCTGCTTAGTGAAACTTAGCAGTAACTGTATGCGGAGCTTGCGTAGAAGAAGCTACTTCTGGAACACCGTTTATTCGGAAAAAGGAGCTATGACAAGTCTTTTGTCACAGCTCCATGCTTTATTTATTCGTTAGTTCTTCATAACTTTTCACGCGTTCTTCCATATCTTCAACTGTTTGATTCAACATCTCTGCTACTAACGTTTCATCTTTCTTTATGTTATGCAAAGCAGAGAAGCGAGTCTGACCTTCTAAGAATTCATTCATCTTGCTGAAGTCCGTTTTCTTGAAGTCGATGCGCATTGGATCTTTCCCTTTTTGTGCACGAATAGGGTCATAGCGATAAAGCGGCCAATAGCCTGATTCCACGGCTTTTTTAGATTCTTCGATTGATTTACTCATACCACCGCGGATACCGTGATTGATACAGGGTGTGTATCCGATAACCAATGAAGGTCCGGGATAAGCCTCCGCCTCTTGAATTGCTTTTAAAGCCTGTGTTGGATTGGCCTCGATCGCGATTTGCGCGACATAAACATCGCGATAAGTCATTGCAATCATCCCAAGATCCTTTTTCTTTGTCTTCTTACCGCCGGCAGCGAATTTTGCAATAGCTGCTGATGGTGTTGCTTTCGACATTTGACCACCGGTATTGGCATAAACTTCATTATCCATTACCAAAATGTTCACATCTTCGCCAGAAGCAAGAACATGGTCGATTCCGCTAAAGCCGATATCGTATGCCCAACCGTCTCCGCCAATGATCCATTGACTAGGTTTAGCAAACATTTCTCTGTCAGCTAAAATAGACTGCAACTCAGGATCTGTTTCTTCACTTAATACTGCGCCTAATTTAGCAGCACGTTGCTGACTTCCTTCGCCTTCTAACATATGATCCAGCCAGTCCTGCAGCTGTGCTTTTGTATCTTCAGAACCAAGACCTTTTGCTAAGGCTGAGGTAATTTTATTTGCTACTCGATTTCGTTTAGTTTCATTCGCCATATGCATTCCTAAGCCATATTCAGCATTGTCTTCAAATAGCGAGTTACTCCAAGCCGGACCGCGGCCGTCTTGATTAACTGTATATGGTGTCGCTGGTGCTGAACCGCCCCAGATAGAAGAACAGCCAGTCGTATTTGCGACCATCATCCGATCTCCGAACAACTGAGTCAATAGCTTCACATATGGTGTTTCACCACAGCCTGCGCACGCTCCCGAAAACTCAAGCAACGGCTGTTCGAATTGAGAACCCTTAACCGAGAATTTCTTCGCTGGATTCTCTTTTTGACGCAGAGTCATTGCGAATGCCCAATTCATCGCTTGTTCTTTTTGTTCCTCATATGATCTCATCACTAAAGCCTTTTCTTTAGCAGGACAAATTTCTACGCAAAGGCCGCAACCAGTACAGTCCTCCAAAGAAACTTGGATACGGTATTTTAAGCCGTCTTTTCCGCGCATATCACGGGTAATGAAGCCTTCAGGAGCTGCTGCCATTTCCTCATCATCAGCAAGAAATGGACGAATTGCCGCATGCGGACAGATAAAGGCGCATTCATTACACATTGTACATGCTTCAGGAATCCATTCAGGAACTTCCAAAGCAATTCCGCGTTTTTCATAAGCCGCTGTACCAGATGGCATTACGCCGCCTAGCATGCCGTTTTCGATCAGGTCATTGACAGAAAGCTGATTTCCTTCCTGACGATTGACTGGTTCAAGAATATTGCGGATGTAGGCAGGTTTGGTTTGATCACCGCCGCTAAATAGCGCCTTGCCTTCAACTTCAGCCCATTCATCTGGAATCTCGATCTTCTTCAATTCAGCGACAGTCGCATCAATCGCCTGCCAATTTCGTTCAACGATCGTCCTAGATTTCTTCCCATAGGCTGCATCTACTTCTGCCTTAAGCAGTGGCAAATAGGTCTCGTGATCCATGATATCCGTCAGCTCGAAGAAAGCTGTTGACATCACTTGATTGATCCGTCCGCCTAAGCCCGTTTTTTGAGCGATATCCATCGCGTTGATAATATAGAAATTAATTTTGTGGTCAGCTAAATAGCGTTTGAGGCGATTTGGCAATAATTGCTTGACCTTCTCTTCATCCCAAACAGTATTCAGCAAGAAGGTGCCGCCATCTTTTAAGCCCTTTAATAAATCATATTGATGGATATAAGCGCTATTGTGACAGCCGACAAAATCAGCCGCTTCTACATTGTAAGTCGAAAGGATAGGTTCTTTCCCGAAACGTAAATGAGAATTCGTCAATCCGCCTGACTTCTTCGAATCGTAAGAGAAATAGGCTTGTGCATAATAATCGGTATTGTTCCCGATAATCTTGATTGCTTGCTTATTCGCTCCAACAGTACCATCTGATCCAAGTCCCCAGAATTTCGCTTGGAAGGTGGATTTTGGTGTTAAATCTAGCACTTCGCTCATTGGCAAGGATAGATTTGTTACATCATCAATGATTCCGATGGTAAATCGTTGCTTCAGCTCAGCAGCTGGGAATAGCAAATGATTGAAAACAGCGACGATTTGATCGGGTGTCACATCTTTAGAAGCAATTCCGTAACGACCGCCGATAACGATTGGTCGATTGGTATGACGATAAAGAACACTTTGTACATCCAGCAATAAAGGTTCGCCGTCTGATCCAGGTTCTTTCGTCCGATCTAGAACCGCTACTTTTTCAACCGTTTCTGGTAATTTCTCTAATAAGTTTTCTGCTGGGAATGGACGATATAAATGAATATCCAAAAAGCCAACTTTACGACCGTTAGCATTCAAATAATCAACCGTTTGCTGAATCGTTGGTGAAGCCGATCCCATCGCGATGATCACTTCTGTTGCTTCAGGATCACCGTAATAATTCGTCAGATCATAATTCGTACCACGCAGATTGTTGATCTTGTTCATATACTTTTGCACAATCGCAGGCATTTCATCATAATAGCGATTGACCGTTTCTCTTTGTTGGAAATGAATATCGGGATTTTGAGCTGTACCCGAGACATTTGGACGATTAGGGTTCATTCCTAATCTTCTAAAATTAGCTAAAGCTTCCCAGTTCATCATCGCCTTCAAATCATCGTAGTCAATGACTTCGATTTTTTGGAGCTCATGACTTGTTCTAAATCCATCAAAAAAGTTCATGAAGGGCAGTCTGCCTTCGATACTTGCTAAGTGTGCCACTGCAGATAGATCCATAACTTCTTGGACACTGCCTTCAGCCAGCATACAAAAGCCCGTTTGACGAGCCGCCATTACATCACTGTGATCACCGAAGATACTTAATGCATTGGTAGATACTGCCCGCGCCGCTACATGGAAAACGGTCGGTAATAACTCACCAGCGATTTTAAACATGTTTGGAATCATCAACAGCAAACCTTGCGAAGCTGTATAAGTCGTGGTTAGAACTCCTGTTTTCAAGGAACCATGGACCGTTCCAGCAGCACCGGCTTCTGATTGCATTTCTACTACTTTAACTGTCTCATTGAAAATATTCTTGCGACCCTGTTCTGCCCACTCATCAACGACTTCCGCCATCGTTGAACTAGGAGTGATCGGATAGATTCCTGCAACTTCAGTAAATGCGTAGGATATATGCGCCGCTGCTGTATTTCCATCCATTGTTTTCATAGTTTTCATCATTTGCACCTCGCTTAAACCAATTGCTCCTGCTTTGTCTTTTGAATGTATTGATCAATCTCATTTGCTGCGATTTTTCCAGCACCCATTGCTAAGATAACAGTGGCTGCTCCTGTCACAATATCTCCTCCAGCGAAAACACCTGGGATCGAGGTTGCACAGGTTTCTTCATCAGCATCGATGTATCCCCATTTATTCAGTGAAAGCTCAGGGAACGTATCTAATAAAACCTTATTCGCCCCTTGTCCGATTGCTTCGATAGCAGTATCTGCTTCAATAATGAATTCACTGCCTGGAATGACGATCGGTCGCCGACGGCCAGATTCATCTGGTTCGCCTAACTCCATTTGAACACATTTGACGGCTTGTAATCGTCCATTGCCATCATCTATGTATTCGATTGGATTGCTTAACCAATGGTATTCAATTCCTTCTTCGACTGAATGGTGATACTCTTCCTCACGAGCTGGTAATTCTTCTAACGAGCGTCGATAAACAATGGATACTTTATCTGCACCTAAACGTTTTGCTGACCGTGCTGCATCCATCGCAACATTTCCGCCACCGATAACAACGACATTTTTTGATTTTTGAACAGGGGTATCGTATTCAGGAAATTGATAGCCATGCATCAAATTTACTCGAGTTAAGTATTCACTAGATGAGTAGACTCCGTTTAACGAGGTCCCTTTGATGCCTTGGAATCTTGGAGCGCCGGCTCCAACAGATAGATAACAGGCATCGAACTCATCAATGATCTCGTCCATAGTAATCGTTTTTCCTACGACGACGTTTGTTTCAATTTTTACCCCTTGTGCGACAATTCGCTCGATTTCCTGCTTAACGATTCGTTTTGGCAGCCGGAATTCTGGAATTCCGTATGTCAAAACTCCACCTGGAGCATGTAGCGCTTCATAGACAGTTACATCGTAGCCTAATTTCGCTAAATCACCAGCAGTAGTAAGTCCGGAAGGTCCTGAGCCAATCACTGCCACACGGCCCTTATCACTATTGATTTCTTTGTATTCTAATGGTTGCTCCAAGGCCCAATCTGCAACTAAACGTTCTAGCTTCCCGATGGCCACGGGCTCAAACTTCTTCGAGCGCCCTAATCGACAAACCATTTCACATTGTTTTTCCTGTGGGCAAACGCGCCCGCAGATCGCAGGTAAATTCGTATACCGACCTAGAATTTCGTAAGCCAGCGGCATATTTCCTTCTTCGATTGCTTTGATAAAACCAGGAATATCGATCATTACAGGACATCCCGTAATACAGGGAGCATTTTTACATTGCAAACAACGACTCGCCTCAAGTTGTCCTTCTTCCAAGGTATAGCCCAATGCCACTTCATCAAAGTTTTGATTGCGAATCTCAGGGGCTTGCTCCTTCATTGGCGTTTTTGTATAACTGCGTTTAGCCATTTGAACTCACCTGCTTTTCATATCTTTCGTTAGCCAGTAATTCTTCTGGACGATATTGCTGCATTCGATTGACAAACTCATCCCAATCAACTTCTTCGCCTAAAAATTCCGGCCCGTCAACACAGGCGAATTTAATCGAATTATCAACGGTTACACGACAACCGCCGCACATACCCGTTCCATCAATCATAATTGGATTTAATGAAACATAGATCGGCACCTCGTATTTTTTTGCCGTAAGCGTACAAAACTTCATCATAATACTTGGACCAATCGCCCAGGCCATCGAAATTTTTTCACGTTTGAAAACTTCTTCCATGGCATCCGTAACTAGCCCTTTTTGTCCAACTGAACCATCATCCGTCATCAGAATCAACTCGTCGGAATACTTTCCGCAATCTTCTTGAAGAATCAATAAATCCTTGTTTTTCGCTCCAAGAACTGTAATTACCCGATTGCCGGCTTCCTTTAGCCCTTTTACGATCGGGAATAATGCTGCTATCCCAACACCGCCTCCTACTAAGAGAACGGTACCATAATTCTCAATATCTGTCGCTTTTCCTAAGGGCCCTACAATATCCGTTAAAGCTTCACCAGCCATAACAGTCGCGAGCTGGGCTGTCGATTTGCCGATCACTTGAAAGATTAAGCGTACCCAACCCGCTTCTTTGTCCGTATCAACGACAGTCAGCGGAATACGCTCACCATTTTCGTCGATTCGCAAGATCACAAACTGCCCTGGTTGCGCTTTACTGGCAATTCGTGGTGCATCAACTAAAATTTCAAACTCAGTTGGTGCCAGTTCCTTGCGTTCTAATACTTTAAACAAATCCTCACTCCGTTCTTTCAATGTGATTCCTTATTCCGCTGCTTCAATCAGCGTTTTAACGAAAGCCTTCAATACTTCTTCATCATCATCGTCTGCTTCATTTTCGATTTTCACAGTTTCTGCTGCTTTTTTTGCCCCAGTTTTAGCAAAGGCTTCATCGAATGCAATCGCTGCATGACAGAAATAATCTGGATATAATTCGCTGTCTCCGCTTCCTACAACACCATAAACTTTTCCTGATAGATCTTCCTCTTGTAGTTCTTCGTGGAAGTCTTCCAAATCAAACGGGATCTCGCCATCTCCATCAGTATAGGTAGCTAGGACACAGATATCCGCATCTTCATAAAAATCTGCTTCCGCATCATCAGCGTCAACGCGTTCAACGTCAATACCGTTCGCTTCGAAAGCATCCTCCAGAATTTCAGAGATTCCTTCTGTGTTTCCTGTGTTAGTTGCATAAACGATCTTTGCTAGTGTCATTTTGTTCATCCTTCCTTCTTATCTGATTTTGGATAAATAAAGCCAATAAGATTTGGCTATTATTCCTTAAATAATGAAAGCCCTTTTTTGCATTTTGGAAAGAAACTTCAAAATAAATATTAGAAGTTTGCCACTTTAATCATAACTCAAAACCGTGAATTAATGAACATCTCATTGGGATTTTTATTCGTTATTTTTTTAATAAAACCTGTTTTTCGCTGGTTTTTTGAGTTCTCAAGACTCTAATTGAGAAAGCTTTTCATTTAGCGGTATATTTTTATTATCGACTGCTAAAAATACGCAAAAACCAGCCTGTCAAAATTGACCTGCTGGTTTAATAAATTGGATAATTATAGAATCCAATTGAGAAAAAATTCTAATTTTTGATGCGTTCTGTTGATTTTAAAATAAACAACTGAAAACTCAATTCTTTCTCAGCTTGTCCCGTTTTTACCTCATAATCATTTTCCACCAATTCATCGTACATAGACACGAGTAAATCCAAAGGAAATTTGGCTACCTGCTGCATCGCCAGCTTCACACGATAAGGATGTACACCTAAGGTCTCAGCGATATTGGCCTGCTGATAACCGATTTTTTGCAAAATTTTTGTTTGTAAGAGCAAGCGGATCTGACCAATCAAGATGGCGGTCAATTTGATAGTCTCCTCCCCCTGAAGATGGAGCTCTTCGTAGGTTTGATAGGCTTTTGCTGTATCCCCTTTTAAAATCTGTTCAGTCAGTTCAAAAATATTGTGTTCCAACGTTTTAGGTACCAAATCTTGGACCAATTGAAGGGTGATTGTTCCGCCTTCGCCTGCAAGCAATAGCAGCTTTTCAATTTCGTTCATCGCCTTTGAAAGATCAAAATCAGTTAAGCGCAAGAATAAATCAAAGGCTTCCTTTGAAATCTTTACTTGTTCATTACTAATGTAACGCTGTAAAAAATTGCGCAAATCTCTTTCTTGTAATGGTGCTGCATCAATCACCGTGGTCTTTTTCAAGGCCTTCGTGATTTTTTTGCGGGCATCCAGCTTGGGGTAGGTTGCCCAAAAAACAACGATCGAAGTATCCAGTGGCTGTTTTAAATAATCTACTAAACTATCAGTATCTTGCTCGGGAACATTGCTTTTCTTCTCACCAGTTAAAAAATAAGGCTTCTCGACAAAAATCAAACGATAATCACCAAAAAAAGGTAAAGTTTCAGCCTCGTCAATCACTGCTCCTAAGCCATTTTCTTCCATATCAAAAGACATGAAGTTCAATTCCTCTAAATCATCCTTCTTCATTCGATCTAAAAACGCCTGACGTATTTCCTGAATCAAATAATCTTCCGTCCCGGTTACAAGATAGACCGGTTTCAATGACGCATTTCTGATTTGCTGAAGGGCTTCTTGTGTATTCATGTCATTACTCCTAATTCAAACTATTGTTCTTCATATGACCTTATCGATAAACGAAAGACCTGACTATTTATGCTACCACGATTATTCCAGAAAATCTATTAGGAGTTTGATTTCTCCCCATTTTGTAATAGCGGACCAGTGATAATAAATCATCCCTTGTTGATCTGTTCGAAAAACGCGAATTTTCTGCTTGTTTAATTTTGTTAGGGTCTCTTGAGTCGGATGACCGTAACGGTTCTTTTTACCAGCAGAAATGATCGCGTATTTCGGCCGGACTTTTTCTAACAACTCTTTTCCAGTTGACGTATTGCTGCCATGATGACCAACCTTTAGAAAGTCTGTTTTCAGCTGCGGATAATTTCGAATCAGCGTTTCTTCTCCTGTGGTTTCTAAATCGCCAGTCAATAAGAAACGTTGATGATTTATTGTAAAATAAGTGACCAGTGAATCATCGTTTTCACCTGTGCTCTTTTCAGGTGAAAGTATCTGTACCTTAAGCTTATTACCGACTGTATCTCCCTTTTTCACTAAATGGATCTTAGTGCCCTTGATTGATTGAATAAGCGTCTTCAGCTCTACTTGAGAACCCTTTGCTAAGTAGAGATTTTTTACCTTAACGTTATCTATCACGTTCACCAATTCTCCCATATGATCGGCATCATTATGAGTAATTAATAAATGATCAATTTTTGTACAACCTAAAGATTTCAAAAACGGCAGCAGATTGTAATCCGAAAGGTGCTTTTGTTGACGCCTCTGCCACTTCTTTTGCCTGAATTTTAAGCGGCCCCCTGTATCAATCAAAAAGGTCTCCTGCTTGAAGGGCAGCTTGATAAAGATACTATCTCCCTGACCCACATCCACAAAAGCGACCATACCCTTTGCTGAAAAAGAGACAGAAGCTATTAGCAAGAAGGCAATCCCCAATAACCAATATGTTTTTCGCTGATATTTCAAACGATCAATTAATAAAAGAACAATCAGAATGAGAAATAAGAGGATCGTAAACGTTGGACGACCTATCGTTAGATTTGGAAAAGCTGCTAACGCTAATACTTTTTCAAGTAATCGAAAGAACTGCTCTAGTAAAAAACTTAAAAATTGCGGGATTGGCAAAAAGCAGCCCAAAAAGAGAACGATACACCCTGGTAAGATCAACCATTCGAAAAGAGGAAACAGTAGGATCGTAAATAACCCGCCGATAATTGTCCATTCACTAAAGCTATAGATCATAATCGGCAAGGCAAAAGCAGAAAATAAAACTAGCTGTTGCCATTTTTTTAGTCGCAAATCATTAAGATAGGACAGTATCAACGCAAAATATAAGCTTAGCTGTGCACCAACTGACCAAAATACTAATGGAAAACAAAGGATTAGTAAAAATAGCATAATACTCCACTGATCAAGTTTTGAAAGCTGGATTTCGAGGGTCAAACAAGCAAAAGCAATGAGAAAACTCACAACTGCCCGAATTGTACTAAAACCGCTACCAGTCAAAATGATCAATAGAAGTCCAACTGCACTCAACAAAAGAAGCCGCGTCTCTCTGACCAGCCCAGCTCTCTTCAGAAGTAAATGAACCCCGCCTAAGTAAAACTGGATATGCATCCCTGATAGCGTAAACAAATGCAAGAGTCCTGTTGTCTTGTAGGCAGAGGTATAATCAGCAAATTGAGCATCTTTATAGCCAATTATCAGTGCTTTGATATAACTAGCCAATCGCGTAGAATAACGCCGGTCAATCCTCCAAATCAAGCGTTGCCGCACATCACTGATTGAAAATCGCTGTATTTTTACAGGCTTTATTGCCTTTGCTTGCAAAACTTGAGTAAACCCAAGGCTTTGATAGTATTTTTTTGCATCAAATCCATTTAGATTTCTGGCATTGTCAAAATCTTCGGTATCGCCATTGACTATAGCCATATTAGGCAACGCTTTTCCTTGCCAAATCGCCTTCTCTGCTGGAGACTTCAAGGTATTATAAACGAAATATTTTTTCCCTTGTATTTTTCCTGTCAACTTTAGGAAATTCCCATCAACCTTTATCGAATCCGTTTGAATTTTCAAATACCCATTTGTTATCCTCTGAGGCTCATTCTCTATTTTATTTACATAATAATACGTTCGTAAACTAAGAAAAAAACTGCACAAAAAGACCATCAGCCATAGCCAACGATTTTTCATGCAGATCATTCGAATAATTAAACTACTTAATAGCAACAACAGCAATAAATGAAACTGATAAAACAAACTCGCCACTAAAATAGCGCTCAGAATCGGTAAGATTAAATAATTGCGCAGGGAGTCTATCCTTTTGGTAATGTGGCAGCATCTTCTCCTAATTGCAATTTTGTAAAGTATTTGCTTTCCAAGTGAACCTGATGTGCACTGGCACCAACTTGATTGATTAACTCGATTGCATATGGATCATTGCGATAATCCTTTAAGTAATGAATCTTTTTGATTCCAGCCTGTAGCAAAGCTTTAGTACACGCCAAACATGGAAAGTGTGTCACGTAAACCTCCGCTTGATCCGTCGCGATCCCCAATTTAGCACACTGCAATAACGCGTTCATTTCCGCATGAATCGTTCGTAAACAATGTCCGTCAACAACATAACAGCCTTCATCTATACAGTGGACATCGCCGCTGACTGAACCATTGTACCCTCCGGCAATGATTCGCTTGTCTCGCACAATAGTCGCGCCAACCTCCAAACGAGTACACGTGCTTCTTAATGATAGTAAAACGGCCTGCGCCATAAAATATTGGTCCCAAGGAATTCTTTCTGTTGTCAAATTTGTCGTCCTCTCTTTCGATCTTTCTTATATTGTAATCGAGTCCCTTAAATTTTCAAGCGTCTTTTCGCCAATTCCGGATACTTTGGTCAAATCTTCTACCGTATGAAAACTGCCATTTTCTTCACGGTATTTTATGATGTCCGCAGCACGCTTTTCACCGATTCCTGATAACTGCTGTAATTCAGCTGCGTCAGCTGTGTTGATATTGATTTTTGCTGTTTCTGAGTTTGAGCCTGTCCCACCTCCAGTTGGGCTGACTTCGTTGATTACAGGGACTTCTTCTCCGATTTTTGGCACATAAATAATTTCTTGATCTGCTAATAATTTTGAAAAATTCATTTGGTTTTGATCCGCATCCTCTGTAAATCCACCTGCCAAATCAATCGCATCCATTAAACGCATACCTTGTCTGATGCGATACATGCCAGTCTTTTTGACTGCGCCCTTAACATCAACGTACCACTCCTGACTGCTTGATTCAGTTGTTTTCCCTATGCTGCTTTCCGTTGAAAAGAGTGCTGGATCAACGGTTTCCTCCTCAGGCTCTCTAGTTAAAAAGAAAAAAACAGCAATCATTAAAACCACGGGAACCGCAAACAGATACGGATACTTCTTGAGAAAATCTTTCATAACACCCTCCTTTAAAATAAAATACGCAATTTTTCTAAAAAACGTTTATCAGACAATCTTTTTTAACAAAAAAAGTGCTGGACGCATTGTCCAACACCTTTATAATAGTTATTTCATTTTTTCTAAATAGTCTAACGCATCCTGTACCGTTTTGACCGGTACAATCTTCATATCGGTCTTTAATTCTTTAGCGGCCGCTTTGGCTTCTTCATAATTTGACTTGATACCAGGCTGCGCTTTTTTCATCTCTTTAATAATCTCATCATCTGGTGCAAAGAATACCTTGTTATTGCTGGCAGCGGCACTAGCAACTTTTTTATCGATACCACCGATTCGACCAACTTCACCTTCTGAATTGATCGTTCCGGTTCCAGCGATTTTTTTACCCTGACGTAAATCTTTATCAACGAGTTGTTCATAGATTTCCAATGTAAACATTAAACCAGCTGAAGGGCCGCCAATGTCTCCGGCATCAACTTTCACTTTCTCCTGTGAATCGATCTCTGTGTGGTCAGTCAATGTAATGCCAATTCCCGGTTTTTTATCGGTGGGAAGCTTAATCAATTTTTCTGTAGCTTCCTTTGTTTCCCCATCATGTGTGTAGGTCACCTTCATTTTCTGACCAACTTTTTGCGATTTTACATATTTCATGAAATCTTCGCTGCTGGTAAAGGTTTTTCCATCGGCCTTCGTGACCGTGTCTCCCACACTGATCTTTCCAGAAAAGTTTGAGTTCTTTTCAACACCCAGCACATAAACCCCTTTATACTTCATCTCATAAGGTTTATTTGCTAATTTTAATGCCTGCTCAATCGCAAAATTTTGAGAGGTTTCCATATTAAATTTTTGAATCTGCATATATTCATCATCGCTGGCTCCGCCAGTCAGTTCATCTGCAGAAATAATTTCATGGAATGGTTCGATCTTTGATTTGATTGCAGTAAAAACGGTGGCTCGCCGAATTCCGACAGAAGTTAAACTGAAGGAACCCTTATCTTCATCTTTTTTATCATTAACAGTAATCAATTCTTTCAGGTCGATTGTCTCTCCAGGCTCTTCGATGTAGTAAGGTATCGGTACAATCACACATGCTACTACTACTAAGGCTAAGAAAATAAGGGCTAATCGTTTGACAAGTTTATTATTTTTCACTATTCTCACGCTTCTCTTCCAACGCCTGATAAACTGCCTCAGGCAAATATTCTTTGACATCCCCATTAAATGTCCATACTTCTTTTAAAATTGACGAACTAATATGACTATATTTTGGCTCCGCCAGTAAAAAGACTGTTTCTAGTTCTTGATCAAGATGTCGATTCATCAATGCGATCTCTTTTTCATACTCATAATCCTTTATACTGCGGATTCCTCGCAATAGGAATTTTGCCCCAAGCTTTTCGGCTACAGACACGGTTAATTCGTTCTCTTGAGTGATCACACGCACATTCGGGATGTGTTTGACAGATTCCTTTACGATAGCAAGTTTTTCTTCCGAAGTAAAGTAACTCTTTTTACTTGTATTCACGAAAATGCCGATGATTAACTCATCAAATAATTTCGCACCTCGCTCAATTGTATCCATATGTCCCATTGTCAATGGATCAAAGCTACCGGGAAAAAGCGCGATTCGTTTCATCTTAATCCTCCCAATCATAGATAGTTACAGCAGTAATGCCATAATCATGGCGCTTGCGTTCTTTTAATTGACCAATCTTCTGTGGCAGTATAACATCTTTATCCGTCTCGCAAACAACTATCGCCTGATTTGTTAATAGCTCATTATCCAGCAGCATTTCAATTTGCTTCACAATTTCCTGCTTCGCGTAAGGCGGGTCTAAAAGCACCAGATCAAATCTCAAATCACCATCTGCCAATTGCTTAATGGCTTGATTTGCCGGCATTTTCATTAACTGAAAGGACGCATCACGTTTAGTCATTGAGACATTTTCACGAATAATTTCCATGGCACGATAGTTTTTTTCGACTAGAACCGCTTGTTCCATTCCGCGAGAAACTGCCTCTATTCCAAGCGAACCGCTGCCGGAGAACAGGTCTAATGCAGCACCACCGTCAAAGTAAGGACCAATCATATTAAACATTGCTCCCTTCACCTTATCTGTCGTGGGTCGTGTGTTGTTTCCCGTTAATGTTTTTAACTTCCGACCGCCAAATTCACCTGCAACTACACGCATGATCCCATGCCTCTCTTTCCTGCTAAAATATCTCTACTAATTTAATAAAGCTCAATGGAATAATCATATTATCAAAGAAAAAGATGAAAAATGTTTGAAAAAATCAGACATTTTTCACCTTACTTAGACTGTTTCTGCTAATCGAATCTTTGTATTGGCTTCTACTACATCCAACTCATCATCATCTTTCACTTGATAAGCAGCCTTCGTTCCAATCCGATCTGCAAAATTCATTTCGATATCTGGGCGATAAGACCGTTCCACTTGACGCACAAAATGCAGCGTCTGAAGTTTTTCTTCCACTTCCTCGACTGTCTCTTCATTCACATACAATACCACATATTTCATCTTTCTTGAGACAAAATGAACCAAGCCGTATCGCTTTAAAGTTTTTAATTGCTTCAAGGAATAGACCCAAACAATTATTCCTCGTCTTTTTTGCATTATAAATTCAGTATTATCCATGACAATTCCCCTTACAACTATGATTCCCTGTTTCAAAAAAAGGATTTCCAGCATCAACCTTGATCTCCGCTGAAATCGTCTGTGCGATACGTTGACCAACTTCATCTAATAATTGTTGAAGATCCGTTTCTGCTAAACGAAAGGCTGCCACTTTCTCGTTAAGATCAAGGGCACGTTTACTCAATCGAACGCTTCGCTGCAGTTGGCGGTAGTCAGGTGCATACTCCCCATAGCTTGCAATTTGTTCGAATTTATCTTTCTCTTTTTGAAAAGCCTTTTTGAGCTTTGCAACTTCTGGACTCGTGTTCATCTCTGTTCTTTTTAGCAGATAGTTTTTATAGCTTTGACTCGCTAGTATTTCCTGAATCAGCAATTGATTCTGATCCTCTAGCTGAAAGAAAGCATCATTAATAATCAACTTATTCACTATCCTTTGTTTTTTCTGGTTCCTGTAACAAGACTAGCACACTTTCTTGATTAATTGCAACGCCAAGATCCGCATCAGGTGTACGAAATACTTCATTCAAATGCTCTCGACTAATCCAATTAAACAGATTGAATAAAGGATCGACCATTGGTGAATAGAACAAGCCGCTTTGGTAGTCGATTTTTTCATGTTTAGCTAAATCCTTAAATTCAGCTGCTGATAATTCAAAAGACAAATTACTTAAATGTGCCCCTTGATCAGTCTGCCACTCTTCTAAACGCTCATTAGACAGCACTCTTTTTGGTGTTGTTAAGAAGCTTTTTAAAAGCTTTTTACTATCCTCCATTGATTGATCAGGTGCCGTTAATTTAGGCAATTTATTTAAATTGCGATACTGATTGATTGCTTCAATCGTCCGCGACTGCTTTTGTGCATTCAACACATTCCAATCAAGATTACTTTCTTGTATTCGATTTGCTAGAGGATTCCCACTGTTGATCTGATAAGGCATCAAGCGTAATAGATTTTCTAAGTCTAAGAAGACTGCACCTATCAGTTTTTCATTGTCGCTGTTGAAAAAAAGCATCGCAAACGTGTTGTTTTCAAACGCAATCAATGGACGGAAACGCATGTCATTCTCGCTCAATTCGATCGCCACAGGTTCCTCGTCATAGGTCAGAGCAAAATCTGCCGATAAATTGATTTGATCAGATAGCTGACTGCTAGTCATTCCAAACTTAAATGGTTCAATAGCCGCCTTTTTAGCCATCACTTTGATTGTACTAACTTTACCAGCTTCTACATTCACTTCCAGAATACCACGCTCAAGCTCATAATCCCGAGTCTGAAAGAAAAATCCGCTATCTTCTATCTTTGTCGGACGACCAAATTTTTGTTCAAAGGTATCAATGGGCTGAGAAATATATTGAGCATAGCCTTCTGTTTTGATTGTTTGATGCTTCAACGCCTTATGACGTACCACTTGATTTTTTTGCTCAACCGGTACTTGCTTTTGCGTAGGCGGAAAGAGGACTGGCTGTAAATAGTAACCAATCAAAACGATACATAAAATACTAAGAAAACCAATCACTCTTTTCACACAACAACGCTCCTACTTAATAATGCTTATTTTTCTTTTACTTCAATTAATAAATCGCCGGAAGAAATGCTTTCGCCCTCTTCAACGTATAAATGTGATACCTCGCCTGCAAAACGTGCATCAATGGAAGTCTCCATCTTCATCGCTTCGGTAATCAGCAATGGTTGACCCTTCTCAACATGATCGCCTTTTTTCACTAAGACCTTCAAGACCGATCCGGTCATTGTCGCGCCGATTTGTTCACGATTTGTTGGTTCAACTTTACGTTTCGTTTGGACGGCACTCTTGATTGACGCATCCTTAACAAGAATTTCACGACGTTGACCGTTTAAGTTGAAGAAGAGTGTCCGATTTCCTTCTACATCTGCTTCTCCGATTTCATCTAAACGAATAATCAGTGTTTTCCCTTTTTCAATTTGAACATTGATTGTTTCACCAAGACGCATGCCAGTAAAGAACGTCGGTGTATCTAACAACGTAACATCTGCAAATTGTCCATAGGATTTTTGATAATCCAAGAAGACCTGCGGATACATTAGATAACTTAATACATCTGTCTTACTTGGCTCAAAGCCGATTAACTCTTGTAATTCTTGCTTCACTTTTTCAAAGTTCACAGGTTCAGCAAATTTACCTGGACGTTCTTGCATTGCTGGACGTCCTTGTAAAATGATACGTTGTAGCTTTTCAGGGAAGCCGCCAACCGGCTGACCAAGCTCACCCTGGAAGAAGCTGACAACTGACTCAGGATAACTTAATTCATCTCCATGATCATAGATATCTTCTTCTGTCAGCTCGTTTTGCACCATAAATAATGCCATGTCACCAACCACTTTGGAAGACGGCGTAACTTTTACAATATCACCAAACATCAAATTAACAGTTTGGTACATTTCTTTGATCTCATCCCATTTATCGCCTAAACCGACAGCTTTAGCTTGCTGTTGCAGATTTGAGTATTGTCCACCAGGCATTTCATGATTATAAACTTCTGTTTGAGCAGCCATAATACCATTTTCAAAGCTTGCATAGTAGGGACGAACGTCTTCCCAATAATGATTGATTTGACGAACGTTCTTTAAATTTAACTCAGGCGTACGATCTCCGTATTGCAGAGCGAAATACAAACTGCTCATACTTGGCTGACTGGTTGCTCCGCTCATCGCGCTGGTTGCAACGTCAACAACATCCACTCCCGCCTTAACAGCCGCAGAAAGTGTAATAAGTCCATTTCCAGAAGTATCATGTGTATGCAGATGAATTGGTAAATCAGTTGTTTCTTTCAGCTCACTGATTAAACGGAAGGCAGCCTGTGGTTTCAATAGACCAGCCATATCCTTGATTGCAATCATATGAGCACCGATTGATTCCAATTCCTTCGCCATACCTTTATAGTAGTCAACGTTATACTTCGTACGGTTAGGATCTAGGATATCACCTGTATAACAAATCGCTGCTTCAGCGATTTTGCCCGCATCCCGAACATATTGAATGCTTTTTTCCATTTGCGGAACCCAGTTTAAGCTATCAAAGATACGGAAAACATCTATGCCGTTATGAGCCGCTTCTTTAATAAATTCTTCTAATACATTGTCTGGATAATTAGAATAGCCGACTGCATTTGAGCCACGGAACAGCATTTGCAGCAATGTATTCGGCATTGCTTTACGTAATAATTTCAGACGCTTCCAAGGATCTTCCGTCAAGAAGCGATAAGCAACGTCAAAAGTCGCCCCGCCCCACATCTCGCTTGAGAACAATTCAGGAATACCTTCTCCCGTCGCTTGAGCTACATTTAGAAGGTCATGTGTACGAACTCGCGTAGCTAATAAGCTTTGATGGGCATCTCGGAAAGTTGTATCCGTTAATAAGACAGAATCTTGTTCTTTGACCCATTTAGCAACTGCTTCTGGACCAGATTGATCCAAGATATTTTTCGCAGTAACGATTTCTCTTTTCTCAATTTTTGGCGCCCGTGGTGTTTCAAAATAGCGTTTTTCTTGTTTTTCGATTCCAGGAAACCCGTTAACTGTAATTTCAGAAATATAGCGCATCGTTTTATTTCCACGGTCACGAACGCGTGGAAACTCAAATAATTCAGGCGTATTATCAATAAAGGTCGTCTTCGCGTCACCACTTTGAAAAACAGGATGGCTAATCACATTGTGCATGAAAGGAATATTGGTCTTCACTCCACGAATCCGGAACTCAATTAAACAACGCTGCATTTTTTCGATTGCTTGATCAAAATTCAAGGCATGGGTACATACTTTTACTAATAAAGAATCAAAGTATGGCGTCACTGTTGCTCCAGCATAGGCATTTCCCACGTCTAAACGCACTCCAAAACCACCTGGTGAGCGATACGTATCAATTTTCCCAGTATCCGGCATAAAGCCATTCAAAGGATCTTCAGTCGTCACACGACATTGGATCGCCGCACCAGACATTTGGACATCCTCTTGTTTAGGCAAGCCGATTTCTTTATGCAAGTCTTTCCCTTGTGCGATCAGCAATTGCGAAGTAACGATATCCACTCCGGTAATTAATTCAGTAATCGTATGTTCAACTTGGACCCGCGGATTTACTTCAATAAAGTAGAAGTTATCGCCTTCAACTAAGAACTCAACCGTTCCAGCATTGACATAGCCAACGTGCTTCATTAATTGAACAGCCGCTTGGCAGATTTTTTCTCGCTGTTCGGTGTTCAAGGAGATACATGGTGCTACTTCGACAACCTTTTGATGACGGCGTTGTACCGAACAATCACGTTCAAATAAATGCAAAACATTTCCATGAGTATCCCCTAAAATTTGAACTTCAATATGTTTAGGATTGGCAACATATTTTTCAACGTAGATTTCATCATTCCCAAAAGCCGCTTTCGCTTCGCTTTTGGCACGATCATAGCCTTCACGAGCCTCTTTTTCATCATGAGCCACGCGCATCCCGCGACCACCGCCGCCTAGCGCTGCCTTAATCATGATCGGGTAACCATGTGATTCAGCAAATTCCAAGACGCCTTCAATCGTGTCCACCGGACCATCAGAACCAGGAATTGACGGAATTCCAGCCTCTAACGCAGCCGTTTTTGCTTTGATCTTATCGCCGAAAATATCTAAGTGATGCAACTCAGGTCCAACAAAAACAAGACCTTCTTCGCGACAACGTTTCGCGAACTCCAAGTTTTCTGAAAGGAAACCATAGCCTGGGTGAATGGCATCCACCTTTGCTTCTTTCGCTACTCGGATAATATCCTCAATATCTAGATAGGCATCAATCGGTTTTTTCCCTTTACCAACTAAATATGCCTCATCTGATTTAAAGCGATGGACCGAATATTGATCCTCCTCTGCGAAGATCGCCACCGTTTTAATGTTTAATTCGCTACACGCGCGAAAAACCCGCGTTGCAATTTCTCCTCTATTTGCTACCAATACCTTTTTCATGCACTTCACTCCTGACTTTTTAAGTATTCATACTCGATTGCAAGCTTCGTTCGTTTTTCATCCGCACTGATATTCAATGCAAATGCTACGCCCACTGACAACACGAGTAAGCTATTTCCTCCTTGACTCAAAAACGGGAACGTGATCCCAGTCAAAGGAATAATTCCCAAAATACCACCAAGATTAATAAAAACTTGTAATAACAACAAACTTCCAATTCCAATACAAATCAAAGAATTGAAAGGCTTCTTCGAACGAATTCCAACCAAGTAAATTCGTGCGATCATAAAAATCAAAATTGCTAATATAACAAAAGCGCCGATCAAACCAACTTCTTCTATTACAATAGAGAAGATAAAGTCAGTATGAGCTTCACTTAAAAAACCTTTTTTCTCAATACTATTACCAAGTCCGCGACCAAACCAGCCGCCGTTAAACATCGCATAATAACCATTGACCATTTGATGGCCGGTATCCAACTCGAATTTAAATGGATTTTTGAAGCTTTCAAATCGACTGGCAATGTATTTTAATTTCCCAGGAAGAACCTTATCACCAAAATGAGTTAAAAATTCGATGACTAGAAAACTTCCGGTAATTCCAACACCACCAATAATTAAGCTGTAAACCCAGTTGACTCCACTGGCTAATAACAAAATCAAGGCCAATAAAGTGATGATAGCTGCATTCCCCATATCGGGTTGAATAGCTACTAAAAAGATCATAGCAAAAACTAAGATCAATGGGCGTTTCATATCATTGATGAAATTGTCTTGGATCGTTTCCTGACGCTTCGATAAAATATATGAAAGATACCAAATGACCATGATCTTCAAGTATTCAGCTGGCTGCATAGTGAAGCCCCCGATATCGATCCAGCCTTTGGCCCCATTTCGTTCATCACCAAAAAAAAGAACGACGATTAGTAATATAAAGATCAAATACGTAACAAAAATGATCAGCTGCTGACTTTTCAGCACGTCTGTCTTCATCTTGTACATCAAACTAATCACAACTAAACTTAATACCCAGAAAATCCCTTGGTTCATTACCAGACTTGTCGGGTTCGCATTATTCGTAATCAATAAATAGGAAGTTGAACTATAAACAAAAATCAAACCGATCACAGTCAAAATTAAATAAGGTATCAAAATACTATAGTCTAAAAAATGACGTTTCTTTATCTTCTTAGGCAAGAGTTAAGCCTCCCAGCCGGCATCCGTCATATCTTGACGATTCTCGTACAATTCCGTATATAAACGATTCAGCTCTGCTTCCAATTCACTAAGCATCTTCTGTCCTTCTCCTCGCTTTAATATACCAACCTTTTCAGCAAAGAAGACCTGACGGGAAAAGCCATACATTTGTGTATCAACGACTTCCTCGAAGGCTTTACATTGAGAGATACAAAGGCTATTTGTTTGATTGCGAATCAACAATTTGATTCGGTCAGCATCCTCTTGTAATACTTTAATGGCAAAATCAGAAGAAATATTTTCCATTTTGCTTCCCTCCTATCTTGATTCAACATTATAACATAGAAAAATTTTAAAAAGGAAAAAAATAAGTGAGACTAAGCTTTTTCTAAACTCTTTGTTCGGATTTTGAGTTTTACACAGCCAATCTAATATTACATAAAGATTACAAACTAAAAACTTAAGCGAAAAACGCGAAAAATCAATTCTTTTTTGTTTTCCTCTTGTGAAACAAATAAGTAATATGAAACATAACAGTTTTTTATCATTTTACCCGTTCATATTTTCTTAGTAGGACTAAAAAAATTTCTCAATTATTTCTTTCGGAAGCTTGATTCTCCACGACAAATAGCCCGCTGGTTAGCAGGCTAAAAAATTCTATTTGTATGAAAAGATGCAAGTTATCATCCACCTCATACCAACGTTGGATTTTTTGATGAGCTGGACACAACGATTACTCTCGTTTACGAATTCGCTCGAGTAACCGCTTTCGTTTTTTCTTAGGTTTTGCAGGTGGAGATTCCTTGTTCACCGCAGCGACGATCGCTTCCTGTGGTGCCTCTTCCGTGCGTTTTCCGGTGACAATCAGCTTCGCTGGGACGGATTGATCGTCTGCCTCGATAGTCAATGGTTCGATTCCCGCAGGAAAACACGCATTGATCAGCATGAATGCTTGACTCTCATTCAAATCCCACGAATGGTAGCCACTTGGCAGCTCAATTGTTTGGACGAAGCGATTCGGCTGCGGCCATTCTTCGGTAATGGTTAAATCCTCCGGAATCCGAATCGTTTCCGGAATTTCTCGATTATTATCAGGTGTCTTCGACTGTTTTATTGGTTCTTCCATTGTTTGGACAGCTGCTGTTTGGTCCGTTTGAGACTGTGCTGATTTTTTGGCAGCTTTTCCATCATTAAAAATGGTTCTTTCTGTTTTTTTGATGATTTTGGCATGGCGGACTTCCTGAAATAATTCAACGCCATTTTTTTCAAATAGTTTTAGTTTCGTCAATTTTGTTAGTGAAGCTTTAATCTCTTCTGCTGATTTGGATAAATCAACATCCTTTATGCGCAGTCGATGGGATTTGCCATCGCTTTTGCCGAATTCTGCTGCTAATGTATAGGTTGTTTGCATATTTTTAGTCCTTTCTAGTTTCTTTTATCTCACTATTTTCTCCATTTTCTCCGCAGGTCCTCGTCATGAGCCGACCAATCCTGCTAAAGGTTCTTTAATAAATTGTGTAAACAAGGTCTTCAGCTTTTCCACAACATAGGTCTTTGCTGGAAACAATTTGATTTCTAATAAGCGCCATTCCTTCTTCTCGAAGTATTCTGTAAAAAACAGATAGTAGCGGCGCAATGAACGATTCGAACGTGTCCGCATAAAAATGTGACGCACAAGATCGGCTAGTACAAAAGCGAAATCCGCTTCTGTTAATTCTTCTCGTACTTGAAGCGCTATCAAACATTCGAGCGCGCCATCGCCATCATTTGTGTCACGATAATACTGACTAATACGTTTTTCTAAATTCTTACGTGTTAAAGTGAATAGCTGAGACTCACTTAAGCCATAATTTTTCATTGATTTATCTCCTTTTTCAAAATAATACTTGTAACTCCTTTTTTAACCCACTAAATCCGAATCTGGTGACACCCAATCACCAACTTGAAACCGAAAACAATGCTTTTTTGTCCCTGAGCAAAACATAATCCTTTTTTGAAATTCTTTCAATATCAACTTTTTTTGAAAAATATAGAAATAATCCCACTTTAAGATGATTTATTAAGTTTTTGTTTTCAAAACACTTAAACACTAGCGTTTAGAACCTATCTATGACCATTTCGACTCTCTAAAATAACGAGTTTTTAACAAAAAAAGACCACGCTAAAAAGCGCAGCCTTCAATCATTTACTTATTCAACAGCTAATTTACGTTTCTTCGCTGCTTTTTCACGTTCAGATTTGTTTAGAATTTGTTTACGTAGACGAATCGTTTCTGGTGTGATTTCACAGTATTCATCATCATTCAAGAATTCTAAAGATTCTTCCAATGTTAAGATACGTGGCTTTTTAATGACTGACGTTTGGTCCTTCGTTGCTGAACGAACGTTTGTCATTTGTTTAGCTTTCGTGATATTTACGCCTAGGTCTTTATCACGGCTGTTTTCGCCGACGATCATACCTTCATAAATTTCAGTACCAGGTTCAACGAAGACCGTTCCGCGTTCTTCGACACTCATGATTGAGTACATCGTTGCTTTTCCGTTATCTACAGAAACTAATGCACCGTTACGACGTCCGCCGATAACGCCTTGAATCAATGGTAAATATTGATCAAAGGTATGGTTCATAATACCGTAGCCACGAGTCATTGATAAGAATTCTGTTGTAAATCCGATCAAACCGCGAGCTGGAGCCAAGAAAACCAAACGAACTTGACCATTTCCTGAATGAATCATGTCTTGCATTTCTGCTTTACGTTGACCAAGAGCTTCGATTACGCTGCCCATGTATTCTTCTGGAGTATCAATTTGAACTCGTTCAAATGGTTCGCATTTCACACCATCAACAACTCTTTCGATTACCTCTGGACGTGAAACCTGTAATTCATACCCTTCACGACGCATGTTTTCGATCAGGATTGACAAGTGCAATTCACCACGACCTGAAACAGTCCACGCATCTGGTGAATCAGTGTTTTCAACCCGCAATGAAACGTCTGTGTGTAGTTCTGACATCAAACGTTCTTCGATTTTACGAGACGTTACATATTTCCCCTCACGTCCGGCAAACGGTGAATTATTCACTAAGAAAGTCATTTGTAATGTTGGTTCATCAATATGCAAGATTGGTAATGCTTCTTGATGGTCAACAGGTGTCACTGTTTCCCCGACGAAGATATCCTCCATCCCAGAAACAGCAATCAAATCGCCAGCCTTTGCTTCTTGGACTTCTAAACGTTGCAAACCAAAGAAACCAAAGATTTTCGTTACACGGAAATTTTTAATCGAACCGTCAAGCTTCATAACCGAAACTTGGTCGCCAACCTTCATTTTTCCGCGGAAAATACGACCGATACCGATACGGCCTACATAATCATTATAATCTAGTAGAGAAACTTGGAATTGCAATGGCTCATCGCTGTTGTCAACGGGAGCAGGAATTTTTTCAATAATGGTATCGAATACAGGAGCCATTGTTGGTTCTTGTTCTTCAGGATTATCTGATAAGCTAGAAGTTCCGTTGATTGCTGAAGCATAGATTACTGGAAAATCTAATTGATCATCGTCTGCACCTAATTCGATAAATAATTCTAACACTTCATCGACAACTTCTTCAGGACGAGCAGATGGTTTATCGATTTTATTCACCACAACAATTGGTGTCAAATGTTGTTCTAACGCTTTTTTCAATACAAAACGTGTTTGCGGCATTGTGCCTTCATAAGCATCTACAACTAACAATACACCGTCAACCATTTTCATGATACGCTCTACTTCTCCACCAAAATCGGCGTGTCCAGGTGTATCCATGATGTTGATTTTGTAGTCTTTGTAGTTTACAGCTGTATTTTTCGCTAAGATCGTGATTCCACGTTCTTTTTCTAATGCATTTGAATCCATTGCCCGTTCTTGTAAGTTAACGTGGCTATCAAGGGTATCTGATTGTTTAAGCATTTCATCAACTAGTGTTGTTTTACCATGGTCGACGTGGGCGATAATTGCCACGTTGCGGATATCTTCTCTGTAATTCAATTTTAATTGCTCCTTTTCTTGTAACGCGAGACTCACTCGATTGACAATTATAACAGAAAATCATTAAGAGTGTTAGTAAAACATTTTCATTTTTTCAGAAAAAGTCTTTTTCTTAATTTTTCTCTTCATCAAACGCTTGAATTTCCTGCATCGCCGCTTGTGTAGCACCGATAAAGAACTCACGACCTTTGAAGCTTAATGGCTTTTGGTCTGCTCCGCATGTCAGCATTCCCAATAGCTCCATCATGATTTTACCCGCCGCATAATCCCATGGACTCAAAGAACTGACATAGCCGATCTGAGTTCCTTTTAAAATCGCGATAAAATCTAATCCCGCGCATCCTAAGACCCGTACTCCCATGGATTGATTCCCGATTTCCTGTGCATGATAGATATTTTTACGATACAGAGCTAGATTCATGCCAAGCAAACCTTGATTTAAGGATTTGTTCTCTGGCGCAGAAAGCTCTTCATTATTATAGAAGACTTTTCCTACCTTTGGACCGCCCCAAAAAAGCTCATCTCTCATGACATCATAGATAAAGCCTAGCTGTCCGACACCTTCTTCGTAGACCGCGATCATGATACAGAAATTTTCTTGCTGCATCACAAAGTTCAATGTTCCGTCAATCGGATCAATAACGAACACCCGGCCATGGTCGATCGGAGTCTCATCCTGACCATTTTCCTCACCTAAAATTTTTGCTTCTGGATCAAAGGCCTTGATTTTGCTGACGATAAAATCCTGCGTCTCCTTATCAACGTTCGTAACTAGATCAGTACGTCCGCTTTTTTGATCAACCTTTAAGGCATCGCCTAATCCCGCCTTAATTCTTTCTGCTGCTTCATAAATCCAGCTAATGATTTCTTGTTCCATTTTAGTCCTCCTACATCTTAAATCGTTTAGTTGTCGCAGCTTTCGCCTTTTGTAATGTTCGATATAAAGAATAACCACTGACTTCTTGGAATTCGCGCCCGATCCGCTTTTCCTCACCGATACTTTTTATAACTGTTTTGAATTTTTTATATCCAGTCAAAAAAGCTTCTGTCTCAATACCAGATTCATTCGCTGCTTCAACAAGATTCAGAAAATTGATGACTGTCACAATCTCCTCGTGTGTCCAATCCTCATCAATTGGGTAACCATAATTTGCCATTGATTCACACTCCATTCGGAAATAGTTTACCATAGAAAATCAAAAGCTTTTATTTAAAGCTTCTCTGAAACGAATTTCTTATAAAGAGATAACCTTATCTTCTTCTGCAATTTCTCTTAAAACACTCCAAGGATTTACAACCGCAATAACATTTTCTGGAATATTTTTAGTCACGACACTCCCTGAGCCGATGATCGTATTTTTACCAAACGTGACATTCGCACCTATCCAAACATTGTCTTCAATCACGACTTTTTTGGAATAGCTCCCTGTCATTCGTTCTTCTGGATGATCGCATGATATAATCGCATGATTTCCTGCACATGGTCCAAAAAGAACATCATCACCAATGTAAATCTCACCGTCATCTAATAAAATACAATTAAAAAAACGCGAAGAAACGAGCCTGATATGAATGTTTTTATCAAACTTGCAACGAAAATCGGGTTCAAAATAATTTCTCCTGATTTTGAAGCGCTGAAGCCAAGTGAATTATTCATCTTTTAACTCCATTCTTTAAAACATATTTTTGCTGAGATAATTTAACTGATATCCTTATACATCATTATTATGCTTCTTTAACCTTTGCAAGCGTTGACTGATAAAGAATATTTAGTCGATTACCGTAATTCACATAACCGCAATCTTCTACAAAAATGTCGATAATCCGTTCACATTGCCGCTGTCCTTTGGGGTTCTTCTTTTTAACCAGCAGCAAACCATAAACAAACTTCGCGTATAAATCATGGTGAATATACTTCAAATCACGATTCGGCGTTATTTTTTCCATATATTCTGAAAGAATTTTTTCCGCCTGATCCAAATAATTCTCCTCAATCAAATAACGTGTTAGATGAAGCAGAGCATCATAACGCCACTTTCGCATTTCAAAGCTGCCGTCATACTGCTTGACTAAGCGCCTGGTATAAAAATAAGCTTCCTCTGGTTTAAAAAGATCCCCGTTATAGGTAATCAAAAAGAACTCGAACTTCCCCCAGGTTTCGGTTTCCCTCAAATAGTCAGCGATCGGTGCTAAATCAACTGTATAACTAGGCAAGAATATATAATTGTAAAATCGTTTTCCAATAAGTGCAGCAAAAAGAAATCGTTCTTCGTTGGTTTGCCGATACAATTTTTCTTGATTTTCCACGAATTTTTTTAATAAAAAAGAATTTCCGGCATGATAAGCTTGATCAATCTCTTCCTCGATTTTATACAACCAAACATCCATGCTATCGTCAATTTCAAAAACAAACTCATCGAACGTTATATTTAACCGACCTAATAATTGAAGCAAATTAGAAAATCGAATATCTCCATTTTCCCGTTCGTATTTTCGTAAAAATTGCGGCGTCACGATTCCCTCGGAAGTGTTCATAATCGATTGATTTTTCTTTTCTCGAAATTCTTGAAAAAATTTTCCCGTCACTATTTTTCATCCTCCTTTGTCAGATTCGCGTCAATGAATGGATATAAAAAATTCTATTATCTAAATCATTCTCCCTTTTACCGACGCGCTAAAGCAATGAAGTTGACAATTCAGCAGCTCATAAAATTAGTTGAACGAAACTATTGTTTCTACCACCTTAGAATACCATGAAAAAACAACAAGAAAATAAAATTATCGAAAAGATTGTTTCTAAAAAGGCGGATTTTTTCACGAACAGTTATACTTTAGTCAAACGAATAAAGGAGCAAATAAAATGAACAACCTTAGTTTATCTCAACAGTATCTGCTTTTTACCATGAATCGCCAAGGAAAAATCTCTTCACTCAATTACTACGTTGGTATGTGCCTCGTTATGGCAGGTCTTCTGGATCTGCAAAAAGCGAATGTACTCGAATTAAATAATAAGGAAGTAATTCTCCTATCAAATGAGCTGCCTGAAGATTTACAATACCTCGACTGCCTTTTGGAAAAAATCACGGGACTAAAAAAGAAACGCATCGAAGCTATTGCCAATGCGTACGGTACGACATTCTTTGAAAAAGATATCAAACAATTAGTTTCCCAGATCCGTGATTCACTTATTGAAGCCGAAGAAGTGTCAATAAAAAAAGATTCGCATGCACTTGCCTATATCGCTAAAGAAGAAACAGTCGCAAAATTGGTCTTTCGTTTAGAAAACATGAATCCATTGGATCGTGACGGATTAACCTTAGCTATTTTGCTTAAAAAATCGAGCATCTTGAAGAAGTACATTGAAAAAGAAAATCGAAAAATACTTGAGGCAAAAATTAGAGAAGCCAAAAATGAGCCTGTTTCGAAACAAACCAACACAATGATCTCTCAGCTTGATTGGCTAGTGGGGGCAATGGCTACAATAACCATTGTTTAAATGAGGGAAATAAAATCAGCTTAATTATTTTATAGGTCACTTCAGACAATTCTGCTTAACAGTTTTTCCAATAATTCAGTCTAAACTTCAGGAAGAAATATAGTCTTAAATAGGCTATAAAAAAAAGTCAAAATCCTTTTTCTAAAGGATTTTGACTTTTTTTTTAACGTTTAAATGTGGATTGGTAAGCCTAATGCTAATTCTGATGCGTCCATCACGATTTCGCCTAATGATGGATGCGGATGAATCGTCAATGCGATATCTTCTGCATTCATACCAGATTCAATCGCTAAAGCAAGTTCTGAAACCATATCACTTGCTCCAACACCAGCGATTTGACCACCAATGATAACATTGTCTTCCACGGTAGTTACTAAACGAATGAAGCCTTCTGTCTTGCCTAATGACAAGGCACGACCGTTACCAGAGAATGGGAATTTGAAGGCTTTCGCTTCAAGTCCTGCTTCTTTAGCTTCTTTGATTGTCATTCCTACTGTGGCCAATTCTGGATCAGTGAATGCTACAGCAGGCATTGCTTTATAATCAACAGCTACTTTCTTGCCTGAAATGGCCTCAGCCGCAATTTTTGCTTCATAGCTTGCTTTGTGGGCTAAAGCTGCACCAGGAACGATGTCACCGATGGCATAAATACTTGGTACATTTGTGCGACCTTGTTTGTCTACCTTGATCAATCCGCGGTCAGTCATTTCGACACCTGCTTGTTCTAAGCCCATGTCGTTCGTGTTTGGACGACGGCCTACAGTTACCATCACGTAATCTGCGTCGACACTTTCTTCTTTACCATCAACTTCATAACGAACGGTTACGCTATCGCCGTTATCAACCGCTTCGCGAGCCATTGCAGAGGTGACAACTTTAATACCCTTTTCTTTAAAATCTTTCTCAACAAGCTGCACCATGTCTTTTTCGTAGGTCGGTAAAATCTGTGCCGTACCTTCGATAATCGTCACTTCAGCACCTAAATTAGCATAAGCTCCACCTAATTCGGCACCAATTACACCACCACCGATGATGACTAATTTTTCAGGTACTGCTTCTAAAGCCAACCCACCAGTAGAGTCGATCACACGTCCGCCGAATTTGAAGCCTGGAATCTCAATTGGACGAGAACCCGTCGCGACGATCGCATTGTTGAAAGAATAGGTTTGGGCTGAATCTGGATGAATCACACGCAAGTTTTTATCATCAACAAAGAAAGCTTCCCCTTCAATGATTTCTACTTTGTGTTTTTTCAACAAGAATTTAACACCTGACGTAAGCTTATTAACCACGCCATTTTCTTTCCATTCTTGGGTTTTCGCAAAGTCTAGCTTTACATTTTCACTAGTTACACCAAACATGGAGGAATCTAGTGAATCTTGATAATGATGACCAGCAGAAATCAATGCTTTTGAAGGAACACAGCCGACATTTAAACAAACGCCGCCGATGTATTCCCGCTCAATGATCGCTACCTTTTGTCCCATTTCTGCGGCACGGATGGCGGCAACATAGCCGCCAGGTCCAGCACCGATTACAACTGTATCTAATTCAATGGCAAAATCTCCAACTACCATGATTTTATCATCCTTCCATTAATAGTAATTCTGGATCAGCTAATAAACGTTTAATATTGTTCATCGCTTTTTGTGCTGTCGCCCCATCGACGATACGATGATCGAAGCTTAATGAAAGTTTCATTACACGACCAACCGCTAATTCGCCTTCATCGTTCACGATTGGTTGTTGCGCAATCGTTCCAACACCAAGAATGGCAACTTCAGGGTAGTTAATTACTGGAGTGAACCAGCCGCCGCCAACGGAACCGATATTAGAAATCGTGATTGTTCCATTACGCATGTCATCTGCAGCCAATTTTCCATCATGAGCCAAAGCAGCTTTTTCATTGATTTCATCGGCGATTTTGAACATGCCTTTTGTATCAGCATTTTTAACGTTTGGTACATACAAGCCATGATCTGTATCCGTTGCGATACCGATGTTATAGTAATTTTTATACACAATTTCTTGCGCAGCATCATCAATTGATGCATTCAAGACTGGGTATTTTTTGACTGTTGCAGTCAATGCTTTAACCACATATGGCAAGAAGGTTAATTTCGTACCATTGTCCAAAGCCACTTGTTTGAACTTCTTACGATGATCCCAAAGTTTAGACACTTCAACTTCATCATGCAAGGTTACATGTGGTGCCGTATGTTTGCTATTTACCATTGCTTTAGCAATTGCTTTACGTGTTGGTGTCATCTTCTCACGAGTTTCCATTTCGCCCATGTTAGAATTAAATGGTTGCGCTGGTTTCTCTGCTTTTGCAGCTGGCGCACTTGAAGTTGCTGCTGCCGTATCAGTGGCTTGAGCTTCTGATTTCGCTGGTGCTGCTTGTCCTCCATCTGAAACGAATGTGTCAATATCTTCTTTGGTAATACGTCCGCCTTTACCTGTAGCAGTTACTTGTGTGATGTCGACATCCTTTTCACGTGCATATTGACGAACAGATGGCATCGCCAATACGCGCTTGTCTGGATTGCTTGCTTCAACAACTGAAGAATCCGCTTTTGCTTCTGTTTTTGCTGTCTCTGCTGGTGTAGAGGATTCACTTGAAGATGCGCTAGAATCATTGTGTCCAGGTGCATCGATTTCTACTAAGACATCCCCAACATTTGCTACTGTTCCTTCGTCTACGATGATCTTTTTGATTGTTCCTGTTACAGGTGATGGAATTTCTTCCACTGATTTATCATTTTGTACTTCTAGTAACGTGTCGTCTTCTTCGATCTTGTCCCCAGACTTCACGAACCACTTAACGATTTCGCCTTCTGCAATACCTTCACCAATATCTGGTAATTTGAATTGGTAGACTCCGCCGCCAGCATTGGAACCGTCGCTTTCAGCTTTATCGCTGTCTGCAGTTGGTTCAGCCGCCGGAGCAGCAGGTGTTTGTGATTCAGCAGCTACACCTGAATCACCTTCATTATCTTCATGTCCTGGTGCATCAATTTCAACGAGAACATCGCCAACATTTGCTACTGTTCCTTCGTCTACGATAATTTTTTTGATTGTTCCTGTTACAGGTGATGGAATTTCTTCCACTGATTTATCATTTTGTACTTCTAGTAAAGTATCATCTTCGTTAATTGTGTCGCCAGCTTTGACGAACCATTTAACGATCTCACCTTCTGCAATGCCTTCACCGATGTCGGGCAATTTAAATTGGTAAGCCATGTTTTTTCGCTCCTTATACTAATGTATTTATTTTTTCTAAGATCCGAAAAAATAAGTCTGCTGTTTGTAACGTAGGTTTAAAATTCTACGATTTCTTTTACTTTTGCTTCAATATCTGCTGCATTTGGCAACCAGATTCCTTCTGCTTGTCCGAATGGGAAAATCGTATCTGGAGCAGAAACTCGTCCGATCGGTGCTTCTAGTGAAAGAATAGCACGTTCAGAAATCTCTGAGATAACTTGTGCAGAAACACCTGCTTGTTTTTGCGCTTCTTGAACAACGACTACACGACCAGTTTTTTCAACGGACTTAATGATCGTTTCAACATCAAGTGGTGCAACAGTACGCAAATCGATGATTTCTGCATTGATGTTTTCTTTCGCTAAGTTATCTGCTGCTTTGATCGCTTCACGAACCATTGCGCCGTAAGTGATGATTGAAACATCAGAACCTTCTTTTGTAACAGCCGCTTTATCCAATGGCACTTCATAGATTCCTTCAGGAACTTCTTCACGGAATGAACGATACAATTTCATGTGTTCTAAAAAGACTACTGGGTCATTGTTACGGATTGATGCAATCAACAAACCTTTTGCATCATACGGATTTGACGGAATAACCACGCGCAAGCCTGGAGATTGAGCCATTAATCCTTCTAAATTATCGGAATGAAGCTCAGGTGTATGCACACCGCCACCAAATGGTGCCCGAATCGTGATCGGTAAGTTTCTTGTATTTCCCATACGGTAACGAGTACGAGCCATTTGTCCAACAATTTCATCCATTGCCTCGAATACGAAACCAAAGAATTGAATTTCAGGGACAGGTCGGAAGCCTTGCAAGGCTAACCCAAAAGCAAGTCCAGCAATACCAGATTCAGCTAATGGTGTATCAAAAACTTGATCTTCACCGAATTTTTCTTGAAGACCTTCAGTGGCACGGAATACGCCGCCGTTCTTACCAACGTCTTCACCGAAAATTAAAACTTCTTTATCTTTTTCAAGCATCAGAGCTAAGGCATCTGTAATTGCTTGGATCATCGTTTTTTGTGCCATGATTATTTCGACTCCTTCGCTTCATAGAATTCAATTTGTTCTTTAATGTTTTGTGGTTGCACTTCGTACATATTTTTCAAGAAATCAGACACCTTTTGTTTAGGTACGCGGTCAGCATCAGTGATGGCCTGTTTGATTTCTTCTTTTGTTGCTTCAATCACTTTTTCTTCTTGTTCTTCTGACCATAAGCCTTTTTCCGTTAAGTATTTACGGAAACGTACTAATGGATCCTTTTTCGTCCATTCGTCGTCCATTTCTTTTGAACGGTAACGTGTTGGGTCATCCCCAGATAACGTATGTGGACCGTAACGGTACGTTAATGTTTCGATTAAGACTGGACCATTGCCATTTGCTGCCCATTCACGTGCCTTTTTAGAGACATAATAAACAGCTAGAGGGTCCATTCCATCAACCTGAATACCTGGAATTCCAGCAGCGACTGCTTTTTGTGCTAACGTTTTAGCTGCTGATTGCTTTTCACGCGGTGTTGAAATCGCAAATCCATTATTTTGAATATAAAATACAGCGTTTGCATGATAGGCGCCAGCAAAGTTGATCGCTTCGTAGAAATCCCCCTGAGATGAACCACCATCGCCTGTATAGGTAAAGACAACATTTTTACTATTACGTTTCTTCAAACCTAATGCCACACCGGCAGCTTGTACATATTGAGCTCCGATAATGATTTGAGGAGGTAAAGCCTGTAAATCTGCAGGATAGTTGTTTCCGGCAACATGTCCGCGTGACCATAAGAACGCTTCCGCTAAAGGCAAGCCATGTTTAATCAATTGTGGAACATCACGATAGCCCGGTAGTAAAACGTCTTCCTTTTCAAACGCAAATTGACTGGCTAATTGGCTAGCTTCCTGGCCAGCTGTTGGTGCGAAGAATCCTAAACGTCCTTGACGATTCAATGCAGTTGAACGTTGGTCCAATACACGAGACCAAACCATTGAAGTCATCAATTCAACAAGTTCTTCATCAGATAATTCTGGAACGAGATTTTCATTAATAATCTTTCCATCTTCATCCAGTGCCTGGTACACGGGGAAATCCGCGTTTACATCTTTTAGTAAGGCTTCAAAATCAATCGTTAACTCTTTTTCTGCCATGGTGTCACACTTTCCTCTCTTAAGTAAATTAAATCTTGTTTTCAGTGCAACAGCAAATCAACCTGTATTATTGCTATTGCTCCTTCTTCTCTAAATTAGCATTTTTGTATTCAATTGACAACAAACTTGCTCAGCAATTCTGAACGAATTGAAGCGTTTCACTTTTCAACCTTGTGAAATCATCTGCAGCTTTTTTCTAATAATAACAAACATCTAGATTAGAACAGGTAAGTTTGTGATCTTGAAAAATCATAAATTTGCCATAATCCCCCTCATCATCAAGGAGAAAAAAGATTAAAATAGATGGATTAACAACACGTTTAGACCGGAATTTGTTAAGCATTTTCACAAAAAAGAAACAGAAGGACAACACAGGTCCTTCTGTTATAGTTCAGATCCATTCTTTTGCAATTTTTATATACAATACTTTTCCTAGTTGTGTTGCCAGCATGTAAGCAAGAACAATTCCTGCATACCATAGCCAATAACTATTTGGCAAATGAACAAAATCAAATTGCTCAGCTAACGGTGTTAGTACGACTAATGCTCCTACTACTACTGCCATTAATAAGCTGACAAACACCTGCGGAGCTGGACGGCTTTGGATAAAAGGAATTTTCTTTGTTCTTACCATTAAAACTACCAACGCTTGTGTGGTTAATCCAATCATGAACCAGCCTGTTTGAAATAGATTTTGCGCACCAACCGTATTCGCTCCGAATACAAACCACATGACTAAAAACGTAATGATATCAAACACAGAACTGATAGGTCCAATACACAGGGTAAATTTTAACAACCCTTTTGTTTCCCATTTTGTTGGCACCTGCAATTCTTCATCATCCACATTGTCCCATGGAATTGTTAGTTGAGCGAAATCATAAATTAAATTTTGCAATAACAATTGAAGTGATAGCATGGGTAAAAATGGTAGAAATGCACTAGCAATTAAAATCGAGAAAACATTCCCAAAATTTGAGCTGATGGTGATCTTAATGTATTTCATCATATTGCTGAATACTCGTCGTCCTTCAATCACACCATTTTCTAGAACGCCTAAGCTTTTTTCTAATAAAATAATGGAACTAGCATCCTTTGTGATGTCGGCTGCTGTATCAACCGAAATTCCGACATCTGCTTTTCTTAAAGCAGGTGCATCATTGATGCCATCACCCATAAAGCCAACAGTGTGTCCCTTATTTTGCAAAGCTTCAATGATTCGTGATTTTTGCATCGGATTTAGTTTTGCAAACAGATTTGTAGTTTCAGCTGCTTGATACAGTTCATCGTCTGACATTTCATCGATTTGATTACCTAACACATATTGATCTGCAGGGATTCCCACATCCTGACAAACTTTTTGTGCCACGATCGCATTGTCGCCTGTTAGAACTTTTACCGCTACTCCGTGCTGCTGCAAGGATTTAATTGCCGGTTTAGCTGATGCCTTGGCAGGATCAAGGAAGCCCATGAAGCCCACCAAGGTCATATCTTTTTCATCATCTGTTGAATAGATGGCTTCATCATGTGCGTCACGACGAACAGCTACTGTAATGACACGCATGCCTTGACGATTCATTTTTTCATTGACGGTTTGTAGCTGTTGGCGAATTTCTGGGGTTAACTCTAGAATCTCTCCATCAATCTCCACATATTTACAAATTGCTGCCATTTCTTCAACCGCGCCCTTAGTGATCATCAATTGATGCTCGTCTGTTTTCATCACGACAGTTAAACGGCGACGAGAAAAATCAAAGGGAATCTCATCAATTTTTTGAACCATTTGATAGGGCAAATGTCGATCTTGTTCTTCAAAATAATTGATTACGGCAATATCCATCAAATTCTTCCAGCCCGTTTGATAGGTAGAATTCATGAATGCAAGGTCTAATACTTGTTCGTTTTCATTTCCTAAAGGGTCCAAATGTTGAACCAAAACAACTCGATCTTCCGTAATTGTCCCAGTTTTATCTGTACAGAGGACATCCATTCCACCTAAATTTTGGATTGAAGCCAACTCTTTCACAATCACTTTGTGTTTCGATAATGTCAATGCTCCTTTTGCCAAGTTAGAGCTCACAATCATCGGCAACATTTCAGGCGTCAAGCCGACTGCAACTGCAATGGCGAAGAAGAAGGCACTGCTCCAATCACCCTTCGTTAAGCCGTTTATCAGAAAAACTAATGGAAAAAGAATCATAACCATCCGCAGTAATAATTTGCTGACTCTAGCTAATCCTAAATCAAATGACGTTTTCCCCCGTTTGGATGTGGCATTTTTGGCGATATCTCCGAAAAATGTTTGCTGACCCGTTTTTAAAATAATGGCTTTTCCTTGACCACTTAGCACATCCGTTCCCATAAAAACCAGATTTGTTAAGTCTAATGCTGTGGCTTCTTCCGTCAATTCCTTGTCTTTTACTAGAAATTTTTCAACAGGCATCGATTCTCCTGTTAACGACGATTGGTTAACAAAAAGGTCTTTTGTCCAAATCAATACGGCATCTGCTGGAATCATATCACCAGTTGCTAACGTCAAAATATCACCAGGGACGACTTCATCCATCGGAATTTCTTTCGTTTCTCCATTACGGGTAATTGCCGCAGTATTTTCGATCATTTCCTTTAATTCGATGCTTGCCTTTTGCGAACGGTATTCTTGAATAAAGGTAATCAGCACACTAGCCAAAATCATGATCGTCATAACAACCGCCGCTTCTATGTCATTGGTTAATAAGGAAACAATTGCTAATGCAGCTAAGACATACACGAACGGATCATTAAATGCTTGTAAAAACAGCAAAATTCCTGGTGTTGGCTTCTGTGCTGAGACTTCATTTGGACCATATTCTTCCAATCGGCTTTGTGCATCTTCTTCAGATAATCCCTGTAAAGAGGTTCTCAGGTTTAGAAAAAGATCACGATCAGATAAAATCGCTAATTTCTTTAGCTCTTGGTCTTTGTTGACTTTGCGAGCAAGAAGGCTTTTTTTGTTCATCATAATGGTTCCTCCTAAAATTCAGGACAACCGCAGTCGTCCGCGAGTAATTACTTTTCGGTCGACTATCTTCATGATCCATCTTCCTCACATCCTTTCATTTCGTTAACAGTCTAGGCGCTTTAGGACACAAATAAAGCGCGCACTCGAAAATGAGCACGCGCGAAAGTTTCATTCATGTTCATCGTCGAGCTTTAGCACTATAGGGCGTAGACAGAATCTGTCAGCTACGTTATGAATCACCTTCACGATAATCCCTGTTATACCCATTGGCGTCTCTCGACATTTTTGGGCAGTAGCCTGTGTCCGTATAGGAGCCTCACCTAACAATTAATTTAATTTTCATCCTTACTATAAGTCACTTACTTATCGGTGTCAAACGTAACACTGAAAAATTTATTGATTTTCAGAAATTCATCAACTTTTTTGTTTGGTGAACTGCTGAAATAATCTGCAAACTTTTTGCTCCATAATTTCGTTTCACGAGCCTCTGCAAATTTTTCCATCGTATCATCATACTCTTCAATCAAAGAATAATCGTAATCTTTATATGTGTCATAATGAATCACCGCTTCTTCTGGCAATCTTGGTTTTATTCGCATATCCACATTAGGCTTTCCAATACTCAAGCCTGCGACCGGCAGCACATAATCGGGCAGTTTTAATAGTTTGCTTACCTCTGCAATATCTTTGCGAATAGACCCCACAACTACAGAACCTAATCCCAATGCTTCAGTCGCAATTACTGCATTTTCCAACGCTAACGCTGTATCGGTAACAGCCGTGATCAATGGATCAAATCCTTCGTTAATTCGATAATCCATCTCATACTGCTCAGCTACCTTTTGCGTCCGTTTCAAATCCGCTACAAATACTAAAAATACTGAACTATGCAGCATATGAGAATTTCCAGGATTCATTGCCACGAGCTGCCGGCGGATCTCCGTATCCCTTACGACAATGATGCTGTACATTTGACCGTTCATCCAGCTGGGAGCTTGACGACTAGCTTGCAGAATCTTTTGCAGCTCTGCTTCTGATAATTGGTAGGTTTCATCAAAATTCCGATATGTTCTGTGCTGATTCATCACTTCTAACGCTTCCATTTAACTCCTCCTTAATTCCTTTGAAATTACAAACAACTTAGAAAAAAATTCTTGTCGTGTTTGATCCGTCATTCGAGTATAATTCACTCTCATTGCCATTGTATCATTACTAAATAAAAATGCGGGGGCAATCACTAATTTTTCTCGCAGAAAAATATCCCAATCTTTTCGGGTTAAGCGCTGATGACGCCAAGTCAGATATACATAAATGCCACCCTCGATAGACGATATATGCCAATCCTCAGCAATTGATTTTGCCTGATCAATAAAATCTTTGGCCTTCTGCTTTAAAGTAACAACTAATTCTGCTTGGTTCTGCTCGAATTGTGGATCTGTTAAGGCAGTATGTGCAATGACCTGCGGAAAAACACTGATAGAAAAATCCATCATTTGTTTGGCTTCAGATAAGCGTTGAATTAAATTTTGATCAGCCACGACCCAGCCAATTTTGATTGAAGAACCAAATATCTTTGAAAGTGAACCTAGATGAATGACTTGGTGGGGAGCAAGTTCTTTTAAAGACGGCGGCGTTTTCCCGAAATTCATCTCGCTGAACACTTCATCTTCTACGATCGGCAGCTGGTATTTAAGACTGAGTTCGATTAACTCATTTCTGCGTTTCTCCGACATCGTTGTCCCAGTTGGATTTTGAAAAGTCGGATTGAGAATAATCAGTTTGATTTTTTTAGTCAGAATCAATTGTTCCAATTTATCAATCCTCATTCCTTCCCGATCCATTTCTACGCCATAGAGTCTGACCCCGGCGCTAGCAAAAATTGGTAGGGAGTATAAAAATGAAGGATCTTCAATTGCCACACTATCTCCACTTTGGAGCATCACCTGCAATAATAAAAACATTGCTTGTTGTGCGCCTGAAGTAATTAGGACTTGATTCGAAGAGACATCGATTTTCTGCTCTAACTTGATTCGCTGACAGATTACTTGCTGCAAAGGACGATAGCCTAATGGACTTTGCTTTTTTTCTTCAAGCAATAACTCTTCCCATGTATAGGAAGGAAAACGAAAATCTGGAATCATACTTAACGGCAGTTCCCCTGAGTACAGATCAATAGCATCAGGATTCTTCAGCAATGGATAAGCTTTTTCTACAAATGGTTCCTTTGGAAGAGTCTCCTGCGTAAATAAGCTGCGCCAATCCACTCTGGGAATAGTGCTTCGTCCCCAGTTTCCTTCGTTCACAATGGTTCCGCTGCCTTGTCGCCGCAATACCCAGCCAAGACTAGCCAGTTCCTCCAATGCGTGAACAACGGTTGAACGATTCACTTGATAATATTCTGCTAGTTTGCGTTCTGCGGGTAGCTTATCCCCTGGTTGCAACGTGCCGTCTTGAATATAGGAGATAATCTGTTCGATAATTTGTTGATAGATTGGGGTCGTTTTTTTCTCCGCTAATTGCCACATACGTTTTCCTCACTTATTATTGGATGACTTAAAACTAAACCAATTATACTTTGCTGTCAAACGTACAAAAAGCTCCTGAAAGGAATTATCAAATGCATTTTGAAATACGTCAGAAAATATGAAAAAATCGGACGTTTATCCTACTATCCGTGATAGATAGTAGGATAAACGTCCGTGCATACTTTATTAACCTAATTCTTTAAAGACTATTGAAATGTTTTTAAAAGTTTTCTAAAAACCTTTAAATCGTATCGCCATTAAAGATTGAATTCTTAACCACTACATAGTCAACTTTTTGCAAGGCTTCTAAATCGTTGCCTCCAGCATAAGAAATCGACGACTGAAGATCTTGCTGCATCTCTACTAAAGTATCCTTTAAAGAACCTTTATAAGGAATCCAGATCTTTTTACCTTCCACGTTTTTCTTCTCGCCCTTTTGGAATTCAGAGGCACTGCCAAAATATTCTTTATAAACGACACCGTCTTCTACCTTGGTCTCGCCAGGAGATTCTTCATGACCGGCAAATAATGAACCAATCATAACCATTGTCGCGCCAAAACGAATTGATTTGGCAATGTCTCCATGAGTTCGAATTCCACCGTCAGCAATAATCGGTTTGCGTGCTGCCTTGGCACACCAACTCAATGCTGCTAATTGCCAGCCGCCAGTTCCAAATCCAGTCTTAATCTTAGTAATACATACTTTTCCAGGTCCGATTCCAAGCTTGGTTGCATCAGCTCCTGCATTTTCTAATTCACGAACAGCTTCAGGCGTACCAACGTTGCCAGCAATCACAAAGGTTTCCGGCAAATATTTTTTAATGTGCTTAATCATATTGATTACCGGATCAGAATGACCATGAGCAATGTCGATGGTAATATAGTCTGGATTCAACTTTTCCTCTGCCAACTGCTTCACAAAATCATATTCATATCCTTTTACCCCCACACTGATGGAAGTAAACAGGCCGCGAGACTGCATTTTCTTGATGAATGGGATTCGTTCCTCTTCATAAAAACGATGCATAATATAGAAGTACCCGTTTTCAGCCAAAAATTCCGCAATACTTTCATCAATAATCGTTTGCATATTGGCTGGTACGACAGGCATCTTGAAACTAAACTTTCCTAATTGAACGGTTGTATCACATTCTGATCGACTGTTCACAATACACTTATTAGGAATTAACTGAATATCTTCATAATCAAATACTTTCATATGGGCCTCCAATGAATAAGATCACTATCTCATTTTATTTTTTTCATACATTTCATTGCATCAAATAGGATAAAGTAATTTCCTTTTCCAAACACCTATTTTTATACTGTTCACTATGAAAAGTATGAACCATAAAAAAACATAGGGCAGTATCGCCCTATGTAATTTACAACATATCCACCTGAAAAGCAAGCTGATTTTGAAATTTATTACAAAAAACACGAACATTTAGTTTTCAAACTAAGGCATTCCTTAATTTTTTCGCTTGTAAACTAACTAAGAAGATAACGTCTTCCATTTCCTCTTCATTAGTTACTTTCATTTCGATCTGCTGCGTATTTTTTGATACATCTTCGAACTTTTCTTTGAACTCCTCCGACATCACTTTTACCATCGGTGTTAAATAGCTGATTCCAAAATCTGGAAAAGGTGTCATTACTGAGAAATAGGTTTCATGAATCTGGATGCAGCAAAGCACCCCATCATATTGCTCGATTACCAGTTTCCATCCTATTTGTTTTTGGAAAATATATTTGATCGTTGGCTCATAATGTCTCATGATTTGAGCTAATAAAATTTTTAAATACTGAGAATTGGGTAGTCCGGATAAAATCATCTGCAACTCGTGGTTCTCATCATCAGCTTTGGATCGTTTCCTTTCCATAGTCCTCGCCTCTTTCAATACGCTTTGGAATGAAAAATAATTCTAACGAATGCAATTGCCTCTATGAGTTAAATTCTTTTTATTTTTCTTCAAATTCATATATTTTTTTAACGCTTTTTTCATATTCAGTTTACCACTTTTAATTAAAGCTGTCATTTTTTTAATCCGCTACCCTTTTGAACAAAAAAAACGACCGACTGGCCGTTTTTTATTTATTTTAATGATTTTGCTCCAATATCTTTTCGGTAGAAATAACCCTCAGTCTTTGCATGATCCAAAGCTTGATAAACCTTCGTTTGTGCCGCCTCAATCGTTTCTGCTTCTGCTTCTACTAGGAGTACGCGTCCGCCTGATGCCCGTATTTCTCCTTGATCATCAACAACTCCTGCATAATAAATCGTAACCTGATCATCAAAACTTGGAGTAGGCATTCCTTTTTGATACGCATTAGGATAACCTTCAGCCGCTAGTACAACGCCGACAGATGCCTGATCACTCCAAACCAATTCTGGTTCTTGATCGTTTAAAATATCATCAATCACTTGTGCAAGATCACTGGTTAATCTTGGTAGAACCACTTGTGTTTCGGGGTCGCCAAAGCGAGCGTTGAATTCAATCACTTTCGGTCCAGCATCTGTAGCAATCAATCCTGCATATAAAATACCTGTAAATGATGTCCCGTTTTTCACCATTCCCAATGCAGCGGCCTTCAAAATTTTCTCAACAGCAGTATCGACCATTTCTGAAGGGATTTGCGGTACCGGCGAGTAGGCGCCCATTCCCCCAGTATTTGGTCCCAGGTCGTTATCATAAGCCCGTTTGTGATCCTGTGCAATGACCATTGGATAAACTTTTTCATTTTTTACAAAAGCAAGCAATGAAAATTCTTCACCAGCTAAAAATTCTTCAACAACAACTTTATCTCCGCTTTCACCAAAACGATGATCCGTCATCATTTCCTTTAAAGCCTGCAGCGCTTCATCTAATGTCATAGCAACCGTAACGCCCTTGCCCGCTGCTAATCCATCTGCTTTGATCACGATTGGCGCACCTTTTTCCTTCACGTACGCGCAAGCGGCTTCGTAGTCGGTGAACGCCTCATAATCAGCCGTAGGAATCTGATTGTCTACCATGATTTTTTTAGCAAATTCCTTTGATCCTTCGATCATTGCGGCTGCTTTATTCGGTCCGAAGATACGAAGACCCGCTGCTTGAAAATCGTCTACGATGCCATTCAATAAAGGAATCTCTGGCCCAACGAATGTCCAATCAATCTCCTGATCTTTAGCAAAAGAGATCAACTCTTCATGCTTATCCTCTGCGATATCCACTAGTTGAATACCGTCCTTCTTCATGCCTGGGTTTCCCTTAGCACAAAAAATATCCGTTACATGCGAACTCTCCAACATTTTTTTGGCGATGGCATGCTCACGACCACCGCTACCAATAATTAGTATTTTCATTGAGTCCTCCTCAAATTAGTGTCTGAAATGACGAACGCCAGTGAAGACCATCGCTACGCCATATTTATTAGCCATTGCGATCGAATCCTTGTCACGAATACTTCCACCCGGCTGAACGATTGCTTTAATTCCGTGCTGTGCAGCATATTCTACACTATCATCCATCGGGAAATACGCGTCGCTTGCTAAAACAGCGCCATCCATCCGTCCTTTTGCTTCTTCTAAAGCAATTTTGACAGAACCAACACGATTCATTTGTCCTGCACCAACACCCACTGTTTGATGTTCATTTGCTACAACAATTGCATTCGATTTTACGTGCTTAACAGCTTTCCATGCAAAAGCTAAAGCTCTCAATTCTTCCGCTGTAGGTTTGCGATCCGTTGCAACTTCCCACTCCTCAGGAATTTCTTCGACAACATCTTGATCCTGAACCAATAATCCCCCTAAAACAGATACAACTTCTGGTTGATTACTTGCTTGGTCGCTGAAATCTAAGGTCATTAGTCGTAAGTTTTTCTTACCTGACAGCACGTTAAAGGCCTCTTTGCTAAAGCTTGGAGCGATGATAATCTCTAAGAATAACTTATGCATTTCCTCTGCCGTTTCTAAATCAATTTCACGATTTGCTACCAAAATTCCTCCGAAAATGGAAGTTGGATCTGCTTCATAAGCGAATTGATAGGCTTCCGCAATTGTCCGTCCACTACCGATTCCGCATGGATTCATGTGTTTTAATGCGACAACTGTTGGCTCAGTAAATTCTCTAGCAATTCGGATCGCCGCATCTGCATCCTTAATATTATTGTATGACAGTTCTTTTCCGTGTAATTGATGGGCACTCGCAATTGAATAAGAAACAGGTAGAGCATTTTGGTAAAAAGCTGCAGTTTGATGACTATTCTCCCCATAACGCAAAGGCTGCTTCAATTCATAAGTCAATGTCATTTTTTCTGGTTCAACTTCACCCACACTCTTTGTTAAGTAATCCGCGATCAACGCGTCATAAGCTGCTGTATGACGGAAAACCTTCGCAGCTAAACGTTTGCGTGTCGCTAATGAAGTCACTTGATCACTTTTGATCTCGGCTAAAACAAGCGCATAATCTTTAGGATCAACAACTACTGTGACTGATGCAAAGTTTTTAGCGGCAGAACGCAGCATACTTGGGCCACCGATATCAATATTTTCAATCGCTTCTGCTTCAGTTACCTCCGGCTTGGAAATCGTTTCTTTAAACGGGTATAGATTTACACAAACAAAATCAATTGGCTGAATACCGTGCTCATCCATCGCCTCCATGTGTGTTGTCAAATCTCGACGGCCTAACAATCCACCATGAATTTTTGGATGCAGCGTTTTTACTCGACCATCCATCATTTCAGGAAAGCCGGTTACTTCATCAATACTTAACGTTGAAATCCCCGCTTCGTCTAAAACTTTTTTAGTCCCGCCAGTAGAAATAATCTCGATTCCTGCTTGAACCAAACCTTTAGTAAATTCTACAATTCCGGTTTTATCTGAAACACTAATCAATGCTCTTGTCATGATGACTCTCCTTTAGAAAGTTTTTTCACTTTTTGCCTAACATTTGTTAAGTCTGCGAAGAAATGGCTTAATACTTTTACTCTTTATCTCGATGAAATTCTTTGACTATTTCCGCTAAAACCTGCGGATACAGCTGGTGCTCTACTTGATGGATTTTTTTCTCTAAATCCTCCAAACGGTCCGATTCAGCAACTTGCACCTTTCCTTGTGCAATAATTGGACCGGTATCTACCCCGCTATCCACAAAATGGATCGTAACGCCCGTTTCCTTTACTCCGGCTTCATAAGCATCTTTAATTCCGTGCAAGCCCGGAAAATTTGGAAGCAAAGCTGGATGAATATTAACGATCCGATTAGGAAAAGCTTCTAGTAACTCTTTTCCGATGATTCGCATATAGCCTGCCAATACGACTAACTCCGCTTTATAACGCTTCAGTAGTTCTAACAGTGCAGCTTCATAGTTTTTCTTATCAGAAAACTCTTTTAGCTCAAAGCTTTCACAAGGAACACCGAATTTTTTTCCACGTTCTAGCACGTACGCATCATGATGATCTGAAAAAAGCAGAACTAACTCAGCGTCAATCTCTTTATCCTTAATTGCTTGAGCGATCACTTCGAAATTCGATCCATTTCCTGAAGCTAAAACAGCTATTCTCATGCCTTTGCCCCTTTAAAAACAATCGCAGTATCTTTCTTTTCTGTTACTTTACCGATTACAAAAGTAGCTTCATTTCGCTCCTTCAAATCAGCTTGCAACTCTGCTAATTTTTCTGGCGCAACAGCCAATACCATACCAATTCCCATGTTGAAAATTTCATACATTTCCATTTCAGGAATCTCACCATATTTTTCCAATGCGTTAAAAATCGGTAACACTGGCCAAGAGCCCAGTTCAATTTCACAAGCTAATTTTTCTGGCAACATACGTGGTAAATTCTCCACAAAGCCGCCACCAGTCACATGGGCGATACCGTTCACTAATTCTTTTTTAACTAAAGGAAGCACTGCTTCTACGTAAATTCTAGTCGGTGTTAAAATCTCATCACTAAGTTTCCCAGATAGTTCTGGTAATTTTTCATCAAGTGCAAAGCTGTTTGTTTCAAAGAAAACTTTACGAACTAACGAATACCCGTTTGAATGAATTCCTGACGATGGTAAACCTACTAAGACATCCCCAGCTTGAATTTTTTCTCCGGTAATCATTTGTCTTTTTTCAGCAATACCAACAGTAAAACCAGCTAGATCGTAATCATCTTCACCATACATTCCTGGCATTTCTGCTGTTTCGCCACCGATCAACGCAGCTCCTGCTTGAACGCAGCCTTCTGCAACTCCTGCAACTACTTGCTCTAAACGTGCTGGCACATTTTTACCTGTAGCGATGTAATCTAGGAAATAAAGCGGTTCAGCTCCTTGAGCCACGATATCGTTGACGCACATTGCTACACAATCGATTCCAATCGTATCATGCTTATCTGCTTGAATTGCGACCATCAGCTTTGTCCCTACACCATCCGTTCCAGAAACTAAAACGGGCTCCTTTAAGTCAAATTGACTAAGGTCGAAACAGCCTCCAAAACCACCGATTGCTCCCATAACACCTAAACGTTCGGTTCTTTTTACGTGCTTTTTAATTCGTTCTACTACCTCGTAACCAGCTTCTACATCAACGCCAGCTCTAGAATATGCATTTCCCACTAGATCCGCTCCCTAATTATTATTGTGTCTATTCTTCAAAAAACGAAAATGATTTTTTCATGCTACATACCATTCCAATAAACATTTATACCTTTTTAAATAGAAGTGAGTTTTCTTATTTCAACGGCGTGTCCTGAGAAAAGTGGAACTAAAATCTTCATTTGTTTAATTTTTGTAATTTCTTCAACCGTTTATTTTTAATAGAATGAAATTTTTTCCTTCAAAGTTGCTTGATAATGCTCTTCATAGTCATAAAGCGGCGTTGGATAGTCTCCATTAAAATACGCCATACATAATCCGGAATAAGGTGCATCAAAATCTAATCCAATAGCATTGATTAATCCATCTTCACTTAAAAATGACAACGAATCTGCACCGATCATTTCGCGAATTTCTTCAATTGAATGGTTCGCTGCAATCAACTCTTTACGAGTCTGAATATCAATCCCATAAAAACACGGGTAACGTAATGGCGGCGAAGCAATCCGTACATGGACCTCTTTCGCGCCCGCTTCTTTTAAAAGATTGACGATCCGTCGACTAGTCGTTCCCCGCACAATCGAATCATCGACCATGATGACGCGTTTTCCTTCAACGACTCCTCGCACAGCTGAAAGCTTCATTCGTACTCCTTGCTCACGTAATTCTTGAGTCGGCTGAATGAAGGTCCGTGCCACATACTGATTTTTTACTAATCCCATTTCATAAGGAATCCCAGATTCTTCTGCATATCCGCTGGCAGCAGACAAAGACGAATTTGGAACACCAACAACCATATCAGCTTCAATTTCAGCCTCATTAGCTAAGATCCGCCCCATATTTTTACGAGCACTATGGACATTTACGCCTGCGATATTCGAGTCTGGTCGTGCAAAGTAGATGTACTCCATGGAGCAGATCGCGTGTTGCGTATTCTCAGTAAAGCTTTCGACTTTTAACCCTTCATCATTGATGGTGATAATCTCGCCTGGATTAACATCTTGAATAAATTTCGCACCTACGACTTCTAACGCACAGGTTTCTGACGCAACTACATAGGCGCCGTTGACCATTTGACCGATTGACAATGGCCGAAAACCATTCGGGTCAAGTGCTGCTACCATGGAATCTTCTGTTAGCATCAAGTAGGCAAAACCGCCTTTGACAGTGTTCAATGCTTCCTTCATGCGTTCACACAAAGTTTCCTTTTGACTGCGGCGAATCAAATGCATCAAAATTTCCGTGTCAGAATTCGAATGGAAGATCGCCCCATCAATTTCTAGTTCTTTTCGCAAGCTTTTCGCATTCGTCAAATTCCCATTGTGAGCCAAAGCAAAGGCACCATCATAAAAATTGAATAAAAAAGGTTGAATATTATCCACACTGCTTGTTCCCGCCGTAGCATAACGAACATGTCCAATCGCTGCTTGACCAGTCAAGCGACTCAATTGACGCTCATTTTTAAATACCTCTGAAAGAAGGCCTAGCCCACGATGTCCATTTAATTTTCCTGCATCGTTGCTGACAATTCCAGCACCTTCTTGTCCGCGATGCTGTAAGCTGTGTAAGCCAAAATAAGTGACGCGCGCAGCATCTGGGTGTCCCCAGATGCCAAAAACGCCACACTCTTCATTTAAACTTTTTACTTCATTAAACATGGAATGGCTTCCTCCCATAATTCTTCAGCTTTCTTAGTAGCGACGTTGATTTCACCGCCAAGTGCAGTCAACTTCAAGTCGCCTGTATTAGTTACTTCACCGATTTTCACTGCTTTATCACCTGCTAAAGCTTCGAATTCTGCTTGTTTCTCTGGTTTTACAGATAAAACAAAACGTGATTGTGTTTCTGCAAACAGATTTTCGACAGGCATTTCCACAGTGATGTCAACGCCAAGCTGATTAGTAAATGCTGATTCTGCGACTGCCACTGCCAGACCACCTTCCGCACAATCATGAGCACTTGCTACTAAGTCCGCTTTGATTGCTGAAAGGACTAAGTCTTGATTTGCCTTCTCAACAGCTAAATCAAAGTCCATTAATTTCCCTTCAATCAAGCCTTTTTGCATTTTTTGAATCTCGGTACCATCAAAGTCTGCTTTAGTTTCACCAACGAGATAAACCAAATCACCAGCAGCTTTGAATTCCTGCGTCGTAATATGTGACAGGTCTTCGATCAAACCAACCATACCGATCATCGGTGTTGGATAAATAGCTTTACCGTTAGTTTCGTTATACATCGAAACATTTCCTGAGATAACCGGGGTGTTCAACGTACGGCAAGCTTCTGAAATACCATCGGCTGAGGTCCATAATTCCCAGAATCCCTCTGGTTTTTCTGGCGAGCCATAGTTTAAACAGTCCGTGATCGCTAACGGCTGTCCTCCAGATGCAACAATATTCCGCGCTGCTTCAGCCACTGCAATTTGTCCGCCGATTTCAGGATTTAAATATAAATAGCGTGCATTACAATCAGTTGTCATCGCCAATGCCTTGTTTGTTCCGCGAACCCGTAAGACAGCTGCGTCGCTTCCTGGTCGAACAACTGTATTCGTTCGTACTTGCGAGTCATAGGTTTCATAGATCATTCTCTTTGAGGCGATCGTCGGTTGTTGCAACAATGCTAATAATGTTTCAGAAGCATCTGCCACTTCTGGTTTGAAATCTTCCATATTGGCAAATTCTTGAATCCGTACTGGTTCACGCTTCTCATTTTCGTAAACAGGAGCCTCTTCAGCAAGCGCATCAACTGGTAAGTTAGCTACTTCTTCTCCATGATGGTACAAACGATATAATCCATCATCTGTTACCTCGCCAATCGTAACCGCATCTAACTCATAACGTTTAAATAGTTCAACAACTTCATCTTCATGCCCTTGTTCTACACAAATGAGCATCCGTTCTTGTGATTCAGATAACATCATTTCATACGGCGTCATATGCGTTTCCCGTTGCGGCACATCATCTAAATAAAGCTTCAATCCAGATCCAGCTTTTGAAGCCATTTCTGAACTAGAAGAGACTAATCCAGCAGCCCCCATATCTTGAATACCTACCAAGATATCTGAATGATCTAAAATTAATTCCAAACAGGCCTCTAACAATAATTTTTCCATGAAAGGATCGCCAACCTGAACGGCAGAACGCTGCTGTTCTTCACCTTCGACGAATTCTTCTGAAGCAAAAGTCGCTCCATGAATTCCATCACGTCCCGTTTTTGCGCCGACATACATGATGGAATTGCCGACACCTTTGGCCTGTCCTTTTTGGATGTCCTTATGATCGATCAAACCAACACACATCGCGTTGACTAAAGGATTACCTTCATAACAAGGATCAAAAGCTACTTCTCCGCCAACTGTCGGGATACCAATACAGTTTCCGTAACCGCTAATTCCAGCAACAATCTCTTCTAATAAATATTTTGTCCGTTCCGTCGTTAATTCCCCAAAGCGTAAAGAATCTAAGACCGCGATTGGACGTGCACCCATACTGAAAATATCGCGGATGATTCCACCAACACCTGTTGCGGCACCTTCATAAGGTTCAACAGCTGAAGGATGGTTGTGACTTTCTGCTTTGAAAACAACAGCCTGATTGTCACCGATATCAACAATTCCGGCACCTTCTCCTGGTCCTTGTAATACTTGCGGTCCATCCGTTGGGAATTTACGCAGAACTGGCTTCGAGTTTTTATATGAACAATGCTCACTCCACATAACAGAGAAAAGTCCTGTTTCTGTATAATTTGGCAAACGTCCAAGAATGTCTTCTGAAATCAAACGATATTCTTCATCAGTCAGTCCCCAACCAGCGTAAATACGCTGATCCTTGATTTCTTGCGCCGTCGGTTCTAATTTCATCATTAGTTTGCAGTCACCTTTCCAAAATTAGTTAAAATAGAAGCAAAAAACTTCTTACCGTCATCAGAACCTAGCAGTTTTTCCATTGCTCGCTCTGGGTGAGGCATCATACCTAAGACGTTACCAGCTTTGTTCGTAATGCCGGCAATATTCTCGATACTTCCATTAATATTTTCACCTTCATAAGTGAAGACGATTTGATTGTTCGCTTTTAACTCAGCTAATGTTTCATCATCACAGTAATAATTTCCCTCACCGTGGGCGACTGGGATTTGAATTACTTCATCTGCTTGATATTCAGATGTAAATTTTGTTTGATTGTTCACAACTCTAAGCGGCGTAATTTTACTGATAAATTTCAAGGATTCATTACGACGTAAAGCTCCTGGTAAAAGTCCCGCCTCCGTTAAAATCTGAAATCCATTACACGTACCGAAAACTGGCTTGCCTTCTTCAGCAAAACGAATCACTTCTGACATAATGTTGGCAAAGCGAGCGATCGCACCACAGCGTAAATAGTCGCCGTATGAAAAACCACCCGGCAATAATACACCGTCAAATCCTTCAAGGCTGTCTGCATCATACCGAACATACTCACAATCGGCTCCCATGATTTCCTTCATCGCCCAATACATGTCCAAGTCACAGTTAGAACCAGGAAATACAATGACCGCAAATTTCATGCTACACTTCCTCCGATGTCAAAATTTCGTAACGATATGTTTCCATATTGACGTTGGCTAATAATTTGTCACAAACCTCTTCGATCATTTCTTCCACAGGACGGTCACTTTTAGCAACTTTGATCTCAAAATACTTACCAATCCGAACATCCTCGATCTCATTGTATCCCATACGGTGCACAGCCCCTTTTACAGCTTCTCCTTGTGGGTCCAATACAGAATCCTTATACGTTACATAAACTTTCACAAAATACATCCTTATTCTCCTCGCTTTTCTAATCTATTTAGTACTTCTTGATATACCGGAATAATGTCACCTAAGTCACGACGATAAATATCTTTATCTAAATGTTCATTTGTCTGTTTGTCCCATAAACGACAAGTATCAGGAGAAACCTCATCTGCCAATAAAATCGAGCCATCTTTTTGACGACCGAACTCTAACTTGAAGTCAACCAATGTGATATCTATTGAATCAAATAGTTCTGTTAGTGCCTCACCAACTGCTAAAGCCTTCTGACGCAACTGAGTGAGCTCTTCAGCAGTAGCAAGTTCTAAAGCAAGAATATGAGCGTCAATGACCATTGGATCATCTAGTTCATCGTTTTTATAATAGAACTCAACAATCGGTGATTTTAAAGGAGTCCCTTCTGGAATCGCTAATCGCTTTGAAAAGCTGCCGGCAGCTATATTTCGTACGACTACCTCTAAAGGAATGATTTCAACATTTTGAATCAGTTGTTCTGTTTCAGAAAGCTGTTTAATATAGTGATTAGTAATTCCTTTACTTTTTAAGAAATCAAAGATCAATCCGGTGATTTGATTATTAAGTTCGCCTTTACCACTAATTTGATCCTTCTTTGCCCCATTTAAAGCAGTTGCTTGATTCAAATATTCGACCCATATAATGGCTGGATCATCTGTTTGAAACAATTGTTTTGCTTTACCTTCATAGATTAAAGTTCCTTTTTCCACGTCAAAACGCTCCCTTTTTATGAACATTTATAAACGATCTCCAACAATCGTTCGTTTCTTAATTTCTTATTCAGTGTAACAATTGAATTTGAATTTTTCAATATTTTATCGGATATTATAATAAAAGAAGTCTGTTAATGTTCGTGTTTATCACAGGCGGTTCTATTTCTTTTTTAGAAGCTACACAAAGACAGCGTTTACATTTTGTGAAAATGGTGCTATATTTAATTCGAATGATATATATGGGGGAATCGCTTATGTTAGATGCGCCGGCAGCAGCTAAAAAATTTCTTGATTCAATGCTAGAAACAGACAAGCAACATTTATTAAACGCATTATTAGGACTAGACACAACTCATAGTATTAACTGCAATACCAGCTTTTATTCCTATCGTAATCTAAAAAAAATACTGCATCCAAGACAATCTCAAGCCATGCAGTCTTTACATTTTTCCAATCAGTCTCAGGATGAGTTGATCATCAGGCAGCTAAAGGATCACTCCTTCTTGAAGAATTCCTATCGGATTGAAATTCGTTTGAATTCACAAACTTATGATTATCAACTGATCAGCTGTTTATTGGAACGTCTTCACGAAAGTTGCTTTGTAGACGTATATTCCTATGCTTAATTCAAAAAAACTCTTACCGCAAAAAAATGCGGTAAGAGTTTTTTTATTTGATTCCGACACGTTCAAAGACTGTATCGACATTTTTAAGGTGATAGTTATAATCAAAAGCATCGTCCAAGTCAGCTTTGGATAAAACATTCGTAATTTTTTCATCTGCATCCAAAAGCGGACGAAATTGCGTTTGATTATCCCATGCATAGGCTGTTTTTGGTTGGACTAAATCATACGCTTCTTCACGAGTCATGCCTTTATCGATCAACTTCAGCATCACTCGCTGACTATAGATCAAACCAAATGTTGCTTCCATGTTGCGTTTCATATTATCTGGGAACACGGTCAGATTCTTCACAATGTTTCCAAAGCGATGCAGCATGTAATCAACTAGAATCGTGGTATCTGGTGTAATAATCCGTTCCGCAGAGGAATGAGAGATATCACGCTCGTGCCACAAAGCAACATCTTCAAAAGCAGTAATTAAATGCCCACGTACAACACGAGCCAAACCAGTCATATTTTCTGAACCGATTGGATTTCGTTTATGAGGCATCGCAGAGGAACCTTTCTGTCCTTTTGCGAAAAATTCTTCAACCTCACGCGTTTCAGATTTTTGTAACCCGCGAATTTCCGTTGCAAAACGTTCAATTGATGTCGCAATCAAAGCCAGACTTGAGAAGTATTCGGCATGTAAATCCCGTGGTAAGACTTGTGTTGAGATTTCCTGCGGGCGAATACCTAATTTTTCACAGACAAATTCTTCAACAAATGGTGGGATATTAGCAAATGTACCGACTGCACCAGAAATTTTTCCAGCTTCCACACCCTTTGCAGCATGTTCGAAACGCTCGATATTACGTTTCATTTCTGAATACCAAGTAGCTAATTTCAAGCCAAAGGTCGTAGGCTCTGCATGAACACCATGCGTCCGCCCCATCATAACTGTATCCTTGTGCTCCAAAGCTTTTTCACCAATGATTGTTAGAAAATCCTGTAAATCCTGACGCAAAATATCATTTGCTTGTTTATATAAATATCCATAGGCAGTGTCAACGACATCTGTACTAGTCAAACCATAATGAACCCATTTACGTTCTTCACCCAATGTTTCAGAAACCGCACGTGTAAAGGCTACAACATCATGCTTTGTTGATTGTTCGATTTCTAAGATACGATTGATATCGAAGCCAGCGTTCGCACGAATCTTTTCAACATCCTCTTTAGGAATCTCACCTAGCTCAGCCCATGCTTCATCGGCCAGAATCTCAACCTCCAACCAAGCTTTATAACGATTTTCATCGCTCCAGATATTTCCCATCTCGTCTCTTGTATATCTAGGTATCATTACTATTCTCCCTTGTAAAATCATTTAATTTTTTCAAATATAAACTCAAAAACACATCATCAAATACAGTGATTAGTCCCATGTTTCGGTTTTCTTAATATCATCTAATGTTCGTTGAATACTATCCGTCAAAATTGTAATATGACCCATTTTGCGTCCCTTTTTCGGCATGGCTTTACCATAATAATGAAAATGCCATTCCGGCCATAAATCAATAAGTTCGTAAGTCTTCAACAGATTCTCGCCCAAAACATTGACCATTACCGCATTTGACAATAGCTTGGGTTCACTTAATGGCCAACCGCAAATTCCACGAATATGCGCATCAAATTGGCTCATGCTACAAGCTTCAATCGTGTAATGCCCAGAATTATGTGGTCGTGGAGCGATCTCGTTAACATATAACGCGCCAGCTTTGGTTAGGAAAAATTCCACACAAAGGGTGCCCACTAAATCGACTCCTTGAGCAATTACTTTGGCGATGCGACTCGCCTCTTTTGCCACTGCGGCATCAATCCCAGCTGGTACGATCGTTTCATGCAGAATATTATTACGGTGAACATTCTCTACTACTGGAAATGTTACATAATCGCCAATGTTATTTCCTGCCACTTGAACCGACAACTCTTTTTCAAATGGAATCCAAGCTTCCAGAACGCAAGTACCTTGACGCAAAAGATTCATTGAAGGTGCTAAGTCAGCCGTACTGTTCAAAACATATTGTCCATGTCCATCATATCCCCCACGCGTTGTCTTCAAGACACACGGATAGCCGATCCCCTCGATCGCATCTTGAATATCTGTTGGGCTAATGATCGTCGCATAAGGAGCAATCACGATATTATTGTTTTCTAAAAAGGACTTTTCCATCAAGCGATCCTGACTGATAGCTAATAGGTCAGTTCCTTGAGGTATATTGGCAAAATGTTGAATATGATTGATTGTATCAACATCCACATTTTCAAACTCATAAGTGATCACCTGCGATCTGCGAGCCATTTCTTCTAAAGCCATTTGATCATCATAATCAGCAACAATATGCCAATCCGAAACCTGCGCAGCCGGACAATCTTCCGTTGGATCAATCACACCCGTACGAAATCCCATTTCCTTTGCACTAATTGCCATCATGCGGCCTAGTTGTCCTCCGCCTACGATACCAATCGTAGAGCCTGGTTTTAACGATTTAACCAAGTTGTTCACTACTTTCCAATACAGTTTCTGTCATTTGCTGCCGCTTCTTTTCCAGACGCTCAGCTACTTTGTTATCATACATTGAAAGCATCTGTGCCGCAAGTAGTCCTGCGTTGGTTGCTCCAGCTTTTCCGATTGCTGTAGTGGCCACAGGGACACCACCTGGCATTTGTACGATTGATAATAATGAGTCCAAACCGTTCAAAGCCTTCGATTGAACAGGAACACCGATTACTGGAAGAGTTGTCTTGGCTGCTACCATGCCTGGTAAATGAGCTGCTCCTCCTGCTCCTGCGATAATTACTTTAATTCCTCGGCCGCGAGCTTGTTCGGCAAAGTCGAACATTAAATCTGGTGTGCGATGAGCAGAAACTACTCGTTTTTCATATGCTACACCTAGTTCATCAAGACTTTCGCATGCAAACTTCATTGTCTCCCAATCGGAGGTACTGCCCATAATAACTGCAACTTCTGGATTCATAATTTACCCCTTTCATTATTCAAGCCTATTTTAGCAAGTAGACTTTCGTAAGTCAAAACGTAATTCGAATATTAATAGATATTTATAACCTATTGTTCGTTTTTTACTAAAACAAAAAGAAACGCAGCCTCTGCCGCGTTTCTTTCTATTTTCCTTCTCTTTTATAGCCATGAAATAATAGATTCAAAATAATCGCCGATAAACTACTCATAACAATTCCGTTACCAGTAAACATTTGAACGGTTTCAGGTAGTTTAGCAAATAGAGTCGGCGTTGCATTAAATCCTAAACCAAAGCCAATAGAAATGGCAATGATTAATAGATTTTTTTCATCATTGTAATCAACTTTCGACAACATTTTCATTCCTTGGACAGCTACCATGCCGAACATTACCAGCATTCCGCCACCCAAAACAGGTTCTGGAATAATCTGAGCTAATGCCCCGACCTTTGGAAACAGCCCTAAGATAATTAAAAAGATTGCTGAAAAGTAAATCGGACGACGAGTTTTAATCCCAGATAATTGAACTAGGCCAACATTTTGAGAAAAACCAGTATATGGAAACGTATTGAATAATCCCCCTAGAATAACCGCTAAACCTTCTGCACGATAGCCGCGTTTTAAATCATCTTCTTTTACTTGTTTTCCAACAATATCGCCTAAAGCGAAATAAACACCCGTTGACTCTACCATACTTACAATAGAAATAATAATCATTAGTAAAATAGAAAATGGTTCAAATTTTGGTGTTCCAAAATAAAATGGTTGCGGTACATGGAACATCGGTGCATGACCGATCGCCGCTAAATCAACCTGACCCAAAAGCGCAGCTAATACTGTTCCGCCGACTAACCCGATTAAAACAGCGATTGAACGAATGAATCCACGTCCAAAAACTTGAACAGCTAAGATCAAAATGATCGTCACGAAAGCCAAGATTAAATTTGTAGGCTCTCCAAACGTTTTAGCCGCAGCATCTCCACCGCCCATTTTTGTAACTGCAACCGGAATCAACGTCAAGCCAATAGTTGTAATAACAGTACCTGTTACGATAGGTGGAAATAATTTTTCTACCTTAGAAAAGAAACCCGAAATCAGCACCACGAAAACACCTGCAGCAATAATTGAACCGTAAACTGTGCCTACTCCATGCGTTTGTCCAATCAAAATCAATGGAGCCACCGCTTGAATTGCACATCCCAAAACCACTGGTAACCCGATTCCGAAAAACTTATTGACTGTCAATTGTAACAATGTTGCTACTCCGCACATAAATATATCAATTGAAATCAAATACGTCATTTGTGCTTCGTTGAATCCTAGCCCTGTCCCAATCAAAAGGGGTACAGCTACTGCTCCAGCATACATTGCTAAAAGATGCTGTAAACCTAATACTGCTGATTTTCCATTTCCTGTTTCACTTGTCACTCTACGCGTCCTCCTCGATAAATGTCACTTTACCGTCATGTAAGGAAGAAATTCTTGCTAGGGAAACGACTGGAATATCCATGTCTTCAATCAATTGTCGGCCATCTTGGAAAGATTTTTCAATCAATATCCCAATTCCAGCAACACTTGCTCCAGCTTGTTGACACAATTCGATCAATCCCTTAGCGGCCTGGCCGTTCGCTAAAAAGTCATCGACTAATAAGACATTGTCCTCTGCAGAAAGGAATTTTCGAGAAATTGAAATAGTACTAGTCACCTGTTTGGTAAATGAATAAACAGAAGCCGTCAATAATTCTTCATCCATCGTCAAGCTCTTTGACTTACGGGCGAAAATCATTGGCACCTTTAATGCTTGGGCAACATAAAGCGCAGGTGCGATTCCAGAAGCTTCGATCGTCACTACTTTAGTGATTTTTTTATCTGCAAATACTTCCGCTAATCGTTTACCCATAGCATCCATCAATTCAGGATCTACTTGGTGAGTGATAAATTCATCAACTTTTAAGACACCTTCACCTAAAACACGGCCATTATCTCTAATGCGATCTGTCAATTCTTTCATTAATACTTTCCCCTTTTCTTGTCGTTTTTTGATTACTACAAAAAACGCACCTCATCTGCAAAGCAAAAAAGGTACGTCACCGTACGATTTTTACTTATAGTCTTGCGTTTACGGCACAAGGTAGAAACTGTCAACCATATTATGACGATATATAAGTTCACTTCTAATGAAAATTTTCATTGAAGTTTATGAAATATGAAATTTATTATATCAGATACAATCCGCCTGTAAACTAGAATTATTTTAAATGAGAAGATTTATAGGTGAATGACATGATTGTCTAACTTTATTCGAAAATTTCTTCTATTATAAAGGATGAAAGCTTTCTCTACAAATTTAGCGATTCATTTTAATTGGCAAGCAAGAGTTGTTTTGAGATGATAAGAGTAATGAAATTAAATGAAGGTAAGGAGGATTTTCTGTTGATAGAATTTTTTTCTATTTCAAACAATGGTATACAAAAAAGGACTAGCAAAGGGAATTGGATAGCTGCTTCCGATCCAACAGATAAGGAAAAGGAAGAACTTTGTAAAGCCTATAAGCTTCCCTCAAGAATTTTTTCGATAGGCCAAAACTATTCAAATGTCTCATTTTTTAAAAATTACTTGACCGAAGACGAAAAATCAGTGTGCATAATGCTTTTTATCGACCTTAAATCAATGGATGAACCAGAATCTTTATCTTCGACTGTCACTGTCTTTTTAACGAATGATGTTGTGATTACTATAAGTGAAAAGTCATTGATTGATGAAGTATTAAATAAATTTGGATCAGAGATTTCTTCCGAAGCTGGTCTGATCTTGCACACCATCCAAGTCATCAATGAGCATTACTTAAGCTTTTTACATCTACAACGTGAAAAGATTGAAGAAATCAGCCAAGAGGCATCAAATGGCTCGAATCGAAATATTTTAGAAAAAACGACAGATACCGAGAAAACACTCGTTTATATTGATAATTTATTAAAAGAACAACACAAAACAATTCATTCTCTTTTAGATTCTGATTTGGTATCTTCCGATCGTGATTTGGCTATCGAGATCGAACTACAAACAAAACAAGCAACAACCTCCGTTCAAATTTATCGCGAGATGTTGAGTTCCATTAGCGGTCTGATAAACAGCATGATGGATAACCGTTTAAATCAATTGATGAAGTTTTTAAATACCGCTTCTCTCTTACTAGCCTTACCGACACTAATTTTCAGTCTATGGGGAATCAATACTGGCGGGCTACTCTGGAAAGACTCAGAAGTCGGATCAATCATGGTCGTTCTTTTAGCGTTGATTGTTTCGATCGTCAGCGGTATTTATCTTTTCAGAAAAGATTACAATGCTTAAAAAAGCAGTAGCAATTACCCGTTACTCAAACTGTAAACAAAAAATGCTCCAAGCTCGTAGTTCGGGCTTGAAGCATTTTTTTCTTATCTATTTTAATTCGTTTGCTACTGAGAAATGACCGATAACATCGGTGATTCGGTTCAGATCCACATTACCGCCAGATACAACGGCAACAACTTTCTTACCGTTTACATACTTGTCTACTTTTCCTGCTAGAATAGCTGCTGTTGCAAGAGCACCAGCACCTTCAACTACGATTTTTGTCCGTTGAATCAAATCTTTCATCGCAAGTTCGATTTCCTGTTCAGATACAGTTACCATATCGTCAACAAGTTCTTCAACTACTTCGAAGGTAAGGTTTCCTGGAAACTCTACAGCGCAACCATCAGCGATCGTCGCTGCTTTTTTATATCCCACTTTTTTACCTTCACGGAATGAAGCTGTCATCCCATGGATGTTTTCAGCCTGAACACCGATAATATTGATGTTTGGATTGAAAGTTTTCATTGCCACTGCGATTCCAGCAATTAGTCCGCCGCCGCCGACAGGCACAATAACAGTGTCAACATCCCAGATGGAATCCAAGATTTCAAGGCCAATTGTTCCTTGTCCAGCCATTACAAACTCATCGTCATAAGGAGGAATATACGTTACTCCTGTTTCTTCAACGATTTTTTCACAATAAGCCTTTGCTTCATCAAATCCAGCACCATGTAAAATAACTTTTGAACCATAGCCTTCAGTTGCCTCCACTTTAGCTTTCGGAGCCGTTTCAGGCATAACGATCGTACTCTGAATACCCAACAATTTTGAAGTCAACGCTACTCCTTGCGCATGGTTACCAGCGGATACTGCGATAACGCCCTTGTCTTTTTCCGCTTGGGTTAAGTGAGCGATTTTATTGAATGCTCCACGAAATTTGAATGAACCAGTTAGTTGCATGTTTTCCAATTTTAAGAACACTTGCCCACCGGTTTTAGCGGTTAGAAACATTGATTGGATTAACGGTGTTACTCGTCCATACTGTTTGACCACATTTTTTGCTTCATGAATATCTTCAATAGTGACAGGAAGCTTTGTCATTGTGCTAGTCATTACAGAACATCTCCTATTTCAGTATAAGGAACATCAATTGAGTCTGCTAAAGCTTTCGAAACAACTTTACCATTGTAGACGCTTAAGCCGGATAATAGTGATTCGTCAGATTTCAGTGCATTATCTAGGCCTTTGACACTAACTTCTTTTAGGAATGAAATATTCCCTTTTGCCAAAGCAATTGTTGCTGTTCTTGGAGTTGCACCTGGCATATTCGGAACAGCGTAATGAATCACACCATGTTTTGTGAATACTGGATCTGCATGGTTCGTTGGTTTATCAATCGTTTCTACTGTACCGCCCTGATCAATCGCGATATCGACAATTACAGAACCTGGTTTCATTGATTCAACCATATATTCTTTCACTAATTTTGGTGGCTTTGCTCCTGGAATCAAGACAGTTGAAATGAAGACATCTGCTTCTTTGATCTTTTCTTCTAAGTTTTCAGTATTTGAAACGATTACATCAACGTTATGATCTTTATAGCGATCCTTCAATTGTTTAATACGATTTTCATTCACTTCAAGAATGATTACGTGACAGCCAATGCCGACAGCCATGTCTGCTGCATTTTCAGCGGCATTTCCTCCGCCTAAAATAACTACAGTTCCAGCTTCAACGCCATCAATTCCTGGAAGTAAAATACCTTCTCCGCCATGTTGTTTTTCCAGATAGTATTGACCTAAATTCACTGCGCGGCGCCCAGCGATGGCACTCATTGGTTTTAATAATTCTAGAACACCATTAATTGAGATATTTTCTCCAGATAATGCCGTAACGCCAACTTCCATCATTTTTTCAACACAAGCTTTGTTGGCTGCTAAATGCAAGAAGCCCCAAATAATTTGACCTTTTTTGAAATAGTGATATTCACTTTCCATTGGTTCCTTTACTTTTACGATCAGTTCAGCTGTCCATGCTTCGTCAGTATCGACAATTTTTCCGCCAGCCTCAATATATTGTTCATTAGTAAAACCTGAACCTGCACCAGCATTATCATCAACTAGCACTTCATTTCCAGCTTCTACTAAAATTCTCACATTTTCAGGTGTCATACCGACACGTGCCTCACCTTGTTTTGGATCTTTAATTACGCCAATTTTCATGGTAAATCACTCCTAATGGATTATTATTGAAGTTCTTTAACTTCGGAACATGTTTAATATATCACAATGCATTTTAGAAGCAACAATCATGTACTAAGTGTTATTGATATCTCATTATCCACAGTGTTCTCTTCATTTAAAATAAAAAAAAAAACAAGGAACGTTGTTATAAGGCCTTTTCAAAATAAGAACACTTTCATTTTAAATATTTATATTCTCTTCAAATAGTTTTTTTAATAAAAATAGTGCAAGCGCAGTCAATTTTTTATGTGATTTTTCTCATTTGAAGAATCAAGAAATCTGTTATTTTTGATAAAACAAAAAAGCTGAGGATTTATTCCTCAGCTTTTGTTTGACAATCTGGACATAACCCATAAACTTCCAACCGATGTTTATTGATTTGATATCCTGTCAGCTTACTAGATGCCATTTCGACGTCTTCTAATCCAGGATAGAAAAAGTCAACAATCTTCCCACATTCTGTGCAAATTGCATGATAGTGCTGCTTGTTCGTGAAATCAAAGCGACTCGCCGCATCACCATAGTTCATTTCTTGGACGATTCCAATTTCAACGAATTTTCTTAAATTGTTGTAGACGGTCGCCACACTCATATTCGGGAAGCGGCCCTCTAACGAACGGAAAATCTCATCAGCCGTTGGGTGATTGCGGTACTCGATTAAATATTCTAAAATGGCATAACGCTGTGGGGTAATGCGAACTCCGCCGGCCTTTAATTCTTTGACCGCTTGATCAACTGCCTCATTTACCATATAAGCCCCTCCTGTTTTGATTCTATATTAAAATGATACTATTATCTGAGGGGAAATACTAGCTTGATTCAAAAATTAATATTTTTCATAAACTTATTGGTTAAATTGGAACAATTCAGTAGATAGGTAACGTTCGCCATTATCCGGTAGTAAAACCAATACTTTTTGATCAGAAGTCATCTTTTTAGCCACTTCTATCGCTGCAAACAATGCGGCTCCAGAAGATATACCAACTAAAATTCCTTCTTTTTTTGCAATTTCTCTAGCTGTTTCCATAGCATCATTACTTTTAACCGGTAAAACTTCATCATAAATGTTAATATTTAAAATACTTGGCACAAATCCAGCGCCGATTCCTTGAATTTTATGCGGACCGGATTGACCACCTTCTAAAACTGGTGATTCTTCAGGCTCTACTGCATAAATCTTAATATTCGAATACATGCGTTTCAGTTCGTTTCCTACTCCGGTAATTGTACCGCCTGTACCAACTCCTGCAACAAACGCATCTAAGCCATTTTTTTCAAAGGCATTCACAATTTCCTTTGCAGTTGTTTCTTCATGAACCTTGGGATTTGCTGGGTTATCAAATTGTGCTGGAACGAATCCATCCTTTTCTTCAGCCAATCTGTTAGCCTCAGCGATCGCGCCTTTCATCCCATCTGCCCCCGGAGTAAGAACTAGATTCGCTCCATAAGCCTGCATGAGCTTGCGACGCTCAATACTCATTGTCTCGGGCATAACTAGCGTTACAGGATAGCCTTTTGCGGCGCCTACCATTGCCAAACCAATACCAGTATTCCCTGATGTTGGTTCGATGATCATCATTCCAGGCTTCAACTTGCCGCTTTTTTCCGCATCCTCGATCATTCTTAAAGCAATTCTATCTTTTACACTGCCGCCAGGATTGAAGGATTCTAGCTTCACGTAAATCTGAGCCATTTCATCCGTTGTCATGTTCTTAAGCTTCACGATAGGGGTCTCGCCAATTGTGTCCAAAATTGAATGATAAATTTTTGTCATCTTTCTTCGCTCCATTCCTTACCTTATGTAAGTTATCTTAACGAATAATGGCAGAAGATGCGAGAATTTCGACTTTTAATTTCTCATAATAACACTTTTCTAAACAAATTCTCTTGGTTCTAATAAAGATATTCAGTAAAACACCTCAGTAATCTCATCATGATAACGAAAGCTGCTTCATTTTAAATATCCTCACTACCTATATTTATCGCTTGGGATTAAACTACTAAACAGATTAACTACAGACCATTAAAAAGATGGAGCAAATTGCTCCATCTTTGAAAGATTAAATGACAATTGTATCCCCTGGCATAATTGTTGAATCCGAACTCCAGCCATTATCAGCCAATAATTGATCAACACTGATACCGAATTTTTCAGCAATTCCCCAAATTGAATCTCCTGATTGGACTGTATAGGATTGACCGCTAGCAGAAGCTGTTGCTGATTGACTATCTTGACTAGCAGTAGTATTTTGTGTTTGATTCGCTGTTTGCACTGCTGTACCTGCTCCTGGTGTATCGAAGCGAGTCAAATTATAGGTTTGGATCAAAGAAATCAACTTTCCTGCATAACCAGGATCTGTCGCATAACGTCCTGTTAAGTAAATCGCCGCGTCTTGGTAGCTATAAGTATGGCTTTTCCGCGCACCAGCATAATAAGAACCAGTTAAAAGATTAGCATGTGCTTGAAATGATTCTGCGTAACTGTTGTAAACGGCAAATGGTTCATTCATCGTAACCCATTGTCCATCCAAATATTCCTGTGTGCTCATTGACACTGAAGGTCCACCATTGTATTCTTTGACACCAAACAAATTGTAATACGGTGCGGCCGACAATTGAGATGTTCCAAAACCAGTCTCAACCAAAGCCTGAGCAACCATAATAGATGCATAAAGATCATTTGAAGCTGAAACCTGCATTGCAGAAGCGCCTAATTGTTCAATAAATGCAGATTGATTTTGCGTCTGTCCCATTTCAGCTGCACTTACCTTCACATTATTCATCGTCAAAACAGCTGGCGAAAGTATCATTGCTGTTCCGACTATAGGAAGCGTCCTTTTTGCGGCTTTCATTCGTTTTGCCTTTTGCTGTGTTCTTATATAATTATATTTTTCGATGCGGGTTTTAAATTGATTCATTATATACCTCCAAGAAACCTTCGCGAGCTTTTCATTTTTAGTTACTTTAAAAGTATAATCCAAGAACAAATAACAAACAATTTAAACACCGTAAATTCACTAATTTGTCATTATATCGTAACATGCGTAACGTAAAAGTTGTTATGTTTCTGTTTAATTGCACTTGATTTTTTTATATCAATGAAATGAACTTTAGAAATTAAGAAAAAACGAAACAGTGTTGAAAAATACTCTCACTGTTTCGTTCTTAATTTTTGATTATTTTTGTTTACATAATTATTTTATTCGTCTATTGCTTGATTCTGGAATACTAATTGATCATCAAACAATTCAATGGATACCTTGGTTTTCGGCATTACTCGACCAGCAATAATCTCTTTTGCCAGTGGTGTTTCTACCTCACGTGTAATGAAACGCTTCAACGGCCGTGCACCATATTGTGGTTCATAAGCCTTCTCTGCAATCCAGCTTTTGGCGTCTTCAGTGATATCTAGTTGGATTTCCTGTTCCTCTAATCGATGAGATAAATGCTGCACAATTTTCTCGACGATTCCCTTCACATCTTCTAAACTCAATGGTGTAAATAGAATTGTATCGTCAATTCTATTTAAGAATTCCGGTTTAAAATGACCTCGTAACATGCTTAATACCTGTTCTTTAGTCGCTTCAGGGATTTTACCTTCTGAGGTCACACCATCCAATAGCACTTGAGAGCCAATATTGCTCGTCATAATCAAAACTGTGTTCTTAAAATCAACCAATCGACCCTTAGAGTCTGTCAGTCGACCATCATCAAGGACCTGCAGTAAAATATTAAAAACATCTGGATGCGCTTTTTCGATTTCATCCAATAAAATGATCGTGTAAGGATTTCTCCGAACAGCTTCTGTTAATTGACCACCTTCTTCATAGCCTACGTAACCTGGAGGCGCTCCAACAAGTCGCGACACTGAATGTTTCTCCATATATTCACTCATATCGATCCGTACCATATGATCCTCAGAATCGAATAGATTTTCCGCCAACGCTTTTGCCAGTTCAGTTTTACCGACACCAGTTGGTCCTAAAAATAGAAATGATCCGAGCGGACGATTTGGATCCTGCAGACCAGCACGCGAACGTAACACTGCATCACTTACTGCATCCACAGCCTCATCTTGACCGATTACACGTTTATGGAGTGTGCTGTTTAAACTTAAAAGTTTTTCACGTTCACCTTCTACCAGCTTGGTTACGGGAATTCCAGTTAGACGTCCTACTACTTGAGCAATCTCGTTTTCTGTCACGGATTCCTGTACCATCTTGATGTCACTCTTTTTATTTTTTTCTTCTAAATCAGCTAATTCCTTTTCTAACTTTGGAATCGTGCCATGTCGAAGAACAGCAGCTCGCTCTAAGTCATAATTATTTTCCGCGTCTTCTAACTCATGTTTTGCTTGGTCGAGCTCAGCCCGTTTATTTGAAACAACATTGACTTCTTCCTTCTCCGTTTCCCATTGCAACTTCATCGCATTGGTTTCTTCCCGAAGGTCCGCCAATTCTTCCTGCAAGTTTTCTAGACGCTTCTTGCTTGCATCGTCGCTTTCCTTCTTCAAAGCCGCCTCTTCAATTTCCAACTGCATCAATCGACGAGTCACTTGATCCAGCTCAGTCGGCATCGAATTCATTTCCACGCGAATGCTAGCGCTGGCTTCGTCGATTAAATCAATCGCCTTATCTGGCAAAAAGCGGTCAGTAATGTAGCGATCTGACAATGTTGCCGCTGCTACTAGAGCATTGTCATGAATATTTACTCCATGATGAATTTCAAAACGCTCTTTCAATCCACGCAAAATACTAATCGTATCCTCAACGGTCGGCTCCTTAACTAGCACCTTTTGGAAACGACGCTCCAATGCTTTATCCTTTTCCATATATTGACGGTACTCATCTAGTGTCGTAGCACCGATTAAGTGCAATTCTCCACGAGCCAGCATTGGTTTTAAAAGATTTCCGGCGTCCATGCTGCCTTCTGTTTTACCGGCACCTACAATGTTATGAATTTCGTCAATGAACAGTAGAATTCGTCCATCTGATTTTTTGACTTCCTTTAAAACGGCTTTAAGTCGTTCTTCAAATTCTCCACGGAATTTGGCTCCAGCAATCAATGAACCCATGTCTAAGGAAAAGACTGTTTTGTCTTTTAGATTTTCTGGTACATCTTTACGTACGATCCGTTGAGCTAGACCTTCGACGATCGCTGTTTTACCAACACCAGGTTCTCCGATTAATACAGGATTGTTCTTAGTCTTCCGCGAAAGGATGCGGATAACGTCACGAATTTCCTCATCGCGACCAATAATCGGATCTTGTTTGCCGTTTTTAACCTGTTGAACTAAGTCCACGCCATATTTCTCTAAAGCTTTATATGTTTCTTCTTGATTTTGTGAGGTCACTCGATCCCCTCCTCGCATATCTTCAATATTTTTTTGTACTTCTTTTTCATTTAATCCTTGCTGATTCAAATATTTCGTCAAGGAGTAATTTTTTAATTTCATTAAGGCTAGAATAACGATCTCCGTTGATAAGAAATCATCATTAAATTTTTCACGTAACTGGTCAGCTTCATTTAACAGATTGAAAAGATTCTGACTGATATTTTGTCCGTATTGAACATTTCCACCGCTAACGGTCGGATATTCATCTAATACTTTATCAACTTCACGTTCGAACTGATCCACATCAATTCCAGCATCCGTATAAAAATTGCGCCCAAAGTGATTTGGCTGTAAAAATATTTTCCAAACATGAGCAATATCAATTTCTTGATGATGTCTTGTCACTGCAATTTGCTGAGCTTCAGCGATTGCTTCTTGTAACGTTGTCGTCATTTTCTCGATATTCATAAGCATACCTCCGACATTAATAGTAGTTTACATTCATTAGTATATAACTTTGGTCAGTAAAGGTCAAACAAATTGTCCTTCAATATTAAAGTTTATTATTATGAAGAAAAACAAAATAATGCTACAATTCTTTCATTAATAGAAAGAGAGTGATTCAATGATTTCACGCGTGATTGGCTTCGAAAAAGGGTTCAAACTTTCGAGTGGAAACCATTTTGAAACATATGAAGTCATGCTTCCTAAATTAAATAAAACGGATCTTGTCGTTAAAAATATGGCTACTTCTATCAACCCAGTTGACACAAAATTAAGACAAACAGGTAAAGGAACACCCCAGCCTCATGTCTTAGGCTTTGACAGTGTTGGCGTTGTGACCCAATTAGGCAGCGAAGTAAAGCATCTTGAAGTCGGGGACCGCGTCCTTTTCGCAGGTACTACTAAAAGATACGGCAGCTATAGCGAAAGTCAGGTTGTCGATTCTCGGATCGTCGCAAAATTACCTCATGACGTTTCGGCCGATGAAGCTGCTGCTATGCCATTAACCTTTATCACCGCATATGAAATGCTTTTTGAAAAAATGGATTTGGTGCCCAAAGAGAATCAAAATAGCGGAGCAATCCTAATCATCAATGGTGCTGGCGGGGTTGGTTCTGTTGCCACCCAACTTGCAAAATGGGCGGGCCTAACCGTTATTACGACTGCTTCTCGCAAAGAAAGCAAGGAATGGTCAGAAAAGATGGGCGCCGACCATATTATCAATCATCATAAGGATTTGACTAAACAACTTAAAAAGATCGGCTATCATTCGTTACCTTACATTCTGATTCTTCATTCTACTGATCGTTATTTTGAAGAAATGAGCGAATTATTGGAACCATTCGGTCATCTTGGTTCCATCGTAGAATCCAGTAAAGACTTAAATTTAGCAAAACTCAAAAATAAATCCGGTAGCTTTGATTGGGAGTATATGTTTGCTAAAACCGATTATAACCATAATATAGCTTCACAGGGGGCCATTTTGGAGCTCCTAGTACGACTGCTACAAGAAAAAAAGATCAAGAGTACCCTGACAAAAATCATTCCGGGGTTCACACCTGAGGTTTTCTATCAGGCTCATCAAATTATTGAAGAAGACGACATGATTGGAAAATTGGTTGTCCATTTTTAAATCGAGTAGAGGGGAAAGCCAACTGACCTTCCGCCCCTCTCACACCACCGTAC
>OAUF01000017.1_pt1 | contig 162211 bp, 115 predicted proteins | sample 1495111 | NCBI WGS metagenome assembly OAUF01 (sample SAMEA2580002, study PRJEB22360) | human gut metagenome | reverse complement strand
AACAATCTGATTTTCAAATCATTATATAAACTATTTTTGAGAGATTGAATTTATTTCAAATATAAAAATGACAAATGATAGGATTTTTATATTTGATAGTTATAAGGCTAATGCTCTTTTTGTCTTTGATAAGAAAGGTAAGTATATTACTCAAATAGGTTCTCCAGGAATGGGACCTGGAGAATTTGCCTATTTAGCAGGATTTGATATCGACATCATTAATAACAATATAATAATCTATGACTTTAAACGTAAATTTATGTATTACGACTTGGATACATATGAACTTATTTCTGAAAAAAACTTGGATATTAGTTGCTGCGACTTTATGGCTCTTCCTCAAGGTAAATATGCTTTTTTTCATACAAATGGATTTGAATGTTTAGGGAAACAAAAAAACAACTATGTATTAATAACAGATACTTTATTTAATCCTATAAATGCATATTATAAAGCTGAATTTACAACTCCTATTGTAAGTAGAAATTCATCATCTAATTTCTACAAATTAGACAATTATTATTATATATATAATCATTTATTACCTTATGTATATAAGATAACAGACAGAGCATTTGAGCCAATCTATGAATTATTTTTAGAATCCTATCAATTCCCTACAATGGATTTTCTAAAAAAAGAGACAAAAGGTAAATCTGATTATACAAAAACAATAGATAATCATGATTTTATATCCAGTTTTGGTTTATATGAGACAAAAGATTTCTTATGGATTCCGTTTCATAAAAGTAATATGCCTCCTTGTACTGGATTTTATGATAAAAAAGAAAAAAAAGGATATATATTATCTTTATCCGATTATTTTAAATCAATTAATTTAGGAGTCTTACCATTTGCAAAAGGAAATACAGATGAATGTCTTATTTGCGAAATAAAATTTGATGAAGACAAAAAAACAACAATTAAAAATAAAGTTCTAAAAGATGCTATAGAGAATAAATCACCAGATGACAATCCTATATTATGTTTAATAAAAGCAAAACAATAATGAAACATCAACACCTAATCATAATTATTATATTTATTTTTTCTTCATGCAAGAAAAATGACTATATAAAAGACTATTTGATAACAAATAGAGAAAACGTATATTTAACCTCTTCAATCTTGTTTTCAACGAATAATAATAGTTCTTATTTTTCAGATTTAAAAATAATGCAAAAAAAATGCATTATAAGTGATTCTAAAAGTGATACTATATTTAGAATATTCAATAACAATGATTTTTCAACTCATTGTTTTTTCACAAAATCAGATAATAGATATATAATAAATCCCTATAATCTATCATTTACTACAGAAGTAAAAAATAAAAATAATGATGTACTATTCATTGATGGAAATTGTCGTTTAAACAGCATATCTGTTAAAAATAAAAAAATCACAAACCATAAAATGACTAAACCTACACCTTTACCATATGCTATTGATTATAATATATCTTCCAAGTATATATATGGTAATCAAAAAGATAGCCATAGTATGTATTCTTTCTATTTCTATTCCCCAGACTCAGGACTTTATTGGATAAGACCAGCAGATAAGATAAAAAAAATATGTAATGATCCTCTTATCTGTAGTAATAACTTATGTATAAATGAACCCAAGAATACACTTGTTGTAGCTTATCGATATGTAAACTTTATATCTTTATACAATCTGGATGGAGAGTTAAAAACCACTATCCAAATAGGTGAAGATATTGCTAAGCCCTACATTCACAAAGATCTTGGTATAAAACCAGAAAAAACAAAAAAATACTTTATTGATATATACGGAACAAGTCAATATATATATTGTTTATTTAGTGGTAGCTACGATTTTTCCACAAATTCAACAGTTTTTATATTTAAATGGAATGGGATACATGTAAAAACATTACAATTAGATCATCCAATAAGTAAATTTGCCATTGATGACAAAAATTCTTTTATGATAGGTATTACATCTAATCACTCAGGTGGACAAGATGTTATACGTTACGACTTGTGATATTTTAATAGCCTCATTAAAATAATACTGAAATATAAAAGAGAGCTATCAGTGTTGTAGCCTTTGCTGTAGTTGCTTTAAGGTTGTATATGCCTATAATAAAACAAACCAATATATGATTATAAGACCCCTTATATACCTACTATTTTTTCTATCTACCTGCACATCCCTTAAAGACAGGTCATTAATTCACGCCTTCAAATTTACGGATAAAAACAGGCAGGAGTTAAAACGCGTATTGGGACAATATCAAGAAGACTCCCCAAAATTTGCAGCATCTCATTTCATCATCCGAAATATGTTAGGGAAACAGTCGGTGGACACAAACTCCATCAAAGCCTCTCAACCCTATTTTGATGCGTGGGCTGCCTACTTTGAAAAGTACGGTCGATATAAAAACGGTGCCCACTATGTTATTTGCGATAGTATCAATCGGCTGCATCCAAATAAAAGAGTGCATACTCGATATATACCAGATCTCCAACACATATCCGCTGATTTTCTAATCCGCCACATCGACTATTGCTTCCATATATGGCAACAATATCCGTGGTGTAAAGACATTGACTTTGACACATTTTGTAAATACATTCTTCCATATACGACAAGCAACTGTTATTGGGAATATGCTTCTGATTTTTTTCTTGAAAAATATGCAGAACTGCGAGACACTGTTCAACAAAAATCATACAAAGAAATCGGAGCTATCCTGTCGAAAGATGTTGACAGGACCTTTGCTCAAAATTGGGTGCTTTTTACTCGAAAATATCCGGGATTGCTACCCACCACCTTTGAAAACCTTGCAAAAGCACAGATCGGGACCTGCTTGGAAGCAAATATCTATAAAATAGCTGCATTACGGGCAAACGGTATTCCGGCAGCTTTAAATACTTTTCCTAACTGGGGCAACGCCAACTCTCCCCATTTTTGGACGGAAATAATCGGAGATGAACACATTGAGAAATTGTACGATAATACCCAACGGCCATACATTTCAGATAGTGATATACTGGTCGACAATATATTCTGGAAAAACACCTACAGCCCGACAGTAAAAGATACACTCCCCCATGTTTCCATACAATACTGTAGAACGATTCCAAAGGTGTACAGGATTAATTATGAGATACAACAAAACTGTTTGGCACTCAGAGCAAAAGAAGAAATCCCCGATTTCTTCAGGAACCCGGGAATAGAGGACATTACGGATAAATACATCGTATGCAAAGACATCAAAGTTCCCCTATGGGACAACAAACACAAAAAAGAATATGTCTATTTATGCTGTTATGACGATAATAATTGGATTCCGGTATGTTGGAGCATCCCAAGAAAAAAACAAGCCTTATTTACTAAAGTCGGTGTGAATGTGCTTTACCTGCCGGCTTACTACGAAAACGGGGCAATTATTCCGGCAGGAGATGCCTTTATACTCAAAGAGGATGGAGAATTAAAATACTTTTCACAAAAAGCGAGCAAAAACGAAACATCTGCAACATTCTACTCGAAAATGCCATACTGCCAGCACACGGCGTTACAGGCTGCAGGAACAATCGGAACCCGTTTTTCCATTTGCAACAAAAAAGATTTGTCAGACAGTCTAAACGTATATACAATTGAGAAACTGCCTTTTTATGAAGACAGTTTCAAAATTCCGACAAACAAGAAATACCGCTATTTGGTTTGCGATTTTCAAAACACTCCGGCTTTCCAAGATGCTTATTCCATTGCAGAAATAAAGATTTTCGGAAAAAACCGGCAACAGTTGGAAGGGAAACTGACAGGAACAAAAGGAATAAGTGACAATAAACTCGAAAACGTAATGGATGAAGACAGGGTCTCGTTTTATCAACCTGATAAATCAGAGAAACGCCAATATATCGTTTTCGACCTCGGCCAACCTCGTGAAATCGAAAAAGTCGAGTTTTACCCAAGAAGCGACGACAATAGAATTGTTACAGGAGAATTATATGAATTATTCTATTGGGATAAGAAATGGATTTCATTAGGCCGGCAATATGGTAAAGAAAACAGGCTGGCATTTCATAATATACCTCAAAATGCCCTATTCCGCATTCATAACCATACGCGGGGAAAAGAACATAGGCCGTTTACTTATGAGGAGGGTAAACAGGTATGGTGGTAATACAAAAATCTAAAAGAGCTATACAATGAAAATAAAATTTACCACATTATATTTGATAATACTATTATCTGCTTGTTCTTTTCACCAGAACAAACAATTAGAATACGCCCTTGAATTTGCTGAAAAAAATAGACAAGAACTTGAAAAGACACTGGAACATTATCAAAATGATCCTCAAAAATATAACGCAGCCATATTCCTAATTTCCAATATGATTGGCAAATATGGTTTACAAAGTCCATATCAAGATTCCATAAAAAACATATTAGTTTATGCATTAAATAATAATCAAGTAATAAACAACACGCTAATAATTGAAAGTAAAGCCAAGAAAAAGTGGCAATCTCTTAATACAATCCCTTTAAAAAGATATGACCTCCAGCATATAAAAGCTGATTATTTAATTAGTAATATAGATATGGCTTTCCATGTTTGGAAAAAATACCCTTGGAACAGATCCTTGTCATTTGAAGACTTTTGTGAATATCTCCTACCATACAGAATAGGAGATGAAGAGCTTACTGATTGGAGAGACAAATTTTACAAAAAATATTCACCAATATTAGATGCCTATAAGGGTAACGATGTTGTTGAAGCATGTAACCTGTTAATCAGAGAACTTAAAAAAGATAAATTTTTCCATAATACAGATTTCTCCATTCCACACATGGGAGGTGAATTTCTTTTTAACTACCGTTTAGGTGCTTGTCGTGAAGGATGCGACATCGGAATTTATGCAATGAGAGCATGTGGTATACCTACTGCGATAGATAGATATATCCATTCAACTGTTTATCAAGGAAGTCACACTTGGAATGTTGTACGAGACACTACCGGACATTTCTTACCTTTCTGGTATACAGTGTTTGAAGCAAGTAGAGACATGAAGGACGATGGACGAAGAAAGGGCAAAGTTTATCGAAGTTTTTTTGGTATACAGAATCATTATACGGCAAATGAAATACAAAATAAAGCTATCCCGACTTTGTTCCGTGATCCATTTATAAAAGATGTGTCAGCAAATTATTTTTGGGAAAATAATGTCCAAATCCCGATACAAAGTGAATGCGACTTAGCCATGTTAGGTGTATTCAGTCCTAAAGGTTGGATTGCAATTGATAAAACTATTGTAGAAAAAGGAGTTGCAACTTTTCACAACTTAGAAACCAACATCGTATTCCAACCATTGGTTCTACAAAAAGGACATATACACCCCGAAGGCTTTCCATTTGTTTATGACGGAAAAAAGATGTATTATTTTATTCCAGACACAACACAATGGGACACAGTTCCTATTACTCGCAAATTTCCGCTTCAACCATACCTGATCAATTATATGAACCAAAATCTACATGGAGCAATAATCGAAGGGGATAAAGACATTGCTTTCAAACATTCCACAACACTTGTGATCACCCCTGACACTATAATAGGGAATCGTCATTCTGTGTTATTAAATAATCCGGTAAAATGTCGCTATATACGCTTAAAAGCACCTAAAGGAAAACAAATCGAATTAGCGGAACTATCTTTATACGATAGTAACAACCAATATATTCCTATGAAAATATCGCATAGTCCAAACCCTTTATTGCCTTTGGCAGAATATAAAGTGACTAACCTATGCGATCAAAATCCTTTATCTTATTTCATTTCAAAAGACACATCAGCAATGGTTGTCTTTGATTTGGGAAAGGAAATCGAAATTGCAGAAGTAAAATATATTCCTCATAATGATGAGAACTTCGTCATACCGGACGATTTGTACGAATTATATTTTCAAAACGGAAATAAAGGATGGGAATCTTTAGGAATGCAATCTCCTGATAAAGGAACATTATATTATAGAGTTCCCAAAGGGGCTTTATTTTGGCTTAAAAACAAATCAAAAGGAAAAGAAGAACAGGTCTTCTTCTTCAAACAAAAAAAACAATTTTTTTCATTTGAAATCAATAAAGACAATGAAATTTATAAATAACATACTTAATTGGGGAATAAACTTATTACTATTAAGTTTTATATTCATCGCTCTATGGTTCTTTTGCCAAGTTTTCTTATTCACGTCTTTCCGTATCCCCAGCGACTCTATGGAGCCTGAACTGATTGAAGGGGACGCTATCCTTATCTGGAAACCGACGTTAGGAGCAAGGCTTTTCAACCTCAATGCAACACTGCGGTTGGAGCAAGTCGAGATTCACAGGACTCCCGGACTTCGAAAAATCAAAAGGAATGATGTGCTGGTTTTCAACTTTCCGCATCCGAACAATTGGGACAGGATCGAGATGCACATTTTGAAGTACTATGTCAAACGATGTATCGGACTGCCGGGAGACACACTTTCCATCAAGAATGGTCGATTTCGAGTAGAAGGGATAGATGAGCCACTCGGAAACATCAAGTCACAACAAAAGATCGGACAGACTTTGCCAGAAGAGTTTCCGAGTGGTGTATATCGCTGTTTTCCATACGATTCCATTATCGGTTGGAATATTCAAAATTTCGGGCCACTCTATATTCCTAAAGCAGGTGACCAATTACCAATGAACCAAAAAAATTATCGGTTGTATCATAAACTGATTGCTTGGGAGCAAAAAGCTAAAGTAGAATATAAAGATTCAACCGTTTTCCTTAATGGTAAACCAATAAAAGACTACTGTTTTCAGAAAAACTATTATTTCATGGCCGGAGATAAAGGAGAAAACTCGCAGGATTCACGTTATTGGGGGTTACTACCGGAAGAATATATTGTTGGCAAAGCGGCTTTCATCTGGAAATCGGTTGATCCCTACACCGGCAAATTTCGTTGGGAACGTTTCTTTAAAACAATACACTAACAAATAGCATATGAACATAAAATTATTCATTTTCCTAATGATACTACTCTCTGCCTGTTCTTCTCAGGACAACCGGTTGGAATATGCTTTGCGGTTCGCCGAAAGCAACAGGACAGAATTGGAAAAGGTGCTCGATCATTATTCCACAGACCCTGAGAAACTGAAGGCAGCCCGTTTCCTTATCGAAAATATGCCATATCATTATGGTTATGAAAGTTGGCAACAGGACACCATCAAACAAATTTTGGCTGATGCCGTTAAAAGAAAATCCGTTTACGGAGAAGACTTACTGATTATAGAGAAAAAACATCTGGATAAATGGAGTTCCTATTCGCATTATAACGGAGAAAAAATATATGACTCCAAAATAATAACTGCCGATTATCTGATCGAGAATATAGACCTCTCTTTTGAAGTCTGGAAAAAATATCCGTGGAACAAGCATCTCTCTTTCGATGACTTTTGCGAATTTATCCTCCCTTACAGGATAGCTAATGAGCCACTCAGCAACTGGCGAAAAAAATATTACGAACACTATATGCCCAAGTTGGATTCCCTTTATAAAGGAACGGATGTTATCGACGCATGTAGCGCTGTCAACCAGGTTCTCAAAAAAGAATGGTTTTATTATAATACAGATTTTTCCCTGCCCCATCTTGGAGGCGATTATCTTTTCACCACCCGGGTAGGATATTGCAGGGATGCTTGCGATGTGGCAACTTATGCAATGCGATCGGTCGGGATTCCTATCACAACGGATTATTATATCTACTCGCCGGATCTGAGAACCTGGCATTGTTGGAATGTAGTCAGGGATACCACAGGTCGGTGTTACCCTTTCTGGTATACAAAAGATGAGGTGGTACGCTCCGTAACCAATGACGGCAGACGCAAAGGGAAAGCATACAGGGATTGTTACGGCATGCAGAGCGGACGCTTCAAAAAGTGGGCTACTGATAACGACGTACTTCCTTTTTTCAGGAATTGTTTTGTAAAGGATGTTACGGATAATTATTCGGGATCGAATCAGATTACTCTGCCTATAACTGTTTCCGGATGCAAATATGCATATCTCGGGGTATTCAAAAATGGAAGTTGGGAGCCTGTCGATATTGCACAGATTAAAAAAGGACATGCTGTTTTCCAGAATATCGAGCCGGATATTGTATTCCTGCTTTTATATGTGAATAATGGTAATATTAAAACGTATGATTATCCGTTTGTTTATGACAAACAAAGAATTATCTATTTCAAACCGGATACGTTACAACAGGAAATTGCTTGTTTAAAAAGGAAGTATCCCTTTCAGGAGTACCTTTTTAAATATCTAAATCGAAATACGATAGGGGCAACAATAGAGGGAAGTAATTCTCCCGTATCGGCTCAAAAGCATCTATTATACAGGTTTACCGATACGCTTCTAACAAACCGTAAGATCATTTCAATCAACCAACCGGGTAAGTTCCGCTATTTGCATCTGAATTCTCCCCTTGATCATCGGGTGGAACTTGCAGAATTCCCTATTTACCGCGATACTTCAGAAACTCAGACAGTCCCTATTCAACTATACCGCAATGTAGAAGGATTATATCCTACGGATCAATACTCTGCCAAATGTGTATTGGATGGTAACCCTTTAACCTTCTTTAGGTCAAAAGAAGACAATGTGACATTAACCTTTGATTTGGGTAAAGCTACTGAGATCAAAAAGATATTATTTATTCCCCGGAATGACGATAATTTCATAGAACCGGAAGAGCGTTATGAGTTATTTTATCAGAATGGAACAGAAGGCTGGATATCTTTAGGACAACAAGTTGCAACTTGCAAAGAATTATATTTCACCGTACCTCATGGGGCGATATTCTGGCTTCGTAACTTGACAAAAGGGCATGAGGAACAGCTATTCTTTATAAAAGAGGGGAAACAAGTATTTTCCTGCGACATTAATTTTTCAAAAGAGAATGCATCATGAATTTAAAGCTGCTACATATATTCCTGCTTTCCACAGCCGGGACATTCCTGCTCTGCACACCGTTCATTAATACGGTAGAACTGGCAAACGGACTGGTGACCGGAAAAATGTGCTGGTTTCACCTTGCCATGCTCTTTTTTTCGGTTTGCGTCTTTTTCGTGATGTTAACCAAAAAGGGAACTGTTATTGCCTTTACATTTTCAGATCCTTTGGTATTATTCTTTGCAGGGGGTGTACTTATAACGTATAAGTGGAATCTCAACCCGGAGCCGGAAAAGCTAATATTTGCAGGCCAGTTGGTTATTCTATGGTTTCTGCTACGATATGTATTGACAGCATACCGGGAATTTAAATTCTTTTTCCTGTTTGTACTGATGTTCACCGGACTAATAGAAGCAGTTTGGGGCATGCAGCAACTACATGGTTATAGTCATTCCAATCATTCGCTTTTCCGGCTGACGGGTTCTTTCTTTAATCCGGGGCCTTACTCCGGATATATTGCGGTCATACTGCCGGTTTGCCTGTGGACGGCGTTGCGGTTTCAAAAAGGGATGCACTATTTTGCCTGGATATGCGTCGGAGCTATCCTGATTGTCCTGCCTGCCGGAATGAGCCGGTCGGCGTGGATGGCAGCGGTCGTGGCTTGCGGATGGGTGTATTGGACGGAACGGATCGGATGGAAAAAAACGAAAGCTGTATATATAAGGTATAAGAATGCTACAATTCCTTTTATTGCGATTGTTGCGATATTGGCAGGATGCACGGTAATGGAGATATATGAACTGAAACGGGATTCGGCGGACGGGCGGTTGCTGATGTGGAAAGTGACAACAAAAGCGATTGCCGGACAGCCGCTTGCAGGAACGGGGTTAGGCGGATTCCCGGCGGCATACGCAGAGGCGCAAGGCGAGTATTTCGCAACAGGGACCGCAACAGGCCAGGAGAAACAGGTGGCGGGATGTCCGGAATATGCGTTCAATGAATATCTGCAGATCGGGCTGGAACAGGGAATCGGAGGGTTGATCGTGTTCGTGTTGTGGCTGGGGAGCATGGGGTACTATGGGATCCGGAACAGGCAGCATGGGGCGGTCGGAGGCGTGTTGGCGTTAGCGGTGTTTGCGGTGTCGTCCTATCCGTTGCAGTTGCCGTCGTTTTGGATGATACTGGTGTTTTTGGGGGCGATATGCGTGACGAAAGATGGGACGCAGGCAAGATCATCCGCCTTATCTGTGTCATCAGCGTACCCTATAACTATAATAAGCCTGTTGTCGCTTGCATCCGTCTGCCTGTTCATCTTGCAGAAAGGGCAATATGAGGTTTATAAACGGTGGGGATGGATGCAGACGGTCTATAATAACAAGGCGTATGAGTCGGTTTCAGAAGATTATAAAGACTTGCATGACAAGTTGAAGCATAAACCGGAATTTTTGTTTGAAGAGGCGCAATGCCTCAGCAAGACGGGACAACACGCCGAAGCGATACGGGTGCTGGAACGGGCGAAGCGGCTGAGCGGAGACCCGATGATCCGGTACATGATCGCCAAAAACCGGCAGGTGCTCGGAGATTACCGGGAGGCGGAAGAAGAATTGCTTCAGGCTATCGGGATACTGCCGGAGAGATTGTATCCATATTATTTGTTAGCCAAGCTATATGCAGAGCCGGAGTTCTACCAGGCGGATAAATTGCGGGCTGCCGCCAGTGTCGTGCTAGCCAAAAAGCCGAAGGTGGAAAGTACGGCAATCCGGGAAATGAGGGAAGAAGTAAAAAAGATAATAGAAAAAAAGTAATTACGAAAGGCTCGTAACTAAAATATGTTTGTATATTTGCGAAACAACTTTGATAAAAACAATAAAATATGAAATACTACAAATTGTTTGCTATACTGGTTCTGGCCGGGATGATGGCTTGCTCCGGTGAAAAGAAAGAGAAAGGTTCCGAAGAAAGCGTAGAAACCGTTCTGCCGGATGAGACAAACGAGGTGACGGTGATGAAGTTGAATACTACTGATTTCAACCACGAACTGATCAGTAACGGCAAACTGTCAGCCCGAAACTTTGTCGACCTAAAATTCGAATCGGCAGAACCGATCGCCAAGATATATGTGAAGAACGGCGATCGCGTGACGAAAGGGCAAAAGCTCGCAGAACTCTCAACCTTCCGCCTTGCCAACAAGACAGCGCAAGCCAAAGATGCACTCGAACGCGCCAAACTGGAATTGCAAGACGTACTGATCGGACAGGGCTACAAACTGGAAGATTCTACAAAAGTACCGCCCGCAACCATGCAGTTAGTCAAGGTAAAAAGCGGGTATGACCAGGCACTGATCTCTTGGCAGCTTGCCGAATACGAACAACGAAAGGCAGTCCTGACCGCCCCTTTCGACGGTGTCGTCGCTAACCTGTTCGCCAAACAGTTCAACACGGCTTCTACCTCCGATGTTTTCTGTTCCATTATCGATACCCGCACATTGGAAGCCGCTTTCACAGTTTTGGAAAGCGAACTGCCGCTTATCAAAACAGGCGATCGTGTAGAGGTAGCTCCTTTTGCCTTGTCCGATGTCACGGCTGACGGCCGTATATCCGAAATAAACCCGCTGGTAGACAAAGACGGGATGGTACAGGTGAAAGCTGCCGTAAACGATAAAGGTAAGTTGTTCGAAGGGATGAATGTACGAGTAAGTATCCATCGTTCGCTGGGTAAACAGTTGGTCGTTCCCAAAAGCGCTGTCGTACTCCGTTCCGGCAAACAGGTTGTATTCACATTAACGGAAGACAAAGCATACTGGAACTATGTACATACAGGGTTGGAAAATGCCGACAGCTATACGATCATTGACGGACTGAAAGAAGGGGATATCGTGATTACAAGCGGTAACATTAACCTGGCTCACGAAGCACCGGTCAAAGTAATTGACAATTGAAAATGGACAATTGACAATTCAGAAATCATAATTTATAAATCATAAATCATAGTTCTAATACATGATAAAGTTTCTACTACAACGCCCTATCGCGGTATTGATGGCTTTTACGGCTTGCTTTATCGTGGGACTGGTTACTTACTTCACCATTCCGGTGTCGTTGCTGCCTGATATTGCAATTCCGGAGATCACCGTACAGGTATCCGGCCAGAACACTTCGGCACGCGAATTGGAAAACACAGTAGTAAAAACCATCCGCCAGCAATTAATGCAGGTTGCCAGTTTACGCGACATCCACAGTGAAACACGCGACGGTGCTGCCATCATACGCCTAAACTTCGATTTCGGAACGAATACGGATCTGGCTTTTATCGAAGTCAACGAAAAGATAGACGCAGCTATGAACTACCTGCCACGTGAAGTAGAACGCCCACGGGTAATCAAAGCCAGTGCCACTGATATTCCCGTATTCTGCTTGAATCTGACATTGAAAAGCGACAGCGCTTACAGTGAAATAAACGAAGGATCGTTCCTCGACCTTTGCCAGTTTGCCGAAACGGTGATCAAACGTCGTATCGAACAGTTGCCCGAAGTGGCAATGGTAGATGTGACCGGAATTTTGAAACGGCAGTTACAGATTGTTCCGGACATGAAGTTGCTGAAAATGTCGGAGATCACACTTGACGATCTGGAGGCCGCACTGACATCTAACAATATAGAACCGGGTAGCATGACCGTACGTGACGGCTATTACGAGTACAATATCAAGTTCTCGACACTGCTGCGCACACCGGAAGATGTCGAGAATATTTATATCAGGAAAAATAACCCTATTTTTCAATTGAAAGATTTGGCACGCATCTCCGTCGTGCCGGAAAAAGAGACCGGAGCTTCCCTTTCCAACGGGAAACGGGCAGTGACACTGGCTGTGATCAAACAGGCGGATGAAAATATGGATAACATGAAAGAGGCATTGGCAGAAGTGACGGATTATTTCGCTTCCGTCTACCCGGACATCGATTTCAGCATCAGCCGCAACCAGACGGAATTGCTGGATTATACCATCTCGAACCTGAAACAAAACCTGTCGTTGGGTTTCCTTTTCATCTGTATCGTCGCCATCCTTTTCTTAGGGGATATCAAGAGCCCGGCAGTGATCGGGTTAAGTATGGTGGTGAGCCTGATCATCAGTTTCCTTTTTTTCTACCTCTGCAAGATGTCGCTGAATATCATCTCCATCTCCGGGCTGATCCTGGCTTTGGGTATGATGATCGACAGTTCGATCATCGTAACGGAAAACATTACCCAATACAGGACACGAGGATACTCGCTGGAAGAGGCTTGCAATAAAGGGACGACCGAAGTAATTACTCCGATGCTGAGTTCCACTTTTACGACAATTGCCGTCTTCGTTCCGCTTGTGTTCATGAGCGGAATAGCAGGAGCGATCTTCTTCGACCAAGCCTTTGCCGTCACCGTCGGTCTGATGGTTTCCTATTTCACGGGAATCATGCTGCTGCCGGTACTCTACAAACTGGTATACAGTATTCCGGACATCAAACATAAGGGTTTCAATATGCGAATCAACAATCTGGTAAAAGAGCATACATTGGACCGCTTCTATGATACCGGAGTGGATTTTGTGTTCCGTCACAAAACGGCAAGCCTGATTTTCATTGCCATTACGCTCCCGCTTTGCGCCTTTCTGTTCTACGAAATACCGAAAAGCCGTATGCCGGAGATAGACCAGAACGAACTGATCGCTCATGTGGAATGGAACGAAAACATCCATATCGATGAAAACCAGAGCCGTGTCAGCCAGTTATTCGCCTCTATCGACAATCAGGTACAAGAACACACGGCCTATGTCGGGCAGCAGCAATTCCTGTTGAACCGGGATCGCGAGATGTCGGTTTCCGAAAGCGAGTTATATTTCAAGACGGAGAAACCAACCGGAATCGCTCCTTTGCAAAAATCGGTGGAAAAATGGATCAAAACGCATTACCCGATGGCAGTGATATCCTTCTCGCCTCCCGAAACAGTATTTGAAAAGCTGTTTGTGACAGGTGAAGCCGACATTGTCGCCGAATTACACACCCGCAATAAATCTGAAGCACCGGAAGCCTCCGTCTTGAATAAAATAGAACAGCAAATCGAGGCGAAAACAGGACATACTCCTGTCGGTATCACCTTCGACAACCAGTTGAATATCACGATAGACAGACAGAAACTTCTGCTTTATAACGTCGACTACAACGAAGTGTACCGGTTGCTGAAAACGGCATTCAAAGAGAATGAAGTAGCAACGCTCCGCTCCTACCAACAATATCTGCCAATCGCATTGGCCGGGGAAGAACAAACGGTTAACGAGGTCTTACAGAAAACATTGGTAAACACTGTTCCTGACACGGAAGGCAACGTACGATATATCCCGCTGCAATCGCTGGTGCGTGTCACTCCGGGAGAGGACTTGAAAACGATCACGGCAGGAAAGAACGGAGAATACATTCCATTCAGTTTCTATGATATAGACAATGCCGAACAGTTGATGGAAAATGTAAAAAAAGAAATCGATACTGACTGGGATATCGATTTTTCAGGAAGTTTCTTTTCCAACCGGCAGATGCTGAACGAGCTGGTCGTGATTTTGTTCATTTCGATCCTGCTGATGTATTTCATCCTGGCAGCCCAGTTTGAAAGTTTCCTGCAGCCGCTCATCGTGCTGCTTGAAATTCCGATCGATGTGGCAGCCTCCTTGCTGGTGCTCTGGATATGCGGCCATACCATGAACCTGATGAGTGCCATCGGTATCGTCGTGACCTGCGGTATCATCATCAACGACTCCATCCTGAAACTGGATGCTATCAACGAACTACGCAAAGAAGGGGTTCCTCTTATGGAAGCCATACATGAAGCCGGACGGCGGCGCCTGCGTCCTATCATCATGACATCATTAACGACAATATTCGGAATGGTTCCGCTGCTTTTCACATTCGATATGGGCAGCGAACTGCAAAAGCCGCTTTCCATCGCCATGATCTCGGCCATGCTGATCGGTACGGCAGTCAGCCTTTTTGTCATACCACTGATATACTGGTTCATTTATCGCAAACATGAGGTTGGTAATTTGAATGTTGAAAATTGAAAATTGGAAGTTATGGACAGGAAATTCATTTATAGATATGTCATCACGTTGTTGATGCTTGCATGCGTATTCGGAGGAAAAGCGCAGCTCACACTGACGCTGGAACGAACTATCACACTGGCGGCCGACAGTTCGCTGGACGCTTTCCGATACAAAAATATGTATCTGGCCGGCTACTGGGAATACCGGACTTACAAGGCCGGCCGTCTGCCAAGCCTTACCCTAAATCTGACGCCGGCACAATACCGCCGTTATTTTACCCAACGATATGACTCGGAGGCTGATATCGACGTATATAGAAAACAACAATCGTTTTATGCGGGCGGGCAATTGGAGATCGAACAGAATTTCGACCTCTTAGGCGGTACATTCTATTTGGATACAGACTTGGATTATATGCGCTATTTCGGCGACCAAACTTATAACCAGTTCTCATCGGTTCCGATCCGCCTCGGCTACCAGCAAGACTTATTGGGGTATAACGCTTTTAAATGGGAACGGAAAATCGAACCGTTGAAATACGAGAAGGTCAAGAAAGAACTATTATATAATGTAGAGCAAATGAGCGAGCAAGCAACGACCTATTTCTTCGCTCTGGCAATGGCACAGGTGGAATATGATCTGGCCAAGGAAAATGTCGCCACGACCGACACACTGTACCGGACAGGGCAGGAACGGCATAAGATAGCTTCTATCAGCCAAGCGGATTTGCTGACACTGAAATTGGATGCCGTAAACGCACGCAACACGTTGAAAAATGCGGAAATCGCCCTGAAACGTGCCATGTTCAGCCTCGCCTCTTACTTGAACTTCGACAAGAATACAGAAATACGCCTGCGCCTCCCAAGCCGCCCGCGCAATATGGAAATCTCGGTCGACAAAGCACTCGAATTGGCACGTGCAAATAACCCGACCTTTCTGGAGTTGCGCCAGCAAATATTAGAAGCCCAGCAGCAGGTAGACAAAACCAAGAAAGAAGCGATGTTCAACGCCCAGATCAATGCCAGCGTCGGATTCAACCAAGTGTCCAAGAACATACAGGACGCCTACAAAAATCTGCAACAGCAGGAAATCGTCTCTTTGTCTGTTTCGATCCCGTTGGTAGACTGGGGCGTACGAAAAGGGAAACATAATATTGCCAAGAACAACCTGCTTGTCACCGAAACATCCGCCAAACAAAAAGAATTGACAGTAGAAGAAGACGTGATTATGACAGTCGGCGACTTCAATATCCAGCAAGCCCTGATTGGGAGTGCCGAAGAAGCGGTAGACCTGGCAGAAACAGCCTACAGCGAAACCAAGCAACGCTTCATGATCGGAAAAGCGGATATCAACAGTCTTACTCTGTCGCTGAACCGCCAACAGGAAGCGCAGCGGAACTATATTTCGGCTTTACAGAACTACTGGCTGAGCTATTATAAGATCCGAAAACTGACGTTGCACGATTTCGAAACGGGAGTTTCCCTTTCGAACGAGTTCGAATATAAATACGGATTGTAACAAAAAATGAATAATGAGTGCATCTCCTAAAATATCCTCTTTCACCATCATCGTCACCTTCCTTTGCGTGGCGCTGGCGGGGATTGCCTTTATACCGCTGCTGCCGATCAAGCTGTCGCCGTCACGCACGCTGCCACAGTTGACTATCAGCTATAACATGCCGGGCAATTCGGCACGCGTGATAGAGATGGAAGTGACCTCGCGGCTCGAAGCGATGTTGGCACGCATCAAGGGGATCAAGGAGATCAATTCCACTTCCGGCAACGGATGGGGATATGTCACGCTCGAGCTGGACAAGCATACCAATATCGATGCCGCCCGTTTCGAAGCGTCTACCATCATCCGACAGACATGGCCCAGCCTACCGGACGGACTGAGCTATCCGGTCCTGGAAATGAGCCGGCCGGACGACAAGGAAGTACGGCCTTTCATGAGCTACACACTGAATGCGGCAGCCACACCCATATTTATACAACGCTTTGCCGAAGACCAAATAAAACCTCGCCTAAGCGGGATTCCCGGCATCTACCGCATCGACGTCAGCGGTGCCACCCCGATGGAATGGCGACTGGAATATGATAGCCGTCAGCTGGCAACGTTAGGTATCAGCATCCCGGATATACAGAAAGCGATCAGCCAGTATTATCAAAAGGAATTCTTAGGAACTGGAAACGTGGAAACCCAGTTGGCGACTTCGTGCAAAGGAGGACAAAGCAGCCAGTGGATACGTCTCGCTTTGGTTCCTGAAAACGAAACAGATGGATTCAACCCATCGCTTATAACCGTCCTGAACAAAGACGGCAAGCTGATCCGCCTGGACCAACTGCTAAAAGTCACCCGTCAGGAAGAGGCTCCACAGAGTTATTACCGTATCAACGGCTTGAATTCCATTTATCTGTCCATCCGCGCCGAGGAGACGGCGAACCAGCTGGAACTTGCCAAACGGGTAAGAGCCGAAATGGAATATATCCGTACCTTGCTTCCACCCGGTTATGAAATACATACCAGCTATGACGCGACCGAATTCATTCAGGACGAACTGAACAAGATTTATGTCCGTACGGGGCTCACCGTCCTGATCCTACTGATGTTTGTCTTGCTGATCACACGCGAGATAAAATATCTGTTACTGATCATCATCAGCCTTTCGATCAACCTCAGCATTGCTGTCATCCTTTATTATCTGTCAGGACTGGAAATGCAGCTTTATTCGTTGGCAGGCGTCACAATCTCACTCAGCCTGGTGATCGACAACACGATCGTCATGACGGAACATATCCGGAACCGACATAACCGAAAGGCGATCCTATCCATATTGGCAGCCACTTTGACAACGATAGGTGCACTAGTCATTATCTTTTTCTTAGATGAAAAGATACGCCTCAATCTGCAGGATTTTGCGGCTGTCGTCATCATCAATTTAGGAGTCTCCCTATTGATCGCGCTTTTCCTGGTTCCCGCCCTGATCGATAAGATGAACCTGGAATGGAAAAAAAGCGGAAAAAAGAACATATCCGGAGAAGAGACCGAGTATACATGGAAAAGCCGGATCAAAAAAAGAACGAACCGCATTCTCAAACGTTTCCCTGTCTACTACAACCGGTACTATCAATGTCAGATCGATTTCCTTTGCGGATGGAAGAAATTGGCATGTTTCATTTTACTGTTAGCATTCGGCATCCCGGTTTTCCTGTTACCGGAAAAAATCGAATACGACACGAAAGACAAAAAGAAGATCTACACGGCAACAGACACCCTGCTAATCGATACATATAATAAATTCGCCTCCAACGAGACGTACAAGGAGAAGATCAAACCCATCGTCGATAAGGCGTTGGGCGGGACCCTACGTCTGTTCGTACAAAAAGTTTATGAAGGAAGTTACTTCACCCGCAACGAAGAAACGGTCCTGTCTGTCAGCGCATCGCTCCCGAACGGGACAACCTTGCCACAGATGAATACCCTGATGAGCCGGATGGAAGCCTATCTCAGCACCTTCAAAGAGATACGACAGTTCCAAACAAACGTCTACAGCGCACGCCAGGCCGGTATCCGCATCTATTTTACGAAAGAGAGTGAACGGAGCGGTTTCCCGTACACATTGAAAAGCAAAATCATCAGCAAAGCACTTGAATTGGGGGGGGGAAGCTGGCAAGTCTACGGTCTGCAGGACCAGGGATTCAGCAACGATGTGCGCGAAGGAGCCGGTTCTTTCCGTATCGTGATGTATGGTTACAACTACGACGAGCTGTACGAATGGGCCGAACAGCTGAAAGCCAAGTTGCTCACCCACCGCCGCATCAAGGAAGTGCTGATCAATTCAGAGTTCTCGTGGTGGAAAGACGATTACCAGGAGTTCTACTTCAACCTCAACAAAGCCCGACTGACCCAAGAGGACATACAGCCGATCGACCTGTTCGCCTCCATCAATCCCGTTTTCGGAAAGGACATTTATACCGGGACGATCGTCGTCAACGAAGAGACAGAGAAACTGAAACTCTCCTCCCGCCAGTCACAGGAATACGATGTGTGGAGCATGCAGTATGTTCCACAGACTATTGACGGCAAGCCCTACAAGTTAGCAGAACTTGCAAGTGTCGAAAAAGGACAGATGCCGCAGAAGGTTTGCAAAGTAAACCAACAATACCGCCTCTGTCTGCAATACGAATATATCGGGGCTTCCAATCAGGGAAATAAGATACAGGAACGCGACCTGAAGGAAATCAATGCCATACTGCCGATGGGTTATACCGCCAAGTCGGAAAGCGCTTACTGGTATTGGGACAAAAAGGACAATAAACAATATCTTCTGTTATTGCTGATCATCGTCATTATCTTCTTTACCACCAGTATCCTGTTCAATTCGCTGAAACAGCCGTTGGCCGTTATCTTTGTAATACCGATCTCTTACATTGGCGTATTCCTCACGTTCTATTGGTTCAAATTGAATTTCGACCAAGGAGGATTTGCCTCCTTCGTCCTGTTGTGCGGCATAACCGTTAACGCAAGCATCTACATTTTGAATGAATACAACCAAATCCGGCAACGCAAACCGTTGATGTCGCCCTACAAGGCATATCTGAAAGCCTGGAATGCTAAGATCACGCCCATTTTCCTCACAGTCGTTTCGACCATCTTAGGCTTCATCCCATTCATGTTAGGTCCGGATAAGGAAGCGTTTTGGTTCCCGCTGGCCGCCGGCACCATCGGCGGGCTTGCCATGTCTATATTAGGAATCTTCCTCTATTTACCTCTTTTCACATTAAAAAAACAACCCTAACCTTAACTTTCCCCTTTCAAATAAGGATTACCGTTTATCATCAAAATATTTTGTATGCCAGCCGTTTGCATATTGTCAACAAAATGTCAACTCTAACATTCACCCTCCAATAAAGCAAAATAGACTTTTGCGACCTCTTTAGACCTGTTCAAATCTTTCCTCCCAAAAGGAAAACACACTGGCTTCTCTTTCTGTTTAAATAGGGTATACTTGCATCGGTCCATTTCTTTGCCATCCATTTGGCAATGCCTGACAGATAAGTTGTGAGAAGGTCTCTGCCTCTCAACCCATAGAAAGCAGAGTTTTTTTCACATTTTAATAAATATAATTATGAATAATTTTTTTAGTTATCTGAGATTACTTTTACTCGCAACGAGTGGAATGTTACTATTGTGTATAATCTTCGCCATGAATCCGGAATTAGCAGACGGCACGCTGTCCGGAAAAATTTGCTGGTTTCATTTCACATCTCTATTGTTAGCCGGTGGGGTTCTACTTATGGAATTTACAACAAAGAAAAGCCGTTTTATCTTTTCATTACCGGATGCCTTATTACTGCTCCTATTCGGTATCGTATTGATTTCTTACGACAAAGACGAGAATCTTCAGCCGGAACGTTTCCTTTTCATCGCTCAACTGGTCGCCCTTTGGTTTATGCTCAGAGGTGCTTTACAGGCGCATCAGGAATTACGACCGTTTTTCATTACAATCATCATATTTACCGGAATCGTTCCGGCCATCTGGGGGATCAGCCATGCCATCAATCCTGCTCCCATCACCCATCCTGTCTTCAGGTTGCTTGAAACATCGCTGAAACCAGAGCCTTTCTATGGCTATATCGCAGTCATTTTTCCAGTCTGTCTGAACACATTACTCCGTTTTAAGAATTGCGACAAGGTCGCTTTGTGGAAATCCCGTACTTTCCTGTTCTATTTTTCCATTCTCGGATCTACTTTGATTATCACTACCTTAATATTCAAAACAGATCAACCCGTATGGCTTGCAGCCCTCCTTTCCGGAATCTGGGTTTGCTGGATGAGGCTGATCGGATGGAAACAGACGAAAGAAGCCATACAGAAACACATCCAGCTGTTTGCCATCTCTTCGATTATCCTGTTTGTTGCGATCACGGCAGTCATTTTGGTCGGGAATATCCAAAAAGCCCAGGCCGGAGATCGCCGGCTTTTGATCTGGAATATCACGACCCAGGCCATCATGGAACATCCAGCAACCGGCATAGGTATAGGCGGCTTTCCAGCCACATACGCAAAGGAACAATCTGCCTATTTTGAAACCGATACCGCTTCTTCCAAAGAAAAACAAACCGCAACCTGTCCCCAGTATGCATACAACGAATATCTGCAAATAGGACTTGAGTTAGGTATTACGGGGTTGCTGTTCTTTATCTTCTGGCTCGCATTTTCCCTTTATTATGGGATCAGACACAGACAGATAGGAACATCCGGTGGAATTCTGGCACTCGGAATCTTCGCCCTTTATTCCTATCCGCTCCAACTCCCGACCTACTGGGTTCTGCTCTTATTCCTGACCGCCATATGTGTGACCAATCCGAAACATGACAAGCAGCGAGCACAGAGGAGCATCCCGTATATCAGTGCCATCGCCGCCATTCTTACCTGCATTCTTTTCTACGGACAGAAAGATACCTACTATACCTATAGGGAATGGAAGACGCTTCAGGAATTATATCATAATCAGGAGTACGAACAAGCAGCTAGCCGGTATGCCGGTCTGTTTGTCCAGTTATACCACCGGACAGATTTTCTATATGAGGGAGCAGAATGTTTCTATAAGACCGGACAGCACGATATTGCCATCAAATGGTTGGACAGGGCATTAAAACTAAGTGCAGCCCCCGAACTATACTATGCAATTGCAGAAAACGAAAAGGCGATCAAGCAATACCGGAAAGCGGAAAGTTACCTGCTGGAAATCAGCCGGATTTTACCGGAACAGGGATATACCTACTTCCTACTCGCCAAATTGTATACAAACCCCTCTTTTTTACATCCGGACAAATTCCATAAAGCAGCCAAGAGGTTTCTCGCCTTCCAGCCCAGTACACAAAACAACATAACGAAGGAAATGAAAGAGGAAATGCTGCAAATCATCAGGAACTCGAATTTCGGCAAATAACAAATAGGAATTGAAGCATACCGATATGCCCATTCACCGGTATTGTCGTACCCCGGCATATCGGTACATTCATGTATTATTCCACAACCGGAACCAGCCGCACTTTCAATGTTTCCTTCCGACCGGCTTTCACATCAACATCAAAAACAATCCGGACAGAACCGGGATTCGGAGCATCGTAGCCGTGAGACGGAACATTATCGACCACCGAAAAGACGGCAGCCGAAGGACTGTCGATAATCACATGTAATTTCTTACCTTCTTTCGTCAATTCCATCGTGTGGGAATCGAGTTGTTTGGGAGTGGCGGAGGTGACCATCGTCCACCGGACAGAAGCTGGTTGGCCGGCAGCCTGTACTTGATCCGTTACCTGCAAATACCGTTCCTTCACAAGCACGACCTCGCGTGTCGCTTTCTTCAGATTACTACCGAACAAAGAAGTCATATCCAAGCTGGCTCCCAACCGTGCATCTTTCGTATAAGTGGCGAGAATCGGAACCGTTCCTTTTACCTGGTGTTTCTCTCCGTTCACCGTCAACGTATTATGCACAAAATTATTATAACGGAAGACATCCCAACGTTGCCCGTCCTGATTGCCGTTCCACAGGCGTACCCCCTTCTTTTCCAGCGAATAATACTCCTGCATACCCAAATCCTGTGCCCAGCGTACTCCCTGAGCTTCAAACACAAATGATCCGGCATCCATATGAGCATGGTTGGCCGAAGCCGTTCCTCCTTTTATCCCGACATAAAAACCATCTTCCTTATCCCATCCGGTACGGATCAGAGCTACAGGCACTTTTCCATGTCCGGTCCAGATTTTCGAGACAGGAGGCGTCACTTCCTTCATATCGAAGCGGGAACCATAGATCAGGATAATCGGCAGGAAACGCTCTTCTTCCGCAGTAAAATGCGTGTCTTGGCGTGTCAGGAATATTTTTTCGTTCCAGAGCAAGGAAGGATCGCCTAATTTGGATGCATACCAGAACATGGCTGGGAAAGATTGAGTCGTTTCGCGTGCATCACTGAAATTGAAGGCAAGACCGGTCGTTCCCGCCATATACTGCATGAACCGGGCCGAAGACATAAAGCCCTCCACCGCACTCAGTCCTCCATCCGAACCGAGAGCCGATTCCAAAGCGGCGATTAGCATCACATTGAAACTCGTCCCATATCCCCAATAATTATACCCTTCCGGATAGTTGCCGTCAGGCGCGTACACTTTCATCGACAGAGGAACAGACGACATAGCCCGTTCAATAACGGCAGCCGCTTCTTTGCTATCCGAATCCAAAAGGGCAAGGGCTCCATATACCAGCCCGGTATTGCAAACCTGGTTCCAGTTGTTTTCTGCTTTCAGGAACCAGTTATATTGTTTGTCGTTCGACGGAGCAAAACCTTTCTGAAGAATCGATTCACGTACCACTCTCCTTGTCTCCGGAGACAGCTTATCGAACAGCCAGTCATAACCGATCGCAACCGCCATCGTCATCTCGCCGACATCCAAGAAATGAGACGGGTTCCAGTCGCCGAAAGAGCAGACGGACACCATCTCCTGCTCGGCACGCAAGCGGTATTTATCTTCGCCGGTCATCCGGTATACAAACGAAAGGTCAAAAATACGTTTCAAAGCCTCACGGGAAACGGCCAACAGACGACGTCCCTCTTTCTTATACGTTAACGTCGGACAGACCAACAGCCGGTCGGCTTCTCCGACAATCTGCTTATAGACGCGCTGCATTTCAGGGTTATCTTTCAGGCTTTCTCGTATCTGCTGCTCCTCACCCTGCTTCATCAATAAGCGGGGATGGCCACTCACTCGGTTATAATCAAAAGTCTGGGCAACAAGACGGGTGCCGGCACATAGAAGGAGACAAATAAAAATGAGATAAAGTGTCTTATTCATAATATCAGAATTATTTGAATGATTGATGGGGATAAAGATAGGAAAATAAAATTATCTTCCGGACATTTCGGTCAACTTGAAAAGTATTTTTCAGAAAGAGGGCACCAACATCTCTTGCATGTTTGAAATATAAGCCTTATCTTTGCCGAAATTTTGAAGATAGAGTTTCATGACACAGAAAGCACATAAGGATAATCCAGCGTACTTTTCCGGTTATATGTCGGACAATGAAGCTCATTTTTTTATTTTAAAGGATTATCATTTGGTTATATAGGATGCGTTAGTTATTTTTACTAACGCATTTTTTTTGCACCTTGTGATCTCGTAAGGCAATTATAACATTCTATAAAATCAATAAATTAAACAACCCAAATTACTATGTCGAAAAGTGGTATCAAAAAGGTGATTGTTCTGGGCTCGGGTGCCCTGAAGATCGGACAAGCCGGAGAATTTGACTACTCTGGTTCACAAGCACTGAAGGCGCTGAAAGAAGAAGGAATCAGCACCGTATTGCTCAATCCGAACATTGCAACCATTCAAACATCAGAAGGGGTAGCCGACAAGGTGTATTTCCTGCCGATCACTCCTTACTTTGTTGAAGAAGTCATCAAAAAAGAACAACCGGACGGTATCCTGCTGGCTTTTGGCGGACAGACTGCCCTGAACTGCGGAACCGAACTGTATACCAGCGGGACACTGGCCAAATATGGTGTAAAGGTACTGGGAACTTCAGTCGAAGCGATCATGTACACGGAAGACCGTGACCTGTTTGTAAAGAAACTTGACGAGATAGCAGTAAAAACTCCGGTCAGCCACGCTGTCGGAAACCTGGAAGATGCCGTGAAGGCAGCCTACGAGATCGGCTTCCCGGTCATGATCCGTTCCGCATACGCATTGGGCGGTATGGGTAGCGGTATCTGCAAAGACGAGGCAGAACTGCGTACGCTGGCAGAAAGCGCTTTCGCCTATTCTCCCCAGGTATTGGTGGAAGAATCGTTGAAAGGCTGGAAGGAAATTGAATTTGAAGTAATCCGCGATAAGAACGATCACTGCTTCACGGTTGTAAGCATGGAAAATGTGGATCCGCTAGGCGTACATACAGGCGAAAGTATCGTCGTCGCTCCTACCTGTTCACTGACAGACAAAGAACTAGATCTATTGAAAGAACTTTCGATCAAGACGATCCGCCATTTAGGTATCGTCGGCGAATGTAACATCCAGTACGCATTCAACTCCGATACTTGCGATTACCGTGTGATCGAAGTAAACGCCCGCCTAAGCCGTTCTTCCGCACTTGCATCCAAAGCGAGCGGTTATCCGCTGGCATTCGTGGCTGCCAAGCTGGCATTAGGTTACAGCCTTGACGAAATCGGTGAGATGGGAACTCCCAACTCCGCTTACAAAGCACCAGAAGTAGATTACATGATTGTAAAGATCCCGCGTTGGGACTTGACTAAGTTTGTCGGTGTAAGCCGCCAGATCGGTTCGAGTATGAAATCTGTCGGCGAGATTATGTCGATCGGCAAGAGCTTCGAGGAAATCATGCAGAAAGGTCTACGTATGATCGGACAGGGCATGCACGGTTTCGTCGGCAACAACGACGTGGAATTCGATAACCTGGACGACGCGCTGGCCAACCCGACCGACCTCCGTATCTTCGCCGTGGCCAAAGCGCTTGAAAAAGGCTACACGGTAGACCGCATTCACGAACTGTCCAAGATCACTCCGTGGTTCCTGGAAAAACTGAAAAACATCGTAGACTATACGAAAGTATTGTCTGCTTACGATAAGATCGAAGACCTGCCTGAAGATGTGCTGAAGGAAGCAAAACGCCTGGGATTCTCCGACTTCCAGATTGCCCGTTATGTTGAAAACCCGGAAGGCAACATGGAAAAGGAAAATATCCGCGTGCGCAACCTGCGTAAGAAATTAGGTATCCTGCCGAGTGTAAAACGCATCAATACGATCGCATCGGAACATCCCGAACTGACGAACTACCTGTATATGACATACGACGGCAGCCAGCACGATATCTCTTACTATCCGAACGACAAGAGCGTCGTGATTCTGGGATCGGGCGCTTACCGCATCGGTTCTTCCGTTGAGTTCGACTGGTGTTCGGTGAATGCCGCACAGACAGCCCGCAAGTTAGGCTATAAATCCATCATGATCAACTATAACCCGGAAACGGTTTCCACTGATTATGACATGTGCGACCGTCTGTACTTCGACGAGCTTTCGTTCGAACGCGTACTCGATGTCATGGACTTAGAACTTCCGAAGGGCGTAATCGTCTCCGTCGGTGGACAGATTCCGAACAACCTGGCCATGAAGCTGTACCGCCAGAACGTACCTGTATTGGGTACTTCACCACTGTCGATCGACCGTGCCGAAAACCGTCACAAATTCTCCGCAATGCTGGATACGTTAGGTATCGACCAGCCGCGTTGGGCCGAGTTGACCAGCATGGAAGAGATCGACGCTTTTATCGCAAAGGTCGGTTTCCCAATCCTGATCCGTCCGTCTTACGTGCTTTCCGGCGCAGCCATGAACGTATGCCACAGTAAGGAGCAGATGATCGAATTCCTAAACTTGGCAGCCAAGGTTTCCAAAGAATATCCGGTAGTTGTTTCCGAATTCCTGCAAGGGGCGAAAGAGATAGAATTCGACGCGGTAGCCATGAATGGCGAAGTGGTCGAGTACGCAATCTCCGAACATATCGAGTTTGCCGGTGTCCATTCCGGTGACGCGACATTGGTATTCCCGGCACAGAAGATCTACTTCGAAACAGCCCGCCGTATCAAGAAGGTCAGCAAAATGATCGCCAAAGAGTTGAACATCAGCGGACCGTTCAACATCCAGTTCCTAGCCAAGAACAACGATGTGAAGGTTATCGAATGTAACCTGCGTGCATCCCGCAGTTTCCCGTTCGTATCAAAAGTCCTGAAACGCAACTTTATCGAAACGGCAACCCGCATCATGCTTGACGCTCCTTACACCAAACCGGACAAGAGTGCATTCGACATCGACTGGATCGGTGTGAAGGCTTCGCAGTTCTCATTCGCCCGTCTGCATAAGGCCGACCCTGTACTGGGCGTAGATATGAGCTCTACAGGTGAAGTAGGCTGCATCGGCGACGACTTCAACGAAGCATTGCTTTCTGCCATGATCGCTGTCGGAAATAGAATCCCGCAGAAGAACGTACTGGTTTCTTCCGGTGCCGCCAAGAGCAAGGCTGAACTGCTGGAACCGTGCCATATGCTGGCAGCCAAAGGTTACAACATCTACGGAACGGCTGGAACGGCTAAATTCTTGAATGAAAACGGCATCTCTGCGACAGCAGTTTGCTGGCCGGACGAACAGGGTGACCTGAACATCATGGATATGTTCAGCAAGCACGTGTTCGAACTGGTTGTCAACATCCCGAAAGACCACAGCAAGCGCGAGCTGACCAATGGCTATAAGATCCGTCGTGCAGCGATCGATCACAACATTCCATTGATCACCAACGCCCGCTTGGCAAGTGCCTTCATCAGCGCTTTCTGTAATATGGACGAAAAAGACATCCAGATTAAGAGCTGGCAGGAATACAAGTAAATAGGAATTTCATTATATTTGTAACCTCATTCAGGCACGGAATTCTAAGACTTCCGTGCCTATATTCATTTAGACTTATGTACAGACTGCTGACCATTCTCATTTCTTTTCTGTTCACGGCACATGCCATGCGCGCGTCAGTAGCCATCCCTTATGTATTCGTAAAAAACTATACGGTCGACGATTATAAAGCGAGCTGCCAGAACTGGGGCTTTTCGCTGACACCCGACGGTATGCTGTATGTCGCCAACAATTCCGGCCTGCTTGCTTTCGACGGCAACACATGGAAACTATATTCGCTGCCGGGACAGGAAGAGGTGACCGGCGTAACGAACTACAACGACACGATCTACACCCGCAACGAGACGATGTTGGGAAGCTGGACATACGACAAAGACGGAATCCTCCGCTATCACCCGCTGGACACGATCCCGCCAGAAGTCCGCTTCACTCCACCCCCTGTTGAAATACCTTTTACTTTACCGAAAGAAATACAGGATGCACAGCCGAGTGCCTTCGCTGCCAACGGAACGCTCTTTTTCATCGGAACCCTCACACAAGGACTATATATCACTGACTCTGACGGTACGATCCTGCAACATCTGTCTTTGCAGAACCAGCTGCAGGACAATATCGTCCGCTTTATCTGCGTACAGGACACCCGGCAAATCTGGGTGGCGCTCGACAACGGATTATCACAAATTTCTTTCGATCCTCCGATCACTTTGTTAGGAAAAAGAAGCGAGATCGGCAAACTGGTGAATGCCGGATTGGATGGCGAAGAGTTGTATATCCAAACCAACCTCGGCTATTTCAAGCGCTCATTGGGAGCCACAAGCCCTTTCATCCCCGTAAGCAAAGCCGAAGCGCAACTTTGCTTTAGGATCGAGAAAGAACCCGCTCCGACCGTTAAGAAATTATTTAGGGACACGGAAGCAGTGGGCGTATTTGCCGATGCCGAACATGTTTATCCGGCCGGTGACAACCTCTACTGGCTTTCCGTCGAAAACGAAGCCGGACTGTTTCACGTAGCGGACGGCATCGGAACATTGAAATGCCGCCTGCTCTTCGACAATTACAATATGAACCTCGTGACGAGAGGCAAACGGATCATCCCTTTGAACGACTCCCTGGTCTTGGTCTCTGCCATGCAAGGGGCTTTATTGGTCAATATCCGAGAACTGATCGGTAATAGCCTGGGCAGCACTCCCCTGAAAGTTTCGGGACTCGAATACGTCGATGCTTCCGGTATCCATCACTTGCCGATCAACACGCAACGCATTTCTCTCCCGCACAACTTCCAGGAGTTCAATGTCTGGGCAGGCACCACGATATTCACCTCCAACCACCAGATCAGCTACAAGATCGAAGGCGTATCTTCAGACTGGTCAGCCTGGCAACACGACGGGAAAATCACTTTCCTGCAATTGCCGGAAGGGAGGTATGAATTGAAAGTCCGCAAATACGTCATCAAGGGTCCCTATCCCGAACTCACACTGCCCATCGAAGTCCGCCCTCCCTGGTATAATACCGTATGGGCATGGCTGGTCTATATCACACTCGTCTGGTTTCTCGTGCAGGCCGTGCTCCGCTACAACCTGAAGAACCTGCATAAGGAAGAACAGGAAAAAGCCGAAGCCGAACGGCAAGCCGAGCAACAGCAGATGCAGGTCATAAAAAACCGGATGCTCGAAGCCGAACTGCAAAACAAGAACAACGAACTGACACTTCAGACAACAGCCCTCGTCAAACGCAACCAGGCCATCCAAAGCCTGTTGGAAGAACTGGAAAAACAAAAAGAAACGCTAGGCGAACGTTATCCGAACAAACTCTACATCCGCATGAAGACTCTGATGGAAGAGACTTTGAACAACCAGGCGGACTGGGTACTGTTCGAAAGCTATTTCAACAGCACGCACCAAAATTTCATGGACCGCCTCAGACAGCGATACAGCGATCTCACGACAGGCGATCTCCGCATCTGTTGCTTGCTCCGCATGAATCTCTCCACAAAGGAAATAGCATCCCTCATGAACGTATCCGTACGGGCAATAGAGCTGCGCCGATACCGTCTAAGGAAGCGTTTGGAGCTGGAAGGAGATACGAATCTCGTCGATTTCCTAATGAATTTCTGAAAATATTTTCTCAGATTTTCACATCTTATATACTATTACATATCAGATAATTAAATGCATCATAAAAAGACATGAGAAAGTAATGTTGTAGTATTTCTTTCTACTCAAAGCACTTGCGCAAGCCATGTAGTAGTCCTTTCTTTGTACGCTCCTGCGGATTATCCTTTCTTTGCGATCAAAATCTAATTTTCATACATGATGAAACACGAACTGGAAGATCAATTAAAGGCGTTCGAGAAGAAAGGTATCGACCGCCGCCACTTTTTCAAACTGATGGCAATGGCCGGTTTACTGACTGCAGCAAGTACCCAAAAGGCAAAAGCATTTTCAAGCAAAGCCAAAGGTAAAATTGTAATTATCGGCGGAGGTGCTGCCGGTATCAGTATGGCTGCCCGTTTAAAGAGTTGGCTGGACAAGCCGGATATCACTTTGATCGATCCCAGTGACCGTCAGTTTTATCAGCCGGGTTTCACCTTGATCGCATCGGGTGTATATCAACCGGATGACGTCTGGAGAAAGCAGGAGGACTGCATACCCAGTGACATCAAATGGATTAAAGATTCTGTTGCTGCCGTCGATCCCGTATGGAATCAGGTAACGACCAAAAATAACGGAAAGATCGCCTACGACTTCCTGGTCCTGACTCCCGGAATCCAAATCAACTGGGAAAAGGTAGAAGGTATCACGCAAGCGACACTTGGACAAGGGAACGCCCACAGCATCTATGATTTCGAAGGTGCACAAAAGACTTGGAAAGCCATACAGGAATTCTCCAAGACGGGTGGACGTGGAATCTACACTGATACTTATACCAAGCACAAATGCGGAGGTGCTCCCAAGAAAATCTGTTTGTTGACAGAACACTATACCCGCAAACAGGGTACACGCGAAACGGTGGATCTGAATTTTTACACAGCATCCAAAGAGTTGTATGATGTCCCGTTTTTCACTCCCCGCTTGTTGGAAATCTACAAAGAGCGTAACATTCCTATCAACCTGAATGTACGAGTGAAAGGTGTGGATACGGCTGCCAAGCAGGTTCATTTCGAGAAGATCGAAACAGTGGGCGATCAGAAAGTCTACACTCCGTTTGTAGAAGATTATGATTTCCTGCATTTCACACCGCCGATGTCGGCCCCCGATTTTGTAAGAGAAGCCGGACTGGGCTGGACGGAAGGTAAACTGGCTGCCGATGCCTGGGTTATGGTAGACAAAGAGACACTGGTACACAAAACATATCCGAATATCGTTTCCCTAGGAGACGTAGCCGGAATCCCGACCAGCAAAACATCCGCAGCAATCCGCAAGCAAGTGCCGATCGCAGCCAAGAACCTGATCTCGCTGATGGAAGGCAAAGAACCGGCAGAGAAATACGACGGATATGCCGCCTGCCCGATCGTGACGGACTACGGGCATGTTCTCTTGTGTGAGTTCAACTATAAGAAAGAGGCGCAAAACTCGTTCCCGTTCACGTTGCTGGACACATCGAAAGAGCAATGGGCTGCATGGCTGTTGAAGGTTTATTTCCTGAAACCCATGTATTTCTACGGAATGTTGAACGGCTGGGCATGATAACTTAAAACAACTCCCTATAATAAAAATGCCAAACTGAAAATCCCCCGGCTCGCTTGTAAGAGTACGGGGGGATTTTATTTCCTTCCGGTTCTATCTCTTATGCTTGACCAACATCAACACGGGATTCGACTCTTCGTCCAAACCGGCCGCAATCTCTTTCAACCCGCCTTTCAACTCACCTTTCCCGTAGGCCTCGACCAGCCGGTCGGCAGAAAGAATCTCATAGGCGGCCACTTCCTCGTTTCCGAGACGGGATATCAAGTCCACCCTTTTCCGGGTCGTATAATCAGCATTGAGCACTATCGGTTTGAATACAACCTTTTCACGGCTGTCGTACATCAAATCCGTAGTCGGGAAACCCCTTCCTTTTTCAAAATTAAACTCTTTTCCAATGGTTTGCATGAAACAATAACGACCAGTGTTCACCCCCATCATAAGGAACATATCCGGATTTTCCGCCGGCTTTTTTACGATGAACGGGATTAATTTGTCTTTTCCGGGAATATAGCGATACACCGTATCGGAAGAGGTATCGGCAAGCAGCCAGTTTCCCTGGTCAGGCGTGATAGAGCGAACGGAAGCGACAGCAACCATATCCCCCTTTTGAACAAACGGAGCCTTGATAATGTCAAAAGGAAGCGGAATTGCCCGGGTGACACTTCCGTCCTGCTTCGATATGAGTGCATGGTAAAACTCCTTATCCCTTTTCTGCCCGTCCTTATAAGAAGCAGACATATCGTAGCAGATCAGATTGTCGGCGTCATAATCGAACACATCCAGATACTGCGCGCCCTCGGCATGCTGGAAACTCCGCTTGAAATTCCCTTGCAAGTCATAGACGAATATCTTCTTGTTCGAAGCACTATTGACAAACATCTCGTCTTTTTCCTCATCCAGGATGATCCCGTTGATAAAAGCATACTCCTCGGCTCCCTGTCCCTTCCGATTGATTTTCCTGACCGCCTTGCCTGTCTTTCTGTCAAAAACGAAGATATTGCCATCGTTGAGCAGATTCGTCACCAGCACGAACCGCTTTCCTATCGCCTTGACACTGCCTTGGGTGATAAACTCGTCGTTCGTTTCCAACGGGATGTATTCCACATCCAAAAAGTCTTGAACAACCCATTCCTTTTCCGGATAATCGGCTTTTACATCAAGAGTCATAAGTGCCTCGACCGTTTCCTGCTGCTTACAGCCGAACATTCCCATGAGAGATAAGAGGGTAAGCGTCCCAATCGTTATTCTTTTTTTCATTGCAAATTGAAATTATATTTCATTATTCATTTGTTGGTGACACTTTGCACCGCTACTTCCTTCCTTTTGTCTTGATTGCATGCCACGACAAGAATCAAAACGACAAGGAAGGTTCCATATTGAACTATCTTATTCAGACTCAATCACAATCTATACGCACAAATGTAATCATTAATTGTGGAATATGGTCTGACACATACTTCTTTTATCAACGACTTCATTACAAAAAACGAATACCTGATGGACCTTAACTGTACCTGTGTTTTAATAATTACCGCCACTCCGATTTCACCAAGGCAAACAAACGGTGCAGTCAATGTCTCAATATAAACCATTCATTGCAAGCAGATTACAGAGGTTTTTCGTTCATTACGTTTCAATCCTACATCTTAGAATAAATATATTAATAATATATATATATATAAACTCATTTCCTTGTGCCCTTTTAAACCGGCATAGAAAAAGACACGACAGGAACGAGAAAAATCCCTTCTTTCGCATCCGGAAGTCCGGTCTTTTACCTCCCGAACTTCTTGGTTTGACACGTCAAAGTCCCTTGTTTCGTACACAGAAGTCCCTTGTTTCAAGGCTCACCCTGATATTGCACGATCATCCTCACCTGCAGCTCCGGGTTTGCCCCCCATCCAGCTGGACAACCGTTATCCAACTGATGCCGGCATCGAATCCGGACCGTAAAGGGCCGTCTATACCTGCTACCCGTAACGCCTGACGTCGAATTCATTCCTCCTCCTCATCCCCATCGTTTCATTGCCCTATAAAGATAAGCAATAAATGCTGATATTCAAAATATAATGACATCTATTTCCTACCTCTTCCTACCTGTTTCTGCACCGATCTTCGCCAATCTTCCCGAAACTGTATTCCTGCCTGTAGCGGGGCCTTATCTTCGTACTGTCATCGATAATGAAAAAAAATCCTTCACCTACACAATCCACTATGCAACAAACATATAGATTATTCTCCACAAACTTTCGTTGCCGGTTAGTCCTGCATCTTCCGATAGTAACGCGGACTGTAGCCGGGCAGCAATTCCGGATGGAACACCCAGATCAGGTCTTTCAGCAGGTAATCGGGATGCAAAGGAAATTCCTCATAATAAGGGACAAGTCCCGTATTGCAGGAATAAATCCGGCGGTTCTTAAAGGCATCGAAGTTCTCGTACGGCGCGTATTCGGCACGCAGGTCACCGTAGGTCATGTCTTCGGACTGGTTATACTTAATCAGCCACATATCGGCATGGATAGCCCGGTCGAGTACCGTCTCGAAAGCCAAAGGCGTACTTCCGGCTCCGGGGAGTTCCTTGAAAACATAATCGGCTCCGGCATCGGCATACATATTGGCGATATAGCTATCTCCCGCCGGCATAAACCAGGAAGCGCCGAACTTCTTTTCGGAGATAACGGTCGGGCGAGGCATATCGGCCGTGACCAGCTGTTTCAGATCGAGATAACTCTTTTCCGTTTGCCTGAAAATGGAATCGGCCAACGCTTCCTTACCGAACAGCATCCCGTAGAAACGAATCCATTCGGTACGTCCCAACGGCAGCGATTCCATATAATCGGCTCCCTCGATAATGGGGATTCCCAACTTCTCGACCGGCCCGTAGCCACTATTCTGGAAAGGGGAAACGATCACAAGCTCGGCCCCTTTGTCGATCATCATCTCCACATTAGGGGCGGTCGCCTCTCCCATATCGGCAATCCGTCCGGCTTTCAGCCCTTCCCGGATGGCAGGGGTGTCCATATAGCGAGGCTCGCAAACGCCTATGATCCGCCCTGTCTCGCCCAACTGGTCGATAATAGCCGCATGCACGGATGTATAAACCACGACATTCTGTGCCGGAACCTGCACGACCGTTCCTTTCGGAAGGTTTTCGGGAACAGGCCGGTCACGGTCTACCAAAAGATACCGTTGCAACAGGCGCGTACTGTCCCACGGATCACGCACTTCAACAGCCGTATAGCCATCGAAATGATGCACGGTAAATCCCTGGGCGTAGCGGATGGTGTCGGAAGAGAGGGAGTTTTCGGAATGGGACTTTTTGGGTTGTGAACAAGCCACAACCCAAAAAGTCAATAATAGATAAGCAATATATCTCATTAAAAAAGACTCTTACTTTTGAGTTGTCAAGAAATAAGCCCCCATCGGATTCAAACCGGATAAGGCAACTTGATTGATCAACTTTCCTTCGGCAGAGAAAATAAACATATCACCCGTACTGGTATAATCAGAAGTTCCAATGTAAACATTTCCGGTAACAGGGTCAGAACTCATACAATAAGTGTTATCCACTTTTGTACCGTCAGCAATAAAGCTCTTTTCTTCTATCTTTCCTTTTTCAATATCATATACTTTGAAGTCATAACCCGTAACAATATAATTTTCTTGCTCAGCACTATAAATATATATCTTATCATTACATAAAGTCGAAACGATCTGACTATTGGTTTCAATAACCTCCCGGTCACCTGTTGCAACATTCAGGCGTTGTAATTCATTCCCGATGTTTCCCCAGTTTCCTAAAGATAAAACATACAAATTACCTTTATCATCTTTTTGTATCGTTTTCGGATTGATTGTCACTACAATCTTTTCAACTTCTTCAAATGTATTCATATCGACTACAGACAGTGTGGAGTCTTGCACCAGATTATAACCTCCTGAATTTGCCACATACAATTTTCCATTCAACTCGCAAACTCCCTCCGGATTAGGACCCACTTTCACTTTCTTTACGATCTCCATCGAAGTCGTATCAATACAAGCCAAATGTCCGTCAAACAATGTCACATACACGTTTCCACCGGCAGCCGTTAGCATACGCGGTTGCTGAGGTACATTAGATTCATCTTTGGGGCTGATTGTCTTCAAAGATTTACCGGATAAATCCGTTACTTCGATTGTTGCTGATTTATTGACCGCAATATACATTTTGGAACCATAAATAAGCATGTCATTTGCCGTATCGCCAAGGCCACGGCCATTCTCGGTTGCAAACACTTTAGTGGTCAGATTCTTTGTTTCCGGATCATAATAATCCAGAGTAGAATTATTACTGCCCAGTTTACCTGCGTTCAAAAAATAAACGCCTGTGGTAGAGCTTTCAGTAGGAATCTCCGGTTTTGGATCATCGTCATTATCACAAGAAACAAACGACATGGTCATGAAAGAACATAACGCAAATAATAAATACTTCTTTTCCATTCTTCTTACTTTATAATTAATCATTTAAAAATAACATGATACTAATATCCGGTAGGAACGTCCAGGCATCGGATAATATTTTATAATCTCGTAGTTGATATTTCCGACATTCAGAACTTCCCCCTGCAAACGGAGTTTAAAATCACGAAGGCTAAACTCTTTATTGACAGAAATAGTCTGCTCTATATACCTATCTATCCTATTCTCCTTGATATTTTGAGGTAATGAATACCGATCACCTGCACAAGAAAGCAGATAAGAGACATTCAACCATTTATTTTGTATGGATAAAGAGGCCGAACCTGCATGCCTGGGAGTATAAGGGATTTGGTCCCGATAATTCTTTGCAGATTCATTAGTAATGTCGATCGCTTTTTGCCAGGTGTAATTACCTTGTAACAGAAAATCAGCAAAATCAAAACAAGATATTTCTGCTGACAAGTTTGCATCAATTCCACTAATCGCCACTTCACCCATATTCATCATTTTCCAGATATAAAGGGTTGGAAGGGCAACAATCTTATCTCTCACACGATTATAATAACCATCTACCGAAAGATTCAGATAAGACAATGCCGAAGAAGGACTATCTCCCCATGTTATCCCGAGATTGTATTGTGTCGCTCTCTCCGGCTTCAGATTGGTATTTCCAATCCTCAAATAATACATATCGTTAAAAGTCGGCACCCGGAAAATATCCTTAAACGAAGCACGTATCCGTAAATTCTGCTCAGGTAAAACCCGCCATGAGACACTGGCACTTGGTGATAATCGTTTACGGTCAGAAGGTTTATCTCCTGTTTTTACGTTCTCTGCGATAAAAGTGTTCAGTAAGCTAACCGTTGTCGTCAATCTGTTGTCTTTATATTGCGCTGCCAACACAGACAAAGAGGTATATCGGGTAGGGAAAGGACAAGCCGGCAGATTGTTCTTCAATGTATTCACAGAGAAATCCGTAGTCAAAGAAAATGACAAGTGCTCGATTGGCGTATACAATCCCCCGGCCGAAATATAGTATTCTCGTTGAGTATGGCGGTCTTCCTGTTTCCCCTCCGTATAATTGTTATTAAAGTCAACATATTTATTCCAAGAATAATTATATTTCCCTTGCACCTGCAAAGAGAAATTAGATTCAAATTGTTTCTTATAATAGCCCTGTACGAAATAGTTTTTGTCCCATAGCCTTTCTTTCGCATAATCGTTATAGAGAATAACCGACCCCGGCAACCCTCGCTCCGAATCGAAATAATAACCTTTCAGATTCAGTTCGCCACCTTTACCTAAATCACTAAACAAATTCAATTCTGTACGCAATGTTTGGATATCACTGTTTATCCTTTTCCCCGACTCCTCCTTCTGTTCATTCTGGATAACAAAAGGGTAACGTCCATCCGCACGCAACCAATCGACCTGACCCGTTGCCACCAAATGCTTCCCCAGCTTCTGCTCATACCGTAAATAAGGATTTACCAAACCAAACGAACCGGCTTTTACTTGTGCTTTCAGATGGTACGAACGATCAGTGAATACGGGCCGACTTGTCTTTATGCTCAACGCTCCTGCCGAAGCATACATCCGTGCCGTCTGGAAGATGTCGTCGGCCTGACCGATCGACAGGGAGATCATATCGACATTGTCCAGTGAAAAGCGGCTGATATCCACCTGGCCGCTCTGTGCATCCGTGACCGTCACCCCGTCATAGCAGACAGCCGTATGTTTGGCACCGAGGCTGCGGACGGAAACGGTTTTCAAACCTCCTAAGCCTCCGTAATCCTGTACGGTCACACCGGAGAAGCGTTTTACGGCTTCCGACAAGTCCTGCACACCGAGCCGTTCGATCCCGGCCTTGTCCATCACCTGGAGCGGCGTGCTCTCGCGGGTGGTGGAAGGGCGTACCTTTCCCAGCACCTCGACACCCGAAAGCTGGTGATAGGTCGTCGTGTCTACCTGCGCATACAAAGCGGCAAACGGAAACAGCCAGGCACATAACAGGCCCAACAATCGTTTTACAAATATATTCTGCATACCTTTTGATTCATCAGTTCCTTTACCCGAGGAACCGGATACCGAATAATGGCAGGTTTTCTGGCTTGTTCCCCCCTTTTCAATTGATAATTGATAATGGACAATTACCAACTAACGGCAGCCTTCCCGGTGTTCAAATTGTCAATTCTCAATTGTCAACCGAACCACCAGTGGCAACAAGATTTGCCGGGGTTTCAGAACTTACAGCTACGGGTACAGCTCCGGACTTTCACCGGATTCCCTTTTACTAACCGTCAGCGGAAGCAAATACGGTTACACCATAATCCGATTGCAAAGGTAGAAAAAACAGATGAGTAATCCTTTTTATTTAACAAAGTAAAACATTTCATCTGTTTTTCGCCAACAAAACGGCATATCATGCTTAGAATCTTCTATCTCTATGGTTTACAAAATAAGCTATTCCTACTATTTTGGTTCATTTCAGAACTCGATTGGTTCATTTTAGAAGAGGTTGAAATTAGTTGAATATTTAACTAAGTACAAAAAGACTCAAAAAGTAATATTTCCGGTTTTCGGAAATTCATAATTCGTAATATTGCAGCTGAAGATTTGAATAGGATTAAGGAAAAAAGAGATTGTATGGGAGAAATAAAAGGTTATATCTCACAGGTTATCGGTCCGGTCGTGGACATTCATTTCGATAATGGCAAGGAAGAAAAGATAACACTTCCCCGCATTCACGATGCAATGGAGATAACCCGCCCCAATGGAAAAATCCTGATTGTGGAAGTCCAACAGCATATTGGGGAAAACACGGTCCGTACCGTAGCGATGGATACGACAGACGGACTGAAGAGAGGAATGGAAGCCATTTCGCACGGTTCGCCCATCACGATGCCGGTCGGCGACCAGGTAAAAGGGCGTTTGATGAACGTAACGGGGAATCCCATTGACGGAATGACCGAACTCGACAAGAAAGGGGCTCTTCCGATCCATCGTGAACCGCCCAAGTTCGAAGACCTGACCACCAGCCGTGAAGTCTTATACACCGGTATCAAGGTGATCGACCTGCTCGAACCTTACTCCAAAGGAGGCAAGATCGGTCTGTTCGGGGGAGCTGGCGTAGGAAAGACGGTCCTGATCATGGAGTTGATCAACAACATCGCGAAGAAGAACAACGGATTCTCCGTCTTTGCTGGTGTGGGTGAACGTACACGCGAAGGAAACGATCTGCTGCGCGAGATGATCCAATCCGGAGTCATCCGCTACGGCGAAGAATTCAAGAAAAGCATGGAGGCAGGTCATTGGGATTTGTCCAAGATCGATTATGATGAACTGGCCAAGTCGCAGGCGACACTGGTCTTCGGCCAGATGAACGAACCGCCGGGAGCCCGCTCTTCGGTAGCCCTTTCAGGACTGACGATCGCCGAGTCTTTTCGTGACCTGGCGGCAGAGGGGGAAACAAAAGACATCCTTTTCTTTATCGACAATATCTTCCGGTTCACACAGGCCGGTTCGGAAGTATCCGCCCTGCTGGGACGTATGCCGTCCGCCGTCGGTTACCAGCCGACACTGGCCACCGAGATGGGAGCCATGCAGGAACGCATCACTTCCACTAAGAAAGGTTCCATCACTTCCGTTCAGGCAGTTTATGTGCCAGCAGACGACCTGACGGACCCGGCTCCGGCAACGACCTTTACACATCTGGATGCCACCACGGTATTGAGCCGTAAGATCACCGAACTCGGTATCTATCCGGCCGTCGACCCGTTGGAATCCACTTCGCGCATCCTGGACCCGTTGATCGTGGGCAAAGAGCATTACGAAACGGCACAGCGTGTGAAACAAATCCTCCAACGCAACAAGGAACTGCAAGACATCATCTCGATCCTCGGCATGGAAGAACTTTCCGACGAAGACCGCCTGACCGTCAACCGCGCTCGCCGTGTACAGCGTTTCCTTTCACAGCCGTTCTCCGTGGCGGAACAATTCACCGGTGTACCGGGCGTCATGGTCTCCATCGAAGATACGATCCGAGGATTCAAGATGATCATGGACGGAGAGACGGACGATATCCCCGAACAGGCTTTCTTGAACGTAGGCACGATCGAGGACGTGATGGAAAAAGCAAAGCGATTGGCTGAACAAGCAAATTAAAAATGGATATGAGATTGGAAATTGTATCACCGGACGGCATTCTTTTCGAAGGCGAAGCAGAGCGTGTTTCCTTTCCGGGAGCAGCCGGTTCATTTGATATCCTCCCCCATCATGCCCCGCTGATAGCCGCCCTCCGACAAGGGACCATCCAATATGAACACGATGGCAAAAGAGGCGAACAGGCCATTAAGAGCGGATTCGTAGAGGTTAAAGATGATTACATATCTGTTTGCATCGAATAAAATAATACGATTATGAGTGGCAGGTTGAAAATGAGATTAATGGGATGGATAACATTTATTAATGTAACCATCGGTATTGCATTAGGCGGTTTGTTGTATACGATCTGGCCGGAACACTATTTCAAATGGTATCCATCCATTCCTATTTTTTATTGGATTATGGCAATGGCGATGACATATGTCCTTGATCTGGTAAAAAGAAAGAATGGCGATGTTACTATTACGACTTTTATGGTCGTTCGCTTTTGTAAGTTCACCCTTGCCATCGTTTTTTTATGGCTTTACGCCCAACTGATCAATGAAAGATTAAAGGCATTTGGTTTCACACTTATGCTTTTTTACTTCATTTACTTGGGACTGGAGACATATACAATTTATTTATTCGAGAAAAAAAGGATAAAAAGAGAGAAAAAAGAAAATGATGAACAATGTCAAAAATAAGAGGTTGATATGGACAGTCTTATTCATGTGGTTGTATTTCCTTACACCGATAAGGGCTGCTTCTGAAGATAGCGTAGATGTCCAAGAGATCGTTTTCTCGCATATCCAAGATGCTTATACATGGCATATAACCGAGTGGAACGGCAAAGAGATTGCAATCCCCTTGCCAGTATTGATAAAAAGCGAAGAGCGTGGTTGGGATTTATTTCTGTCTCATCATTTACATCAGAATCAGATTCATAATAACTATTATATTGCAACCGATGGTGAATATGCTGGAAAGATTGTAGAAAAGAACAGTCTGGGAGAAGAAGTCCGTCCTATTGATTTGTCGTTGACTAAAAATGTTTGTGGTCTGCTCCTTAGCTGTTGCATACTACTGTTCATTATTCTCCGGACAGCTCGTTGGTACAAAAAACATCCCAACGAAGTCCCGGACGGATTTACAGGCCTGATGGAAATGGCTGTGACTTATCTTCAGGAAAATGTTATTAAAGAATCAATCGGAAAAGAGTACTACAAGCCGTTTTCCTCCTATTTATTAACAGTATTTTTCTTTATACTGATAAATAATCTGATCGGGGTGATACCGATTTTTCCAGGAGGAGCCAATGTAACGGGGAACATCACCATTACATTTGTCTTAGCCATCTGTACGTTCTTTGCCGTTAATTTATTTGCTACAAAAGACTACTGGAAGGAGATTTTCTGGCCTAAAGTTCCCATCTATCTGAAGCTGCCACTTCCGATTATGCCTTTCGTGGAATTTTTCGGAGTTTTCACCAAACCGTTCGCCCTCATGATCCGTTTGTTTGCCAACATCATGGCAGGACATACCATCATTCTGGCGTTAACATGTCTAATTTTCATTACGGTTTCAATGGGTATGATCGTAAATCTTGGAATGACTGCAGTATCAGTCCTGTTCTGCGTATTCATGAACTGTCTGGAACTGTTTGTCGCCTGTTTACAAGCATATATATTCACTTTGCTTTCCGCCAATTATATCGGCCTGGCAAAAGTCAAAGAATAAATTATTCATACAGATTATTAATTTAAAGTTTAAAACACTATGTTATCGACTATTTTATTACAAGCAGCCGGAATGGGTGTTGCCAAAATGGGAGCAACTATCGGAGCCGGATTAGCCGCCATCGGTGCAGGTATTGGTATTGGATTAATTGGAAAAGGAGCAGTCGAAGCAATTGGACGCCAACCGTCTGCGGCAGGGGAAATTCGGACATCCATGCTAATCATGAGTGCTTTGGTTGAAGGTGTGGCGCTGTTTGCCATCGTGGTATGTTTCCTGGCTTTGTTCCAATAAAAAAGTAACAGGTTATGTCATTATTAACACCGGATTCGGGACTTCTGTTCTGGATGATCGTTTCATTCGGGATTGTCTTTGTCATCCTTTCCAAATACGGATTTCCTGTCATCATCAAGGCGGTGGAACAACGGAAAGCCTACATTGACAACTCTCTTGAAACGGCTCGCCAAGCGAATGAACAGCTCGCTAATATCCAGGCCGAAGGGGCCCGGATACTTGCCGAAGCAAAGGAAAAGCAGAATGCCATCTTGAAAGAAGCCTTTGCCGAAAAGGAACAAATCATCGACGAAGCTCACCGGAAGGCTGCCGCCGAAACCCGTTTGCAGGTGGAAGAGGCTTCCCGGCGTATACGCGAGGAGAAGGAGAAAGCAATCCGCGAAGTCCGTTCCGAAATTGCCGACCTTTCGATCGCCATAGCAGAGAAAGTGATGAAAGAAAAGATCAGCCACGACAAGGAACAACAACAAATCATCGACCGGCTGTTGGATGAAGTATCGTTTTGTAAATCGTAACGTATGGATATAGGAACAATCTCTTCCCGGTATGCGAAAGCCCTTTTCTCCTTAGCGAAGGAGAAAGGACTGGAAACACGGGTATACGATGACATGAAGATGTTGGCAGACAGCTTCTCGCTCGAGCCCGGACTACGGATCGCTCTCGGCAATCCGATCCTCCCGGCAGAGGAAAAGCTCAAGCTACTGACTGCGGCAGGCGGCATAGAGGTTTCAGACCTGTATGAGCGTTTTATACACCTCGTACTGGAACATAAACGGGAAAGCCTCCTGCTCTTCATGGCACACATTTATATCCATCTGTACCGGAAAGATAAACACATCACTCGCGTGCAGTTCAGTACCGCAGTTCCGGTAAGCGAGGAGGTGAAAAAGCATCTCCAGGACAAACTGAAGGAAGAGACAGGTAGCACCATCGAATTCTCCGGCATTGTACAACCGGAGCTAGTCGGCGGTTTCCGCCTGCGCATCGGGAACTACCGGATAGATGCCAGCTATGCGACACAGCTACGGGACATCCGTAGCCGGTTACTCGAAAACAGATAAAAACAGAAAGAAGTATGACAGATCAGATAAAAGTGAGTGAAGTTTCCGCCATCCTGCGCCAGCAGTTGGAAGGGATCAGTACCGGCATCCGGACAGAAGAAGTGGGTACGGTGCTCCAGGTGAGCGATGGCGTAGCCCGGATTTACGGTCTCGACAATGCCGAGGCCAACGAACTCCTGCAGTTCGACAACGGGATGGAAGCGATCGTGATGAACCTGGAAGAGGACAACGTAGGAGCTGTCCTGCTGGGACCGACAGATCAAGTAAAAGAGGGTGACATCGTCAAACGTACAGGACGTATCGCCTCCATCAATGTCAGCGAAGGTATGATCGGACGTGTGATCGACCCGCTCGGAAACCCTATCGATGGAAAAGGGGATATCACGGGAGAGACCTGCGAGATGCCGCTCGAACGCAAGGCGCCGGGCGTTATCTTCCGCCAGCCCGTCAACGAACCGTTACAGACCGGTATCAAGGCTGTCGATGCAATGATCCCGATCGGACGCGGACAGCGCGAACTGATCATCGGAGACCGCCAGACCGGAAAAACCTCCATCGCCATCGATACGATCATCAACCAACGCAGCAGCTACGAAGCCGGAAATCCGGTCTACTGCATCTATGTAGCAATCGGACAGAAGGGGTCTACCGTCGCCTCGCTTGTCAACACGTTGCAAGAAAAAGGCGCGATGGACTATACGATCGTTGTCAGCGCGACAGCATCCGATCCGGCAGCCATGCAATATTTCGCTCCTTTTGCGGGTGCTGCCATCGGTGAATATTTCCGGGACAGCGGACGTCATGCTTTAGTTGTCTACGACGACCTTTCGAAACAGGCGGTCGCCTACCGCGAGGTGTCTCTGATCCTGCGCCGTCCTTCCGGACGCGAGGCATATCCGGGAGATATCTTCTACCTGCATTCCCGTCTGCTCGAACGAGCTGCCAAGATCATCAATCAGCCCGAAGTGGCCCGGCAGATGAACGACCTGCCGGACAGCATGAAGGACAAGGTAAAAGGCGGCGGTTCCCTGACTGCCCTGCCGATCATCGAAACCCAGGCGGGTGACGTGTCAGCCTACATCCCTACGAACGTCATCTCCATTACCGACGGGCAGATCTTCCTCGAAACCGACCTCTTCAACCAAGGAAACCGTCCGGCTATCAACGTCGGTATCTCGGTATCTCGTGTAGGAGGTAACGCCCAGCTAAAGGCGATGAAGAAGGTGGCTGGAACGCTGAAGATCGACCAGGCACAGTTTCGCGAACTGGAATCATTCTCCAAATTCGGCGGCGAGATGGATGCCGTAACGGCTTTCACGATCGACAAAGGACAAAAGAACACGCAACTGCTGATACAGCCCCAATACAGCCCGATGCCTGTAGAAGACCAGATCGCCATCCTCTACTGCGGTACACAGGGATTGCTGAAAGGAGTCCCGTTGGATAAAGTGCATGACTTCGAAAAGGAATTCCTGCGCGAACTGCATACATCACACCAGCACGACGTACTGGACATCCTGAAAACCGGAACCATCAACGACGATATCCGGAAGAAACTGGAAGAAACAGCAAAACAACTGACAATGAACAATTGACAATGGACAAATACAACAAGCGACACCTAATTGTCAATTAAAAAAGGAATTATGGCATCATTAAAAGAAATAAAAGTTCGGATCGCGTCTATCCGGAGTACGCAAAAGATCACCGCAGCCATGAAAATGGTATCTTCGGCGAAGCTCCATCATACCCAGACGCTGACCGAACACACACTCCTCTATGCAAACAAACTTTCCGCCATCTTAAACGGTCTTTTAGAGGCGGAATGCAACCTGGAATCATCTTACACTGAAAAGCGTGAGGTGAAACAGGTCGCTATCGCCGTTTTCTCATCCAGCAGCGGATTATGCGGCACGTTCAATGCCAACGTATGGAAAGAGCTATCTGCCCGTCTGCATGAATTAGAAACACAACACACCGCCGTCCGCCTCTACCCCATCGGGAAAAAGATTGCTGACGAACTGCACAAGGCGGGCTATACGACTGAGGACGATTTTCTTCATTTAGGAGAGAAACCTTCGTACGAAGAGGCTGTCCGCCTCGCCGGAAAACTGATGGAGCTCTTTTCTTCGGGTAAGGCCGATCGGGTAGAGCTGCTTTATCATCATTTCAAGAACATGGCGACACAGGTATTAACTCATAAAGTCTACCTGCCGGTCACCCTGCCGCAGATCCCGGCAGAAACCACTGCCCCGGCAATCGATTACATCCTGGAACCGTCACCTGAAAGCCTTCAGACATTACTTTTCCCGAAGCTGCTCAACCTAACGATTTACACGACATTACTCGACACAACGACATCCGAGCATGCCGCCCGCATGATGGCGATGCAAACGGCCAACGACAATGCTAATGACCTGATTCAGGAACTAACCCTGCAATATAACAAAACCCGCCAGCAGGCTATCACCAACGAACTGTTGGATATTATGGGAGGACAGTAAAAAAACGTCCGGCTATGCACTTAAAAAACACGAAACTCCGGCGAATCACTTCGACGGAGCTTCTTACTTTAATTACTATTGAACAATATTCTAACAACGAATAACAATACTATTTATGTATAGAAAAATAAAATCATCAATTGTGCCATCAGTACCCGCAAGAACATCGTCAATGGATAAACTGTCGCATAGCTGACAGCCGGAGTATCATTTCCCGCCGTTACATTCGCATATGCCAATGCAGGCGGATCAGTCGTACTTCCAGCAAGCAGGCCGATCAACGTGAAATAATTCAGCTTGCAGTAATAACGCCCAATCACCCCAATGACCAGCAACGGTAGCATCGTTATGATAAAACCATAACCGATCCAGGTAAGTCCGCCTTTATTCACAATCGCATCGATAAAACCACCTCCTGCATTCAATCCGACACAGGCAAGAAACATCGTGATCCCGATTTCGCGCAACATCAGGTTAGCGCTCTGCGTCGTATAGGTCACAAGCCGGTAACGATAGCCGAAACGGCTGATCAGGATCGCCACAATCAGAGGTCCCCCTGCCAGCCCCAGCTTGATCGGCTGCGGAATTCCCGGAACCGAAAACGGTATGCTTCCCAAAACAATTCCCAACGCAATCCCGATAAAAAGGGTGATCAAATTTGGCTCATTCAGTCGCTTCATGGAATTACCCAAAATAGCACTCACCTTGTCGACAGCCAGTTCACTCCCGACAACCGTCACCCGGTCGCCCACCTGCAATTGCAATCCCTGTGTCGCCACCAGTTCAAGTCCGGCACGGTTAACACGCGTAACGTTGATACCATGCAGGCGGCGCAGTTGTAAATCTCCCAACCGACGGCCTGTCAGTTCCGGCTTTGTCACCAAGATACGACGACTGACGAATTGGCTCTCCGCCGGAATCCACTGCTTCCGGTCCATTTGGATTTCTTCCCCGATAAATGTTTTAATCGTCTCCACGTCATGTTCGGTCGTAATAACGAAGATTTTATCATCTTCCTGCAAAACGGTGTTTCCGGTTACGATCTCGACCTTATTAGTCGCTTTACGCCAGATACGCGAGATGACAAATTCGCGGTGCTCCAGCAAAGCGGCCAACTCGACCACCTTTCTTTTAAATACTGCCGGATTCTTAACGATCAACGAGACAGGGATAGCTTCTGCATGCGTATCATTCTCCGCTTCCAGCTTCTTCGCCTCATCATCAAAACTGACATGGAACACATACCGGACAAACAGCATTGCCAGAATGATCCCGATCACGCCTAACGGATAGGCAACGGCATAGCCCAGCGCAATGCTCTCGTCCGTACTTCCCGTCATATCCGTATAAGCCTGCTGAGCAGCACCGAGCCCCGGCGTATTGGTGACAGCCCCGGACAAGATTCCGACGATAGTCGGGATCGGAATGTCCACTACGAAGTGTATCACCAAAGCCGTAGCCACACCTAAAAAGACAATGCCGCAAGCCAACCCGTTCAGTGCCATTCCCCCTCGCCTGAACGAAGAGAAAAATCCCGGACCGACCTGCATACCTACCGAATAAACAAATAAGATCAATCCAAATTCCTGAAAGAAATGAATAACGACAGGATGGATATAGAAACCGAAATGCCCAAGCATGATCCCGACAAACAGCACCCACGTAACCCCCAACGAGATTCCGAAAACCTTGATTTTACCTAACTGGATACCAGCTGCAACCGTAAATGCAAGCAATAGAAGGGAATGTCCTATCCCTTCGCCCCACAGTAGTTCTTTAATCCATTCCATGATACCCTATCGGTCTTTACGGTAAACCGGAGAAACATCAAAAGCATAGAACGTGTCCCGGATATGCCCAATACATTCCGGACAAAGGCAATTTTTATAATAGATCCTGATAAAGGTTTTCTGACACTGGTCCAAACCAGTAGCAGTAAAGTCGCCTGACAATAAATCAATATTGCCGGAAAACTTTGTGCCACAACGCAAGCAAAGCTTTTCCATCTTTTTACTATTTATGAAGTTAGAAACATTTTCGAACCATTCTCCTAACCCACGAGGAAAGAACAGCCTTTAACGAACGGCAGGTCTTCTGACTGACTCCCATCCTGAAGCCTTCCCGGTTTATAACTATAACCCAGTGGCAAAAGTAGTTTCAGGATGTTGAAACGGAGCTTCACAGCAGCGGGACTGTCCGGGATTTTCACCCGATTCCCTTTTAATTCGTATCATCTGATTTGATCATACGAAACCGATCCGAAGACAAAATTAGACAAAAAAAGCATAGCGTGTATCTCTTTTCCAAGTTATTTTTTCACGTTAACACTTTCTTCAGAAGTTTTCCACATTATACACGAAAAGTTGAAAAAGATATACACTTTTGGACAACATTAAAACATGATAGTCATTTAAAGTTTTCCAATTACTCAAAATTCATAATTGTATATCAGTGAATTGACATATTTTAACCACACAAAAGTTTTCCAAAAAGTTTACCATATTGTTATACTATATACTTTTGCAACTACAAAATTCACAAACTTCAATAATAAATTTATCATGATTCAGACAGTTATTAAACGTGATGGACGTATCGTTGGATTCAACGAAGAAAAGATAGCAACAGCTATCCGCAAAGCGATGTTGCACACAGAAAACGGGGAAGACCGGGAGCTGGTTCGCCAGATCACGGATCATATTTCTTTCAAAGGCGACTCGCAAATGACTGTCGAAGCCATCCAAGACGCTGTCGAGTTGGAACTGATGAACAGTAGCCGCAAAGACGTTGCACAAAAATACATAGCTTACCGCAACCAGCGCAGTATCGCCCGCAAAGCCAAGACACGCGATATGTTCCTGGAGATCATCAATATCAAATCCAACGATATCACCCGCGAGAATGCCAATATGAATGCCGACACGCCCGCCGGCATGATGATGAAGTTCTCCAGCGAAACGACCAAGCCGTTCGTCGACGATTACTTGTTGAGCGAAGAGGTCAAGGAGGCGGTAGAAAACAACTATCTGCATATCCATGATAAAGACTATTATCCGACCAAGAGCCTCACGTGCGTACAACATCCGTTGGACCACATCCTGAAATATGGTTTTTCAGCCGGACATGGCGAATCACGCCCGGCAAAGCGTATCGAAACAGCCAGTATTTTAGGCTGTATCTCGCTCGAAACAGCCCAGAACGAAATGCATGGTGGTCAGGCGATCCCGGCATTCGATTTCTATCTGGCTCCTTACGTGCGCAATAGTTTTATCGAAGAAATCAAGAACCTGGAAGAACTGAACGGACAGAATTATTCACATCTCTACCAGCAGAAACTGGATGACTATGTGAATCGTCCGCTCGAAGGATTGAGTGGCGACGAACGTATCATCCAACATGCCGTCAATAAAACTGTCAGCCGCGTGCATCAATCGATGGAAGCCTTTATCCACAATATGAACACCATCCATTCTCGTGGAGGCAACCAAGTAGTATTCAGTTCCATCAATTACGGAACGGACACTTCTGCCGAAGGACGCTGTATCATTCGCGAGATATTGAAAAGCACATATCGCGGAGTCGGCAATGGCGAGACGGCCATCTTCCCGATTCAGATATGGAAAAAGAAACGCGGGGTAAGCTATCTGCCGGAAGACCGTAACTACGACCTTTACCAGCTTGCCTGCAAGGTTACAGCTCGCCGTTTCTTCCCGAACTTCCTCAACCTCGACGCGACATTCAACCAGAGCGAAGACTGGCGCGCCGATGATCCGCAACGCTATATGCACGAAGTTGCGACCATGGGATGCCGCACGCGTGTATTCGAGAACCGCTTCGGTCCGAAAACATCTATCGGCCGCGGTAACCTCTCTTTCTCGACAATCAATATCGTGCGCCTTGCTATCGAATGCATGCACATTGAAAACAAGGAAGAACGGATCGCCCAATTCTTTGCCAAGCTCGACCATATGTTAGATATAACCGCCCGCCAACTACACGAACGCATGGAATTCCAAAAAACGGCATATGCCAAACAATTCCCGCTGCTGATGTCGTCTCTCTGGCTGGGTAGCGAGAAATTGAAGCCGAACGACACGATCGCACCCGTTATCAACCAGGGTACATTGGGAATCGGTTTTATCGGCTTGGCAGAATGTCTGGTCGCCCTCACCGGCAAACACCACGGCGAAGATGCGGCTTCGCAGGAGTTAGGCCTGAAGATCGTCAGCTATATCCGTAACAGGGCCAATCAGTTTTCAGAAGAATACCAGCATAATTACAGCGTACTGGCAACACCGGCCGAAGGCTTGTCGGGCAAATTTACCCGTCGTGACCGTAAGAAATTCGGTTCGTTGCCCGGTATCACGGACCGCGACTACTATACAAACTCCAACCATGTACCCGTTTATTACAAATGTAGCGCCCGCCACAAGGCAGAAGTGGAGGCTCCCTATCACGAGATGACACGCGGAGGCCATATCTTCTATGTCGAAATGGATGGAGACGCGACCCATAACCCGGAAGTGATCATGCAAGTTGTCGATATGATGGACCGTTATAATATTGGCTACGGTTCCGTCAACCACAATCGTAACCGCTGCCTCGACTGCGGCTACGAAAATGCGGAAACGCATTTGGAAAAATGCCCTAAATGCGGCAGCACCCATCTCGACAAACTACAGCGCATCACCGGTTACCTGGTCGGTACGACAGATCGCTGGAACAAAGCGAAACTGGCAGAACTGAACGACAGGGTCGTCCATAATTAAAAATTGAAAATTGCGAGAGATATAAACAGTTATATTATAAACCAAGAATTGAAGCTCAGAAGTCAAGCATTTCATTTTTCAATTCTTAATTTTCAATTTCCAAAGTGCTTTCCATCATTGATATCATAGAAGATACAACTGTCGACGGTCCGGGATTCCGGACCGCGATCTATGCGGCAGGTTGTCCGAACGCTTGTCCTGGCTGTCATAATCCCGAATCGTGGGACATAAACAAGGGGAAACAAATATCGACGGAAGAGATTCTAACGAAGGTCTTGGCAGACGACTTTGCCAACGTGACCTTCAGCGGCGGCGACCCCATGTTCCAACCGGAAGGTTTCACCAAGCTGGCACAGGCGATCAAAGAAAAAAGCCGGAAAAACATCTGGTGTTATACCGGCTATACTTTCGAGCGTCTTTTGGACAATCCGAAACAGGCAGAGCTACTCAAATACATCGACGTCTTGGTAGATGGTAAATTCAAACAAGCCCTACGCGATGAAAGCCTTCTTTTCCGTGGCAGCAGCAACCAACGCCTGATCGATGTCAAAGCTTCCCTAAAAGCCAACAAGACAGTCTTGTTGGAACTGAATTATGATTTATGAATTTTTTACAACTCATAATTCATGAATCTCCTTACCATTCAATGAACTTACCACGCTGCCTGCGTTTTTCAAGTTCTTCTTCAAGATAACGCTGACGGTCTTTGGCAATGTAGCGGCGAGCGAAGATATTCGGAACGGCAACACCTAAAGAGATACACAGGATAATTAAAGCCGAATTGATCCCGTTGGCAAAAGCATTGGTCACTTCACCAATCACCCCGTGCAGGTTGATAAAAGCAAACAACGAACGATACATCAGTACCCCCGGAATCATCGGGATAACAGACGGGATCGTTAACACATGATTGGGGACATCGAACCAATGGACCGCCTTTACCGCAATCAGACTCACGACAAAACTTCCCATAAACGAACCGATCACCGGACCATATCCCAACTCAAAATTCACAAAATTACGGGTACACACTGCAATGATCCCCCCTAAAGCCACTACCCACAACAAACGTCGCTGGATATTGAAAATCATTGAAAAACCCATCGCTGCAATAGCCGCCGCAATGGCATAAATATAATAAGGATCATGCGGCACCATGCTCAATTCACTGAACTTATGGTCGATCTCTATATCGTTCATTACCAACACCCGCATGGCAAAAGCAATCCCGAACGTCATCGCTCCGACCATCATCATCGTATTGGCCGCCCGCGTAATCCCGACAAGCAAATGATTGTCAATCATGTCATCCACAAAATTGATTAACGGTACTCCCGGCACGATAAACAGAGCACAAGCCAGCAACGGATGGTAAGGCGTGGATGACAGCCCCGAAAAAGAAGAAGCATACGCCAGACAAGTCGCCACAAACGCCGCAATCGCAATACTCATATACACATTTATCCCGAACTCGATACAACGCGCTCGGACACGGAATCCGACAAATGCACAAATAGAAGCAAACAAAAACGCGATCCAGTCACAGCCGAACAACTTACAGAAACCGCCACAGGCAAACCCTGCACCGATTGCCACCAGGTAAGGCATATAGTTACGAGGTTTACGCGCAATCCGCTCAAGCTCTTCCTCATACTGGTCCAACGAATAGTCTTGTTCAATCGCCTTCCATGACAGATGGCTGACCTCCGTAATGGTCGTCATATTGATACCATGCTTCTCACACTTCTGAAATTTTGAAAAGGAATGTGTCTCGTCGCTCACATTCACCATAATCATCGTCCATCTGATATCCAGATGAAGCTTTTCTTCAGGAATCCCCATAAAAGCAGCCACACGCTTCATGTTCCGTTCGATGCGGTTCGTATCCGCGGCACTCTCCATCAGCAATTTTCCCGTACGGAGTAATAAGTCCAGTTTTCTCCGTAACAACAAAACCTCCCGGTCTGTCAAAGTCTCTTTTTCCATCCTTTTTGTCTTTTCTCTATTAAATGCGGGCACAAAAGTAAGAAGGCTGACTTTCACAAGCAAGCCTTCCTCTAATCAATTCTATTGATTCTGTCGAATGATTCTTTTGTTCACCATGTTAGTTATTTATAATTTTCAAATCGACGTCCTTGATTTACAAAGGCATATTGCCATGTTTCTTTGGCGGATTGCTCTGGCTCTTATTTTTTGCCATTTCAAGCGCCTGTATCAACTTGTAACGTGTCTGACGGGGCATGATGATCTCATCGATAAATCCTAATTCGGCTGCTCGATAAGGATTCGAGAATTGTTCATTGTATGCCTTCATAGCCTGTGCTTTTTCTTCTCCTTCCGCTTTCCGGTACAGGATATTGACAGCCCCCTCGGCTCCCATCACTGCGATTTCCGCCATCGGGTAAGCCAAGTTGATGTCGGCGCCGATCGGTTTGCTCGACATCACGATATAAGCGCCGCCGTAAGCTTTACGCGTAATCAACGTAATTTTGGGAACTGTCGCCTCGGCATAAGCGTAAACGATCTTCGCCCCGTGGCGGATAATCCCGTCATGCTCCTGCTGACAGCCGGGTAAAAAGCCGGGTACGTCCTCAAACGTCACCAGCGGGATATTGAAGCAATCGCAAAAACGGATGAAACGAGCCGCCTTGTCCGAGGCATCGATATCCAGCACACCAGCTAGGAAAGCCGGCTGATTCGCCACAATACCAACCGACTGGCCACCCAGACGGGCAAAGCCGACCACCACATTCTTTGCAAAATGAGACATCACTTCGAAAAAATAATGATTGTCGACCACTGGCTCGATCACGTCCTTCATATCATACGGCACGTTCGGATCATCGGGAATCACCGTCTGTAACGTTTCCGTTTCACGACGGATATCGTCAGAACACGGGAGAGACGGCGCATCCTCCATATTGTTTGACGGCAGGAAGCTCAGCAGCTCGCGGATACTCATCAACGTTTCCTCCTCCGTATCACACACGAAATGCGTCACGCCACTTTTACTGCTATGCACATAGGCGCCTCCCAATTCCTCTTTCTCCACCGTCTCATGCGTAACGGCCTTCACGACATCCGGTCCGGTTATGAACATATGGCTCTTCTCTTTCACCATAAAAATGAAATCGGTCAGTGCCGGCGAGTAACAAGCTCCACCGGCACAAGGACCGAGGATAGCCGAAATCTGGGGAACCACCCCGGAGGCCATCGTATTTTGATAGAAGATCGACGCATAACCTGCCAGGCTGCCGACTCCTTCTTGGATACGCGCACCTCCCGAATCGTTCAATGCGATCACAGGTGCACCATTTTTCAGAGCTAGCGTCTGGACCTTTACGATCTTGGCGGCATTGGTCGAACTGAGCGTTCCTCCGTAAGCTGTAAAATCGTAGGCGTAGACAAAGACCTGACGACCTTCGATCTTACCATATCCAGAAACAACACCGTCTCCCGGAATCTTGTTTTTCTCCATGCCGAAATTCGTGCATCGATGCGTCACGAACTTATCCAGTTCAACAAACGTACCTTTATCCAGCAACATATCAATACGTTCACGGGCTGTCATACGCCCCGCCTCATGTTGCTTATCGATACGAACTATGCCGCCACCCAGAGCAGCTACTTTATCTAGTTCTTCAAACTTCTTATATATCTCTTCTTTCTGCATTTTCTTCCTGATTAATTACTTCCAATGTCATCAACACCTGATTCACGTTTACCGTGTTTCCTTCCTTCACCAGGATTTCACGTACCCGACAATCAGAGCTGACCTTATAGTTGCTCTGCATCTTCATGGCTTCGAGCACCACCACGATATCCCCGGCAGACAGAAGGTCTCCTTCGTTCACAGGAATCTTCATGACCTTTCCGGGCATCGGCGATACAACCTTGTCGCCCTGCTTTTCTTCGCTGTTCTTGCGCATACGTAGATATTTGGCCTGCGAATCGATTATGTCGACCGAATAAGAGGAGAAAAGCGTGTTGACCTGATAGTTCTTTCCTCCTCCCGAACGGATCAGCTCGGCATTGTAAGAATGTCCGTCATGCAAGATCGAACAAGCCCCGTTCTCAGCCATCACGATATCCACCTCGTAGGGCTGTCCGTCTATGTCGAGCCGCACCTTGTTTCCATCCTTTCCAAGCAGCTCCACATCAGCCACCCGGTTTCCAATATGTATTTCCATTATAAACAATTTTTCAAATCCTTAACACACCTTTCTGCAACCCGAACTCACGCCAACGGCTGATCGGACGGTTGTCCCCCGAAGAGCCCGATGCGTTCTCCTCCAGGTTCATCAGGTAATCCATATAAGCAGCGATCATGGCGATATTTTCCGATTCATGCTCGTCTCCGGGGTTCACCGGATGTTGCAGCTCCTCGCCATGCTTTCCGATAAACGACGTATCGTAGGTTCCATGCACAAAATCAGGTATATCCATGATCCGCCTGAGATAGCTGATATTCGTCTTCAGCCCGGTAATCTTGTATTCGTGTAAGACACGCCTCATTCGTTCGATCGCATACTCGCGGCTGGTAGCCCACACGATCAGCTTGCCGATCATCGGGTCATAATAGACCGGAATCTCATAACCTTCATAGACATAGCTGTCGATTCGCACTCCGATCCCGTTCGGTTCGGTCAGCTGGCGGATAATGCCGGGAGATGGCATGAAATTGTTGGCGGTATCTTCGGCACAGATCCGGCATTCGATAGCATGCCCACGCTGGGATATATCTTCCTGCCGGATATGCAACGGTTCGTTGTCGGCAATACGAAGTTGCTCCTTTACCAAGTCGAGCCCCAACACCTCTTCGGTAATCGGATGCTCCACCTGCAAACGGGTGTTCATTTCGAGAAAATAAAAATTACGGTGTTTATCGACCAGGAACTCGATCGTCCCGGCACCGGAATAGTCGACGGCCTTAGCAGCCGCAACCGCCTTCTCGCCCATCTCTTTCCGCAGTTCCGGCGTAATGAACGGCGACGGACTTTCCTCGACAATTTTCTGGTTACGGCGTTGCACAGAGCATTCGCGTTCGCAGAGATGGACCACATTCCCGTAATTGTCGCCTAAAATCTGGAACTCGATATGATGTGGTCCCTCCACGTACTTTTCCAGATAAACTGTATCGTCACCAAAAGAAGAGAGCGACTCCGAGCGAGCGGCGTTGTAAGCCTCTTCCACCTCTTCTTCCTTATGGATCAGACGCATTCCCTTTCCACCGCCTCCCATCGAGGCTTTCAGCATGACCGGGAAACCGATCTCCCGGCAGACCCGGCATGCTTCTCCAACATCCTGCAAAGGCTGCTGCGTGCCAGGAACGACCGGCACGCCGGCGTCTATCATCCGCTTGCGGGCGGATATTTTATCTCCCATCGCCTCCATCGTTTCTGCCGACGGGCCGATAAAGACGATTCCTTCTTCTTTGCACCGGCGGGCAAAATCCGCATTCTCGGACAGGAAACCATATCCGGGATGAATCGCATCCACCTTGTGTTGCTTGGCTGCCCGGATGATCTTTTCGATATTCAGGTAACTATCTTTTGATGCTGCCGGTCCTATCAAGACCGCTTCGTCGGCATAAAGGACATGACGTGCCGTCCGGTCTGCTTCCGAAAAAACAGCCACCGACCGTATCCCCATTTCGCGACAGGAGCGCATAACCCTCACAGCTATCTCGCCCCGATTCGCAATCAGAACTTTTCTTATCATATTTATTGTATTTATGTTTCGCATCCATAGCCTAACCCACGAGGATATGAACCTTATAATGAACGGCAGGTCTTCTGACTGACTCCCATCCTGAAGCCTTCCCGACTTAATTATAACAAGTCAGTGGCGAAAGTAGTTCCAAGATGTTAAAACGGAGCTTCACAGCAGCGGGACTGTCCGGGATTTACACCCGATTCCCTTTTAATCCATATTCCCGAACGGGAAATACAGAACCGATTCGGTGGCAAATGTAAACTTTTTTTCTGATACGCTCTATTTCGACCGCCAAAATTCGGTACGGACACACGAAATATTCTGTAATCAGTGGCAGCAATTACAAAATCAGCGACAGCAATTATATAATCACTGCCACTGATTACAGAATTGCTATCGCTGATTTTAGAATAAATGAAGGGATAACGATCTTTTTACCCTTTACAAAGTGAAAATCGAAAGTAACAAACGAATATATTCTACCCGACGATCCATTTGCCGCCCGGAATGAGCGAAATAACCTTGGTTGTCACGAAGCAGCAAATGAACGTGCATGTCGCAATCGCAGGAATGGCGGCAACAGTCGGTAACGGCAAGACGGACTTGAACACCGCCACCCACAGACCGAGCCAAAAGATATGCATCAGATACATCCCATAGCTGAGTTTAGAGAGTTCCAATACGAAGCGCGGAGTTTCGGGAAGTTCAATACAACTGAACATCAGGAACGTGCCGGCCGTAAGCAACACACAGTTGATGGTGCAGAAAGCCCACCCTATTTCCAGCACGGGCGTGGGGAGTATTTCTCCGGGAACGGCCTGAACATAGAACGAATATATGGTAATAGCTGCACCAATGAGCATCGAAACAATTCCGATAATAAAACGTTTGGAACGGTTCCAGGTCAGATGGACATGTATATAATGTGCGAGCACAAGATAGCCTAAGTAACCGGAGAAATACCACAGCATATGGTATTCGTTCCAAAAGCACTGTCCCCACACTTCTCCGAACCAACGGTTCAGATATGGCATACAGGTCGACAAGAGAAACAACCCGATAAAGAAACGTTCTTCTTTGACCGTCACTCTGCTCAACCAGGGCGAGATGATAGGAATAAACAGGTAAATGCTGATCAAGGGATACATAAACCATAGATGCCCGGCCAGCGTCGGGAAGTTCAGAAATATCCGCGACAGATCCTTGATCGAGGTCGCTCCATCAATCTGCCCCCACAACATCGGCAGAGTACTGTAGAGTATCATGAATATGAAAAACGGTGGTAGAATGCGGATACAACGCCGACGATAGAACTGCCACATGGTCTGCCCTTCCTTCATCGGCGCAAGAAGAAAAGCGGAGACTATTATAAACAACGGCACGGCCATACGCGAAAACCCATCGTATATGGACACCCATAGCCGGTCTGACTCATTTGCCAGAAAGGCTTGCGGGCCCACCATGTCCGTCGAACCGGGGGCACCGTAAAAGTTTTCACTGGCGTGGACGATCATAACAAGGAAACATGCGAACACGCGTACATAATCCAAAAAAACTATACGTTTCATTTTTTTGCTTAATTACTATATTAATAAGAGATTTAATTCTTTAGGCGAAGCATGCATTCATGGCGGAAAATTTCGTAATTTTCCAGATACTGCTTAATTGGCGGTAAAGATAGGAAAAAAGCCGGAAATCCTCTCAAACAGGTTTGAACAACTAGGGCAACCGCACCAACACCCGGAAATCGCATGAAACATACCCCCAAAAAACAGAGTCTTTTTCTCTAAAAACGGCTATAAAATAGGTAAAACCGGGTGGTTTTTATTGTCCGACAAGGCACTTTTGTTGCCGGACATCCCCATGTTGCCCCCTCTTACACCCGGATGTACCGACTCTCTACACCCGGATGTTAAGGATGGCAACATGGGGGTGTTTACGGAATTATCTGCTTGTTTCTGCTAAAAAAAGAGAGGGCTTTTGTGAAATGAAGAACCGTATTTCGCCAATTTAATACCTATTATATTCGTTTTTACATTTGTTTATTCGATTATTTTATATGCTTTTTCAAAAGCAAAAGAAGGCAACACACTGGTTTTCAATTATATGATAAAAGCACCATGTGTCAGAAGTGATAGAGGAGTGATAGAGGAAAACGTCCTGTATCACTGCCTCTAACGCTTGAATATTAATAGCCATAACCTTCGTAGTGATAGAGTGATAGAGGATTTGTGAAAACTCCGTATAGAGATTACAACCTTAGAAAATTGTGATACGGTCACCCTGTTGAACAACTAAGGCAATTACAATTTTGGTGCGTAGCCTTGATATTTCATTGCCTATTCGAATGAGATTCTATATTTTTGCGGTTTTGAATTTCACTGTACCAATACGAAATGTCAAATATCAAATCAGAAATTGATAAATGGTATGAGAACTATATAGATGAGTTGTTCGCCTATGGAATAGCCTTTGGAGTGGAAAAAGATTTTGTATTAGATGCAATACATGATCTCTTTTTGCACTTGTTTGAATCGGCTGATAAAATAGAAATTCTCGGTTCTCCGAAATCCTATCTGTTTAGTGCTCTCAAGAACAAGATAATAACATCTTTACGTAAACAGGCGAACTGGCTTAGCTTAGAAGAAGAAGTCGAATATAATTTCAAAATAGAAGTTGATGCCGAAGCTTTAATGGAGGATGAAGAAGAAAGAAGAAACTATGAGAAAGAGGTTGAAAGCCTATTGAATTTATTGACAAACAAGCAGAGGGAAGTCATATATTTGCGCTTTATCAAAGCACTCTCCATACAAGAAATTTCCGAAATACTCAATATCACACCCAAAAGTGTGCGAAAAATGATCTACCGTGCCATAGAACGTATGCAACAAGGAAAAATTGAACTATTGTTTCTACTGATGTTCCTGAGATAAACAATAAAGAGGGGCTGTTTTGCCCCTCTTTAGCATTACGAATAACTTTTTGTACATTCTCACTTGTCCCAGAACGGAGCCTGAACAAGTGTCGGGTCTTTATCTATTTGTTCCTGATAGATCGGATACCAATAAAATTTACGCTCGTAGACACGTTTGATATATTGCGTGCGCTTGAAGAATGCAGCAGCATCATTTGGATCATCCGACAGCTTCGTTCCACTGAAATTCATACCATACATAGGTTGATTCAACACTTCTTCCGCTTTCTTCCAACGACGGAGGTCTAAATAACGCAAGCCGTTTTCACAGCAAAGTTCTACGCGACGTTCATGATAGATCGCTTCGCGCACCTCATCCTGGCCGTTCAATGGAATTTTATCAAAGCCATTACTATCCTTTCCGGTTCCATACTGCGGCATACCGGCACGTTCACGAATCAAGTTCAGATACTTCAAGATGTCAGGATTACCCGGATCGCACTCATTCAAAGCCTCGGCATAATTCAGATAAGCCTCGCCCAAACGGTAAAGGATACCCGGACGATACGGGTGTATACCGTTACGCTGGTTTTGATCCAATGAGACTTTCTTACGGTTCAGATAACCGTTTTGCGGAGCGTCATGCGTAGGGCCGCCGTCTTGTTCGTTCGACATCATTTGTACTTCACGTTCTGCCTGATGATACCACTGACGATTCCACATCACCGTCAAATAGAAACGAGGTTCACGACCGACATACATATTGTAAGTGCCGGAGGCAGCCACTTGATTATAGGTGCAACCATCTGCTCCAACCGAGTCGACTGTAGCTCCCGGACAATTACGGTAAAGGTTGTACTTAGTTTTACGGATATCCTTTTGCGCAGAAAAACCGCGTTCCGTATAGCCAGATTCCTTGTTGATAATCGGTTTTCCATAATTGCCATCATAACCGGTAATCGGAAGGGAACCATCCTTCATGGCGAAGGCATCGACCAATGTCTGATAGACACCCAAACCACCGTTACCGGATGCTCCACGCGGAGTAGCATGTTTTTCAAACTCACTGAAATTGCAGTCGGAACGGATGAACAGAGCTTCAGGATTCTGATCGCCGCGCAGGAAAAACACATTATAACAAGACATGAAAGGATCAATACTGCCATCGGCATTATACTCACGTACCAAATCATGACCGGCAGCATGTGCTGCTTCGATCAACTCCCGGTTAGCATCTGCGGCACGTTTCCATTTTGCAGGATCGTAAGTTTGGCTGAACCGGAATTTACCATCATAATTTTTGAAACCTGCATACCATTCGTTCCCATTTACCAACGGACTTGCAGCAAATAACAACATACGGGCACGAACCGCCAAACACATGATGGAAGTGGCACGACCATAAAATTGTGTAGATTCATTCAAGTAAGAAGCCGGAAGTTTCTTGGAAAGGTCAACCAACTGTGCATCAATCCAATCTACCATTTCATCGAAAGGCATTTGTCCACGCATCAAATTCGGATCATTCACATCTGCCAGTCCATCGAAAAAAGGAACACTTCCATAAGCTTCAATCATTTGCCAATAATAATAGGCAATCAAAAAACGACATTCATCCTTCATCCGTTCGATGTTAGCCTCACTCACCCCCTGATCCGGCAACGCGTGAGCATTTTCAATGAAAAGATAAGCCGAACGAATACGAATCGGGTTCGCACTCCAAATGGCAGCATCCCAGGTCGAACTAGTAAACCACTGTCCGATGATGAAGTTCAGTGAATTCCCCCACCATTGATACCAACGCTGCGACGGATCCAAATCATCTCCCATCGAGTCATATCCCCAAACTTTCAACAAATCCCAATAATTATCTGGAATACGATTATATACACCTGATAACCAATCCTCTGTACGAGTTCTATCATTGAAGACCATTTCCATTGTCAACGTATCATCCGGAGCATTATCCAAATAGTCCGAACAACCACACATAAAAAGACTTGAAAAAGCTATCGTTATGTATTTAAACAGTTTCATGATTCTATTTTTATAAACTTAAACTCAAATTAGAAATTAACATCAATACCGAATGAGACAGATTTCATAATCGGGTATTTCGCACCGTTCTGCGTATCAAGTTCCGGGTCCCAGAGATCAAAAGCCGAGAATGTCAATAAATTTGACCCTTTAGCATACAGGCGGATATTTTCCAATCCGATCCGACTCATCCAACGTTTGGGCAACGTATATCCAACTTCTATATCCTTCATACGCAGCATGCTCATATTACGCAGCCACCAAGTCGAATTCTGGCTGTTGTTCGTATTCGCCCCATAGCTTAGGCGCGGATAGAAAACATCTTCGCTCGGATTTTCCGGAGTCCAGCGGTCATTGTAGTTAGTCAAGACATTGCCCATTGCACCTTGTGAAGATCCGGGCAAGAAGTTCGAAGCCACACCACCGATGAAACGATGAGTCTTACCGTTTCCTTGGAAAAAGACATTGAAATCGACCTGCTTATAACGGGCTGTCGCTCCAAAACCATATACAATTTCCGGATTGACCGTTCCTCCCATGGCAACTTCATCCTTATTTGTGATCGATCCGTCACCGTCAATGTCCACATATTTAATATCACCGGGACGCACATTGTTAAATGTATGCGACGGAATACCTTCTTTCAACACCAGATCCCCTTTATCGTTAGTAACAAAATCATCTTCCGTAAAGAGCCCGTCTGCCACTAACCCGAACAGTTCGTTCACAGAATGTCCCGTCCGTTGGCGGTTCGTTCCCATAACACCGAGCGCTTCATCCATTTCGATTATCGTATTGTGGGCATACGTAAACGTTCCTCTGAGACCAATGTGCAAATCTTTTGTAATCTGTTGGTTGTAAGTCAGCGACAAATCCACACCGATATTATCCACCTTACCATAGTTTGCCCACGGCGTTTTGCGAAATCCGGCAGCCGACGGAATGTTGTTACGCTGCATAAAGATGTCCCGACGCTGCTCTTTAAACCAATCCACTTGCAAATCCAAGGCATTCCATAAACCTATTTCGGTTCCGACATTCAGTTTCTCAACCGTTTCCCAAGTCAGATCCGTCACCCCAAATTCTCCTTCAAAACGGGAAGCACGGTTATAATCGTTGTTGACTCCCCATTTATAACTGCCATCCGTATCAATGGTCGGCAAGAAGGCAAAACGACGGCCATCCAACTGATCATTACCGGTCAACCCCCAAGAAGCACGGAATTTGATCTTAGAAAAAGTATCTTTGTATTTCTCCATGAATTTTTCCTCTGAGAGCATATAGCCGACAGCCACAGAGGGGAAGAAACCAAAGCGGTTCCCTTTCGTGAAGTTTTCGGAGCCGTTATATCCAAAGTTAAATTCGGCAATGTAGCGATTGTCATACGTATAGGAAGCACGTCCGGCGATACCCATACGGCGGAAAGGGACGACATTGCCGTCCTGATAGTCGCGTTGGTTATAAAGAAACATGGCGTTGACGGCATGTTTCTCATCAAACGTACGATCGTACGTGATATTTCCTTCCAAGTAAGTAGCCTTATTCCCCCATTCGCCTTTGTTTTCCGTATCGAGGAACTCCTGTCCGTCCGTCCCAACACTCAGCAGTAAGTTTCCTTCCTCATCACGGCCCGTAGCCGGATTGTAGTAGGTTGGTGTACGAGACCGTTTCACCCACGACTTCGAATAGCGGTCAAAAGAAAACAGACCTTTGAATTTCAAACCGGGAGTAATAAATTTCAGATCTTGTTCAACCGAGAACAATGATTCAACTTTGGAGCTGGAAGTTGTCTGATAGCCATGCTGTGTTGCTTCTGCCCACGGATTAGTTCGTTCCCGGACACGTACATCACGTCCCTCTGAATATTGGATCGGATGAACGAATGGAGGCGTCTCAAATGCATGATTCCAGACATCCTGTCCACTGACAGCCATACCGTTCTGTTCTTGCAGGTAACCACCGATACTAATGCCCACAACAGTCGTCTTCGTCACATTGATATCCACATTCGAACGAATATTATATTTGTTCAAGCGTGTAGACGAATCCCAATCCTTACTTTCATCCCGAACAAAGATGCCTCGTTCACCATAATACGATGCGACCAACGCATAACGAAGAATATCGCTACCACCGGTAATAGTCAAATCTCCACGCGTATTGGAAGCCATGTCTTTCGATACGGCATCCAACCAATTGACATTCGGATATAACTCCGGATCTACATTATTACGGTAGTTGTTGATCATTTCCTCTCCATAAAGCGGATTCGGATTACCGGCATCCATATACAATTCATCCATTAACGAAAGATAATCTACCGAACCGATATAATCAGGCAACTGTGTCGGCTTGGTAAAACCTTGTTCCAAATGGAAATTGACTTTCGGTTTCCCCAATTGACCTCTCTTCGTTTTCACAAGGATGACACCGTTTGCACCTCGTACGCCATATACAGCACTAGCCGCTGCATCCTTTAGTACAGAAAACGATTCGATTTCGGCAGCCGACAAGTCATCCAGCGTGCGCTCAATCCCATCGACCAACACCAATGGCGAAACACCAGTCCCCTTAAAAGAAGAGATACCGCGAATCCAAAAATCCGAACCATCAGATCCCGGTTCACCATTACGTTGTACGGCAATCACACCAGCCAATTGTCCTGCCAGATTGTTAGACACGGCACGGGTAGTCCCTTGTTGTAACTGAGCAGGCTCTATCGCTGTGATAGAACCGACTACAGAAGCTCTTTTCTGAGAGCCATAGCCGACAACCACCACTTCATCAAGGCTATTAGACTCTTCTGACATATTGACATTGATATTGATTTGTCCACCAACCTTCACTTCTTGCGATTCAAAGCCGATATAACTGAAGACTAGCACTGCATTCTTATCGGGAACGCTGATAAAATAATTTCCATCGATATCCGTCGTCGTACCGATAGTCGTACCTTTGACCAATACGTTGACTCCGGGCAAAGGTTCCTGTTGGGCATCTCTGACAGTTCCGTTGATTGATATTTTTTTCTCTTGCTGCGTTTTTTCCTCTTTCCTGATAATCATCACCTGCCTGTCGTTAAGGAAATACGTCAGATTCGTACCATCCAAAACTTCCGATAAGATTCGGTCAATGGTTTTATTCTTAATATTCACATCGACATTCCGGTATAATTCCGCACGAACTGCGTCAGAATAAAAGAAACGATATTCACTATTTTTCTCAACAGATGCAAAAACATCACTGATCGTTGCGTTGGATAATTCCAATGACAAACGCGTAGACTGCGCATATGATTGTTCAGCCCAAAGTACAGGGCTAGGAATCAAAAATAAATTTGCGACTACGCATGCTGTGTACAAATTTCTTTTTAATTTTTGATATTTCATGATAGCATAAATTATTAAAAAAAATCACATGATTCATATTACCAAATACTTGGTTTCAATTAAACTTCACTTTGTATGTTTTCTCATAGGCTTTTTATTATTTATGAACATATTCTATTTTTATTACTTCATCCCGATGGCTAAAAGAAATAGAGAGAGTCCGTTGAAGTGTCTGCAAGACTTGGTCAATGTCATCAAACAAGACCAAATTACCCGAGCACTTTATCTGCCCAATCTCCATAGGGCAGTCAAAACGGACACGATAATAGCGTGATAAGCTGTTCAACACCTTTTGCAAACTTTTCTCATGAAATTGAAGTACACCATCTATCCATGAGATATAATCATAAACATCAACGTCCTTGACGGTCATTTCTTCTTTTTCAACCATCAGACATTGGTTAGGTTGAATTGTCTGTCCATTTCCCTGGTTATTCTTAACAAAGACGCTTCCTTCTTTTAATACGACAGTCTGGAAAATTTCGTCATCATACGCAGTAATCCCGAAAGAAGTACCTAAAACCTGTACTTCCATTTGATTCGTTTTAACATAAAAAGGCCATTGGGGATGTTTGGCTACTTCAATATAGATTTCCCCGTTCACATAGAGCACTCTTTTCTCTTTCTCGAATGTTTCAGGAAACTGCAATACCGTTCCTGAATTAATCCATACTTTTGTCCCATCAGACAAGATCAATGAAGATCGTCGCCCATTTGGGACACTCAACATGTTCAGATGTTCGTCTTCTTTTTCCTGCTCAAAATGTTGCTTTCGATCAATTGATTTTATTTCTATTTCAGCAACTTGTACATTACCCTTTTTATCGACTGAAATTGTAGAATTATCCGTAACTTGTATTTTTTCCTTTGACAAATGAAGTTCAACTTCTTTTTGTTCCGGATCCACTTTGACATCAGCCAAGACCGAAGTGCTCAATTCCACATTCGACACTTCTTGATACTGCAAGTATAAAGATCCCAAAAAACAGAATATCAACAAGCAAGCAGCCGCAAACAGCCAACTCAACCTAATATATTTAGGCTTACGGTGTTTCTCGTAATTATCCAGAATTCTTTTTTTCAATGCAGTCTTTTCCGCAAAGGCAAGTCGTACGTGGTTGAATTTAAGTCGGCAAACCTTCTCTCTAGCCAACATCAAAGTCTCCGCTTCTTCAGGATAAAGTGACAAATAATTCTCCTTCCATTGTTTATCCGATTCCTCTGTAGGAAACAGACACCAAAGAATAAAAGATTTGTCATGTAACAATTGGTCTATATTTTTTCTATGTCGCAGTTCTTCCACTTTGAGTTTGTTTTACCAAAAGACAAAAGAACGCCCCAAATGACCCCATCTTATTCGTTAAACACTGTTAACGACCAATTTTTCTTTTATCTTGACATAGTTCTCCCAAAATTTCGTCTATTCTTTTACAATCTACAACAACATAAAGAACCCGCGTATGGACGCCTGAATCGAAAGTTTAAAGAAGAAGGGAATGAAATAACGAACAGGCGTCCATAAAGGAAAATCAAAAACTGAACTTTGCCCCCGCATAATAGGTGCGGGGAGTTCCCGGACCGTAAATGTAGCCGGAGTCACGGGTTGCCCCTTTGTCGAAGTCATTCTGATAGGAATCGAACAGGTTCTGGATACCCAGATTAAGTTGCAAGGTCATGGCTACCGTCAACCTGAAATCATAGCTCAACTTGACTCCCAATTCAAAGAAATCCGGACTCTTCACCAAAACATCCGCCGTCCCATTCACTTCAGACATCAGATGAGGTACATACATTCGCCCGGTATAATTACCGTTAAACGCTATTGTAAACGGTTTTACCGGTGTATAGGATGCAGTGAAATAACCGTACAGATTCGGAGTACGCAAAATTTTATCGCTATACCGCTCCGCATCCGTCAAATGTTCCTTATCCGCGCTCCATTCCTCTGGTTCGTCATATAAACTCCGTTGTACCGTTATACCTGCCTGTATCTGTACTTTATTCCTCCAGACAATCTTTCCCTCCAGCGTAGAACCGTACACCTTTGCCCCCGAACCGTTGCTGCGAGTCTGCACCAGCGAACCATTTTCCGATTCTACAGGGGCTGACAAGACAAACGGGTCACTCAATTTCGTATAGAATCCTTCCAGTAACATATTCACCTGGAAATCTCCAAAATAATGATACCAGTCGACAGACCCGTTCACGCTCCGCGAACGCTCTTCCTTCAGATTCGGATCCCGCACGATCGAGACGCGCGCACCTCCGACATTACTGATATGCAAATCTTCGTCAAAGGCCTGCGGGGCACGGAAACCTTCGGCATAGCTCAACCGGAGATTGACGTCGGCTGTCGGATTATAGCGCACATTGGCACGTGGACTGAAAACAGCCTTATCCATAATGCTGTTTTTATCGACACGCCCACCGATAAGGAAGCTCCATTTATCATTTTTCCACTCGTTCTGTGCATAGGCGCTCCATACGTTTATGATCTGATGCAAGGATGCCGGCGTATATTTTTCGATCAGTTCCTGCAAATACTGTCCGGTAGCCGTCGGATCTTCCGCCAGGGCCGCTTCCCGGTACTTCTGCTTGTCGGTGGCACGATCGTCCAGATCGTCGTGACTGAACTCGATACCTCCCGTCAGATCGGCAGGCATGAAGAGGCATTTGTCAAAACTGTAGATATACTGCGCTCCCGTCACTCCTGTGAAATCCGTCGTCCGGCCATATGCGCTGTAATAACTATCACGGTGGATATGCTGTCCGGACGCATAGAAGCTGAGGTTATGTTTCTGGTTCGGAGTGAAAACATTAAACTTCAGGCTTCCCGTATTAATCGAATGTTGTAACTGTTCGACAAGCCCGGCCTCACCCGTTCCGTTGAGCTCGGGGTCTTCGGCGATATGCGGCGGAAGTTTCATTCCACTACCGCCTCTACGATATTCTTCCATATGATGGTATTCAATATTCAATTTGGAGTAGGCACTGGTCTTATAGAAGCCGTTGAAACCAATCGTCTGATTTTTCAGCTTTGGAAGCTCTGAAAAGCCGTCTCCATTCGAATCCCAGGCCGAACGATAGCGGTTTTGCCCATAGATATAAGCTCCCATCTTATTGTCAGAAGATACCCACGAGAGGTTGAGGGTCGTATTGTTATCATACGCTCCAGATCCGTCCAGATTAGAGATCGTATGTCCAAAGGAACCGGAATTGCGAATGGGCTCTTTCGTTATGATATTGATTGTTCCGGCGATAGCCGACGAACCGAACAAAGCAGATCCTCCGCCCCGTATCACTTCGACCCGTTCGATCATATTGGCCGGAATTTGTTCCAATCCGTACACGCCAGCCAATGCGGAGAAGATAGGACGGGAATCAATCAATATCTGTGTATATTTTCCTTCCATACCGTTGATGCGGACTTGCGAGTAACCACAGTTCTGGCAATCGTTTTCGACCCGGACGCCCGGTTGGAAAACCAGCCCTTGTGCTAATGTCGTGGAGTTGGTCTTTTCGAACACGGTCGGGCTGAGTACCTTCACCAGGGTAGGCGCCAGACGGCGTTTCGTCTCGTTGCGGTTGGCAGAGACGACCACTCCTTCGAGCGATATCAAATCTTCTTCAAGCTCGAAATTCAGTTCCTGCGTCTTCCCTTTTCCGGTCGTTACTTTTTTCGTAACTGTCTTGAAGCCGACAAAAGAGACTTCGATCGTAAACTCTCCTTCGGGGAGATTTTTTAACATATAATGCCCGGAGTCATCGGTCACGGAACCGATCGTCGTTCCTTTCAGGATGATCGTTATTCCCGGCAAATGTTCACCGGTCGCCTTATCCACGACATGCCCAAAAATATTGGCATCCGTAGGGCTCGTCACTTCTTTATCATTTTTATAGGTGTTTGCCATTATTGCCGAAACGGCATAGCAAAGGCATAGGAAAAGTATATAAATTTTGTTCATTGAGATGTCTTTTAAAAATTAATAATATAGGAAGTGGTAGGTATACAGAACTGCCTTGTTCCCACGTTAGACACGAGATCACATAAAAGCCGGCCATAAAAACATCTGGTTGATAAGGCATGTTCTTTTACGGTCTCGCCGCAAGATGCAGGGGCAAGTAGATTTTTGACATATCGTCATTAATTATAAAAAAAGACAAATGGTGGCGCACGAAGCGAAACCTTCCCCAGGACGGGACGAAGGTGATCCGGATAAACCGGACAGGTGGATAAAACACAAAATGTTGCAAGAAACGCAGCAATTAGCACTTGTGCAAAAGCAGCACCGCTGATTTGAATAGTCGAAAGTTGGTGCAGCAACTGGAACTCGGCGTAGTTATGTTCTTTCTTGGGAGTCCCGTCGTCATTTTTCTGATAGGGATGGGAATGGACGATCGTCACCCCGTTCACTATATGAACGTGGGTAAAAGCTATCAGGCATCCCAAATACGATATGAAAAGTAATGGGAGCGCAATCCTTAAATATTTCCTTAATCCATCCATTTATCGGGAAGTATAGACACAACAGCCACCTAGGTGACAAAGTTCACAAATTTAACGATAATATCCAATCCCTATTTACAGGTAAAACAGACCTCCATACTACCTACATATAGTCATTTTCAGGATCGAGTTATCGGTAGAATACATTCAAATAAAAAAGGCCTCTCTCACGAGAAGCCTTCTTCGATTTTAGTTTCGTTGTCTATGCAAATTAGCAATTATGATTATATCTGATTATTTTATTCTTTTATAACCGTAAACAGCCAAATCACCCAGTTCCTCTTCAATACGAAGTAACTGATTGTACTTAGCCATACGATCGGAACGGCTCAAAGAACCGGTCTTGATCTGTCCACTGTTGGTGGCAACGGCAATATCGGCTATCGTAGCATCTTCCGTTTCGCCGGAACGGTGGGAAGTCACGGTCGTATAGCCGTGGCGATGCGCCATTTCGATCGCATCGAGTGTTTCCGTCAGCGAACCGATCTGGTTCACCTTGATCAGAATGGAGTTTGCACACCCCTCCTGGATTCCTTTGGAGAGGAAGTCCACATTTGTGACAAACAGGTCGTCGCCCACCAATTGGCAACGGTTTCCGATCCGCTCTGTCAGTTTCTTCCAACCTTCCCAGTCGTTTTCGCTCATACCGTCTTCGATAGAATCGATCGGATATTCATCGATCAGCTTCTCCAGATATGCGATCTGTTCGTCTGCCGTACGTTTAACACCTTTCACTCCTTCAAACTTGGTATAGTCGTAAACACCGTTTATATAAAATTCAGAAGAAGCACAGTCCATACCGATCTTCACATCCTGTCCGGGCACATAGCCGGCAGCTTTGATAGCAGCGATAATTGAGTTCAAAGCGTCTTCCGTTCCTTCCAGGTTCGGTGCAAAGCCTCCTTCATCACCGACAGCCGTGCTCAAACCACGGTCTTTCAATACCTTTTTCAACGCATGGAACACTTCCGCTCCCATCCGCAAACCCTCCTTGAAACAAGAAGCACCAACCGGACGAATCATAAATTCCTGGAAAGCGATCGGAGCGTCGCTGTGAGAACCGCCATTGATGATATTCATCATCGGCACAGGCATTACATAGGTGTTCGTGCCCCCGATATACCGATACAGTGGAATATCGAGATAGTTGGCTGCCGCCTTTGCCACAGCAAGAGAAACCCCCAAAATCGCATTGGCCCCCAAGTTAGATTTGGTTTTCGTCCCATCAAGTTTCAACATCGCATAGTCAATGGCACGCTGGTTCAAAACCGGCATTCCCACCAAGGCCGGGGCAATCATCTTATTGATGTTTTCAACCGCTTTCTGTACGCCTTTACCTTCATAGCGGTTCTTATCGCCGTCACGCAGCTCCAACGCCTCATGTTCTCCGGTCGAAGCACCCGACGGAACAGAAGCACGCCCCATTACACCAGATTCCAACCATACATCTACCTCAACAGTAGGGTTTCCTCTCGAATCGAGGATTTCACGTCCTGTAATCTTTTCTATTCTCATTTGTTTGTTATTTTAAAGTGAGGCAAAGATAGAAGGTAGAAAAGAAATATAAAATCACCATAAATGACTATTTAGCAAGCTGTAAATACCTACAAATAGGTAACTTCATATTCCTTTTCTCGCAGCAATCGAAGTGATGGTTAGCCTTTCAGTTTCAACAAAAATTTCGCTCTGTCGACAATATAGCGGATATGCGTGCCTTCGCCGATCACATCTGCCGAATCCCTGGCAACCAACGAGAAGGTCAACTTCCGCCCTTCCACCTCAACCAGTGTCGCTTCCGCATGCACTTCCTCACCTTCACCGGAAGGACGAACATGTGTCATGTCCATTTTAGCACCGACAGTAGTCGCCCCTTCGGGGAGTTCAGCCGCTACGGCCAACATTGCCGCATTTTCCATCAATGCTACCAAAGCCGGCGTTGCCAATACAGGCAAATCTCCCGATCCCATCGTCAATGCGAAATTATCCGGCTGCACGACAGTCCGGCTGATATGTTTCAATCCTTTTTCCAACATAGTCACTTCATTTTTAATCGTTCCACATTCTGTTATTCTTTCACGGAGTCTAACGAATCCGGCGCCAAAAATAATGAATTTGTTTTTTAATCCGTTTTTTGTACAGACAGACTTTTTTCATACCTTTGCCACAGTTTTGGTTTCACGGCTCCCAACCGCTACGGGAGGCGTGATGAAAAGGGAATCAGGTGCGAATCCTGAACAGACCCGCTGCTGTAAGTTCCTCTCCAAATCTTTGAATACGCTACAAGCCACTGTCCGTCACCGGATGGGAAGGCATTCAAAGACGGAACAAGTCAGAAGACCTGCCAAAACAAACATAGTTTTAAAGCTTTCGGGAAATAAAGCTACAAAACATCGAGTCAAGTCATTCTTTATCCCCTTACATAAAGATATTATTTCTCCTTGTGTGTATTCCCTTAAGCAAGTCATGAACACTATATCAAGGATTAAAATGAAAGTCTTTGTACATGTATTCCTTTTGCTTGTCTGCCTGTCGCAACTAAGTCTGACGGCACAAAACAAAATTACGCTCTCCGGGAAAGTCACCGATCAGCAAGGTACGCCCCTGTCGTTGGTAACGATCGCCGTCGAAAACACGGTCTCCGGCACTTATACGGATGACAGTGGGCTTTATTCCCTACAAGTATCCCCTGGCAAACACACATTCGTCGTATCCTCCTTAGGATACCAAACGATCAAAACCTCACTCGACCTTCATCACAACAAAACCCTCGACTTCAAACTGGAAGAAAGTTCCGTAAACATAAGTTCAGTGGAGGTGTATGGGAAAACACAATCACAACAGTTAAGAGAAAGCGCACTTTCGGTTAATACTCTTGACGTTAAGCCTGTCATTAATTCGCTTAATAGCCTGAATGAATTAGTGAATCGTACAAGCGGTGTCAAAATACGCGAAGAGGGAGGCGTAGGTTCCGATTTCGACCTCTCGATCAACGGGCTGTCAGGTAATTCCGTCCGCTATTTCATAGACGGTGTTCCCTTGGATAGCAAAGGAAGCTATGTGACGCTCGCCAATCTGCCCGTCAACCTGATTGACCGAGTGGAAATCTATAAAGGCGTAGTACCAGCCTCATTGGGGACGGATGCATTAGGCGGAGCTGTCAACATTATCACCCAGGCAGAAAAGAAAAGCTTCATGGACGCTTCTTATAGCATCGGTTCCTTCCATACACATCGTGCCAACCTGAACGCACAGTTTATGGAACAGCATACCGGATTGGTCGTGCGTCCTGCCATCGGTATCAGCTATTCGAAAAACGACTACCGGATGAAAGACGTGCAGATGCGCAATGAGACAGGTGATCAATTCATCTACGGCACCCCAAAACGTTTCCATGACGGCTATTTTTCGCTATTGGCACAGATAGAAGCTGGAATCACAGGTAAGTTTTGGGCTGACGAATTTTTCGTTTCCGCTTCCTACTCCAAAACAGACAAGGAACTGCAGACCGGATCCATACAAACCAAAGTTTATGGTATGGCTGAACGTAATTCGGATGCATGGAACGTATCGGTTCGTTATAACAAATATAATTTCATGACCGAAGGCATGACATTGAAAGCAACTTTGTCACATACATGGGATCATTCCATTACTATCGATACTGCTTATCGGAAATATTATTGGGATGGAGGCTATATCGTGAGTCAACGCAACGAAATCAGAGGTAATGAACCTTCTATACGTCATTACAAACGCCCTCTGACTATCGTGCGTGTCAATTTGGATTACCAACTGGACGGACATCACGGTCTTAACCTGAATTATCATATGAACCGGACCGGAAATGATCGCTATGATGATTTGGACCAAAGCTTCGAACCATCAAACGATGCAGTTACCAAACATATCATCGGACTGACCTACAGCCAGTCGTTTTTTGATGGGAAAATGCAGAATGTATTCTTTGCCAAAGATTATGTGAATCACCCGAATATCCGGCAGACCGACCAGTCCACCGTGACGGGATCGGACAAAGTGCAAGGTTCTACTACCAAAAATTACTTTGGATATGGTACCGGACTGCGCTATATGTTCTTCGACCCATTAGCGGTAAAGGTTTCTTATGAACACAGCGTACGCTTGCCCATCGCCCGTGAATTGTTAGGCAACGGAACCACCATTTATGCAAATGTTGTGCTGAAACCAGAAAAAAGCAACAACGTCAATCTCGCCTTGTTCGGCACATGGCATCCTGCCAGCAGACATACTATCTATTACGAGGCAAACGGATTCCTACGTTATGTGGACAATTATATTCAAACCTCCGTCATTGAAAAAGAGGGTATGATGCAGTTTGTCAATGATCCTGCCGTCCATATCAAAGGCGTAGAAGGGGAAATTCGTTATGATTGGGACGGTCGATTACAACTCATGGCCAACGTCAGCTATCAGGACGCCCGTGACCAACAAAAATACAAAGAAGACGGCAAACCATCCGCCACATACGACAACCACGTACCCAACCGTCCCTGGCTATTCGGCAGCGCGGAGGCGAGTTATACGTTCCACAACCTTCTACTACATGACAACAAGCTACGTTTAGGCTGTACATTCCAGTGGGTACATTGGTATTTCCTGACGTGGGAAGCCTATGGCAACCGCGATACCAAAGCCCGTATACCTTCACAGCATATCTGCAATGCCAATATCACCTATTCATGGAAACACGACAGCTACAACATCTCACTGGAATGTTCTAATTTCCTCGACGAAACAGCTTATGACAACTATAAACTGCAAAAACCCGGACGCGCATTCTTTGCAAAATTCAGAGTATTTATCAATTAACATTCATATTTTAAAAACAAGAAAAAAATGAAGAAGTTCAAATTTGCATTACTCACCTTCATGACAGCCCTGATCTCACTTGGTTTCACGGCTTGTTCTGATGACGATGATTTGAAAAACGTGTCTGTAACCGGTGTCACGATCACTCCTACCACATTAACACTAAAAGCAGGAACTACAGGAACACTGACTGCGACTGTCGTTCCTGAAAATGCAGCTGTTACAACTGTCGCTTGGAGCAGTTCGGACACGAATATCGCTACAATAGAAAATGGCATTGTAACAGCAATTTCCGAAGGTTCGACTACAATCAAGGTAAAAACGGACGACGGTGGATTCACTGCCACTTGTGAAGTGACTGTAACCAATGATGCACCTGCCTTCGACGAAAGCAAGTATCATTTCGACCTGTTTCTGACCGTAGGAAAACATGGCGGCATGAGCAGCAAGAACACGACGGTTGTCAACAGCGTCAATAAACTGACAGCCGATATGGGGACTATCACTGTTAAAGGTGAAGGAACCGAATTGGGAGACTACTCGATGGAAAGCATCTCGAAAGGGAAATATTACTATCAGATCCCTTCAAGCAACGACCGTTTCGTAAAATATCAGATCAAAGATAACAAAGTAATAGAATGTGCATCATCTCCCTTTAAGACAAATACATACAAAGTACGCTCCTACACCCATGCCTGGATAGATGACAACACGCTTGTTGTCATGGCTGCCAACGGCGATGCAAGCAAGGTCATCTGGAGTAAGCTGAACACCGATAATATGTCGATTCTGGCAGAAGGCACACTGGACATCCTACTACCGGAATCAGAGGTTACAGGAGAAGAAACAAAGAAATTCACCACATCGGGCATCCTTACCTATAATGAAAAAACGGGAAAACTGTTCTATTTCTATTACGGGAAGAACGGTCTTTCAGGAAAGAGCGGCAAAACCACTACTGCTTTTTATACAGCAGTGCTCGATCCTGTCACTCTGGCGGTAGAAAGCAACAAACGCAACTCGCTTGCCCGAGAAATGGCGGGAAGTGCCTACGGCGAATTGATGCAAGACTGCGTAATGTATGATGAAAGCGGTAACCTCTACCTCGCCGCAATCACCGAAAAGGACGATTTGGAACAAGGACACCTGTTGCGTATCAACAATGGTGAAATCGATTTCGACGCCACTTACGAAGGATATCCGGATGCAGACGGTAAATTGCTCACCATCCAGTATTTGGGAAACGGCAAAGCTCTAGCTTATGCACGTAACGATGCTGCTGGTACAGCAATTGACAGTTACAGCCATTATTATTCTATCATCGATCTTGCTACAGGCGAAAGGACACGTTTAAGCTATGAAGGAAAAGAACTCGCTTACAGTGGCGGCCGTTTCTCACAGCGTTCTGTCGTCTTCAACGAGAAAGCCTATTTCGGTGTGAACACTGAAGCCGACACTAATGCCATCATCTACATCTACGATACAAAGACAGGAGTTGTAGAAAAGGGAGCAGAAGTGGCCGGCGAATTCTACTTCGACATGATCCGTGTGATAGAAAACGATTGATCCATTCCTAATCTGCCTGTATCTATTTAAATAAAAAGGTTGTGCGGGAACAAGACTGTTTCGGCACAACCTCTTTCACCAGAATTGATTAGTTTCGGGGGCTTGTTAGCAGGGATATCGCTCCTCATCACGATTCTTTCCGACAAATAAATCATTCTGCCCTTTACATTCATACCTAAAAATAGGTAGGACTTTTTTCATTATACCTACTGATCGGTATTTACAAGACTTCCCATATATTGGAACTTTGCATTCCGAATTCTAAATTTGAATTAGTAAATAATACCGATTGTAAAAATGAATCTATCCGCCCAAAAGATACATTCCGAAACAATACCCGATAAACAGGCCGACAAAGCATTGATGCCGGAGAACCTTTCATCTCTAACTCTTATGTTGATCAGCCTCTTTTGGATAGCTATCATATTTATCCCGATCATCCTAATTCGAAAGAAAGCCCTCAAAAAGGACTGGAAAAGGAAATAACGGCATTGATAAAAACAATACTACAACAAGCGGAGGATCTTATCATGTATCACCCCGTTACTCGCCATCACCTGCTCGGCAGAAGACCAAGTGTCGCCACCGGCAAAGTCTGACAGCCTGCCACCCGCCTGCATCAGGATCAAGCCGCCTGCCGCAACATCCCACGGGCCGAGATGTCCTTCTATCCGAGCATCGAATCGCCCACAGGCGACGTAACAGAGCTCGGCCGCAGCAGATCCCAACAGCCTCGTCCCCCCGGCATAACCATACAAACGGTCCACCAGCTTTTGGGCGACCGGACGATAGTGGTCGGAATCATAGGGGAAACCAAGCGCAACAAAAGCCTTATCCAAAACAGCTACATCCGTTACCCGTATTTCTTTACCGTCCAGATAAGCCTTACTTCCTTTCCAAGCATAAAAACATTCATTGCGACAGACCTCATATACAACTCCCAACAACAGTTCTTCCCTATCCCGCAAGGCAATACTGACACTGTAAGGAGCCATATCATGGATATAGTTGGAGGTCCCGTCGAGCGGATCGATCACCCAACAATACTCCTCGTCCGTCAGGCTTCCCGAACCCTCTTCGGCAATAAACCCAGCTTCGGGAAGCAATGTCGAAAGTTGTTCGACCAGACGCCGTTCGGATTCTTTATCTACATACGAGACATAATTGTGTGCACTCTTTTCCTCCACCCGCTCCCGGTCGAACTTTTGCCGTTCATCACGCAGAAATGCACCGGCTTTACGGGCTATTTGCCGTACTTCCGCACAAAGGTATTCCAGATCCGATATTCCAATCATCGTTTAATCTTTTTATGTTCAGCCTTAATATAACGGCTCCAAGCAGTTATTATTACCGTTTTATCGATATTACTTCTTTATTTTTAATTTATTCCCTATTTTTGTTAATGGAATGTCAAACAAAACAGGTCCTTTAACCGTTATGATTATAACGAAAACACACAATAAGAACAAATGAGACGTTGGATGAAGCGAATAGGGATCATATGCCTGATACCGGTGGTATTGGTCATCTTGATTTCAATTCTTTTATATATACCCCCCCTCCAGAATTTCGCTGTGCGGCTAGCCACCGAATATGCCAGTGAAACAACCGGTATGAATATCGGGATCGGGCAGATACGTCTTTCCTTCCCACTGAATCTGACGGTCCGGGACGTGAAAGTCATAACTCCTCCCGACACGTTATTGTCACTCGAAAGTTTCCAAGTTAACATCCGTCCGCTGCCACTGCTGAAAAAAGAAGTCTTGGTGGATGCGATCGACCTGCGCGGCGTGAAAGCTAATACAGGCAACCTGATCGAGGGAATGGAGATCAAAGGTACTTTAGGAAAGCTCTATGCTAAAGCAGACCGTATAGACCTCGGAAAAGAGATCGCCCGGCTGAACAAAATCGACCTTTCGGACACAGCCATCACTCTCCTGATGAACGACACGACAACAAACAAGGATACGACATCGACGGCGGTCAACTGGAAATTGATGCTGGATCAAATCGACCTGGATCGGGTAGCGTTTGCCATGCAGATACCGGGCGACTCGCTGCGTCTTTCGACTTATATCGACAAGGCTGGATTAACCGACGGGATAGTCGACCTCGGATCGGCACGCTACAGTGCTTCCCAGTTTCTGCTGTCCGGCTCTTCCCTGAGCTACGACGGTAGCTATAGTGACCCGGCGCCGGGTTTCGATCCGGCACATATAGCCTTGAACGATGTGAATATCCGGATCGATTCGCTTTTGTACGGAGGCAGGGACATCAGTGCACGGATCAAAAAATTTTCTGCTAATGACCGCTCGGGGTTGACGCTCAGTTCACTAACCGGAGACATCAGCAGTGACAGCACGACGATACAGGTTCCGGGGCTTCTGTTGAAAACACCTTACTCAGAGATCCGCCTGCTGGCAACCGTTCCCTGGAATACGTTCGACAATACACCGAGCGGTACGCTCCATAGCCTGCTGACAGCCTCGGTAGGAAAAGAAGATGTATTTATCTTTGCCGGTCCTCTCCCCAAGGAGTTCAAACAAGCCTATCCCCAAAAAGAAATCAGCCTGACAGCCGGAATAGAAGGGAATCTAGCTGCTTTACGGCTGCGCCAGCTGAAAGGCGAACTGCCTGGCATCTTCAATCTGAATATCACAGGAGAAATGAGGGCCGTGGCAGACAGTATCCGCCGTTCGGGTAAGTTTCAGCTGGATGCCCAAACCGGGAATCTTGACTTTGTTCTCAGCATGCTACCGGAATCCGAACGGTCACGCTATAACCTTCCGGTAATGAAACTGAAAGGGGAAGCGACTTTGCAAAACCAAGAGTACCGCGCCGACCTTTTGCTCACGCAAGGCGAAGGCAAGGTAGGACTGACTGCACGTTATAACCCCGTACAAGCGTCTTACTTGGCTAACCTGAAGATTGACAGCCTGAAACCAACCGATTTCTTACCCAAAGATTCCCTTTACCACCTGGCCGCCTCGTTCCGTGCCGAGGGGAAAGGGTATGATCCGTTCCACGTTTCCACTTGGGCTAAATTAGAGGGGAAGATTACGAATATCGAGTATGGGACATACACCGTATCCGACGTAAGGTTAGACGGTTCGCTGGAAAAGAACTTGTTGAAATTCGACCTGCTCAGCCATTATCCGCTTGCGAAGATGGATATGTCGCTCAATGCAACCCTCCACAAGAAGAAAGTGAATGCGATGCTAATCGCCGACGTGCAAAACCTGGACCTATACGGCATGCACTTTATGAACGATTCGCTGGCGACCTCCTTCCAGCTTTTCGCAGAGGCGGAAACAGACATGGGAAAGAATAACCAAGTGGACGTTACCCTCGGTAACTGGGAACTGATAAATCCGACCGGTAAGTTCCACCCGAAAACATTGACTCTACACGCTCACAGCGATAAAGACACTACCCGCGTCTCTTTCCACGCCGGAGACTTTGGAATCGTCCTGACCGGAAATGCGGATATCGAGACGATGACCGATAAGTTCACGAAAATAAACGAAGGTCTCACCCAACAGCTAGAACGCGATTCGATGATCGACATTCCATCTTTCCGTCCGCTCCTCCCGGATATGGACCTGAAAATCACAGCTGGTAAGGATAATCCGATCTACAACATCCTGCAACAATATTATATTACCTTCGACAACCTGAATATCGAAGCCAACACTTCACCGGAAAAGGGTTTCTTCCTCGATGCCGATCTCTTCAACCTGATGCAGGACACAACACGGATCGACACGATCTGCCTCATTGTCCGGCAGGATTCGCTCGGCTTGTTGTACGACACGAAAGTCATCAAGACAAAATACAGGAAACAACAACCTTTCACCGCCAGCTTGCTGGGAAAGCTCCGCAACACTTTTGTCGATGCCAAACTGGAATATACCGACGGCCAAGGTAAAACCGGTATCCGGTTAGGGGCTCGTGTCGACAAGGAAAAAGAGGGATTGCGCCTGCATCTTTTCCCGGAAGACCCGATACTGGCTTTCCGTACATTTAAATTGAATACCGATAATTATATCCTGTACCGCAACATAAAGGATATTGCCGCCGATGTCCGGCTGACCGGTGAAAACAATGCTTCACTCTGGATCCATTCGCTTGCCGGAGAAGAAGGAATGGAAGAAATCCATGCCGAGTTGAGCCAGATAGACCTAGATGCGATCACGAAGGGATTCCCGGACCTCCCTTCCATGCGAGGGATGCTTAGCGCCGACTTGCAGTATGCCCCTTCGGACAGCAGCTTCATGGTTGTGGCGGACGCTCATATCGACAGCCTGTTCTATGAAGGGGGACGGGTAGGTGAACTGATGTTCAACACTGTTTACCTGCCACTTAGCGACAAGGAGCATCAGGTCGACATGCACCTTTTCCGCGACCGTAACGAGGTTGCGGCGATCAATGCCTATTACAAAATGGGAAAAACGGATTATCTGGACGGAAATATGAACATCACCGCCTTGCCATTGGAGATGGTAAACCCGTTCATTCCGGACAAGATGGCCAAACTGACGGGAGCCTTGCAAGGGGAACTGGCGATAACCGGGACCACCTCGGCTCCTGCCGTCAACGGGTATGTGCGGATGGACAGCTCGGCGGTATATGTCACGGCAGTCGGTTCTTCCTTCCGTTTCGACAAGCAGGATATCAAGATCAAGAATAATCTGATCAGTTTCGACAAATACAACATCTATGCATCGGGGACCAATCCGTTCGTAGTCGACGGAACGATCGACATTCACAATCTTTCCCGAATGACGGCAAACTTGAAACTGACAGCCCACGACATGCAACTGCTGAATGTGAAACGCAATAAGGAAAGCATGGTGTACGGCAAGCTGCTTGTCAACCTCAACTCGACTGTCAAGGGACCGCTCGACGCCTTGATCATGAGAGGAGATTTACAACTGTTGGGCGGGACAAATGTCACTTACGTGATGCAGGAATCCCCGCTCACGGCTCAAGACCGCTTAGCAGACCTTGTGACCTTTACCGATTTCTCCGATACGCTGCTGACCCGCCGATACCGCCCGGAAGCCCCCCTGCCCATCGGCGGACTGGACATGCTGATGACCATCCGGATCGATCAGGCTGTGCGTCTGAACGCAGACATCACCCCCGACCAATCGAGCCGTGTGGAACTGGAGGGAGGGGGCGACTTGTCATTCCAATATACGACACAGGGTGAAATGATCCTGAACGGACGTTATACACTTTCGGGAGGCATGGTAAAATATGCCATGCCGATTATTCCGCTCAAGGAGTTCACGATACAGGACGGTAGTTACGTCCAGTGGAGCGGCAACCCGATGGACCCGATGCTGAACCTGACAGCAACCGAGCGGATGCGGGCATCCGTCACACAGGACGACGGCAGCTCACGTCTGGTCACCTTCAATGTCGGTGTGGCGATCAAACAGACGTTGGAGAACCTGCAACTGCAATTTATCCTCTCCGCACCGGAAGACCAGTCCATGCAACAAGAATTGGACAAGATGGGCGAAGGGCAACGCTCACAGATCGCCGTTACGATGCTTGTCACAGGGATGTACCTCAACATGAGCGATGTCGGCGGCGGCGGAAAGAAACCGAGCCTCGATATGGGAGCTGCCCTAAACAGCTTCTTGCAAAGCGAAATCAACAATATCGCGGGTAGCGCCTTGAAGTCTGTGGATATCACCTTGGGCATGGAGCAGTACGACCAGAACGGCACAGGATCAGGTGGGGAGCGGACAGATTTCTCTTTCCGTTTCGCCAAGCGGTTCTACAACGACCGGATCAGTATCATACTGGGCGGACGTGTTTCGACCGGACAGGATGTCAACGCCGGACAGTCGCAGCAGTTCATCGACAACGTTTCGATCGAATACCGTCTCGACGGCAGCGGAACCCGCTACATCAAGCTCTTCCACGACAAGAACTACGAGAGTCTACTGGAAGGCGAGATCACAGAAACCGGTGCCGGTATCGTCCTGCGTAAAAAGATGCTTCACCTCCGTGAACTCTTCATCTTTAAAAAAAACAAGCCCAAACCGGTAACGGATGACAAACAAACAGAAGAGAAAAAATGAAACACATCAAATATATTGCATATATTTCGTTATTCCTGCTTGCTTCCTGCTCAACAACGAAGAATTTGCCGGAGGGGGAAGTTTTATATACAGGAATCAAGAAGATTGAAGTGACGAACGAGGACAAAAGCAAGGAAGGGGAAGAGGCGCTGACGGAAATAGAGGCCGCTCTTGCCTATCCGCCCAATAACGCCCTGCTAGGGAGTTCGTCTATCCGTATCCCTTTGCCGTTCGGACTATGGATGTACAATGCATTCGTGAACAGAAAGGGAAAAGTGGGTAAATGGATATTCAATAAACTGGCATCCAAACCCGTCTTCATCAACACGGTCAATCCGGAAGTCCGGACAAAGGTTGCCTATAACCTGCTTCGCGAATACGGATACTTCAACGGAGCTACTTCCTACGAGGTGGAACCGGACCCCAAGAACCCCAAAAAGGCAAAGATCAGCTACAAGGTGGAGATGAACAATGCCTACACATACGACAGCATTGCTTACGTCCGGCTACGGCATCGCATCGACACACTCGTCCAGCGCAACATCGGCGACCGGCTTCTACGCGACGGAGATAATTTCAATGTCGTACAACTCGAAGCCGAACGCCAGCGCATCTCTTCCCTGCTTCGCAACAACGGGTATTACTATTTCCGTCCCGAATTTATCAGCTACCAGGCCGATACGATCATGAATCCCGGAAAGGTGGCACTCCGTATCTCCACAAAGCCGGGGCTGCCACGCACCGTACTGCGCCCCTGGAAGATAGGCGACATATCGGTATTCCTGAACGGCTACAACAACGAGCCACCGACAGATTCCATCCGGTATAAAGATATGACCATCTTTTACGAAGGGAAGTTGCGTGTCCGTCCGAAGGTGCTGTACGACCGGCTGAAATTCCGCCCCGGCGATCTCTATTCGCAGCAACGGCAGGAAAAGACCCAGACCGGCTTCTCCCGTCTCGGCATTTTCCGTTATTCGGAAATGCAATATATCCCCAAAGATACCGCCCGCCGTTGCGATACGTTGAACTTGCAGATCAACACCGTTTACGACCTTCCTCTGGATGGCGAACTGGAACTGAACGTGACTACCAAGAGCAATGACCAGACAGGACCGGGCGCCATTTTCAGCGTTACCAAACGGAATATATTCGGAGGAGGGGAGACATTCGGCGTCAGTATGCGCGGTTCTTACGAATGGCAGACCGGCAAACGGGTTTCGGGCAGCAGCTCGGCGATCAACAGCTGGGAGTTCGGTATCAGCGGTACGCTGACTTTCCCGCAGGTACTTTTCCCCAGTTTGATAAAGCATGATACGAAATACCCTTCCAGTACCTCTTTCCGTATCTATGCGGATCAGTTGAATCGTGCCAAATTTTTCAAGATGCTGGCATTCGGTGGAAGTGCCTCGTATGAGTTCCAGCCATCAGCGACCAGCCACCATTCGGTGACGCCGTTCAAGCTGACCTACTCGTTGTTGCAGCACAGAACACATGAATTCGACTCTATCGTAGGTGTCAACAAAGCGTTAGGGCGAAGCCTCGAAGACCAGTTCATTCCTTCCATGGGGTATACCTATACATATGACGATTCTCCCATCACCACCAAAAAGCACCATCTCTGGTGGCAGTCTTCCTTCACACAGGCAGGTCTTATCCTCGACGCGGCTTATGCGATTGCCGGGAAGGACTTTAACAAAAGAGAAAAGAAGTTGTTTGGGAATAAGTTCGCCCAGTTTGCCAAACTGACGAGCGAAATACGATACAACTATTATCTCGGAAAGAAGCAACACCTGGTCGGACGCCTGATGGCCGGAGTCGCATATAGCTACGGCAATTCGATCACGACACCTTACAGCGAACAATTTTATATAGGCGGTGCCAACAGTATCCGGGCTTTCACGATCCGAAGCATCGGACCGGGCAGTTATCGCCCAACCGACTCAAAATACGGCTATTTGGATCAGACCGGTGACATCAAATTTGAAGCCAATCTGGAATACCGTTTCCCGATTTTGGGCGATCTGCACGGAGCGACTTTCCTCGATGCCGGTAATGTTTGGCTGCTACGCTACGACAAAAGCCGCCCCGGCGGACAGTTGAAATGGGGCCGTTTCCTGAAAGACCTGGCTTTAGGAACCGGTATCGGACTACGCTACGACCTGACCTTCCTCGTTATCCGCCTGGATTGGGGAATCGGCTTGCACGTACCGTACGATACGGGGAAGAAAGGCTATTACAATATTCCGGACTTCAAAGACGGCATGGGCGTCCATCTGGCAATCGGTTATCCGTTCTAAAAAACGGTTTCGGATATGCTTACGCTTCAAGAACGGCTCTTGGAGTTTCAAGACAGTTTCTTCTACGAGGAACCCCAAGTCCCATTCTCTACAATAGAATCCGCTTACAAACGGGCTGTTATATAATCGATTATGTCCAAGCACAGATTGGTTGTCTGATCGTTCACATCCAGTTCGGGATTCAGCTCGACCAGATCCATCGACTTGATCAGATTGGTGAATAGTATATGTTCGACGAAATCCTTGAACTCGTTCGGCATCAACCCTTCGCACACGCGTGTCCCTGTACCGGGTGCAAAGCGGGGATCGATACTGTCCACGTCTATGCTGAAATGGACATTCCGTATCTTCCGTTCCTTTAGCTTCCGTTTGATATCTTCGGCAACAAAACCGATACCCTTCAGGTGGATCATGTCCATCGTGTAAACGCTTAACTGCTCACGCTCGATCAAAGCCTGCTCCCCTTCATCCAGGCTCCGGGTCCCGACCAGGAAAACATTCTGCGGGTTCACCTTATTGCCGGGCGCATAGATATTGACTAATTCTTCGCTCCCCATCCCCATCAAGGCGCTAAGCGGCATCCCATGAATATTGCCGCTGGGAGAAGTCTCGCTCGTATTGATGTCGCCATGCGCATCCAACCAGATGATACCGAAATCATCAAAGCTCTTTCCCACCCCTGACGCACTGCCCAACCCTAACGAATGATCTCCGCCTATCACCAAAGGGAAAGCCCCTCCGCGCAACGTGTCGTAGACCAGCTCTGCCAGGTTATTATTGACTTCGACAATCGCATCCAGATATTTCAAGCTCCGCCCTCTGGCAAACTTATCCGCCTCCGAAACCAAAGGGACATACAGATTACCCAGATCGAAGGCCCGATGTCCGTTTTTACGGATAATCCTCATCAGGCCCCGTTCACGCAGATGGTTCGGAGCGCGCTCCACACCTTCGCGGTCACACCCTAAATTGAGAGGTACTCCTATCACATTTATCTTCATAGGCAATCAAAATTGAGCGAATGCATCTTTAATAATGCCAATAGCCTCCATCATCTGATCCCGGTCAATGACCAACGGGGGAGTGAAACGGATGATATGGTCGTGCGTTGGCTTGGCGATCAATCCTTTTTCTTTCAGTGCCAAACAAATATCCCAGGCCGCTTTTCCACCTCGCGGCTCAGTGACAACAGCATTCAAAAGTCCTTTTCCGCGCACTTGGCGGATCATCGGATTGTCGATCTTCTCCATTTCACTGCGGAAAAGGATACCCATTTCGAAAGCATTCTCCGAAAGATGCTCGTCACGCACCACCTCAAGGGCAGCTATCGCTACACGGGCAGCCAACGGGTTACCGCCATAGGTGGAACCATGTTCACCCGGAGCGATCGTCAACATGATCTCATCGTCGGCAAAGACCGCCGAGACAGGAGTGACACCTCCGGATAAAGCCTTACCTAAAATCAGTATGTCAGGGTGGACATTCTCATAATCACAGGCAAGCAGTTTACCGGTGCGTCCGATACCCGTCTGGATCTCGTCGGCGATAAAGAGAACGTTATGTTGCCGGCAGAGGTCATAACACTTACGCAAATACCCCTCGTCGGGGACGACCACGCCAGCCTCCCCTTGTATAGGTTCCAGCAAGAAACCGACTACGTCCGGATCGTTCAATGCCTCTTTCAATTCGGCCACATTATTATATTGCACTTTGATAAAACCAGGCGTATAAGGCCCGAAGTCCGCATACGAACTGGGATCGGTACTCATGGAAATGATCGTGATCGTCCGTCCGTGAAAGTTCTCGCTGCAGACGACGACCTTCGCATGTTCAGGGGTTATCCCCTTCACCCGGTATCCCCAGCGCCGCGCCAGCTTCAGAGCCGTTTCGACCGCCTCGGCTCCGGTGTTCATCGGCAACAGTTTGTCATACCCGAAGAACTTGCAGGCAAACTCCATGTACTCTCCTAAAATATCGGCATGGAAAGCACGCGACACGAGTGTCAACTGCTGTGCCTGGTCGGTAAGTGCCTTAATGATCTTCGGATGACAATGCCCTTGGCTCAGGGCGGAATAGCCGGACAGGAAATCAAAATATCGTTTTCCTTCCACGTCCCAAACATAAACACCTTCTCCCTTCTGGAGAACGACAGGCAGGGGATGATAGTTGTGCGCACCAAACTTCCCCTCACGGGTGATGTAATCTTCCGGTCTCATCTTCATTCAGATTTAAAATTAGCAGACTGTAAGCGTTTCTTACGTCCTTGTCCCAAAGATAAGAAATAAGGCTAACATTATGTCACCCAAAAGAGTATGTTAAGAAACATACGCCAGTGTCATTCCTTTCTGTCGGCATCGAACAGATGAATGCCGGTAGTAAAAGGAGTTTCACCGCTTACGTCTGCCTCCATCAGGGATAAAGTCGGGCCCCGGAAGGTTCTATTTAAATGACAATCGCCATGCTACTGTTGTCAAACAGCCTGCTCATAGACCTTTTGCCTTTAGTCGAAAACCTTTTCGCCCTTGGTCAAAAGCCCTTTCGACACTGGTCAAAAACCTTTTCGACTAAGGGCGAAAAGTAAAGGAGTGGTAGTAATGCTGTTAATACCTGTGTATTTGTTGATTAATTAATAATACAATATACATATTTGTAGATCACGTAACAAATAAAAAAACAGTAACTATGAAAAAGGAAAAATAAGTGCCCGGAGCTAATTCCCATCAATAAAAGCGGGCCATCCAAAGTTGTTGGACAGCCCGCATTACATCTGGCGTGTGATAATATATTTGATCTTGAGAATTAAAAGGGTTTGATAAAATTATTACTTTACTATTTATTAGTCTTTAATGCTACCGGTTTGAATAAAAAGACAAAAAGGATCAACAAGACGAACGAGAACAGGGTCGAGATGGCAAAGACGACAGGCCAATCACATTTATCCCCGTCACGGAAAAGGCCGATCAGCCAGCCATTCCAAAGCGTCCCGATCAGGAAGCCGATGCCCCACACCAGGAAGAAGAGCAAACCCTGTGCCTGTGCTTTCATTTCTTTTGGAGCCACATTGTCCGTATAGACCTGGCCACCGACAAAGAAGAGGCCGAAGATCAACCCGTGTACGATAATCCCGATATAATAGAACCATTGCAGACCGGTCTCCGCACCGATATAGAACGAAGCATACCGGACCACGAGAGCGATCATACCGAAGATCAAGGTATTCTTAATCCCCGACTTTATCAGTATAGAAGTGGTGATGACCAGGAAAAACATTTCGGCCAACTGCCCGAGGTTCAGCGTCACCGTTATATTCTGCACATGCTCGTCGGCGAGAATCATCGAACCATATACATGGTACAAGTTGAACGGGATGATAGCCAAGAACGTCAGAATCATAAAAAACCGGTAATTCTTATCCTTCATCAGGGAGAAAGCGCTGAAGCCGGTTATATCCATCACCGAGATACCGGCACTCTTATCGACCGAAGGCGGGGTGTGCGGCAGTCGCAAGTTCAGAAGCGCAGCCATGAAACAGACAGCGGCGCCGCAATACATCGGCAGGTTCGTATCATCGAAAGCGGATAAATGCATCACATGAAGGGCGATCACGCTGAAGATACCGGAAGCTACCCATCCTACCGAACCGAACATACGGATACGCGGGAACTGTTCCGAAGGCGTATGGCTCATGGCGATCGTACTGGTCAGGCTCTGTGTCGGCATATGGCAAAGCATGGCCAGCACGACACATGCCATAAGAGGAACAAATGATGTCTGCTGGGCAGCCAGAAGCAAAAAGGCACCTGTCAGTATATTCAATACAGCCAAGATCTTCTCTGCGGCAAAATAACGGTCGGCTATCGCGCCGATAAAAGAGGATGCCATCGCGCCGATAGCCATCGCACTTAATACCAACGAGACTTGATACACTTCCAATTTAAGCGTATGGGAAAGGTAAGCGGCTAAAGGAACCCACCAGACTGCACTCAGCATATACTGCATAAACATCATTGTGCAGAGTTGAACCTTCGTTCCGATTCCTTGTTTTGTAGTAAGAGTATTCATATTATTAGAATAAAAGGTTTTTATTACCTGTGTTTCACATGGTACAAATGTATCGATTCCTCCACGGCCGGTTTGTTTGACCTTGTTGCAATCTTTTCCGTATTCATCTCATTCTCTGCCGTTATCACCCTTATTGAGATGATTTATGAAATCCGTGACACAATAAAAGGAAATCCATAATACATTTTTCAGTATCTTTCGCCCATAATAGCAAAGTCATATATGAAACATCTGAAGTTAATCTTATCCATCCTATTCATATTTTGTCTCACCCGGACATATGCAGACGACAGTAACTATCTTTTCCGCCATTATCAGGTCGAAAACGGACTCAGCGACAATATGGCCACTTGTTGCGTGCAGGACAGGAAAGGATATATCTGGATCGGGACACGCGACGGTCTGAACCGCTTCGACGGATATACGTTCAAAGTATTCCGTAACGACCCCGACGAAACCGAGACATTGGGAAGCAACTGGATCACATGCCTGGGGTGCGACATGAACGGCGACTTGTGGGTAGGGACGCTTTCGGGATTATATCAGTATGACGATGAAAAGGAATCGTTCCGGCACATTCCTTTCACAGCAGACAAAGGGATCGACATCTTCCAGTTCGACAAAGACAATAAACTATGGATACTGATGGACGGTAACCTGATCCGGTTCAATACGGAGGACAGCCAGTTCCGTATCTTCGCTCCGGAAGACAACCAAAGCTACACCACTTTTTGCATTACCCGCGAAAACAGTATCTGGATCGGGAGTTCGGACGGGTTGATTTCATTGTTGAATCCGGAAGACGAGACGATGGAGTCCTATAATGTATTCGCCCACTCATCCCCGAACACGCCACGGAAACTTTCCATGTTATATCCCTCTCCTACGACCGATCGTATTTACATCGCTTTCGAACATGATGACGTGAAGATATTCGACCCGGCTACACGCGACTATCAAGATCTGAACATTCAAAAGATCAACCAGCTTACGATCCTGATCAACAGCTTCCTCGAAAAAGACAAGGACGAATTGTGGATCGGGACGGACTCCGGCTTGTTTATCTATAAGGTCAACACCGGCGAGTGTACCCGTATCCGCCAGGACCCGTTGGACCCATACGCCTTATCGAGCCATTTTATCTCTGCATTCTGCCGGGACAGGGAGAACGGCATCTGGATTTGTTTCCACCAAAATGGCCTCAACTACTATTCTCCTTTCCGTCCTTTCCATGTGCATTATCCTTGGGACGGGCAGTATTCGATGAAAGGAGAAGTGATCCGCGATATCTGTACCGATATATACGGGAATATATGGGTCGGGACGGAAGATGCGGGCATCAACTGCTTGGAAAAGAAAACCGGGACATTCACCAACTACCAGCCGGTTCCGGGAGGAAACGGCTTGTCGCACACCAATATCCGAGGCTTGGCTGCATCAGGCGACCGGCTCTGGATCGGACACGTTATCCACGGCATCGACTTGATGGATATCAAGACGAGAAAGGTCATCAAGCATTACAACCTGCTGAAAGACTCGCTGACGGTAAAGAACAGCACCGTCCGCTGCATCAAAGTATTGCAGGAGGGACAAGTCTATGTCGGGACCGACGATGGTATCTACAAATATGACTTTTTGAACGACCGTTTCCTATATGCCCCGCAATTTCCACCTTTCGCGGTGAACTGCATCTACGAAGATCGTTTAGGAAGAATCTGGACCGGTATGTTCAACCGAAGTTTTTATTATAATCCGATCAGCAATACCGGCATGTATCTGCCGTACGACAAATTGAACACCCAGCGCCACAATTTCGTTAATGACGCCTGCGAGGACAAAGACGGCAATATGTGGTTTGCTACCGTAGAAGGGGTTATCAAATACGACTTCCAAACCGGCGAATCCCTACATTACACCGTCAAAAACGGTATGCCGAGCAATGTTGCCTTCCGCATCCTACCTGACGAAAACGAAACCTTATGGATCAGTACGGCCAACGGACTGGTCAGCCTGGAAACAGGAACCGGTAAGATCACGACCTACACGGAATCCCACGGACTCATCACTCGCCAATTCAACGATAACTCCGCCTTCAAAGACAACGAAGGGACTTTCTATTTCGGTTCGGTCAAAGGCTTTATCCATTTCAAGCCATCCGAAGTAATCCCGGCAGCCGAGAAGATGAACGTCCACTTGGGAAGCCTCGAAATCCAGAATGAAGCCGGAGAGAAACGCATCATCAACTCTTCCGCCGAATCAGAGGCTAAGAAGATCACGCTGACCTACAAGCAATCCACATTCAGCATCAACTTCTCCGCACTCAACTTCATCGCCCCTAAATCCATCCAGTATGCATACAGGATGGGAAATATGGACAAGGAATGGATTCCGATCGGAGAGCGCAACACGGTCTATTTCGCAGAATTGCATCCGGGTGATTACACTTTCGAAGTACGGGCCGCCAACCTGTCGAACAACTGGAGCGACACTCCGACACAACTGAATATCACCGTTTTGCCCCCTTGGTGGGCATCGACTCCGGCATATGCTTCTTATATTGTCGTCATTCTCGCCATCATCGTCGGCTTCTTCTGGTCTTGGCGCCGGAAAACCAAACGGGCAATGGCCTACAACATGCAGTTGTTCGAAGATCAGAAAGAGAAGGAGCTGTATCAGGCCAAGATCGATTTCTTCATCAATATTGCTCATGAGATCCGTACACCGCTCACCCTGATCAAGAACCCGCTCGAACGTCTCCTGAAATCCGACAAGATCGGGGAAAAAGAGAATAAGTCGCTTACGTTGATGGATAAAAATGTATCCCGCCTCCTGTCATTGGTCAACCAATTGTTGGACTTCCGCAAAACGGAGATAGAAGGATACCGCCTCAGTTTCGTCCGAACGGAGATCGTCTCGCTCCTAAACGATACAGCCAAGCGGTTCCAAGAATCGGCAACGGCACACAACCTGTTGCTGAACCTCGATTTATCTTTGCCGGAATTGTACGTGTTCGTGGATAAAGAAGCGATCACAAAGATATTCAGCAACCTGTTTACGAACGCAATCAAATATGCATCCGGCAGCATCATCATACGCCTGCAACTTTCTCCCGATTATGAGACATTCACGATAGACTTTATCAACGATGGCACTCCTATCCCTGCAGAATTAAAGGAAAAGATATTCGAACCTTTCTTCCGGGTGGAAGGAGGCGCTACGGATAAACCGGGGACAGGGCTTGGATTGCCCTTGGCACGTTCACTGGCAGAGATGCACCACGGTAGCTTGCAGTTGGAGACTTTTGCCGACAGCCCATCCATGACGATGTTCCGCCTGACCTTGCCCGTCAAGCTGCCCGAATCCATCAAGCAGACAGAAGAAGAGGCTATAACGCAAGCCGTACCTCAAAAAATAGAATTCGTCCACGACGAATCGCGCCCGACGATCCTGATCGTCGAAGACAACAAAGAAATGGCCGTTTTCATCGCCGATGAAGTCAACCAGTTATATAATGTAGAGATAGCCGAAAACGGAGCCGAAGCAATCACGTTATTAAAGAAACGCAGCATTCAACTGATCATCAGCGACGTGATGATGCCTGTCATGGATGGCTTCGCCCTTTTGAAAGAGGTAAAGACGGAGATCGAATTCAGCCATATCCCGGTCATCCTGCTGACAGCCAAAAACACCATACAGTCACGCCTGGAAGGTCTGGAATTAGGAGCCGACGCTTACCTGGACAAACCCTTCTCCACCAACCTGCTGATGGCGCAGATTTCCAATCTGATCTCCAACCGCGACAATATACGCAAATTCTATTTCAACTCTCCGATAGCGAATATGAAATCGATGGCCTATACCAAAGCGGACGAGAGCTTCCTGGAAAAGCTGAACGAGATCATCAACGAGCATATCGGCAATCCAGCCTTAGATGTAAATATGATCGCAGACCTGATGCACCTGAGCCGCCCGACCTTGTACCGGAAAATCCGTGCCATCTCCGACCTGACTCCTAACGAGTTGATCAAGATAAGCCGTCTGAAAAAGGCCGCTGAGCTGTTGATACAGGGGAATATGAAGATCTATGAGATTTCGGAAGCTACAGGCTTCAGCTCCCAGTCTTATTTCTGGTCCGCCTTTATCAAGCAATTCGGTATGAGTCCGTCGAATTACGCGAAAGAGAATAAATAGAAAAAGGTGTGCCTAAACAAAATCCAACTTACTAACAGAAATAATTCAGGCCCGGATCACAAGATGTGAAATCCGGGCCTGAAAGATCGTGATGAAACACGTTTGGCCTTATTCCTGATTAGCAAAAAAATTCTTCAATGGATTCGTATACATTTCCAAGATTTTCATACGCAAAAAAGCTTCATCCTTGTTCGGTAATACGATCTTATCCAACTGACCTTGCAGATAATCTTCAAACTGCTTTTTATCTTTCAATCCATAGTGTTCGCTGAAACGGCGTGTGCCTGTCAGCATATCATAGGCAACATAGTTGCAAGGATAAAAACGGTAGTGCTTGTAAATCTCCTTATCGATAATGGAGGCGATAGCGGCGATCAACTCGTTCTTTTCCATATTCGGGTCCAATTGCGCCAACTGATCGTTAATCGGCGACGTCAAGGTGAAATGAACACGTCCCTTGTTATTCAGTATACCGGTTTCCATGCTCAACAGGTCGTCACGCTGGCTCTTCACAAAGTCCGGATCATCGCGTTTCTGCTGAAACTCCTTTGCTTTCAGGAAATCGCACGGATCGAACTCGTACGAGATTGCAACCGGAAAAATATTCAATTCCATCAGGTTTGACAGGATATCCTTGTCGCCACTCATGTTCAGCATCTTCAAGATACTGCCCTGGGTACGATCATCCGAATCCTTGGCACGACCTTCACGTTGCGCGATCCAGATGGATTCTTTCGTCTCCGTGATCGTACGACGGATATAAGCGGAAAGGACTTTGCTCACTTCCAACATCTGGCGCACCGGAACATTGCGTTTCACGATGAAGCTATTGTTCAAACGGACCAACGTTTCGATCCACGGACGGATCAATAAGTTATTACCGATAGCAACCTGTGTCATTCCATACCCTACATCATACAGCATAATGTTCAAGAAAGAAGCATCCAGTACAATGTCGCGGTGATTAGAAATAAAGGTACAAGGCTTTTTGTCCTTCGGCAAACGGCTACGGCCGGAAATCGTCAGTGAGAAAGTGGTTTTATTTGCCACCATCATTACCGCTTCATATGCCAACTTCGCTTTGAAATCCTCCTTTGTCTTGAAGGAACGCATGGTTTCTGAAAACTCTTTCCAATTCACATCCGGATTTATATACCGAAAGGCCCGCTCAAAATCTTCGTTGGCTATCAGCGATTCGATCGCGTCTTTCACCTCGTCGTTATTCAGCGGACGGATATCGTCAAAATCATTAATAGGAACTTCCATATTTTTATAATTGACAATTGACAATGGACAATTGGCAATCGACAATTCGTTTCTCATATAATTGGCAATTGGCAATTGTTCATTGTCAATTAGTTAAACTCGTTTTCTATAATATCTGTCATCACATCTTTCATCTCCAGACCGGCAGCCCGTACCTGCTGTGGGATAAAACTGGTTGCCGTCATGCCAGGAGTCGTATTGACTTCGAGCAATTTTGGTTCACCGTCCGCCGGAATGATATAATCCACACGGATCAGACCTTTCGCCCCCAATATGTCGTAAATCCTCGATGTCTCGCGTTGCACCTTTTCCGTCAGTTCGGCTGAAACACGGGCGGGCGTGATTTCCTGTACCTGTCCGTTATACTTGGCGTCGAAATCGAAGAACTCGTTATCCGTTACGACTTCGGTGAGCGGGAACACCACCTCCTTATCGGCTGTCTTATAGCAACCGCATGTAACCTCGGTCCCGTCGATAAAACTTTCGATGACCACTTCCCGGCCTTCACTGAAAGCCTTGTCAATCGCCGGCTGGATAGCCGAGGCTTCTTTCACTTTCGTCACTCCGAAACTACTGCCGCCGTCGTTCGGCTTCACAAAGACCGGAAGCCCCAAACGACTGACCACTTCTTCGTCTGTCACAGTCTGTCCTTTAAACAAATGTATAGAACGGGCAATATCGACACCGAATCCCTTCAGATAATGATTGCAGGCAAACTTGTTGAACGTAAGTGCGCTTACAAACATACCACAAGAAGAATACGGCATTCCGATCATATCGAAATATCCTTGCAGACGTCCGTCTTCTCCCGGAGTTCCATGGATCGTAATATAGGCGAAATCAAAATGTCTGATCTCGCCGTTCTCACGGAAACTAAAATCATTCTTGTCTATTGGTGTGTGTTCCCCGCCGGGAAGTTTTACCGCCCATTCGTCTCTTTTTACGATGGCAATATATACATTATATTTGTCTTTATCAAGAAAAGAGAAGATTCCTTCCGCACTTTTTAATGAAATAACGATTTCGGAAGAATCGCCTCCGGCTACAATAGCAATGTTCCTTTTCATCATCTATAATTCTTTAGTATTTGCATATACACGCCATTTATCGATCAACGCAGTCATGTCGGCAGGTATTTCGGAATCAAAAAACATTTCCTCGCCTGTAGTCGGATGAACGAAACCCAGCGTCTTGGCATGGAGTGCCTGCCGCGGGCAAATGGCGAAACAGTTATCAACAAACTGTTTATATTTAGAAGAGGTTGTTCCTTTCAGGATCTCGTTTCCGCCATAACGTTCGTCGTTGAATAGCGTATGCCCGATATATTTCATGTGGACACGTATCTGATGCGTACGTCCGGTTTCGAGGCGGCATTTCACCAGCGTGACGTAGCCCAGACGTTCCAAAACGGAATAGTGTGTGACCGCCGTCTTCCCCTGGTCGCCTTCGGGAAAAACAGTCATCTGCATACGGTCACGCGGGTTTCGGCCGATATTGCCTTCGACCCGTCCTTCGTCATCGCGTACGATGCCCCATACGAGTGCACGGTATTCGCGCTTGGTCGTCTTATGGAAAAACTGCATGCTCAGATGCGCCTTTGCTTCCGGCTTTTTGGCGACAACCAATAAGCCGGACGTATCTTTATCGATACGATGGACGAGTCCCAGGGCAGGATCATTGGGATCGTAGGTAGGATCGTCTTTCAAATACCAGGCAAGGGCATTCACCAGCGTGCCGGTATAGTTTCCGTGTCCGGGATGCACGACCAACCCTGCCGGTTTGTCGACCACCAGCAGATCGTCATCTTCGTACACGATTTTTATAGGAATATTTTCAGGGAGAATCTCGAAAGTCCGTGGAGGCCGTGTCATCATAATTGTCACGACATCCTCCGGCTTCACCCGGTAATTGCTTTTCACAGGTTTGCCGTTCGCCATAATACAACCGGCATCGGCAGCCGACTGTATCCTGTTACGCGTAGCACCGAACATCCGGTCTACCAGAAATTTATCCACACGCAACAACGACTGCCCGCGATCGGCCACGAAGCGGAAGTGTTCATACAGTTGAGGAGCCTTATCTTCACCCTCTTCCGGTTGTAACAGGTCGTCTACCTGTTCATCATCCATTTCGTCTAAAAACTCATCCATAGTTAAAACCAGTTTTCTTCTTCACTATCCAACGATTCGACCGGCACGCTGTCATCCGGTAGTCCGAGCGAGTCGGCCGGCATCTCAGCATCCCCACTACTGACCTTCAACACCAACGGAGCGGTCAGCGGTACATGCTCGCCTTTCTGCAAAGCACGCCCGTGCAGCTCGACGCCAAGAGCTAAGTCTTTAAAATCACCGGGGACATATTCGATCTCGATCTTTTCAAACCCGCGGGCACGAAGAATGGCGTAAGCCTGCCGGAACGAAAGGTCTTCCACTTCCGGGATTGTCGCCATCTGCGAAGTGAGCGCATTTACGGTGACGAACACGATACGTCCTTCCTTCACCTTCGAACCGGCCATCGGGACCAGCTCGACAATCGCACCGGGCTTCACGTCTTTCGAAAAGACGGAGTCGATCACGTTATAGCGCAGATTACTATTCTTGAAAAATTCAGCGGCTTCTTCCATTCCTAATCCTTTGACATCCGGCACTACCACAGCCTCGTTATGCCGGGTGTACGAGTCGAGCCACTTCAATGTTCCGAACACCAGAGCACATGCCACGACCACAGCCAGCAACAGATTTAAGACGTACGGATTTTTTATCAGTTTAACCAAAAAGTCTTTCATTTCTATCTTGTATTTGTCGGCGGATCAAAAGTAGAAAACAAAGCCGTTAAAACAAAGAAAGTAAAGGCTTTTTAGTAAAAACCTCTACTTTCTTTATGAAAAATCTTCAAACGGAAAGAATTATCCGTTGTATTCGTCAGAAACTGTTAATTTAGCTCTTCCTTTAGCACGACGAGAAGCTAATACTCTGCGGCCATTAGCTGTAGCCATTCTTGAACGGAAGCCGTGCTTGTTCTTTCTTTTCCGGTTGGAAGGTTGAAATGTTCTTTTCATCTTTCTGTATATTATTTATTATTATCTTATTCTCATACCAATTTGGGCTGCAAAGATAGAGGCTTTTTTTTAATAAACAAAGAGTTGCAAGAAAAACTTTATCTATACAGAGTCTCTTTTAATCACAAATAGAATATTCAATCAAAGTCGCCCTTGTCTATTATCTTTTTTACTTCTTCCCGCATCTCCCAGATTGCGGTCGTTTCCACCTTCGGTTCTTTGGACAGCACAGCTCTGGCGGCAGCCCGCAATTTATCCGCCTGGTAGAATTCCGGCTCTGCATATAGCTTTGCTAACAAATAATATGGATACAATCTCTCCGGCAGTATCCCGATAGCCTGAAGCAATTCTTCTTCCGCCTCCCGGTAATCTCCGAGCACCTGCCGGTTTTTGGCGATCATGTACCGGATCATCGGGTCTCCGCTCAGCCGCTTCGCCCGTTCCAGCACCCGTATCGCTTCGGCGTGTTGTCCCGTCTTGCTGAGGCATTGCGCCTCTTCGAACAAGAATTCAGGTTTATGCTTCAGCTTGTCATGCAAACCGTGATAATCTTCCGCAACCGATTCATACGCCTTGTTGTTGTAGATCATCTGCAACCGCCCCCATTGTTTATAAACCTCATATTGCCCTTTCTGCAAGATGAACAGACAGACGGAGGCAAGCGACAACAGGATGATTATGGTTATAAGACACGCGGATGAAACAGACAGGGCAGATGATCTTGTCCGCGTCTCATCTTCCGTCACGCATATCGCCCCCAAAAACACCAACGCCACCCAAAACGACGGCAACTGCAACGGATAGGACGACACCGCGAACACCGCTAACGCCAACACGCCACCGGCCGCTCCCTGCTGCCTGTTCCGGATTCCATAGTACGCCATGCTCCCCAGCCACGCCACGAACACGATCAAACCTCCGATCCCCTGTTCCAGCCCGATCTGCAGGTATTCGTTGAACGCATATTCGGGACATCCCGCCACCCGTTTCTCCCGGTCTGTTGCGTTCCCTGTTGCGAAATACTCGCCTTGCGCCTCCGCGTATGCCGCCGGGAATCCGCCTAACCCCGTTCCTGCAAGCGGCTGTCCGAGTATCGCTTTTCCTGTCACTTTCCACATCAGCAATCGCCCGTCCGCCGAATCCCGCTTCATCCCGTAACCCCCGGCAATAGCGCATCCTGCCAATATCGCAACAATCGCAACAAAAGGAATTGTAGCATTCTTATACCTTCTATATACAGCTTTCGTCTTCTCCCATCCGATCCGTTCCGTCCAGTACACCCATCCGCAAGCCACGACCGCCGCTATCCACGCCGACCGGCTCATTCCGGCAGGCAGGACAATCAGGATAGCTCCGGCGCATACCCAGCCGAAATAATGCATCCCCTTTTGAAACCGCAACGCCGTCCACAGGCAAACCGACAGGATGACCGCCAGATATCCGCAGTAAGGCCCCGGATTAAAGAAAGAACCCGCCAGCCGGAAAAGCGAATGGTTGGAATAGGCATAGCCATGCAATTGCTGCATTCCCCAGACGGCTTCGACCAGTCCGGTGAGCATCAGCACAAATAAGAAAAAGAACTTCAGACAAGGAGCCTCTGTAAGAAAATAGCGCAACAGAAACCACAACACGACCAATTGCCCGCCGAAAAGCAGTTTTTCGGGTTCGGGATCGAGCTGCCAGTCGTATGTCGCGAGCGTGATCCCGGCAAAGAGGAGCAACAATCCGTCCGGCAATGCAAACGGGATGCTTTTCCTCCCGCCAGGCCATGCCGTCACAACCGTCCCGATCGCCATCAGCGCCATCGACAGGTGGAACCAGAAGACTTTTCCCATCACAATGCCGTTCGCCAATGCGCTGTCGCCGACGAGCGGCGTGGCGATCAGCATCGCCCCGAAAACGGATGCCAGTGCAGTCCGGATTCCATGCCTATGCAATTTGAGTTCCATGCCGGTGTATTTTATTTCCATGCTTATCCGTTTTTTATTCGATTTTCTTCATGAACCGATCCCATCGGAACTGCCCGGTGTACGGATCGACCGATTTCCAGACAAATGCCGCCTTGCCGACGATATATTCTTCCGGCAACAAGCCCCAATAGCGCGAGTCCTGCGAGTTCAGGCCTTTGTCACCCGCCATGAAATAATAGTTTTTCAAGAAGCGGTATTCCCGTATCGGTTCGCCGTTCAGGAAAACGGTTAAATCATTATAGTTGATTTCCGCTTTTTGTTCCCATGCGATCAGCTTGCGGTATAACAGATAATTTTCCCGGTTCATTTTGACCTTGTCACCGGCTTTCGGGACATAGAGCGGTCCGAAATTCCGGATGTTCCAACTGATGACGGAGTCGAAGGGGAACGCCTTATAGACACCGTCCGGAAACTTTCCCGGCAACGTCCGCCCGATGCGTTCCTGCGAATCCATGTTTCCGAGCGGTTCGCTCATGCCGTTTATCCGGAACCTTCCGTTCCGGATGGAAAGCGTGTCGCCCGGCAATCCGATACACCGTTTGATGTAGTATTTCAGGATATGCATCTCGATCTTGTCCCAGCCGTTGGGATGCGGGAAGTTGAAGACCAGCACATCACCCCGCTTTGCTTTCCGAAATCCCGGTGTGCGGTGTATCTCGGTCTGTTCCAGCCGCAGCGTCGCGTTGAGGTCGAACAGCCGTGCGCCGAGCGTCGGTTTCCAGACCGCCACGAAATCCCCTTCGACCAGCTCCGGTTCCATCGAGTCGCTGGGGATACGGAAGGAGGCAAGGAGGAAGACTTGCGAGAAAATCCAGATGCTGACTACAATAGAAACAACCAAAATCGCATTCAGTAACCAATTGATGATTTTCTTTAGAAATCCCATGTCCTTTTCAGTTGGCCGTTTTCTATAAATCCTACTCGTTGTCCCAATGCCCGGTGAGGTGTTGCATACCATAAAAGGGCGTTATCCGGTATACGGGTATAAAGTTGCGTTGTGTCCGAAGTAATGCTGTCGCATGATAGAGGGATGAAATATTCTTTCTCGACATCCCAAAAATGTAGGTTACGAGGAGTTTTTCCTTTTTCTATCCAAAGTTCTTGCGTGACAAGTTTATTTTTGTCAGGTATGAATTTTCGGATGTGTCCCGACGAATCGACTAAAAACGGTGCGGTAATGTATCTCAACTCCTGTTCTTTGCCACCTTCAGCTATGATGAATATATTATTGCCGACAACATCTTTAAATTCACAGACAGCATCGGTCTGTATGCCAATAGCGACCGGTTTCCATTCGTAGTAATTATAAGCACATAAATAAACAAGGCTTTCTGCTGAGGATGGCGCTTTGTCAGCCTCGATCCTCAAATCCAAAACCGGATAACCGCTTTCTGCCGTGACATCTTTTAATAAAGGGCTTTTTAAGTATGTGGTATAACCATCGTCCGTCCGTGATTTTTTGAAATCGGCATCAAACAAGTTGCGGTACACTTTTGCAGGTTTCAGATAACGGACAGTCATAAGTTTTTGCCTGTATTCGTCTGGTCCGGCATAAGCAGGACTGAAATCATAAAATTCGCCATCCTGTAGTACGGCACACCAACTATGGGCTAAGTCCATTTTCGTCCAGGTTGTGGTTTGCACGACTACCGGTATGCCGACAGCGCGCATGGCCATTGTCGCGAAATTGCATAAAGCGTCGCATTCTCCGATACCGGCCCGAAAAGTCTCTTCCACAGTCGGATAAAACGGCTGTCCGGTCTCTTTATATTTTAAATCGTTTATAAACTGTTTGTTTATGATCATACAGGCTTCGAAAGCATTTCGGGCTTTCCCGGAATCTATCAATGGCAGGTAATATTCCATTAATTCCTGTCTCATATCGGATGCCGGTTCCACTTCTGCCCGGTAGGGAAGTATGTAACGGCAAAATCCCTCAAACGAAATATCTTTAACCCAAGGTTTTTGCCAAGCTTGAAAAGCCAAGTCTATATTTCGGATCAGATAATCACTATGTAAGGCCTTGATGTCGTAAACGATCTCTTTCCTGATCGTATATCCCTTTTCTTGTAAAGAGTCGCAATGCCTTTTTACGGCCTGGTTGTCCGTGAAATTCCGGATGTCGGGTACATATCGTTCGCCTTCGGGCGATACGAAATATTCCATCCGTGAAAAATGGAACGGCATATTCCGGATTAAGTATCGGGCTGCTTCTAACTTTATACTGTCATTTTTGTAATATTCGAGCACCTTTTCCAATTCCGCCTGATTTTCTCCGCTCATGGATAAGGCTTGTTCCAGACTGACACCTTTTGTTTTTTGCATGGAACAAGAGGTCAAAATACTTAATATCATGAATAAGAAACATGTTTTCATGGACGGTATAAATTGTTTATTAACGTTCGACAAGGACAATCACAGGGGAATTTCCATTTTCCGGTATCTCGTAATCGATCAGATATTTTCCGTCTGTCGATATGAAATGAGGCACAAAAGTACTTCCTTCCTTGAATCGGTAAGAATTGTCCGGATAGATGACCTTTTGATAAAATGCTTGTTTGGCATTTTTGTCATAGCTGTAAGTGTACGGATCAGTTACATCATGGTGTGCCAGATAAATGATACCGTCTTTCTCTCCGGTTGCAGCAAGCGCAATTTTGCCGTTGAAGAAGTCCCATTTTTTCATCAGCTGTTCAGCCGTGCAAGCAAACATGGCTTCTTTGGTAGCCTTGTATTTTCCTAACTCGACTACAGCATAAGGAACTAAATTCAAGTGTTCATCAACCTGATAGATCGTATCGTTGAAAACTTCTTTGAAAGCGGGGACAAGCCCGTCAAACGCTTTCATTTCGGGTGGTGCACTATATACGACTTCTGACGAAGCAGGCTCATATTTATCCAGATTCGGAACAATCTTAATTGCTGTCGTATCTCGAAAAAAAACAAACCTGACTTCTTTTTTTCCTGTGTGATTGTCTACATGCCCTAAAAACATGCCCGTATTGGGAATAAGGAAAAAATTCAGGGTGTGCCGTATTCGTGGGCAAAATAATTTACCTAAATATTCTCCTTGCCAATTGTATCGTGTAAAATCATAATTTCCATCCACAACAAACAGTGTGTCATTCCGTAAAATAACGCCATTCATCCTTTTATATTCTCCTTCTCCATCTCCTTTTTTACCGATTTCATACATATATTTTCCATCTTTATCAAATAGAGATAATCTGTCCGAATGAACCACTAACAGTTTTTCATCGTCCAGTATGATCCTTTGGATGGATTTGACCCGAATGAAGTCGTTGGTTTCCAGTTGCACGTATCGAGGATTTGTCGCCCATTCATTTAAACCTATTTCTTGTGCTTCATTTTTGACTAAAGGACGAAAATCTATCCGATAAAAATTCTCATGATCGGAAGATTGCGTTTGTCGGTTGCTACAAGACGCAAGAAACAGGCAAAAGAGAAGAATCCATGTTTTCATAAACTTGTTATTTCAGTATGTTACTAATATCAAACCGTACAATAGCTATTTCTGGCTCTTCAGTTACTGCATATATAGTTTTTTCATCATCTGATACAGACAATCTACTTGCACTTCTGTCTGTGTGCAAGTTTGCTAAAAAATGTCCATTATGATCAAATACTAAAATATTATGCACTTTTATATTTCTTCTATTTTCTCGTACATATTTTTGCCCAAAATAACTGCAAAAAATATAGTTTTTTGTCATCTTTACATCTGAAAAACCAAGCTTTAAATTTTTTCTATCTAATTGTTTTTTCACATATTTAGGTTCTTCCAAATAGAAATCCCACAATAATTGGATTGCTCCATCTACTAATTTTTCATAACAAGCTATATATCCTAATGATGCCATTACAAATACAAATTTATTATCATATACGCTTGTAGATCCACTATATGATGACAAATCTGTACTACGATGATGTTCATCTGGAACATTTCCTATGTTTGCTTTTATTTCTAAATCTTTATCAAGTTCTATGATAGGCTGCGTTAATCCGGCCATTGATGAAGCTATAAAACAGTTATCATTCATATATTTACCAGAAAGCACTAAAATATCTTTATTTTTTAACGGGATATTATTCACTTCAGGTAAATCTGATGTATTAGAAATTTCATTCCAAGAATATTTTCTAAGACTTTTTAAGCCTAAATCATAAATAAATATATCATTATACTCATTTCTACCCCAATATTCTGGCTGAGTAAATTCTTTAGGACCACCTCCGAAATGTCCTGTATGATGAAGTTCCATACCATTATTAGCATCATAGACCTTAATAAAGTATTCACCACGGGTAAAAAACGTTAAAATCTTATCATTAACAACATCTATAGACCAAGGGAAACTCATTATAGATTCATTTGGATAGTCTATTGCATTGATTGGTGTTTCTTCTATTAGAGATATAATTTGTAAATTATTTTTACTGCATGATAAACTTAAAAATGTCAACAATATATATATTGATGAAATAATAACATTTTTCATAATGTAATTTTTTTAGCAAAAGAGTGTGTCAAAATTCACATATTCTATACTTTCGCCTATAGTTTATTTTATTCTGGCACACTCTTTATTATTTGATTACCAGATATGATACATATCCATCCAAACAGTTCCGCTAGTCATACATCTCATTGTCGTAAAGTCATCACAATAATCTGTACCGCTCTCACCTCTGGCAAGAGCCTCGGCATTTTCCAATGCCAAGTCAGAAAGTTGAACCTCATTTGTATTTTGCTGGTAGTTCCAGCCTGCTGCTGCAGCGATCGCAACAAAAGCGATAACGCCCAAAATTTTCGTTCCCATTTTCTTATTATTTTTAGGGATTTATCATTTTATTATTAATTGTGGCTCTTTCGCCCAGTATCATTTCCCGGAACGGGTGATTTCCTACCCTTTTGTTGTTTACTCCAAATTTACTACTTTTGCCGTTACCTCCTTCTTTATTAGTTATTGAATGAGGGAAAGTCCGGGAGTTTCTGCTCGGTTTGCAAGCCTGTAGGCAGGAACTCCTTTCTTTTTCCCGTTAATTATTTTACTGTTCCGATAAAACTCAACATCAGTGAGTTGTTCGGGATGTTTCCATAAATGTCTACTGTTCGGTAAAAATCTCCCGGCTGTTCCGCTTCATAGCTGACCGTGATCGTTCCGCTCTCTCCCGGTTGCAACTCTTTCCAATTGCAAGTCGCTTCGGTGCAGTCGCAAGAGGTGGTGAAACCTGTCAACTTAAAGACAGTTATTCCGGTATTCCGGACTGCGATCGTCTGCTTCTTGGTTGTTCCTTCTTTGACTGTCCCTAAATCGTATTCGCTCTTTTCCGGTTCGAGGGTGGTTTTTGCCAATATCTCTTTGTGTTGCACACCAGCAATCTGTTTTAGATACAAATCCCTGACCGCCAAGTTATGCACCGGATTGCCGATCACTTTCACCTTGTTGTCCTGATCAAGCAGGAATGTTTGGAAAGTGATATCTTGTGGAAATTTGTTCAACTTGTCCAATCGGCTGTCCCGATCGATGCAGACCGGACGGTCGAAGTTGTCGCGTTTCAGGATGTATCGCAACTCTTTGTCGTCTTTCGACTGGAAGACGAAGATGAACGGGATATTACCATTTGTTGCCGAATCGACATAGGCGATCAATTCTTTCCATTTCGGCAGTTGCAATTTGCAACTGGTGCAACCTGTTGAATCGACATAAATCAGCACTTTATATTCTGCATCGGGTATCCGGTATTCCACCTGCTCAGTGACGAAACGGGTGAAAGCCATATCCTGCGGAAACACGATCTCTTTTCCCTGCCATTCCTGAACCAGACGGGCAAATTGATCTTTCTTGTTTTCCCGGCAAGCGGCTAACAAAAATAATAGGAATAATATGTAGAGCAGTTGTTTCATTTTCTTGTTATAGTTTGAATGTCACGATCGGATTATCGCTTTCCGCGCAGGTCGCAATTCCGATGTTTGTTTTTTCATTGATATGGATGCCCAAGATATTTTTGTCGAGCGTATATTTTCGAACCGGGTTTCCTGCCAAATCGAACACGTAAAGGAAATGGCCTCCTTTGGGAGCAGACATGCCGCGTTCGTAAAATTTGTCCCGCTCTTTCCAGGACATCCCATCGAAAACGGTATAAATATAATCGTCTGTGACTTGTATGTCCACAAACCCTTTGATGCCGGTCGGGAATCCTTCGCCTCCTTTTGCAATGAATTGAGGTTCTCCGGCAGGACCGTATATAACGTTATGAGTTTGAGTTTTTAGATTGTATATTTCAAGGGCTTCTCCCAATTGGGTCGCCATTGCGTATATCCCGTTTTTCGGGTTGTAATCGGTAAAGCTACGCCAAGCTTGTGCTAAAGCGGGATGAATATCTTGCTCATAGCTGATTTCGGTGGGAATTTTACCTATGTTTTTGATCGGTTTACCACTATGACTGACTTTGTGATAACGAAAATCACCTAAGTAGTCTGTGATCAGAAAGGCTGAATCTGTACGATAAAAATCTAAAGAGCGAACTAATGTTTTATCTAATCTTATTTCCTCTTTGCGCAAAACGGTCTTGCCCGTCGGAGAGACAGACCAGCGCGTGATCAGCATCCGGTTAGCATCCAATGTCCAGACTGAATCCAATGCAGAAAACTGGAACATCTCTGCCGAAAGCATTTCTCCGGGGGCCTCTCCACGCTTTCCGAACGGTGCGATCGGCTTCCACTCCGGATAAGTAAAAGCGTAAAAGTAATGGCTGTCATTATGTAAATCCATGATGACAGCGATACTGTCTTTTACCGCTACCCGGTAGGGATAACGGAAAAAGGCAGAATCAATAGAAATCTCCTGCGTGGCTACTATTTTCTCATCAGGAAAAGTTGTATACCGAGGGTAAAGGGGATCGGGTGAACCACTGCAGGAGATTAATGTACTTATTCCTATTAATAATATGTATAGGAAGATTCTCATGTCATTTTAAACTATAGCCACTATACATCTTATCAACTTTATCACCATGACAGTCGACATCGCCTATCCCGTAACACCTATAAGCACTACTCTCACCGGACGCCAAAGCCTCAATATTATCAAATGCCAATTGAGGCAAGCCGACAGATGATGTCGACAATGTCTTGATACAAGCAACTCCACCCAAACAAACCAAAACAATTACTACTGCTGAAACTCTTTTTTTCATAACTTTTGTTTTTGAGGCAAATGTAGGGATATATAATTCGGATGTCAATAGGTTTGTGCCACATATTTCACAATTCGCTATTACCCAGATAAATAGAATGCCATTACCTGACTTCTTGTAGGTTTTCTGTAGGTTTTCTTCGGACTTGAATTACATATATCTGAAGAGAAAAGCCTATATAGATGTCCATTTTTATATTTTTGCAACATGCAAGAAGAGAATAGACATACAGACAAAATCCTTTTTTTTAAAAGACTATGCATATTACTATATATGTGTATGACTCTGTTTTGTTTGATAATGGTCTGGCATGGATTCCTTTCATGCCGTAAAAAGATTTTCACTGAAGCCTCTGCTACTTTTCAAGATGCTATCAGTAAAGAAATGAACACCCGATTGGGTTCCATACCGATAAAAACTAATAGAGGAACATTATTATTATCGGACTCTATTTCCTATGAAGAAAAAGAAAGATGGTGTGACCAGGACTATCTGTCTCTGAATGATCCGAACCGGATTTTCCTGGATAGCCTTTTTCGCGCCAGACTTGCAGATTTAGGTATGGAAACACAAACAGCGGTGCGTTGTAAGCGTAAAGAAAAAACAACGATAAGTTACACCGATAGCCTTTTTATGAAAAAAGCTACCGCTTTGAAGCCAGTTATATATCGGAAGAATAAAAATATAGAAGACAATATAGAATTACAAGCATTTGTGCAAATTCCGCTTTCCTTTATTTTAAAACGGGCAGATTCCATCCTTCTCTTTTTACTCTTTTATGGTTTATTTGTCGGAATTTTATACGGCAGTTATAAATGGGGAATAAAAAAACTAAACGCGGTATTGCTTGAAAAGAAAGTTGTAGAAACAAAAATTGTAGAAAAGCCGGTTGTCGCTTTTGTCCGTTCTTTTTCCAAAGAAGGGACCTTACCTTTCGGATTACAGTTCGACAAGAAAAGCGGCATCTTGAAATACAAAAACCTACATGTGACTTTAAGCGGGCAAGGCCTGAAGCTGTTTACTCATCTGATTAATTCTCAACAATCAGTGATAGCGCCTCAAATTATCTATTCACAAATCCTCGGAAATGCCTTAAAAAAGGAAAAGATCGGTAAAGCGGAACGCGATGCGGTTTCTGCTGCTATTGTGCGCTTGCGGGAAAGCTTGGCCCCCATGCCATTTATCCAAATCAAATCTTGTCGGGGAACCGGCTATCAGCTTATAATAAGTAATCCTGAAGAGATCTAAGAAACACAGAACACCAGACTTCGAAAGACGTTAAAACGCACAATACCCCCCTTCAAAAGGCATATATTTGTATTTTTCTGTTGTTCAACATCTTGCAAAAACACGAGTTTCTTAAAAAATATTACCCCTGCGTGTAATTTGAAAAATATGGGGTAGAAAACCTAATTTCATGCGCTACAGTTTCGATTCAGACTAACGGGTATTTTGAAAAACCGTACAATAAGCCAGGGATGACAATAAGTTTTATTTTTAGAGAAAGACCTGACGCTGAACCGGTAAAAATATCGGGGAAACCTGGGAATATTGTAAAAAATGCCCATAGAAACAAGAAAAAAGCTGTCAAAACCACCTTTCCAAAAGGTTTCTCCAGCAGCGGCAACAAACATTTCCGGAGGTATTTTCCGCGAGGTGCGCAGAAAATTCCCATGACGACCGTCTTCATGGCTCTGAAGTGCGCAGTTCACCCTGCATGAAGACGGTCGTCATGACAACGAAGACGGTCGTCACGGGAAAGGGCTGCCGGCCTCCCTGAGACCGGGTTCTTTATACGTTCCATATTCCTGCACCATCTCCAAGCAGGATCCAGATATCCGACTCACCGGAAGTTAAGGTTTACCGGATTGTCAGAGAAAACAAGATCCGGATCGACAAAAACACATATACCGGAAACAAACCGCGCAGACGTACAGGCAGTACGTCACAAAAATGTACCGTACTGCCTGCAAAAAGACACCCCGAAAACGTCCGGTTTTCGAGGTAAAATAGAAAAAACAGGGGTTATTGTAAAATCAGCATCCTCCTTTTCAAAAGATCCCGCCCTTGTACATATCGTTAAAATTCGTATGCTGCCCTTCCAACTTCCGGGCTTCGTCGCCTTCGGGGTTCAGTTCGATGGACTTTTTCAGATCTTCGAAGGCGCCCTCCTTGTCTCCTTTCAGGTTCTTGGCACGGCCCCGTTCGGCGTATGCTTTGGCGAAATCGGGTTTCAGGTCGATCGCTTCGTCGAAGAAAGTAATGGCTTCATCCAGACGTTCCTGCGTGATCAGGAGCTGGCCGACGAGCAGTGTCGCCTCGTCATTGAACGGATTCAACTCCAACACATTCTGGTAATCGGCTGCAGCAGCGTCAATATTGCCCATCGCTTCATGGATACGGCCGCGCAGCAAGTAGGATGTTTCTTCTTCCGGAGCCAACGTGATGGCTTTTTCCACATCGGGAAGCGCTTCGGTTGCCTGCTGCATCGACAACAATATCCGGGCACGCATCAGATAGGCATCCGTGAAATCTTCTTTCAAGGCGATCGCTTTCGTCAAGTCGGCAATAGCCCCTAAGGGATCGGAAGTCGTTCGCTTCGCCTTCCCCATCAGGAACCAGGCCAAATGGTTCGTCTCTTCCAGTTCGAGAATATGCCGGCAATCGGCAATCACGTCCACATCCTTGTCCAGCATGAAAAGCACGTTCACACGTGTCAGAAGCGTATTGATATGGTCCGGTTCAAGCTCTACCATGCGGTTCAGCACTTCGAGCGCTTCATCTGCCTTATTTGCCGTCGTATAGGCTGCGACCAGATAAGTCATCGTCTCGAAATCCTCCTGCAACTTCAACGCTTCAGTAAAACATTTGATGGCATACGCTACCTGTCCTATTTTCTGGGCGCGGACACCGTCGTATTTCAGAATATCGAAATTTTTCTGATCGTTCTTGCTTTTCTCTTCTTCGGGCGTAGCAACCTTGGAGGAAGAGAATAGTGATTTAAAGAAGTTTCCCATTATTTAATTACAAATTGTTTTCAGGGAGGCAAAGATACGAAAAGTCCGAACCCTTTTCATATTTTTTATGAAGAATCTATAAGTGAGTTTCAGACATTTTTCTAATTTTGTAGCAGGATTTTTAACTTGGGAAGGATTGTGCCAGCCACACCAACCGCACGCTTTCCCGTCAATAAATGAGTATGGAAAACATAGAAACTGGACTTTTGTTAATGATCGTAGGAATGACCACTGTCTTTGCTATCCTGATGATCGTTATCTATCTTGGGAAGGGCCTGATCGTACTGGTAAACAAATATGCGCCCGAAGAGATTATTGTTAAAAAACAAGTTGCACCACAAAGACAGACGGCTACATCCACACCGGCTGCCGGCATCACGAACCAGACTACTGCCGCAATTGTATCGGCTGTAAGTGTTATGACCGGTGGAAAAGGCAAAGTCGTTAAGATCGAGAAATTATAATAGCATTTATACATATAAAATATCATGAAAAGAGAAATCAAATTTAGTTTGGTCTTCCGTGACATGTGGCAATCTGCCGGAAAATATGTTCCCACTGTAGACCAACTAACACGGGTAGCGCCAGCCATTATCGAGATGGGCTGCTTCGCCCGCGTAGAGACCAATGGCGGAGGATTCGAACAAGTAAACTTATTATTCGGTGAAAACCCAAACAGAGCCGTACGCGAATGGACGAAGCCGTTCCATGAGGCCGGCATACAAACCCACATGCTGGACCGAGCGCTGAACGGCCTGCGTATGAGTCCCGTACCTGACGACGTTCGCCAGTTGTTCTACCAGGTAAAAAAAGCACAAGGAACAGATATCGCCCGTACGTTCTGCGGATTGAACGACGTACGCAACATCGCCCCTTCCATCCGGTATGCGAAGGCGGCAGGGATGATCTCGCAATGTTCGTTGTGTATCACCCACTCTCCCATCCATACGGTCGAATATTACACCAAGATGGCAATGGAACTGATCGAACTTGGAGCGGATGAAATCTGCATCAAGGACATGGCCGGTATCGGCCGTCCGCATTCCTTGGGACAAATCGTAGCCAACATCAAGGCAAAACATCCGGAAATACCGGTCCAGTATCATAGCCATGCCGGCCCCGGATTCAACGTCGCTTCGATCTTAGAAGTATGCAACGCCGGTTGCGATTACATCGACGTTGGCATGGAACCGCTTTCATGGGGTACAGGCCATGCGGACCTGCTGACCGTGCAGGCGATGTTGAAAGACGCCGGCTACAAAGTACCGGAAATCAACATGGAGGCTTATATGAAAGTCCGCAGCCTGATCCAGGAATTCATGGATGACTTCCTCGGCTTGTATATCAGCCCGAAGAACCGCCTGATGAACTCGTTGCTGATCGGTCCGGGCCTGCCAGGCGGCATGATGGGAAGCCTGATGTCAGACCTCGAAAAGAACCTGGAGACAATCAACAAGAACAATATCAAGAACAACAAGCCGCTCATGAGCCAAGACCAGCTGTTGATCAAGCTGTTCGATGAAGTTGCCTATGTATGGCCGCGTGTCGGCTACCCTCCATTAGTGACTCCGTTCAGCCAGTATGTGAAGAACCTGGCGCTCATGAATGTGATGCAGATGGAGAAAGGGAAGGCCCGCTGGAGCATGATCGCCGACGATATCTGGGACATGATTTTAGGCAAGGCAGGACGCCTGCCGGGTCCGTTGGCTCCGGAAATCATCGAGAAGGCGAAAGCCGAAGGACGCAAATTCTTCGAAGGCAACCCGCAGGACAACTATCCTGACGCGCTCGACAAGTATCGCAAGCTGATGAACGAAAAACAATGGGAAACGGGTGAAGACGACGAAGAACTCTTCGAATATGCGATGCATCCGGCACAGTATGAAGCCTACCGTTCAGGAAAAGCCAAAGTGGAATTCAAAGCCGACGTAGCCAAGAGAAAAGCCGAAAAGCAAACGGCCGCCCAGCCTGCCACCGTTCCTTCACAAGCTGCCCCGACCAGTATGGCAATGGCTATGCCGACAACTCCGCAAGTCATGACCGTCGATGTGAACGGCCAATCCTACAAGGTAACCGTAGCATTCGGAGACACAGCGAATGCCGTCGCGGCAGAAACACAGGCTGCTCCTGCCGCGACACCCGCCCCCGCTGCTGCTCCTGCCGGTACCGGCAAAGAAGTGCTCTCGCCGCTGGAAGGCAAATTCTTCCTCGTGAAAAGTGCTTCCGACACGCCTGTAAAAGTAGGAGATGTCGTAAAGGAAGGCGATGTGCTTTGCTATGTGGAAGCCATGAAGACATATAATGCCGTACGTGCGGAATTTGGTGGAACAGTCACTGCGATCTGCCTAGCTTCCGGCGATGCGGTTTCTGAAGATGACGTACTAATGACGATACAATAATGAATGAAATATTTCAAAACCTATATGAGATGACTGCGTTCAGCAACATCATTGCTGAACCGCAATTTCTGATCATGTATGCCATTGCGTTCATACTGCTTTATTTAGGTATCAAAAAACAGTATGAACCGTTGTTGCTTGTTCCGATCGCGTTCGGCGTGTTGCTTGCCAACTTCCCCGGGGGCGATATGGGGGTGATACAGGCCGACGAAAACGGCATGATCAACGCACACGGGATGATGAAGAACATCTGGGAGATGCCGCTCCATGACATTGCGCATGAGTTGGGACTGATGAATTTCATCTATTACATGCTGATAAAGACCGGATTCCTTCCTCCTATCATCTTTATGGGTGTAGGGGCGTTGACAGATTTCGGGCCGATGCTGCGCAACCTGCGTCTGTCCATATTCGGGGCGGCCGCCCAACTGGGTATTTTCACCGTGCTGTTGGTAGCCATCCTGATGGGATTCACACCTAAAGAAGCGGCTTCTTTAGGGATTATCGGAGGAGCGGACGGACCGACCGCCATCTTCACGACCATCAAACTGGCCCCCCATCTGTTAGGACCGATAGCGATTGCCGCTTATTCCTATATGGCGCTGGTTCCGGTTATCATCCCTCTGGTAGTCAAGCTACTTTGTTCAAAGAAAGAGCTATCCATCAATATGAAGGAACAGGAAAAGAAATACCCGTCCACTACGGAGATCAAAAATTTGCGTGTCTTGAAGATCATCTTCCCAATCGTAGTGACAACGGTAGTGGCCCTGTTCGTGCCGAGTGCGGTGCCATTGATCGGTATGCTGATGTTCGGTAACCTGGTCAAAGAGATCGGGACCAATACATTCCGCCTGTTCGATGCAGCATCGAACAGCATCATGAATGCGGCGACCATCTTTTTAGGATTATCAGTCGGCGCGACCATGACAGCCGAGGCGTTCCTGAACTTCACGACAATCGGTATCGTAATCGGAGGCTTCCTTGCATTCGCCCTTTCCATAGCGGGCGGCATCTTCTTCGTCAAACTGTTCAACCTCTTCACAAAGAAGAAAATCAACCCGCTGATCGGAGCAACCGGACTGAGCGCCGTACCGATGGCATCCCGCGTGGCAAATGAGATAGCATTGAAATACGACCCCAAGAACCATGTGCTTCAATATTGCATGGCCAGCAACATCTCCGGCGTTATCGGTTCTGCCGTAGCCGCCGGCGTATTGATCTCGTTCTTAGGATAATTTCAAACACGGATTATATTTAGGCACGGATTTCATGGAATTTGCTCCAATCCGTGCCTAATTTAACATCTACCTGCAAATTATTTGCTTCCAAATGCTGTAATCCCAAAATATTTACTTTAATTTGTGACTTGATATAGGATACATTTATCCTTTTCCTAAATGCGATTGAATATGAAGGACACTCACGAAGCTAATTTGCCAACTGAAGAAAACGGCAAATTGGAAGAAACTAAGGCTCCGGAAACAACACCGGAAAACACGGCGGAGGAAGTTGTAACAAACGAAACACCGGACGCTGAAGTCAAAACAGACGAAGTTGCGGCAGGTGAAGAAACCGTTGCGACTACGGGAAAATTGTCGAAAGAAGAAATTCTGGAGAAACTGACCGGTTTGGTAGGAGCGGCGGCAGACGCGACACGCAACGAGGTGGAAGCACTCAAACAGGCTTATTACAAAATCCACCGGAGCGAAGTGGACGAATTGAAGAAAGCATTCCTTACAGCCGGTGGTGAAGAAAAGGATTTTGTCGCTCCCGAAGACGAAACCGAAAGCAAGATCAAAGAACTGCTCAACGTCTACAAAGAAAAACGGGCTGCCATCCTTGCCGAGGAAGAACGGGTTAAAGCGGCCAATTATGCCTTGAAACTCCAACTGATCGACCAGCTGAAAGCATTGACCGAAAGCCAGGAAGATTTCAACAAATTATATAATGATTTCAAGGACATCCAGCAAAGATGGAAAGAAGTGAAAGCCGTTCCGCAGGAGCACGTCAGCGAACTGTGGAAGAACTACCAGATATACAGCGAGAAGTTCTATGACATCATCAAAATAAACAACCAGTTCCGCGACTACGATTTCAAGAAGAACCTGGAAATGAAAACGGCTCTTTGCGAAACCGTCGAGAAACTGCAAACGGAACCGGATGTCATATCCGCTTTCCATCAGCTTCAGAAACTACACCAGCAATGGCGAGAAATCGGTCCGGTAGCGAAAGAACTGCGCGAAGACCTCTGGTCCCGCTTCAAAGCCGCTTCCACAATCATCAACAAACGCCATCAGGAGCATTTCGAAGGATTGAAAGCGAAGGAACAGGAAAACCTGGAAGCCAAGACTGCTATTTGCGAACAGATAGAAAACATCGATTTCCCGGCATTGAAATCATTCAAAGATTGGGAAGAAAAAAATAAGGAAGTAATTGCCTTGCAGGACAAATGGAAAACGATCGGCTTCGCCCCGAAAAAATCGAACGTGAAGATATTCGAACGTTTCCGCGCAGCCTGCGACGTTTATTTCAACCGCAAAAGCGAATTCTACAAGAATATAAAGGACGAGATGGAAAAGAATCTCGAACTGAAAAAAGTCTTGTGTGAAAAAGCCGAAGCATTAAAAGACAGTACGGACTGGAAGAGCACAACCGAAAAGATGATCGCCTTGCAAAAAGAATGGAAGACGATCGGATCGGTAGCCCGTAAACATTCCGATGCCGTCTGGAAGCGCTTCATCTCGGCTTGCGACTATTTCTTCGAACAGAAGAACAAGAATGCATCTTCCCAAAAGAGCGTGGAGCAAACGAATTTAGCAGCTAAAAAGGCTTTGATCGAAAAGATCAACACAATCGATGAAGCCGACCACGATGAAGCACTTGCCGCCTTGAAAGGATATATGACAGAATGGAACGCAATCGGCCATGTCCCTTTTAAAGAAAAAGACAAGATTTACAAGGAATATCACGAAGCAGTTGACAAACAGTTCGACCGTCTTAAAGTCGACCAGAACGACCGCAAGATGCAGACTTTCCGCAATAGTCTCAGCGACATGAGCAACGGCGAACGAGGGAAAGGGAAGCTTTACGGAGAACGGGAAAAACTGATGCGCATGTATGAACGGATGAAGAACGAACTTCAAACTTACGAAAACAACATCGGGTTCCTAAGCATCTCTTCCAAAGGCGGCGGCGGCTTGCTCAAAGAGATGGAACGCAAGATCGACAAGCTAAAAGATGAAATGGCACTCATCATTAAAAAGATAGATGCCATCGACGAGAACCTCGAATAAAACGGAAAAATCCCGTAAACTGATATAAATTAGGCACGGATTACACGGATTTACACGGAAAGAAAATATTAATCCGTGTAATCCCTGTAATCCGTGCCTAATTCATATACCTATTATATTACATATAGCATGAAATCTAAAATACATTTTTTTAACCCAGGACACGAAACCGCCATACTACAAGGCTCTGAAAATTACACTCCACCTGCAAACGTGCAGAGAATGACCAGGGAGTTATCTTATCTTCCCGTCTGGTATGCAGACGCGGAGGATTTTGTTTTTACCGAAGAGATCGTTTCACCTCGTTTCTTCTCCTTACAACCGAAGGAGTTCAGGCCGTTTGCCAAGCTAATCTCACGCAAGGAGATCGAAAAACAGAAGGACAGCCTGCCCGAAATGCAAGCAACCCCCTGGGGACTTTCTCCACATAGCCATTCTCTTTTTGAAAAACTGCGGAAAAGCGGTAACCTTAACCTTACGATCCCGGGATGGAAAGAAGAATATACCCGATTGACAAGCCGCCAGACTGCTGCCGAATGTCTGGACAAAATACGAGAACTCCTACCTGATATGGATATACCGGTATCGCCTAAATTCTGCAAAAAAGTAAGAGAAGTGGAAAAATACCTGATCCTCCAGAATGCTCCCTTCATACTGAAGACTCCCTATTCATCTTCCGGCAGGGGACTGCTTTGGCTACCGGAACGCAAACTGACTACAAAAGACCGTACCTGGATCGAAGGGGCACTGAACAAACAGGGATGTGTCAGCATAGAATGTGCACTGGACAAATACCAGGATTTCGCGATGGAGTTTTATTCAGACGGAAACGGGAACATACGCTATGAAGGGCTTTCCGTATTCGGAGCTGAAAAGAAAGGAGCTTATTCCGGAAATGTATTGGGCGAACAGACATATCTGGAAAGCTTCTTTGTTGAAAACTTCGGAGACAAATTCCAGCAACTGAAAGAAACTGTCGGAGAGGCGATCCGGCAGATATACGGAAACATCTATACCGGTTACTTGGGCGTGGACATGTTGGTCTACCGCAAAAAAGCAAACGGCGAATTCGCCATACATCCCTGCATAGAAGTGAACATGCGCTACACAATGGGGATGGTAGCTTTGCGCATCAGCCAAAAATACCTGGCTCCCAACGCCCGGGGTGACATGCGCATCACTTACACAAGCAAACCGGGAGAAGCCTACGAGCAACATTGCTTTATGAAGAAGGCTTATCCGCTTGAAATGAAAGACGGGAAAATAAAAGAAGGATATATTTCTCTCTGCCCGGTCACAAAAGAGACCAAATACAGGGCCTACATACTGGTTTTCTGATTCTCGCATGTTCCACAGGGTTTATCGGATTTTTCCATACCAGGCATTTAATCTACCGGAGAGACAGACAACGAAGCCCCCGAAGATGGTTCCCGTCTTCGGGGGCTTGTTTTTTTGTATGCCCTTGTCCTTCACAGGGGAAAGGCTACATGAACTTTTAAATTCAATATACTTTAGTATTATTAATATTAAATCTGGTCGCTTGTTCTCCTCTCACAGGGTAATTGCCGGTTGAACGGCACACGGCCAAACATTTTAGAATTATTTGATTATAAAAATCTTCCTTTTGCCGGGGGATTAATCCCCCGGCAAGGGATATTTGTTTGTTTCTTTTATTTTACAATTGCTTTGACAGCTTCTTCGCCTTCAACAGCTACAACGACTACACCCTGAGGAGCAGCGATGGCAGCATTGTCAGAAGTGATAACTGTGTTAGCTACTGTCTGGCCTAAGATGTTAGAAATAACAACTTTCTTACCGGCAGCACCAGCGATTGTTACATTGCCGTTACCAGCGATAACTGTTACTCCAGATACTTCTACACCTTCGTTGGCTGTAGGAGCTTCAGCATCTTCAATAGCCACTACCAAAGCATCTTCTTTTGCACCCATTGCCAATACACCGTTGATATTGTGTACATAAGACGGATTGGCATTCTTGGCATCGCGGCAAACGATGTTGTACTGGCCTTCTGCCTCACCTGCAAATTCAAAGCTGAACTGGAAGTTGTTGATACCGGCCTTAACAGCGTGTTTCAAACCATCGGCAGACTCGCCTTTTGCGAATGATACCGTATCGATCTTAGCTGTTGCATCCATAGTCGGGACGAACAATGTATCCTTTACAAATACTTCAGCAGTACGGAAGATGACACGGGCAGCAGTACCATAAGTATAGTACTCTTTGTTCAACTTGCTAACTGTAGAGTCTACAGCGTTATACATGAACAGACGGCTTGCAGCTGTTTCTTCTGTAGCCTTCACGCCTCTTGTGATATAGTATTTGAACGGATCGGCATTGTCATAAGCGGCAGTATCCAACCAGAATGTCAAGTCTTCAACACCGTAAGCAGCTTTCAGTTCATCACCTTCGCGAACAGCTACACCCTGGTTCTTGGAGTTGATAGCGATTGAGTTGCCATCAGCACCGTTCAGGCGTACGTGTTTCGGCAGAGACATATAAGAAGCAGGAGCTGACTGCGGTTTAACCAAGAACATATCGTTGCGGGCATCCAAATCTTCAGCAGAGATAGTCTTGTACTGAGTGCTGACAACTAATTTCTTCGTACCATCCGTTAATACGAAAGTAGAATCTGTATCAACAGCGATCATGTAGAACTCAGCAGGAGTACCATTCTTTTCACCATGCTTACCGTTAGAGAACTTATAAGTTTCTTTGATGACATAAGCGCTGTCGGCATTCATGATTGTGTAAGTTACATTCTTCAAAGCATCGTCCAAACCATATTTCTTTTCAGCAGACGGAACCAATGTGTACAGCACTTCTTCATCAGCAGCACCAACAGCCAAAGCAGAGTCGCTCTTCATGATGATGCTCTGGCCAGCCAACATTTCAGCAGCGGAAGTGATTGTGAACTTGTTGTTCTTAGCATCGTTAGCTGCCATATATTTGTAACCGATGTAAGCGTTATCTTTATCCACGCCTTCAGCAGCTACCAACTGGATCGTATCGCCACCGATTGCGAAGATCTTGTTGTCTTTGTCTACTACGTTTGTTACACCATACCAACCTTTACTTTCATCACCACGGTTGTCGATTGAGTAATTACCTTTATCTACACCAGCTGCTTTAGAAACAACAAACTGAGCGAACGGGTTAAATGCCTGTGCTTTGCTTACGAAGCCAGCAGCATTAACCGGGCTGTAGTCATAATACTTGCCATAGCTCTCGTTAGGTGTATCTTTACCCTTCTTCGCATCGATCACATAATAGATACCTTCAGCGATTTCAGCATCACCCCCCATTGTTACTTCTTTGTCAGATGTTTTGATGGTGGCTACCAAGTTGCCGTTAGTAGTAGTATTAGGATCTGCACCAATTGTCAGAACTTTCGTCTCAGAAAGTTTACGGATAACAACAACCTTACTAGAAATAGCATTAACTGCCATAGGAGACAAACCGTCTACATAGCTCGGTTTTTGAAGTGTTTTTGTAGTGAAACCTGTTGTAGCATTCACATATTTCAAATTCTCAATATCTTTCAAATATGCTTTTGCATCAGCAATAAATGCCTCTTCTTTTGCTTTAACGGCTGCAGTTTCAGAATATTTAACAGCTTTAATGGCTTCATTAGCATCTTTGATAGACGTTTCATTAGTTGTAACAAATTCAGTGCCCTCAGCCGGTGGAGTTCCGACAAAAGCATCTACTTTTCCCTTAACAGCATACACTAAATTATAAGCTTTTTTGACTGTTTGTGAGAATTTATCAACAGTTTCTTTATCATACTTTTTAGCAGAATAAACATCTGCACCTTTAGATGTCAACGTTGTTGCAACCGAAATCGTAGTCTGTTCAAACTGCGGAGCAATCACCATTGAGTCATTCGGAATGAAATAAGTCACCTTGAAGGCAGCTGTTGCTGAATGGTGCTTAGCAGCTATACGAGTATTGAAAGCAGTAGGAGTTGCTGCATCCGGTTCAACAGCAATTGTATCAACGATCAGCTTATTGAATTCTCCCAGAGGATCATAGTAGTTGTAATCAACCAACAGATATTCATTTTGTTCAACTTCTGCACCTGCTGCATCAGCTAATTTTCTCTTATGAGTCTTTCCGTTCTTCAGGTACAGAACATCGTTACCCGAGCCAAATGCAGAACCATCAGTAGCAATCTTTGCACCAACAGCTTCCCACTTATTATCCGTCAACACGTTTTTTTCAGTAGAAGAAACGTTCTCGTCAGTGAAGAATAGGCGACCACCTTCTTTTTTTACCAAAGCGTTGAAGTCACTAGCAGTCAATTCAACTTCAGTTGCTTGAACTGCGACACTATTTGTCAATGCATTAGTCACACTCTGTGGGTCTTTTCCTTTTGTTGCATTGAAAACAAGACCATTTGCATCAAATCCAATTGTAAAGGTTGTATCCTTATCTGTTCCATAATTCTTAACAGCATACAATCCCTTAGTTTGGTCCCATGCCCACTCTGTATTACCGCCTTTTTCATTCATTTCAATGGAAGCAGCACGACCACCTCCGGCTACATTTGATTCCAATTTAACAGAAAGCAATTGGCCTGATAAACGGTTTGTGAAAGAATAGGTGTAAGAAATACCTGCCACAGTCTGATGAGGGATCTTCTTTACTTGCCACAATGTACCGAGCAATTTATCAATATTGCCTGTCCAAGTTGTTGTAACCTGCAATCCGAATTCTCCTTCATCACTAACAGACAACACACTGCTACCTGTTCCCAAATGAATAAAAGAACCGTCTTTAATCTGACTTGCATCCACCGGGGTTACAGCAGCATTCGCATTAAAGGACAGTCCACCGGCCACCAGAGCAGCAGCCAAAAGAGTAGAAAATCTCTTGTTCATAATCACAAAAAATTAATTGTTAATAAAATAGTGTATAAAAATCCAACAACTAATTTCACGAAGGGGAGAACAACTCCCCGCGGATGATTATGAACGGGCATAAAAAAACGCGGGCCAATTGTCTATTACTAACTCAAAGGCTCTGGTAAGCCCGCTAAACAATAATAGAACAACAGCCCGCGCTTATACGATATAACAAACGCCGATCTAAAACGGCAGACATTATACGTGTAAGCGCAAGCATTTACTGTCCATTATTCCGTTTAGCTAAAAATTTACCAGATTTTTGAGTTGGAATAATCTTCGTAAAATGCTTACAATATGTAATCGATCCCGTACTCCGTGGGCCGCTGCCCACTACGGAATCGTTGCAAAGGTAAATAGGTTTTCCGAATCAACAAGAAAAAACAGGCATAATTTTCCAAAATATATGGGTTACAGGACGAAACAATAGCATTCATACAACATATTTCAGAAATTCACCCCACTTTGAGATTTACAGAATCCGATATTCCGGAAAAATGTCGTAAGAGTTTTCATCGGATATGAAGCTCCTCTTCCGAAACATCATGCTCAAATGGATAAGATTTATTTATCCAAAGAACTTCGTAATGGCAAACAGCGGAATATTCTCCATCCAAGCCTGGTCTTGATAACCCATCATGGAGATGCGCAGTCCCTTCAACTGATAATCGGGATGATTTTTAATATATTCCGACATGGAACGCGCACGTACATTCTCTTCGGCTTTCACTTCTACCGGTATCACGCGATGCTCCGTCTGTACCACAAAATCAATCTCCGCAGGTGTTTTGTCGCTACTCCAATAATAGGGCGAAAAGCCTTGGGCCACCAATTGCTGCAAGACAAACTGTTCGGTAAAAGCGCCCTTAAACTCCTTGAATACACTATCTCCTACCAACATCTGGCTGGCAGGCGCCTCGGCCATACAACCTAAAAGACCGCAATCAAGCAGAAATAATTTGAAGGCACTCAGATCTTCGTAAAATCTGACGGGCATCTGCAACTCTTTTACCCGGCTGACTTTATGCACCAGACCTGCATCCATCAGCCACTGAATCGCGAGTTCATATTCCGTAGCTCTGGCACCTTTCTTCAACACATTATAGATGAATTTCTTGTTCTCCTTGGCCAACTGCGAAGGCAAGGATTGCAGCACTTGTCCGATACGCATACTTTCAGTAGGGGTCGTATGCTTGGAGATATCCCGTCGATAAGCATCCAGGATTTCAGCCTGTTTGTCACGTACTTCCTGCAAGTTTTGATGCTGAAAGAAACAATCCACCACTTCAGGCATACCACCTACATAGTAGTATTGACGAAGCAAATCAATATATTTTAAACTGAGAATCTTCAAAATTTCCCAATCGGGCTGATGCAACAAGTCGCACAAATCAGTTTCACCGGCAGCCATCAGAAATTCTTCAAAATCCATCGGATATAGATGCATTACATTTACCTTACCCACAGGAAAAGACTGACCTTTCCCCAAAGTAATCCCCAACAAAGAGCCAGCTGCCATCACATGATATTCAGGCGCATTTTCCTGAAAATATTTCAAGCTATGCAATCCCCGTTCTACCTCCTGCAACTCATCGAATATAATCAACGTTTTTCCTGCTTCAATCTTCGTTCCTGTGATAGCCTGAAGGGTCAGCAAAATACGGGGGATGTTATAGTCGGCTGCAAATAACTCCTTGGCCAGTGGCTCGACGTCACAGTTGATGTAGGCTACATTCTCAAACTCAGCCTGACCAAAATGTTTCATCACCCAAGTTTTACCAACCTGGCGAGCACCTAACAGTATCAAAGGTTTTCTCGCAGGATTATCTTTCCAAAGTTTCAACTGTTGTATAATCTTCCGTTTCATCGATTCCGGTAAAATAAGAATTATTCACTTGCATCTTGCAAAGGTACATTTTTTCGATGATGGAAACTAATACATAATACACTTTTTCGACGATAGCCCAAAGATAACATTACATTTTTCATAGGATAAATGCCCTTTTCCGCCGGACAAGATGTAAAAACAGGGCATAAAAGTGTCCTTAACATGGCAGATAAACATCCCCACACCTCCGGCTGGAATCCACGAATACCCGGGTCTGCACCTCTCCCACACCCGGATGTCCGGGTCTCTTACACCCGGGTCTCGAGTAGATTTCCTAACTGTTTTTGGCAAAAGAAAAGCTGGTCTTGATGAAAAAAGAAGCTGTTTTAACATATTCTACACCTATTTTTGACCGGTCTTTATTTTTACCATATATTGATACACAGCGCATTAATGTTTTCTACCATGACAGTTATGATAGATGAATGATAATAGAAAATAGCAACTATCATACTGTAACGTATTGTGTTAAAATAATATATGGGAGATTATGATAGTATGATAGTTGTTCCCTACAAAACACTTATATGTATTTATCCGTATGGCAGCAAAAGCAGATGGGCACTTTATGAGTTTGGTGTGGTTGCCCTGAGTTTGACCGCCTTAAACTTGCTGATGCAAAGAAATTGACTACCTTTACCTGCACAACATATTAAATACTAAGAATATGGACACAGCAATCAAAAAAGTAGAACTATCCCTTCCGGAAACGGATATGGCTTTGTTGAAAGAACTGGCAAAGAAGTTCGGTTGGAGTATCGGCAAGAAGAAATCAGGAATCCAAAAGGGTTTGGACGATATTAAGGCAGGACGGGTGCATAAAGCTGAAAATGCAGAAGATATGTTCAAACAAATATTAGGATGAGGTACGAACTAAAATATGCCAACAGTTTTAAGAAAGACCTTAAAACCTGTAAAAAAGAGGGTACAACCTAACCTTACTACAAGAAGTTATCGACCTATTGCAAGCAACCGGAACCCTTCCCGAACGCTACCGCCCGCATAAACTTAGCGGAAGCTATGAAGGACTTAGGGAATGCCATATCAAAGGCGATTGGCTCTTGATATGGCAACAAAACGATACGGAGCTTTATTGATCATGACCGACACCGACACTCATGCCGACCTGTTCTTATCTTCGACGTCGTTACCGGTTATGTTTGATCAGATTCATAAATTCTTCACGCGTTTTGGCCTGTTGAAAGAATCCGGTGAAGTCGGAGGTTGTAGTCAGGGAGTTTTGCTTCTCGACACCACGCATCTGCATGCACATATGTTGTGCCTCGATCACGACCATCACGCCTAACGGATCGAGCGTTTCCTGAATACAGTCTTTGATCTGCATGGTCAATCTTTCCTGGATCTGAAGACGGCGGGCGAAGATATCCACAACACGGGGAATCTTGCTCAACCCCGTAATATATTTTTTAGGGATATAAGCGACATGGGCCTTCCCGAAGAAGGGCAACATGTGATGCTCACAAAGAGAAAAGAAATCGATATCCTTTACAATCACCATCTGCTTGTAGTCCTCTTCCTTGAACATGGCGCCACGAAGCACGGCTGCCGGATCTTCATGATATCCTTTGGTCAGGAACTGCATGGCTTTGGCTACACGTTCGGGCGTTTTCAACAGACCTTCGCGGTCTACATCTTCACCAAGCAGATTGATAATACTTTTATAATGGCCGGCCAGCTCTTCGCGGGCCAGCAAAGTCTTCTCGTTTACTTCTTCACTCATTTCAATTCAATGGGATTTTGACTTCTTCCCTAACGATATACATCTCTTTCCTATAGGCCGGGAATGCATCCATCAGAAGACGTTGCATGTGATAAGCCTCTTCATGCGAACGGAAATCACCGATACGCAGACGCCAGAACGGAGCATTGTACGTCACATAAGTCGGGACATCAGGGAAAAGTTCCTTAATTTCTTTTTCTTTCCGGAAAGCCTCATCTTTGGATTTACGCTGGTTATTACCGGAGAACACTTGTGTACGATAGCCTTGTATTTTCAGAAAGGCCGTGCTATCAGTCTTTTCGACCCCCTCGCCATGCAGACGTTTGCCGAGCATGTTACGGAGGGCATCCGACCCGCGCACCGTAACAGTCCCCTTTCCGGGAACTCTTTCCTGCAAGGCGTCAATGATGTCTTCCACCTGTCCACCGCCATCCGTCTGAGCGGACAAAGCAGATGCACCAAGCAATATACATAAAGACAAGATATATTTCATATCAATTGACAGTTGACAATTGACAATTGACAATTACAATTGACAATATACTCCCCAGTGAATTCCCCGGAATAATTGTCAATTGCCAATTGCCAATTATCAATTAATTAAACGCTTCGATGATAGGCATGAACTTATCGACAGCCAAAGAAGCGCCACCGATCAGGCCACCGTCTACGTTCGGTTTAGCAAACAGTTCCTTAGCGTTGCTTGCGTTACAGCTGCCACCGTAAAGGATCGTGCAGTTATCGGCAATTTCCTGACCATATTTAGCAGCCAGAGTAGCACGGATATGAGCGTGAATTTCTTCTGCCTGGTCGGATGTAGCGGTTTTACCTGTACCGATAGCCCAAACCGGTTCATAAGCCAGAACGATCTTAGCGAAGTCTTCAGCAGACAGGTCGAACAAAGAGCCCTTGATCTGAGCATCTACCACTTCGAAATGCTTGCCGGCTTCTCTTTCTTCCAGCACTTCACCGATACAGAAGATCGGAGTCAGACCGTTGGCCAAAGCCAATTCAACCTTTGTTTTCAGGATTTCCGGAGTTTCGTGATAGTAAGCACGTCTTTCGGAGTGGCCCAGGATCACATATTTTGCACCTGTAGAAGCAACCATAGCAGCAGAAACTTCGCCAGTGTAAGCGCCTTTCTCCTTGTCTGCGCAGTTTTCAGCAGCAACACCGATCTTGTTCGTGTCGATAGCAGCAGCAACGCTTGCCAAGTGAGTGAACGGAGTACCGATGATCACATCACAGTTAGGAGTTTTACCTTTAAGAGCTTCATCCAAGCCTTTTGCCAAAGCAAGACCTTCAGGAAGGGTAGTGTTCATCTTCCAGTTTCCTGCAACAATATTCTTTCTCATGACTTAATTAATTAAATATGTAATACAAATAGTTATTTCTTTTCTTTCCGTTTGCGTCTGAAACGCAGCAGGTCATACATCCAAACAAGCAGCAAAGGTACGGTAAAAGTCAATAGGTTGGTTGCAAGGGTCCCATCTTCTTTACTTTTTATATTGCTCTCGTCCAAGCAGCGATCCATAACCGCCTTGACCTCTTCCTCAGCCGGAATATCGTTGTAGTGCCATTTGCCCAGTATCGTACCGCCTTTCAGCAGCACCAGACCGGGGTTGGAACGGATAATCGTCTTAAGCAGCACCTCGTCCGCCATCCGGAAAGGATATTCGGCCCCTGTATTGTCGCTCCAGGTATCGATCGCCTCCGGCGAAGAACCTGTCACGCAATAGAACGGGATATCATGTTCGAGCGCATAGTCATACACGCCGTTGATCTCATCCATCTGCTCGTCGTCCGCTTCTTCCAGCTTCGGAGCGACAAGCAGCAAAACTGGACCGGGGTTTCCGATGATCTCTTCCGTCACATCATCTCCCTTTCCATTGTAAATATTGAAAGCGGCAACAGGAGGCTGATAGCCCTTCTTGACCAATTCCGTCTTCGAATCCACAAATGTCCAGCTACTGTCGTTTGCCGGATAGTCTTCAAGCGAAAACTCTTTCTTCACGCCGTCTTTTTCATACACAAACGTGTACTTGTATTCATCCTGCGGAGCCCCTTCGGGCATTTCCATCAACTTCGGTATATTCGCACCGATCTTATACGGACGGAAATCGATTACAGGCAGATGATTGTAATTATAATAAGCGAAACCGACACCGAACAGGTAAGCATACAAAGCGACAAACCAATATGCCCGGAAAGTAAAACACTGGAACAAACGCTGATTGTAAATAAACGTAACAATAGCGGCAAGAGAAAGTACGACATTCTTAAAGAACGTCTCCCAATTGGAGATCACCAGCGCATCTCCGAAACAGCCGCAATCCGATACGGGATCGAAAAGAGCCAGATACAAGGTTAGCGGCGTCATAAACGCCATAAACATCAAGACAAGAAAAGAGACATACCGCCGGTACACTCCCAGCAGCATACAGACGCCGAGCGTAAACTCGATTGCCGAAAGATTGAAAGACAGCAATACCGTAAAAGGCTGCAACATGTCCAGTCCGAAGGAAGCCAGGTATTCACCGATCTTGATCGCCCCTCCCACCGGATCGACCGCCTTGACAAAACCGGAAAAGATAAATACAACTCCGATCAGCAAGCGGCACAATTCTGCCAATATCTTTAAAACGGCATTCTTATTCTTCACTTCCAACTTTCAATTTTCAACTGTTTCTTCTCCGTACTCCAGCTTGATTAGGCCGAATAACGCATAGTTGATCATGTCCATATAGTTGGCATCGATGCCTTCGGACACGATCGTCTTGCCTCCGTGGCTCTCGATCTGCTTCGTACGATAAAGTTTCATCAGGATCAGATCCGTATAGGAACTGATACGCATGCCGCGCCATGCCTCACCGTAATCATGGTTCTTGGCATACATCAGCTCTTTGGTTGCCGTGATGTATTTATCATACAAGGCCAGCGCTTCTTCATTGCTTATATCTGTCGTATCGGCAAATCCTTTTGCCAATTGTATCAAGCCGATAACCCCATAGTTTACGATTGCGACAAACTCAGGACGGATACCTTCATCCACCAGACTCACACCTTTTATCTCAAGGCTGCGAATCCGGTTTGCCTTAATAAATATCTGGTCGGTCAGCGACTGCGGACGCATGATCCGCCACGAGGGACCGTAATCTTTCAACTTCTTTTCAAACAGTTCCCGGCACTGGGATATTACTTTTTCGAATTGTTCCTTCGTATCAGCCATACTTTCTTAGCATTTACATCCGTACAAAGATACGGATAAATCCATATCTGACCAAAAGAGAGGCTACTTTAGCCGGAAATAAAAAGAGCCATCCGTATACACATAACAGACAGCCCTTTATATCATATTCAGCCAAATCTTAATCAAGAACAGCGAAGCGAACGGCCCAATTTCAGAATCGTCGTTTTCGTAATGCCATTCAATTCACAAAGCTTAGAGACTGTCGTACCATATTTAGCGGCAATAGCCCCCAACGTATCGCCTGATTTCACACGATGGTAAACCGGAGTAGCCTCTTGCCGCCCGGCATCAGAAGTCTGGTTGATAGAAGCGACAGCTGCAGCATCTGCCGCGACCGTAGTCTTCACGGTTTGCTTTACGCTAGCAGAAGCAGCCGGTTTCGACGTTCCGGCTTTAGCAGAGGTGACCGCGCCGGCACTGCAACGAATAGACTGTCCGATCCGCAAGACAGACGTGCTTTTCAGACCGTTCAGACGACACAATTCATTCACACTGGTTCCATATATTCGGGCAATCTTGCCCAACGTATCACCCGATTTCACACGATGATAAACCAGCCGATCGGAAGAAGATGTATAGATATTGCTTCTGCGCCCGTTGATTTTTACGTTATGGAAAACATAAGTATCCTGATGAGGGACACCATTTTCGAAGTCAATGATTTCAGCCGGATTAATGGCTTGTCCTAAAAAGCGGGTTTCAAAGTGGAGATGAGAACCGGTAGATCGTCCCGTGTTACCGCCTAATCCGATCGTCTCACCTGCACGTACGATCTGGTTTTCTTCAACCAAAATCTTAGATAAATGTCCATAGATCGTTTCCAATCCATTCGGATGACGAAGCACTACGTAATAGCCATATCCGCGACGTTCGAAAGCTTTGATACGAACCTTACCGTTAAAAGCGGCACGGATCGTATCGCCCTTCAACACCTTCAAATCTATTCCTTTATGCATACGACGACGACGGGGACCATATTTAGAGGTGATCCTTGCCATAGAATCAATGGCGATAGGATAGACAAAGGAGGAACAGTCTATCGCAAACGAATCCGGGAAATTGACCTTCGCAGCTCCCCGAAACGGATCAACCCAACGGTTCTCCCAATTGGACCCGTACAATTCATCAGCGGGAAACATTAAGTTCTCCTTTTCTTCCATTTCGATCTCGCTGAGAGTCGCAAGTTCTTTCAGTTCCATATTCTTCCGGATATTAACACGGTCTGCCATCAATTCGGAAACACGCTTATCCATCTTTTTAATATGAACGATTTGCTTCGGAGCTCCTTCATCTTCTTTTATCTTAGCTTCAACAGCTGATACCAGAATAGTGGTACAACAAATAAACAGTAATGCTCGTATCTTCATTATTCTTATCACTTTCGACAGTAATTTCACGATGAAAAATCATGATATAGAATGGTTTATTCCACCGTTATCTCGTCAAAGTTCGTAATTTTGGATAAGCCGGCAAAATTCAATAACGAAAAATTTCCGCAATGAAACCAAAGAAAAGCAAAAGCGAACTTTTTACTCTTTGATTTACACACAATTAAAACAAAATATGTTTCACAACATATTAGCTAATCATTCCCCAGTTTACCTTCTTTGCGAAGAGAGTTTTCAGGCGTTCGTTCAATATCCGGTTAGGTTCGGACAACAAATCGGGGTCTTCGTTCAAAACATCCTGGGCTATATCACGCGCATACTGAAGGATTTGTCCATCGGCTGCCAAGTTCGCGATCTTAAGGTCTATCCCTTCTCCGCTCTGACGCGTCCCTTCCAGATCACCATGGCCCCGCAGACGCAAATCGGCCTCGGCAATCTCAAATCCGTTATTGCTGCTCACCATTATTTCCAAGCGCTTGCGTGTCTCGTTGCTCAGTTTATAGGAAGAGACAAGCACACAATATGACTGCTCCGCTCCACGTCCCACCCGTCCACGAAGCTGATGCAACTGGGAAAGACCGAAACGTTCGGCGCTTTCGATGACCATCACGGAAGCGTTCGGCACGTTCACACCAACCTCTATCACGGTCGTCGCCATCAATATCTGCGCCTCGCCGGAAATAAACTTCTGCATTTCCGCCTCTTTGTCGGCCGCTTTCATCTTTCCGTGAACCATACATACCTTATATTCAGGGAAAACTTCTTTGAATGTCTCGAACCCCTCTTCCAAGTTCTTATAATCCAACTTCTCACTGCCTTCGATCAAAGGATAAACGACATAGACCTGCCGGCCCTGTCCGATTTCCTTACGGAGAAAGTCGTAAAGTTGCGCTTTCTTGTTATCATAGCGGTGCACGGTCTGGATCGGTTTGCGTCCGGGTGGCAACTCATCAATCACCGAAACATCCAGATCACCGTATAAAGTCATGGCAAGCGTACGGGGAATAGGTGTCGCAGTCATTACCAGGACATGAGGGACAACCGCGTTTTTCGTCCACAACCGGGAACGCTGTTCCACTCCGAAGCGGTGCTGTTCGTCTATAATCGCCAGACCGAGAGAGGAAAAGACAACCGTCTCTTCGATCAGCGCATGCGTCCCGATCACGATCTGGATCTCACCGCTCGCGATAGCCGGCAATATCTTATTCCGCTCCTTCTTTTTCGTCGAGCCGGTCAGCAAGGCCACTTTTATATCCATATCTTTCAGGAACCCCATGACTGTCGCATAATGCTGGGTTGCCAGAATCTCCGTCGGCGCCATCATACAAGCCTGGCAATGGTTATCGACCGCCAACAGCATGGAGAGCAAAGCGACCAAAGTCTTCCCGCTTCCCACATCTCCCTGCAAAAGGCGGTTCATCTGACGCCCGCTTCCCATATCGGCACGAATCTCACGAACAACACGTTTCTGCGCATTCGTCAGTTCGAAAGGTAGATATTCTTTATAGAACGTATTGAAATAATCTCCAACGGAAGGAAAGACAATCCCTCTCAACTTCAGTTTGCGCAGGTTGGAAGTGCGGAGAATATTCAACTGGATGAAAAACAGTTCGTCAAACTTAAGGCGCAATTGCGCTTTCCGCAATTTATCGACCGATTCGGGAAAATGCACATTCCGTATCGCTTCTGGGAATGACATCATCCGGATACGGTTCAAGACATCCGGAGGAAGAGTTTCAGGCAACGTCCAGTTCAAACCGCTCAACAAAGTGTACTGCAAATTCTGAATCGCCCGCGAATTGAGGAACGACTTTTTCATCTTCTCGGACGTATTATAGAACGGTGTCAGCCCGTTGGCAACCTTATCCGCTTGATCCAGAGGGTCTATATCCGGATGGGGAATATTATAGATATGCCCGAACTCGGTCGGTTTGCCAAATACGATATAATCAACGCCAGTCTTGATCTTGTCCAAAACATAGTTAATCCCTTTGAACCAGACCAAGTCGATTGTGCCCGTCCCATCCGTGAATTTCCCGATCAACCGCCTTGTACGCCCTTCACCTACCGTGTCGAAAAACAAGATACGCCCTTTCATCTGTATATAAGGCATATCCCCGGTCACTTCTGCCACCTTGTAGAAACGACTACGGTCAATGTATTTGTACGGAAAGTAGAACAGCATGTCTTCATACGAAGAAATACCGGCTTCCTTCTGCAATATCTCCGCCTTTTTCGGGCCGACGCCCGGCAGATACATGATGGAACGTTTGTCGAGATCGAGCATATACAAATATTTATTTTGCAAGCAGCGCCTTTGCCACCAACAGATCGAACGGAGTCGTAATCTTTATATTTTCCCGGTTTCCCGGAACAGTCTTGACCGTATGCCCCCAAGCCTCCACAACCGAAGCATCGTCGGTAAACAATTCTGAGTAAGGCTGTTCATACGCTTTCAAAAGCAAATCATAATCGAAAACCTGCGGGGTTTGCACCGCCTGATAACGCGAACGATCGACCGGACGGCTCGACCCGCCGGAAAACTCGCGGAGAGAATCAACCACAGGCACGACCGGGATAGCAGCACCCGACACTTCAGCCTCGGCAAAACACCGGTCGATAACTTCGGGAGCGACAAAAGGACGGACCCCATCATGAACGGCGACCCACGTCTTTTCATCCCCTCCAGACAGATTTCCGATTTCATCTGAAAGGAAATGCAATCCGTTCCGGACGGAATGAAAACGCGTCTCACCTCCGTTCGCTATCCGGTGCGGCACCTTACAACCGATCTCCCGGCAAAGCATCTTCCAATAAGGTTGGTGATCTTCCGGAAGCACCAGGATCAAACCGGCAGACGCGTCCCAGCGGTGAAAAGCCTCCAACGTATGCATCAGGACTGGCTTTCCTTCCATCGGGATAAACTGCTTCGGCAAGTCGCTTCCCATACGCAGCCCGCGACCTCCGGCGACTATCAAGACATATCTCTTCATCATTCCAGTTCCTCCAAAACTTTCTTGACCTCCTCGTCTGCCTTGTAAAGTTTCTCCTTACACAATTTGATCAATCGGGTCGCTTCCTTTACCTTTTCAGAAAGAATATCAACGTCCAGATCGCCATTCTCTATATCGGCAACGATCTTACGGAGTTTCTCTACTGCTTCATTATATGTTTCTGCCATGATGGGGGTTTTTGATTTATGATTTTTGATTTATGATTTATTTCTTCAGTACTTTCGAACGTACTTCACCGTCTGCAAAACAGGTTATCAATTCGTCGCCGACAACCAGTCCGTCAGCCTGTTTGATGATCTTGCCGTCCTTCAGCGTCAAACTGTAACCCCGCTTCAATACATAGTCGGGAGAAGCCATCTTGATAAACTGTTCGGTCAACTGGACAAAACGGCTCCGCTCTGCCAAACTACTCTCCGCACGGTTTGCCAAACGCACCTGCATCGCTTCCAGCTTCGATGCCCACTGGTTTAGAAATGCATGGGCATCCGTTGGCAATTGCATACCTATCCGTTGGAGAAGCGAACGATTCCGCTCGATCCGGTTTATTGCCAGGACAGGCAGACGACTTCCTAATGATTGCAGGAAGTTCTTTTGCCTGGACAGGATCTCAGTTGCCAACGAACAAACGTCCTGTTGTAACTCTTCCACCTCCCCGGCAGCTTTGTCCATCTGCCCGATCAGGAACTCGGCTACGGCCGTCGGTGTCTTCATCCGTGTATGAGCTACCATATCCAAGATCGTGTCATCGCGTTCATGCCCGATACCGGTTATAATAGGAAGCGGGAATTGTGCACAATTTGCCGCCAAGAGATAGGAATCAAAACTATTCAGGTCCGAAGTAGCACCACCGCCCCGGATAATCACAACCACATCGAAACAGTCGGCATGGCGGTACACCCGGTCCAATGCCGCAATCACGGACTCTTCCGTCCGTTCGCCCTGCATAAGAGCCGGAAACAGTTTCGGATAGAAAGGATAGCCGGCCTTGTTGTTTGCCAACTGGTTCAAGAAGTCTTCGTATCCGGCAGCCGTTGGCGAAGTGATGACAGCGATCCGCTTCGGCAACGTTGGCAACGGCAATTCCTTATTCAGTGTGAAAACGCCCTCTTCCTTCAATTGCCGGATGATTTCCATTCGTTTCCGGATCATGTCTCCCAACGTATAGGCCGGATCGATATCCAGCACGGTCAGGCTATACCCGTAAAGTTCGTGAAACTCGATCGACACTTTCACCAATACTTTCAACCCGGAGGCAAATATCTGCCCGGTTTCCATCTCAAAATAAGGTTTCAGCATCCGGAATGTTTTCGCCCAGATGGAACCGCGTGCCTTTGCAACCAGCTGGCCGGTTATCGCGTTCTTTTCGATAAACTCCAGATAACAATGCCCAGATGCTGCATTCGTACGCACGTCACTCATCTCGGCACGCACCCAGCACGTCTCCGGGAATGCATTCAGGATAACCCCTTTCACCCGGTTATTCAGCTCCAGCAAAGAAAACGCCTGCCGCTCCTGATTCTGATTATTTTGACCGTACCCCATTTTTCCTTTCCTTCTTATATGCTTTATAGAAATCGGGAATACCGTATCCTAACTCCGTATCCGGATGTTTATATTGACTGGACGAGCGATGCAGCAGTTCGATCATCTCCCTGTTATTCAACCAGGGCAATGATTGCCAAAGGCAAACTCCCATCCCGGCAAGGATAGGCGTGGCAAAAGAGGTCCCGTTCGCATACCTGACATTGCCGTCCGGCCCAATTACGCAGCTACTCGTACCTAATGCTACGGCATCCGGTTTCACACGCCCGTCGGCAATAAAGCCAACGGAACTGAAACCGCTTTTCTTTTTATCTTCATCTATCGCACCGACCGTAAAGATCCCGCCTGCGTCTGATGGGAACGTGATCTTTTCCCAATCGCCGCTTCCTTCATTACCGGCACTGCAAAAGACAAGTATCCCTTTATCGGCAGCCAAGTTAGCCGCTCGGCTGATCATAGCGGTCCTACCATCCAAGGCATCCTGGTCGTACGACAGTTCATCCGTATCAAAAGCAAAATACCCAAGCGACGAAGAGATCACGTCCACACCAGCACTGTCCGCATATTCAACAGCGGCAGTCCAATAGTCTTCCTCGACGGGATATTCGGAATCGCTGTCCTCACTCTTAAGCAACAGGTAAGAGGCTTTCGGGGCAGTCCCGACCATCACACCCGGAATATCGGCGGCGAGACAGGAAAGGACCTTTGTCCCGTGATCGTCCCCGACAAACACACTTTTACCAGGAAATACGACATTGTGCGTTCCTAATAACCTGAGCGAATCGAAAGCCGACACCCGATCCGCATTCATAAAACCGGCATCAATTACGGCCACCCGCATTCCTTCACCCCGAAAACCTGCTTCATGTAATTTAGTACCATTCAGCATCTTGATCTGTTTATAGGAATAGCCATATTCATTATGTAGCGGTTCATCCTCCGACACAAAACGATCTTCCCGCTTTTCCTCGGCCGGAACCCGCAGGTTCCCTTTCCAAATCCACTTGACGGAATCAACAATTGCCAGCTGTTGCAACTGTTCAGCCACCGTACTATCGGGACTTTCCACCACGACAGTCGCAAACCATTTGCTTTGCACAACAGGGGTCGCACCTGTCTCAGACAACATTGCAATATATGACCGGGATATGGGAAAATCAGCATCCGTCACAGCGATATCATTTTTTGCCCTCCGCTCGATCGCTTGCCTGGAAAGATAGGCTTCGGGCTCCTCCACCCGGAAGCCGTCATCCCCTTTGTCTTTCAAATAGACACGAAAACGATAATTCTCCCCCGCCCATAACCAGGTTGGAAGACAACAAAGAAACAGTATGGACAAATATTTTGACATTGTTGCTTTATCTTTTTCTGCAAAAATATAAATTGTATGGCATATAAAAAAGCCCGGCAACTCATTCGAGGCCGGGCTCATATATTCTATCTTCTCTTATTCGGAAATATCACAAATAGGGATTTCACGCTTTACACTCTGGCGCAACGAGATAAGCGTTTCCGTAGCGGTCACACCCGGTATTTCCTGTATCTGTGCGTTCAGCAACTCCATCAAATGCTCATTGTCGCGTGCATATAACTTGATCAGCATCGTATACGGTCCGGTCGTAAAATGACATTCAACCACTTCCGGTATCTTCTCGAATTCGGGAACCACGTCTTTGTACATCGAACCTCGTTCCAGTTTTACACCAATATAAGTACATGTGTTATAACCCAAAATCTTCGGATTAATATGATAGCCTGACCCAACGATCACATTCATATCAATCATGCGTTGTACCCGTTGATGAATGGCAGCACGCGAAACACCGCATTCCTCGGCCACATCCTTGAAAGGAATCCTGGCATTCTTTGAAATAATGTTCAATATCTGCCGGTCCAGTTTGTCTATCTTCTCCATTGCTTGCTTACTTTACTTTCCTTTTTTAGATTTAATGTATCAAAAGTATATAATTAATTTCAATACTATATCATTGTGAAAGAAAAAAGTATGAAATAAATAATAAAAGCGGGCGAAAAATGCTATTTAACATATTTCGCCCGCCAATTACGGTATAAAACGACAGTTTATTATTTTTTGTCAGCAGTGCTGTCTTTTACGATATCCAGCAGCTCGATTTCGAATTTCAGTGTACTGTTCGGTTTGATATCCTGCCCTGCGCCACGTTCGCCATAAGCCAACTCAGAAGGAACCCAAACGATATATTTGGAACCTACCGGCATCAACTGCAGCACTTCCGTCCAGCCCTTGATTACGCCGCCAACCGGGAACTCTGCCGGTTCACCGCCACGATCCATCGTGCTGTCGAATTTAGTTCCGTCCAATAAAGTACCAGTGTAGTGAACTTTCACCTTATCGTCGGCAGTCGGCTTGGCACCTTTACCTTCCGTAACTACCTGATACTGCAAACCACTTTCAGTCGTGATAACGTCTTTCTTCGTTTTGTTTTCAGCCAAGAACTTTTCGCCTTCTTCTTTCGTCTTCTTGGCATCTCTTGCAGAGGCTTCCATGAAGTAAGTCTGAACATAAGCCTGAGCAGCCTGCGGAGTCATCTTCATAGCGGAAGAATCGCCCTTGATAGCCTGAATAAAGCCGGCAATCAGATCATCAACGTTAGCAGGATCGCCCGGCAAAGTCTTCAAATTTTCTTTGTAACCTGCACCTGTGCTGATACCGATGGCATAGCTCACGCTATCTGCGGCAGTCTTCAAAGATGCGCTTTTATGTGAATCACCACATGATGTAATACCCATAGCTACAATCACTGTAGCAACCAATACACTAATCTTTTTCATTTTTCTCTATTATGTTATTTTACTATGTCCAACAATTCAACGTCAAAAACCAATGCGCTGTTCGGTTCAATCGCATCGCCCGCACCATGCTCGCCGTAGGCCAGATTGGAAGGAATGAAAAGACGCCATTTAGAACCTACCGGCATCAACTGCAGCGCTTCCACCCATCCCGGAATCACTTGCGACACTCCGAACACAGCGGGCTCGCCACGCTGTACAGAACTGTCAAATACCGTTCCGTTGATCAATGTTCCATGATAATGGCATTTTACTTTGTCGGAAGCAGTCGGCTTGGCTCCTTCACCTTGCTTCAACACTTGATACTGCAAACCACTGGGTAACGTAACGACTCCGGCTTTTCCCTTATTGATATTCAAGAATTCCTCTCCGGCCTTCTTATTAAGCTCCAGTCTTTCTTTCTGAAGATTCATGAAGTAGTCGTTGATAACCTGCTTTGCTTCATCGTAACTGATTTCCGGTTGTGCTTCATTCAGCACATCCTTCAACCCTTTTACAAAATCCTCAACCTGAAGATTATTAATGCCCGAGTTCTGGAAATTATTCCCGATACTTAAGCCAAGTGCGTAACTAATCTTATCCATTCTTTTTCTTTTCAACTAATTATGAACCACAAATGTAATGCTTTTAACCACATAAACACCAAACAAGAAGACTTTTTTATGTAACGATAACTCATCTTAGACATGATAGTCTCACATCGGGACTATCCGAACCCACATTCAGTCATTTCGACAGTCCAAAAGAAAGATTTACTATCAATTAAAATGTTAAAAAACATTATCACAGCAAGTAATTTTCGAAAGATACCCTATCAACTCAAAAAAGAAGGAATAGTAGTGTAATTTTGATAATAAAGACGAAAGCTGTACACAAAAACAAACCTCAGCGGTATTTGCATACCATCAGAGTTTCGTTTTTTCAAAAGAATAGTATCTTTGCAAAAAATAACTTATTCTATTAGACCATGATTAAAAAATTATTTTCGATTTTATCCCTTTGCGGATGCCTATTGGGAGCGACCTCCTGCCAATACACAACAAAGACTGTTTCTACCGGTCGCGATCTCGCTATCGCCGATTCCATGTTCACCCACATCCTGGACAAATATAACGTCGAAAAATACGGATTGTTGCAAGAAACGTATCCGGCCAATCCCGACAATCAGGTCACATATCTGGCGGAAGGGGCCGAGCAGAAACGCAATCAGGAGGTATCGTTCCTCTGGCCCTACTCCGGGATGCTGTCGGGAGGGATTGCACTCTACAAGACAACAGGAGACAAGAAATATCTGAAAGTGCTGGAAGAAAGGATTCTGCCGGGGCTGGAACAATATTGGGATAATATACGCGAACCGTTCTGTTATCAGAGCTATCCGATGTTTAACGGGGAAAGCGACCGTTTTTATGATGACAACGACTGGCTGGCGATCGATTTCTGCGACTTGTACGCACTGACGAAAAATAAGAAATATCTGGAGAAGGCACAGACACTATACAATTATATATACAGCGGATGGGACGATGTACTGGGTGGCGGCATTTACTGGTGCGAGCAAAAGAAAACGTCCAAGAACACATGCTCCAATGCACCCGCAACCGTCCTCTGCATGAAACTATACAACCTGACGAAAAATAATGCCTATCTCGAACAGGCCAAGAAGACATACGACTGGACCAAGAATAGCCTCCGCGACCCGGAAGATTTCGTTTATTGGGATAATGTCCGCTTGGACGGAAGCGTGGACAAGGCAAAATATACCTACAACAGCGGACAGATGATACAAGCCGGCGTCCTGCTCTACCTGCAATCAGGAGACAAAACCTATCTGAAAGACGCACAGGAAACCGCCCGAGGCGCCTATCAACGTTTCACCGAAGTGCGCAAAGCCGTAGACGGTACGGAAACCCGCTTCTACACCGCCAGCCCTTGGTTCAACGTGATCCTGCTGCGTGGCTTGACTGCCCTCTATGAGGTAGACCATAATCCCGAATATATCCGGACGATGGCAGACAACGCACGTTATGCATGGGATCATACCCGCGACGTAAACGGATTCCTCGACAACGATTGGACCGGTATCAAGACCAAAGAGCATAAATGGCTGTTGGATAACGCCTGCATGGTCGAACTTTTTTCCGAAATCAATAACATCAAATAAATAACAAACAGATGACAACACGCAGAAACTTTCTGAAAACAGGCGGCCTCTCGTTGGCAAGCCTTATGGTTGGCCAGCACTCATTCGCCCGTATGCCTGAAAAAGCCGACGACAAATTAGCCGGGGCTGCTTCCACCACCCAATATGTCTGTAAACGTCCGGTACCGAGCAAACGGCAATTCACATCCGAAGCCGTAGAGAAAGCGATCGCCACCACAAAGGCCAAGCTGAAAGACCCGAAGCTCGCCTGGATGTTCGAAAACTGTTTTCCAAATACATTGGATACGACTTGCGAACACAAGATGGTGAATGGTAAGCCTGACACCTTCGTCCTGACCGGTGATATCCACGCCATGTGGCTCCGTGACTCGTCGGCACAGGTATTCCCGCATATCCAGTTCGCCAACGACGACCCGAAAGTGAAAACCATGCTTGCCGGCGTCATCAACCGCCAAACCTGGTGTATCAACATCGACCCGTATGCTAACGGCTTCAACGAAGGACCGACTGGTAGTGAATGGGAAAGCGACTTTACTGATATGAAAAAGGAATTGCATGAGCGCAAATGGGAAATCGACTCACTTTGCTATCCGATCCGCCTCGCCTACCATTTTTGGAAGAAAACAGGTGATACTTCCCCCTTCGATGCCGATTGGGACAAAGCGATGAAGAGCATTTACAAAACTTTTATCGAACAACAGCGTAAGGACAACCTCGGTCCGTATCAATTCAGACGCAAGACAGACCGCCAAGGCGATACCTTACTAAACGACGGTTGGGGCAGTCCGGTCAATCCAGTCGGCCTGATCGTTTCATCGTTCCGCCCGTCAGATGATGCAACTCTGTTCGGATTCCTGATCCCGTCAAACTTGTTCGCCATCACGTCACTCCGCCAGTTAGCCGAGATGATGCGCGAGATCAAAAATGATAACGATTTTGCCCGCCGTTGCGATTCATTGGCGGATGAGGTAGCGGCTGCTATCGAGAAATACGGTATTGTCAACCATCCTGAATATGGTAAAGTATATGCATTCGAGGTAGATGGTTTCTACAACCATGTGTTTATGGATGATGCCAATGTTCCGAGCTTGCTCGCGCTACCGTATCTAGGCTGTGTGGACATGGACGATCCAGTCTACCTGAACACCCGCAAGCTGGTACTCAGCAATGCAAATCCTTATTTTTTCCAAGGCAAGGCAGGCGAAGGTATCGGCGGTCCGCATATCGGTTTCGGATATATCTGGCCGATGAGTATCATCATGCGCTGCAATACGACACACGACAACGAGGAAATCCGCAAATGCGTCAAGATGCTGCGCGACACGGATGCAGATACAGGATTTATGCACGAATCATTCTATAAGGATGATCCGAGCAAGTTTACCCGTTCCTGGTTCGCCTGGGTCAACACGTTGTTCGGTGAGATGATCTACCGTTTGGTGAATGAAGGCAAAGTCGATATTCTGAACAATTTAGGATAACAGATAAATATCGCTTACGAACAGAACTGATCCGGGCATGGATTTTATGTAATCCATGCCCGAACTATATATGTAAAAACATCCTAATACACCACTCCGCTACTTAAAATCAGAGAATGTTGGGAAACCGGAATAATTTTTCTTTTCTATATTTGTAAAAAATATAAAACAACAGCCTTATGAAAAAGAAATTAGTCGTACTGACCGGTGCCGGGATGAGCGCCGAAAGTGGTATTTCGACTTTCCGTGACTCAGACGGGCTATGGGAAAAATATCGGGTGGAAGATGTGGCAACCCCAGAAGGTTTTGCTGCCGATCCGGAACTGGTACTCAACTTTTATAACCAACGACGTCGGGAATTACTGAACACGAAACCTAATGCCGGACATATCGGACTTGCCGACTTGGAACAAGAGTTCGACGTCCATATCATTACGCAAAATATCGACAACCTGCACGAACGGGCGGGAAGCAGCCATGTGATCCATCTGCACGGCGAACTGCTGAAAGCTTGTTCCGTTCGCGACCTGAATACGACATACGATATTTCGCCCGAAAATCCAGACCTGCATATCGGGGACAAGGACCCTCATGGAGTACAACTCCGCCCCTTCATCGTCTGGTTCGGCGAGGCGGTTCCAATGATCGACCCTGCAATCCGACTAGTGGAAGATTGTGACATCTTTGTGGTGATCGGGACTTCGCTCAACGTATACCCGGCTGCTGGACTACTGAACTACGTACGCCATGGCCAGCCAATCTACCTCATCGACCCGAAAGAGGTAAAAGCCCATCGTAACGATATCCGCTTCATACGGAAAGGAGCATCGGAAGGGGTGAAAGAATTGAAGGAGTTATTACTGCAAAATCATTAATACGTTCTTAAAATCACTTACATAATAGAAGCACTTCAGAGCTTTTCTATTAAATTTGCATAGTAAACACATAGAATTAAGTATTATTGAGAATGGAGCATAATCCGACGAAGATTCCCTCGCCCTTACTTTCCTTGGTTCCCATACTTGTATTGGTAACCCTTTTATTTGTGACAATACGCACATTCGGTAGCGATGCCCTTAGTGGCGGCAGCCAGATCGTGTTACTTACCGCTACCGCCATCTGCTGCCTGATCGCCATGACCTACAGCAAAGTACGCTGGAAGGCGCTGGAGCTGGCGATGATCAACAATATCACCGGCGTTGCGACAGCTCTGATCATCTTACTGATCATTGGAGCGTTGTCGGGCAGCTGGATGATAAGTGGTGTCGTCCCCACTTTGATTTATTACGGGATGCAGATCATTCATCCTAGTTTCTTCCTGGCATCGACCTGTATCATTTGTGCAGTCGTCTCAGTCATGACGGGAAGTTCATGGACTACCATTGCCACCATCGGGATCGCCCTCTTAGGTATCGGACAGGCACAAGGCTTCTCCGACGGATGGATTGCCGGGGCGATCATTTCGGGGGCCTATTTCGGGGACAAGATATCTCCACTTTCCGATACGACCATTCTTGCCTCATCGGTAACGGACACACCTCTTTTCAAACATATCCGCTACATGATGATCACAACAGTTCCCTCTATGTTGATCACGCTCGTTATCTTCACGGTAGCCGGTCTTTCACACGAAGCGACGGCGACAGACCAGATCGAACAATACTCGATCGCCCTGAACAATACGTTCCATATCACACCGTGGCTGCTGATCGTACCGGTCGTCACTGGCATCCTGATTGCGAAAAGAGTTCCATCGATCATCACGCTGTTCATTTCGGCGGCATTGGCAGGCATGTTCGCGCTGATTTTCCAGCCACACCTGTTGCTGGAAATTTCCGGTTTACCGGAAGGAAACATCCAATCCAATTTCAAGGGCCTATTAATGACATTTTACGGCAGTACAAGCATAAAAACCGGAAATCCGGAACTGAATAGCCTGGTTGCCACGCGAGGCATGTCAGGCATGATGAATACGATTTGGCTGATCCTTTGTGCCATGTGTTTCGGCGGGGCGATGGCGGCAAGCGGAATGTTGGGCAGCATCACTTCCGTATTTCTGCGCTTTATGAAACGGACGGTCGGGCTGGTAACGTCGACTGTCGCATCGGGACTATTCCTCAACATCTGTACGGCCGACCAATATATTTCCATCATCTTGACTGGAAATATGTTCAAGGATATTTATGAAAAGAAAGGATACGAAAGCCGTCTGCTGAGCCGTACGGTAGAAGACTCGGTCACCGTCACTTCCGTACTAATCCCGTGGAATACTTGCGGTATGACACAGGCAACGATCCTCGGAGTAGCGACATTCACCTACCTTCCTTATTGCTTCTTTAATCTAATCAGCCCGTTGATGAGCATCACGATTGCTGCGATCGGGTTCAAAATAAAAAGGAAAAATGAAAAAGCTAAAAGTGTCGTTGCTGGCTAAGGTTGTCATTGCCATCGCAGCCGGCGTTGTGTTCGGGCAGTTCCTGCCCGGCGGGATCGCCCGCATCTTTGTTACATTTAATTCTTTGTTCGGCAACTTCCTGTCGTTTTCGATCCCACTCATTATTCTAGGGTTGGTGACACCAGCCATCGGGGAATTAGGCAAAGGGGCCGGCAGATTGCTGGCCTTGACCGCACTGATCGCATATGGCTCAACTATCTTCTCTGGTTTCTTCACCTATTTCAGCAGTTCGGCAATCTTCCCACATATCCTACCGGTCAACACGGAGTTAACAGCAATGGAAAATCCCGAAGACTTCATGTTGCAACCCTATTTTATAGTCGCCATGCCACCTTTGATGGATGTCATGACAGCTTTGCTTCTATCCTTCACCATCGGGCTTGGCTTGTCTTATATTAATGGGGAAACATTGCGCGAATCCTTTTCCGATTTCCAGAAAATCATTACGAAACTGATCGAGGCGGTTATCATCCCTTTATTGCCGCTTCATATCTTCGGCATTTTCCTGAACATGACGGTGAGCGGGCAAGTCATGGGCGTGATTACCATGTTCTTGAAAGTGATAATCGTGATATTTGTCCTGCATGTGTTGCTATTACTTATCCAGTTTACGATTGCCGGCAGCATGAGTGGGAAAAATCCGTTGCGGCTACTGAAAAATATGCTTCCGGCTTACGCGACCGCACTGGGGACACAATCCTCAGCCGCCACCATCCCTGTAACATTGGCTCAGGCGGTCAAGAACGGGGTGCGGGAGAACATCGCAATCTTCGTCATTCCCCTCTGTGCCACTATCCATCTGGCAGGTAGCACGATGAAGATTACCGCCTGCGCGATGGCAATCATGTATATGTCAGGCGAACCCGTCACCTTCACTTCTCTTGCCGGATTCATCATGATGTTAGGAGTCACAATGATAGCTGCTCCCGGTGTACCGGGTGGCGCTATCATGGCAGCACTCGGATTACTGCAAAGCATGTTAGGGTTTAACGAGACATTACAGGCGCTGATGATCGCACTTTACATCGCGATGGACAGTTTCGGGACTGCTTGCAACGTGACAGGCGACGGAGCAATTGCGGTCGTAGTGAACAAGATTGCCGGTGAGTAAATCATAAATCACACAGCCTTTCGACTCCCTTTTCCCGCATCATGGTTGCCGTAATATGAGCACAAGCATAAGCATCAGCCATTGCATGGTGATGATAGGTCAGATCGTATCCGCAATGAGCGGCAACAGTCTGTAGTTGGTGGTTAACCAGGAAAGGATACATGCGCCTCGACAAACGGCAGGTGCAATAAAACTGATATTTGGGATAGGCAAGGTCATAGGCTTCGTGAGCTGCCCGTAGGCAACCTTCGTCAAAAGAACTGTTATGGGCAACCAGTGGGATATCTTGCAATCTGCCGGCTATCCTGGCCCAGGCTTCCTCAAAGTCGGGAGAGTCGATTGTATCCTGCATGGTTATGCCATGAATGGCAGTAGTAAACCGAGTGTAGAAGTTCGGATAGGGACGGACCAGCGTGTAAACAGAATCGATTACCTTATTGTCCTCAATAATAGCAACCCCGATACTGCAAATACTACTGCGCTTTCCATTAGCGATCTCAAAGTCAATTGCGGCAAAGCGTTCCATACTTTTCTAATTGATAATTGTCAATTGACAATTAATCCAACGGACAACTGACAATCAAGAAAAGCATTCATTGGCCTTTCTTTAATTGCCAATTGTCCATTGTTAATTGTCAATTATTTACTAAAGTCTCTCGGTGTCGGCACTCCCGGAAGCGGTTTGCGGTTCTGGAGTTCTTTCATGACCTCCTGAATGGCACGGTCGAGTTGCTGGTCTTCACCGTTCCATTCTTTGACGGGATCATTATCGATCAGGATGTCAGGATCGACACCATGATTCTCAATAATCCAGCTACCGGTTTTCGGATCGAAACTTGTGAAGAAAGGTACACGGATGTCCGTCCCGTCCATATAAGGTAACGAGCCACTGATACCGACAATTCCACCCCACGTACGAGTCCCGATCAGTTTGCCCAATCCCAGCGCACGGAAGCCCCACGGGAAGAGGTCGCCGTCGGAAGCCGAATATTTATTGATCAAGCATACTTTCGGACCTACTTGCACGGCATCGGGAACAGTTCCGATACGGGCTGAACCACGACGCATCGTCAACCGATACGGTTCACGGGAAAGGCGTTCGAGGATCATCGGCGAAACATTACCCCCCCCATTGGCACGGTCGTCAATAATCAAACCTTCCTTGTCGAGCTGCGGATAGAAATAGCGGGAGAATTCATTCAGTCCTTCTGGTCCCATATCCGGAATATAGATATAGCCGATCTTGCCGTTCGATGCTTTGTCGACTTTCTTAATATTATCCTGTACCCAGTTATAATGATACAAAGAATATTCTTCTTCCAGCGGACTGATCACGGTTTTGCGTGCTCCCTCCAACTGCGGTTTGCTGTTCAACAAAATCTCCGTCGGGACACCAGCCTTGCCGACCAACAACGAATACATGTCTTTCACACTGTTTGTCGGCACACCGTCGATCGCCACGATAAACTCGCCAGCCTTCGCCTCAATGCCCGGCTCCGTCAACGGAGAACGCAACGACTTGCTCCAGGAAGCGCCCGGCAAGATCTTTTCCAAACGGAAGAAACCACTCTTATCACGGGAGATCTCAGCGCCTAACAGCCCCGTCTTTATCCTGTCGGGACGTTCTACTTCACCCGGATTCACATATGCATGACCACAGTTCAGTTCGCCGATCATTTCACCGATGATGTAGTTCAAATCCAGACGTGTCTTGGCATATGGGACAAGCACCTGATATTTTGCTTTGACCGCATTCCAATCTACCCCATGCATATTCTCTAGATAGAAACCATCGCGATAAGCCCGCCATGCCTCATCAAAAATCTGCGCCCATTCCTTCGGATAATCGACCGCAATCTTCATATTCGATAAGTTCACCGGATCACCCAAGTCTGCCTTTCCCGAAGGAATATCCGTCACATAAAGAGCATCACCTTTGAAGAAGAGCACTTTCTTGCTACCGGGTTCGACACCCATAGAAGCGCCATCGGCCACCACGTCTTCCTTCTGCTCTTTCAAGTCGAATACTCTCGTACCGCCACGTCCCCAGTAGTAAACCTTGTTTCCGTCTGAATAAAAATTCCCATAATAGGAAGGACTCACCGGCAACTTGACGACACGATCCGTAATCCCATCGAAATCGATCTTGACAACAGAAGTGGCAAGCTCTTCTTTCCTTGTCTCCTCCTTCTTAACCGATGTATTTTTCTTTGATTCCTCTTTAGCAACAGCGACTTCCGCATCTTTCTCAATGAAAGGCGAAGGAGTATCTTTGGACAACAACGTCAAGTAAACCCCGTACATATTATTATAGACATGGTTCCATTCCAGCGATCCATAAGTCGGATTAAAATCACGGGCAGATGCAAAAACCAGATATTTACCGTCCGTACTGAATACCGGGGAAGAGGAATCATACCACTTGTCTGTCACCGGGTATTCTTTCTTTTCAGCCAGATTATAAACATAAACGATGCTATATTCATTGTTCCCTGTACGGGTATAAGTCAGCCACTTACTATCCGGCGAAAAAGTCACTCCCCGCGGCTCGCCCATCGGGTCCTGCAACAAGGTCGTCACCTGCTTTGTTGCAACGTCCAAGAGATTCATACGGTTCTTACGATCCGTATAAACAACCGCTTTGGAATCCGGGCTTAGTTCAAAACCGCGGATATAAGTGTCATTATCCTTTGTCAGCTGGACGTGTTCACCTCCAATGGCATCCTGCATATAGAGTTCTGTCTCTCCGGTCGCATCCGAAATATAGACGATGAATTTGCCGTCGGGCGACCATTGCGCATTGCGGTCGTGTGCTCCTGGCGAACGGGTGATATTCTTTGTCACACCCTTCTCAACCGGCAAGTTGAACACTTCGCCACGGGCAGTCACCACTAAACGTTCACCGTCGGGCGACAGGCAGGCCTCGGTAATATAGTCAGCTCCATCCTTAATTTCGCTACGGGCGTAAATATTGTCGGAAGTCAAGGTGATGTTCACCTTTTCGGGCTTCTTACTCCCAGCATCCATCTTATAAATATAGCCGCCATTTTCGAAAACGATCGTATTGCCATTTGCGCTTGGGAACTTTACGTCGTATTCGGTAAAGTCAGTGACTTTGTCCGTCTGTTTGGTCTTCGTATTATAAACAAAGATGTTCATTGTTCGGTCACGGTCGGAAAGAAAGAAGATTTCATCGCCGATCCACATCGGGATAATGTCCTGTGCAGGATTGTCCGTAATGTTTTCGACTGTCTTCTTATCGGAACTATAGATCCAGACATCATCCGCCATCCCGCCTTTGTAGTATTTCCAGGTACGGAACTCCCGCATGACACGGTTATAAGCCAACTGTTTACCATCGGGAGAATAGCTGCAGAATCCACCTTCAGGAAGAGGTATGGCTTCAGACAAGCCACCCTCCTTTTCCACCGTGAACAACTTTCCGCTAAAGCCATCGCTGATGCGGTTGCGATACACAATCCGACTGCCATCAGGCGTCCAGGTCATCACGATATTGTTCGGTCCCATACGATCACCCAAGTCATCCCGGCTGTTTGTTGCCGTATAGGTCACACGCAGCGGTTCTCCACCCGTCACCGGCATGGTATACACTTCTGTATTACCATCGTATTGCCCGGTGAATGCAATCGTTTTGCCGTCCGGTGAAAAACGAGGAAACATTTCGTACCCCACATGCGAAGTCAGGCGCCTGGCTTCGCCACCCGTAGCCGGAACCTTGTAGAGGTCGCCCGCATACGAGAAAACAATCTCATTGCCGTTCGTAGCCGGGAAACGCAACAAACGCGCTTCGTCCACCGCCATCGACAGTGAAGGGACACCAGCCAGAACCAATAAAGAAAAGATAAGTTTCTTCTTCATACCTAATTATCGTTTAGTCAACCGACAAAGGTAAAAAAAGTAAAGCTCAAAATATATTCCGATGCAGATATTCCTTTATTTTCCACCACAATAATTGCCGTTTCGCAACAAAAAGAGACCAGCCCCCCAACATTCTCCCCGTTTGCTTATAAAATTCAGGATCACAAACCAATATGCACTGCCGGTCCATACTTGCTGCAGAAAACAAATAGAAACAGCCGTTCCTCAACAGAATACCCAAAGTATCATTCTTACAGACAAAACCGACAATATCTACAAAATTAATAATACCAACTGATGAAAAAGAAAACGAAGACTCCTTAAACTCCACATGATGCAAGACGACATAAGGCCGCAATTGCCAAAAAAGCTCAGTAATATTGGCAGGATCAAGTTTTTTCAAAAAAGATAGCAACCATTGCTCCTGAAGACTTGAAATAGATAAAGGTAATTCCATATTTACTTAAATTCGACCTGAAAAAATCCCATATATCCAACAATTCCCCAATTAGATGGTTATTATAAAGAAACGTGGGAATTAACAACATACACTCGATTAAGGACCTCGAATAACCTATAACTAGTTGTATGCAATAATTACCCACGTTTTTTATCTTGAATACGCAAGTGCATAAACACCCATCTTGCATGACAAGAAAAAACGCGAACAAAATTCACATACTATCCACTAGTTATCTAGAAATTTCGAGGTTTCAATCAAGAGATAATATATAAACTTTCGTGTTCACCACCAAAGTTGTACCAGCGATAACGCTTTATCCAGCTTACTGTACACGACAAAGATAAACAGAAGATTCAAAAATCCGATATTCCTCCTTCCTTTTTTCAAGGTTCTTTAGAAAAAACACAGAAAAAGCCGGCTACGGCGGAATATCATCTATTCCATTGTAGCCGGCCACTTTTAACTAATACCTACTTTTTATATCGCTTTATCTCTAAAGACAGACATCAATAGTAACCTTCATTCTGTTCTTCACTGAGCTCGCCAACAGGATTCAGACGGTCGATGTGTTTCTGCGGGATAGGACGAAGTTTGTGATACGGTTTAATGTAGATTGCATCCGGATTGTATTTCTTCACCCAATCATACAGCAGTTCACAACGAACCAAATCTTCCCAACGATTAGTTTCTCCCAATAATTCACGTCCGCGTTCGTTCAGAATAAATTCGATAAAATCACCTTGTAGATCAGCCGGAGAAACTTTAAGTGCATCATACGTACTCTTCGTATCGTTCACTCCACCTTCGAAAAGCCAGATCTGCTGGTCTTTTTGCTCACCTTCGGCCCAAGCGGCACGCTTGCGGATCACATTGATATATTCAGCAGCCTTGTCGAAATCACCTTTACGACCGGCAGCTTCCGCTGCCAACAAATACGTTTCTCCCAAACGCATACGCACCCATTCGCGAGACCCCTTTTCTTCAGACACAGAAGGACGGCTCGGATCAAGGTATTTCACCAGTGACGGAAAATAACGGATCGAATGCATTTCGCGAGGGAAATAAGAATAAGTATAGTCAGCACGCAATTTCCGCATCTCGTCACTATTAGAAGCAAGCCCTGTTTCCTGCATCGTATAATAAATCGCCGTATCGCCATGCTGGAATTTCAACTCGCCCTCTATTTGCCCTTTAGAAGGATCCGGCGTAAAATAGACGTTTCCGTCATAAGAAAGCGACTCCCAAACAGGCAGCGTGCTTACATTATTTGCATAGTAGACCCATTTGAAACTCTTATAAAAACGTGAATCATGCAAACGATCGAATAAATCGTCCATCGTTTTCTTTGTCGCCACGTGACGACGGTACGGACGACCGTTTTCAATATCTCTCAACATACCCGGCTGATCTTCATACCAAGACAGCCAATAGAGGTGCTGCTTGTTACCATCTCCGTTAAACATCGGCTCGGTTGTGAACTGCACGGCAAACACAGCTTCGGAGTTCCCCTGATTCTTGATATCCCACAGAGAGGAGAAGTTTTCTTGCAAAGCATAAGCCCCACTGTTAATCACTTGCTCAGCATAATAAAGCGTACTATCCATATCTGTCGCTTTCTGACCACGCGCATCTTTGACTGCGCTACCACGAGTCAGATAAACCTTCGCCAACAAATGGGCAGCTGAGTAACGTGTGGCACGTCCTAAAACAGAAGCCTTCTCCGGTAAATTTTCGGCGGCATTACGTAAATCACTGATAATAACACTATAAACATCAGCGATCGGAGCACGCTTGAAGTCCGTCCGAATCTCGAAACTACCTTCCGTGACCAAAGGAATACGCCCGAACTGCTGCACCAAATCAAAATATAAATAGGCGCGGATAAATTGCATTTCGGCATAACTTTGTATTTTCACACTCTCCAACAAGTCTTGGGAATCCCGAATCTTCTGCATGGCGATATTGGCATCACTAATCCCTTTGTAGTGATTTTCCCACATTTCATACAGAATACCGTCGTCCGGATTCAACTGTGTCGCATATTTATTATACGATTCACGATTACTACCATCTTCCCCTTCCGTGAACAAATCGGTTCCTAATTCGGTCAATACATCGAAACGTTCACCACCAACTCCCCAACGAAGGAAACCGTAAGCTGCCGTAATGGCTGCATTTACACCGGCTTCCGTTTCATAATAATCGTACGACATCACCGGTGCATCGTCTTCGCTTAACCAACTACTGCAACTTGAAGCAGATAACATCAGACCTGCCAGCATATAGCAATATACAGATTTCATTTTCATTCTTTGATTTATTAAGATTAAAATTACAAAGTCAAGTTTATACCAAAGATCCAGGAACTGACACTCGGAGTGCCGAAACCACTACCGTTAGTTTCAGGATTACCGGCCGAATTTACTTTAGCTGCTTCCGGATCAATACCCGTATAATTGGTAAAGATAAACGGATTCTGGGCTGTAAAATAAACACGCAGTTTCTCCACCAGGAACTTATTGGTCAAGGTCTTCGGCAAGGTATATCCCAATGTCATTGTCTTTACACGCAAGAAATCCGCTTTTTCATAATAAGTGGATGTGATGTAAATCGGGCGCTCCTCATCGATACTCGGACGAGGATAAGCGTTCGTCGGGTTATTCGGTGTCCAGTAGTCGACTTTCACACCACCGTTACGTCCGCAATGTTCCAATGCATAAATGTCGTTATACAACATAGCGCCGAAACTCGCATATAAAAAGACCGACAGGTCGAAACCTTTATAGTTGAAAGTATTCACCATACTGGCAATCAACTTCGGACGTGGGTTTCCCAGAATCTGCTTATCGGCATCCGTAATCTTATAGTCGCCATTCACATCCTGTATCTTGATATCGCCCGGAGCAAACTCTGTACCGTTGGCGGCGAATTTTGCCATCTCGGCAAGATCTGACTCCGTGTTCTGCCAGATACCTACTTTCCGGTAGTCATAATGAACATTCACCGGCTGGCCGATAAACCATTTGCTACCAATATCGTCGTTCTTGCCATTATACAGTTCAACGATTTCTTCCTTGTTGGAAGACAGCATCAAATCAGTTGTCCACTGGAAGTCTTTCGAATTGATGTTCATAGAGTTGATAGAAACTTCTATACCCTTATTACGCGTTTTACCCACATTCGACAGCACATCGGGAAAACCGGAAACAACCGGTAACTGGCGTTTCAGCAACAAATCATGTGTATTCTGCATATACAAGTCAATCGTACCGTTGATACGTCCTCTCAACACACCGAAATCGATACCTAAATTCCACTGATCCGTCGTTTCCCAAGTCAACAGACTGTTCGCCATCGCATTCGGGGCATATCCGATCGTTGGAGTTCCACCATTGTCAAACGGATAACGGATCAACGACAACGTACCTTTCGTTTGGTAAGGATCTACAGCCGAATTACCAGTCTTACCAAAACCAAGTCTTAGTTTCAGGTTATCCAACCATCCGGATGTACTCGACATGAAAGATTCTTCATTGATACGCCATGCCAATGCGGCAGAAGGGAAAAGCACCCACTTGTGTCCGTCAGCCAGACGGGACGAACCGTCATAACGGGCAGAAACCGTCAACAGGTAACGTCCTAAATAGTTATAATTGATACGTCCCATGAAGGAAGCCATATTCCATTTAATCATCGAACTGCCAATCGTGTTGGTCACCAATCCCGACCCTAAATCATAATATTTCAGATTATCAGCCGGCAGGTTCTCCATTGCAACATTCACATTTTCCTTTTTATCTTCCTGGATAGACTGCAACAAAGTCACACCCAGCGTGTGCTTGTCATTAAACGTCTTATCGTAAAAAAGCATATTTTCCAGCGTAAACATCGTGTATTTATCCACTGCGTTCTTTGCGTATGAAGTACCCATGCCCCGGTTGCTGGTTTCGGCGGAACGGAACTCGTAGTCCTGCACGGTACGGGCATCGATACCCAAATTCGAACGGAATTTCAAACCGTCGACTGGCAGTTTGATATCCAAAGAATAGCTGCCTAAATAACGGGTAGTCTTCAACGGACGATCCACAGCACCCGGAACAAGGTCCATCATCGTATTATATACATTATAAGAACCCGGTAGCGGAATAATCTCGCCGTTTTCATCCCATAACTGTGCCAACGGGCTTAAACGCCAACCACCGGCGAGTCCGGCCCCACGTTGCTGAATGGCATGCGAATATTGCGTCTGTGCCCCGATCTTCACATATTTGTTGATTTCGTGGTTTAGATTCAAACGGATCGAATAACGTTCATAATCCTCATCCTTGAAAATACCGTTATTCTTATTGTAAGTAGCGGAAGCCAGGAAGTTCGTCCGTTCGCCACCGCCTCGGATACTCAATTGATGGTCGGTCACCATACCGGTACGGGTTACATGATCCATGTAACGGGTCGTACGCACACGGGACGGATAATAGACACCATCGTCACCCCAACCCATCATGACCGATTCCATGATCGACGGGTCGCGTGTAAATCCTGGGCAAACCATATCCTGCTCCCTTGAAGCCACATCCGAGTTGTAGCGGATCGAATTATTGCTCGTATTGCGATAAGACTCGCGCGTATATTCGGCATATTCCGGACCATCCCAGAAATCGAGCTGGTTCAAAATTGTCTGAGCCCCGACATATCCGTTATAATCGATCTGCGTCTTGCCTGATTTCCCCTGCTTGGTCGTAATCAGGATAACACCGTTCGCACCACGAGCACCATAGATTGCTGTTGCCGACGCATCCTTCAACACTTCCATCGACTCTATATCCGACGGGCTGATTTCGCCAATACCGCCAGTAACAGGAACACCATCAATCACATACAACGGATCATTGCTTGCCGTGATCGAACGTTTACCACGGATCATCACGTTCGGAGTAGAGCCCGGCGACCAGTTGGCGTTTGAAACGACAACCCCCGGAATACGTCCCTGCAAGGCTTCCGATGCCGTAGAGGTCGGGACAGCTGAAATCTTGGCAGCATTGACAGAGGCGACAGCTCCAGTCAAGTCTCTTTTCTTTACCGTACCATAACCGACCACGACAACTTCATCCAAACCTTGTGCATCCTCTTTCATCAGGATGTCAAACGTATTCTTGTTATCGATCTTTACTTCCATAGGCAAAAAACCGATATAGGATATTTCCAGCATTTCCCCCGGAGCAGCCTCTAAAGAGAAGTTTCCATCCATATCTGAGATGGTCCCATTAGTCGTTCCCTTGACTACGATATTCGCTCCAGCCACCGGAAGACCTGTTTCATCGGTAATCACACCAGATATTTTCTTGGTTTTTCGCTGTTTCACGGGAGCCTGCGCTTCTGCCTTAACGATAACGATCGTCTTATTGCTCACTTTGTAGGAAAGGCCGTGTTTTTCCAGTACCTGAGACAGGATATCCTTTAACGGGCGATTGGAAGCAGAAACGACTACATCAGGATTTTCACTCAGGATAATATCCCGGTAAACAACTGAAAAAGAAGTTTGTGCCTCCAGATTCTTAAAAAATTCTTTCAATGTGACATTTTGCAAATTCATCGACATTGTTTGCGAAATGTCCTGTGCGTACATGGTTGTACACAAAAACAGGAGTGCTGTACTCCGAAATACTTTCTTCATGACTATGATAAATAGACTTAAGTTAAAATTAAACAATTGATTTTTAAAAACACTTTTTCTTAGATTTCACCTGTTCATCCCATAGGCTTATTTTATTTTTGATTGATTAGGCTTATTAATCGTAACGTTATTTCCTATGATCTTATAATTAAATCCATATTGAAATTTCAAAGCTTCCATGACATACGGAAGTTGTTCGTCCTTAAAAGAACCGGAAATCTGATCGTTCGCAATCTCCGGACATAGCAGGTCAATATGCACACCATACCATCTTTCGATCTTTTGGAACACCGAACCCAACTTCTCCGATTCGAACACCAGATGATTTTGCGTCCACGCGGTTTCTTTTACATTGTCTGTATTGTGAAAACTGATTTTCCCATTATTTTTCGAATAGATCGCTTTCTGCGACGGTTTCAGGATAAAACTTTCAGAAGGCGACTTGGAATCGTAGAGGCGCACGGAGCCTTCAATCAAGGAAGTCTCTACAAAGTCATTCTCCTCATACGAATAGACATTGAAGCAAGTCCCCAGCACTTCGATATTCAAATTGCCGACCTGCACGACAAACGGATGTTTCCTGTCCTTGGAAACCTGGAAGTACCCCTCGCCCTTCAAACGGGCGACACGCTTTCCGTTGACATAGGCGTAGGACAAAGAGCTTTCCGAATTCAATTTGACAGAACTCTTATCCGGCAAGGTCAACTGCACCTTATCTCCGGCCGGAACTTCCGCCAAGAAAGAAGAGTTCGCATTTTGCAATTCATGCAGAAGAGAAAAGTTCCACACCGTAACGGACAAGACGGCAATCACGGCCGCCGCCGCCACGATACGGGACCAGCGTATGGAGATTTTAGGAGGATGTATCTGCAGACGAAGTCTCCGATGAATTTCCCGCTTACGACCGACTTCCATAGACGGATAAACCGTATTCTCATCCCAAAACGCTTCCATCCTTTCGGCCAGTTTCTGGTCCGAAAGATGATTCAAGGACACCTTGAAGTCCTCGAAATCTTTCCGGTTGGTCTTTCCCCTTAAGAATTGAGAATATAATTTATCAAATAAATCGGTCATAATTTGTTGCTTGTTTATAGTTACACGAAAGAGTACCGAAAAAGTACCAGGCGTTTTTATATGTTCTAAAGCATATTCCTGTTTCTTCCCCTATAATACGCTCGAAGTTTCCTTTAGCGAAACTTTCTGTTTCACCGTACGAACTTTTAGTTCCAAGCGCTGAAACTATCTGGAACTCCAAGAGCCGCTTGGGGAAAGGAAAGCAAGCTTCTCTAGTTTTCTTATATGAAAAGGGCGAAAAGATAATTATATTTCCGGAGTTCCTCACGCAGAATCTTTAACGCTGCGGACAAATGATTCTTTACCGTTTGCTCGGAAATATCCGAAAGAGCGGCTATTTCGGCATTGCTCATTCCCTCTTCACGACTCATTTCAAAAATGTTCCGCTGCGCGGGGGTCAGCTTTTGCTTAGCTATCGCCAGCTTGTCGATAAAGTCATCGTAATATATTTTTTCTACGGAAGTGTTATCCAAAAGATGTTCGTCTTCACAAAAGCGTACGTAATCTTCAAAATCCGGACGGTTGATCTGTTGGCGGAAAACATCGATCACATGGTTCTTGGCAATCGTGAACAACATGGATTTGAAAGAGCCTTCAACAGACAAGGAGGCACGCATGTTCCACAGCTTGAGGAACGTCTCCTGTACGATATCTTCCGCCTGGACAGATGATTTCGTATGCAGCAAGGCGAAACCGTACAAAGAATCCGCGTACATATCATATAATGTATCGAACGCCTCATAGGAACCACGTTTAAGTTTTTCTATAGTATTGCTATGTATCTCTGTTTCATGCATATTCACCTCTTTCACCCCTCACTTTGAGTTCGTAAAGATAGAAATAAACTACTAAACAGCTACTATTAAGTTTATTTCTATCTTTTTTTATAATAATACCGTATCTTTACACCCATAAAAACGCAAAGCATGAAATCATTATTTATCCTAACTTCAGCACTACTGTTTACGGCAAACGTGCTGGCCGAAAATGATCCGCTATGGATGCGCTATCCGGCAATTTCTCCAAACGGTGAAACGATCGCCTTTACTTACAAAGGCGATATCTACACCGTTCCGGCAAACGGTGGCAAAGCTACCCAGTTAACAACCCATCCGGCTCACGATACGCGCCCGATCTGGTCGCCTGACGGCAGCAAGATCGCGTTTGCTTCTGACCGGAACGGAAATTTCGATATCTTCATCATGGATATGGAAGGAGGCAGCCCGAAACAGTTGACCACTCACTCCGCAAATGAATATCCGGAAACGTTCAGTGATGCAAAGCACATTCTCTATTCGGCCGCGATCCAGCAGGATGCGAAAGACAGCCAATTCCCCTCCGGGCAATTTCCACAAATCTACCGGATCGGTATCAATGGAGGGCGCCCCGAACTCTATTCTTCCCTCGCCATGGAAAGCCTAGCTTTGAACAAGAAGGGTGACAAACTCTTATACCAAGACAAGAAGGGATATGAAGATCCTTGGCGTAAACACCACCAGTCTTCCATCACACGGGACATCTGGTTGTGCACCCTCGATCGGGAACACTCCTTCCAAAAAATAACTTCCTTTAAAGGAGAAGACCGTAATCCGGTATGGGCGACAGACGGTTCTTCCTTCTACTATCTGAGTGAAGAAAAAGGAAGTTTCAATATATTCAAAAACGACCTGACCGGCAGAAATAGCCGGCAGATAACCAATCATACCATGCATCCCGTCCGTTTCCTAACTTCCGACAACAACGGCAACCTCTGTTACGGATACGATGGCGAAATCTATACGGTCAAAGAGGGTACACAGCCTAAGAAAGTGGATGTACAGATCATCTCGGATAAGGTGGAGAACGACCTGATCCATCAACTCAAGGCAAGCGGAGCCACCGATATCGCAGTTTCCCCTAATGGCAAAGAAGTCGCTTTTATCGTGCGCGGCGATGTATATGTAACCTCGGTCGACTACGAAACTACCAAACAAATCACCAACACACCGCAGCAGGAGCGCGATCTCGATTTCAGCCCAGACGGACGCTCATTGGTTTACTCGGCCGAACGGGGCGAAACCTGGGGCGTTTATCAAAGCAGCTTGGTACGCAAGAACGACAAATATTTCACATACGCACAGGAATTGAAAGAAGAACCGTTGGTGGTAAATTCGCAGACCTCTTTCCAGCCGATGTATTCTCCGGACGGAAAGGAAGTCGCTTTCTTGGAAAACCGTACGACTCTACGCGTGATTAATTTGAAAAACAAACAGGTACGCACCGTCCTGGATGGTAAATATAATTATTCGTATGCCGACGGCGATCAATATTATCAATGGTCACCCGACAGCAAATGGTTCCTCGCTAAATATATCGCGATCGGAGGATGGAACAATACGGACATCGTTTTGGTGAAAGCGGACGGCAGCGGCGAAATGACCAACCTGACCGAAAGCGGCTACTCCGACAACAACGCCAAATGGGTGCTGGATGGAAAAGCGATGATCTGGTCGTCTGACCGGGCCGGTTATCGCAGTCATGGCAGTTGGGGAGCAGAAGATGATATTTACATCATGTTCTTCGACGGCGAAGCATACGACAAGTTCCGCCTCACCAAAGAGGAACAAGCTTTGTTGGACGAAGAAAAAGAGGACAAAGATAAGGACGAAAAAGACAAGGACAGCAAGAAAGACAAGGATAAAGACGATGACAAGAAAGACGAAAAAGCAGATAAGCCGGTCGAACCGCTTAAATTCGACTTGGCCAATCGTAAAGACCGTATCATGCGCTTGACCGTCAACTCGTCATTCTTAGGTGACGCCGTCCTGACGCAGAAAGGCGACAAGCTATATTATTGCGCCGCATTCGAAAACGGTTACGACCTATGGGAACACAATTTCAAGGAGAACACCACCAAACTACTGATCAAAGGTGTCGGTGGTGGAACGATGTTCCCCGACAAGAAAGGCGAGAACATTTTCCTCGTTTCGGGAGGCCAGTTGAAGAAGATCGAAATCAAGGACAGCAAAACGAAACCGATCGCATTCAAAGCCGAATTTTCATATCGCCCGGCGAAAGAACGCGAATATATATTCCATCACACCTGGCGCCAAGTATTAGACAAGTTCTACGATCCCAAAATACATGGTATCAATTGGGCCGGATATGGAAAGGCATACGAAAAATTTCTTCCGCATATCAACAATAACTACGATTTCGCAGAAATGCTTTCTGAAATGTTAGGCGAACTAAACGGTTCACATACCGGTGCACGCTACCGCTCTGCATCTTCCGCACCAGCAACAGCTAGCTTGGGCGCTTTCTATGACAACAATTACACAGGCGACGGTTTGAAGATTGAAGAAATCATCGCCAAAGGCCCGTTGACAAAAGCCGACACCAAGATCAAGCCTGGCTGCATCATCGAAAAGATAGACGGCACGAATATCAAGAGTGGAGAAGATTACTATCCGCTATTAAGCGGCAAAGCCGGCAAGCAGGTACTACTGTCCGTTTACGATCCGGCAACCAAAGAACGTTTCGAAGAACAAGTCAAACCGATCACCTACGGCACACAATCCGATTTGCTTTACAAACGTTGGGTGGAACAGAAGCGCCAGATGGTCGACAAGCTGTCGAACGGAAAGATCGGATATGTACATGTCAAAGGCATGAACAGCGAAAGTTTCCGCGATACCTATTCCGAGCTGTTAGGTCGTTGCCGCGAGAAGGAAGCCGTGATTGTCGATACGCGCCATAACGGTGGCGGTTGGCTTCATGAGGACCTGGCAATTTTGTTGAGTGGAGAACTGTATGCTAAATTCACTCCGCGCGGACAGTTCATCGGAAACGATCCGTTTAACAGATGGCTGAAACCGTCATGCGTACTGATGTGCGAAGACAATTATTCGAACGCCCACGGTTTTCCCTGGACATATAAGACGTTGAAAATCGGCAAACTGATCGGCGCTCCCGTACCGGGAACGATGACTGCCGTATGGTGGGAAACCCAAATTGACCCGTCAATCGTTTTCGGTATCCCGCAAGTCGGCATGCAAGATATGCAGGGCCGCTATCTCGAAAACCAACAACTCGAACCTGACATCGAAGTCTACAACTCCCCCGAATCACAGCTAAGAGGCGAAGATCACCAGCTGGAAGAGGCGGTAAAAGAGATGTTGAAAGAGGTACAAAAGTAATATTATGTGCGATCTCAAAGCGGCTCTCATCCACTGCTACGGAATGGGAGCCGTTCTTTTTTGTACGCAATTCACGTACTTATCCTTCACTTTTTGCCGTACTTATAAGATTCAATGTTTATCCAAACGAAAGCATTACCAGTTCTGCCTTCACCCGATAATATGACTTCATTATTTCTCTACGAACATAAACAGAAGGGATAAAACATAGTTACATTTAACTGTCATACTATCACTAATTGTCTTTTATCTATTGAATATCAATAAACTCAAGCAATGATAGTAGGTATGATGGATGCCTATTTCATCTATCATACTATCATTAACCGCCTGTCCGACATTTTTCTTCACATTACTTATTTTCAATAACATAATAAGATAAACCCATTGACACCCGGGTCTCGATATCATTCACACTCGGGTGTCAAGACCGTTCACATCCGGGTGTAAAAAGCCTGTAAACGGGAATCTTCGGCACTTTTTCTGCCTGCTTGAAGCAAAATAAGTCACGTATTTCAACAAAAAAGGAACCATATCTAAAACGAGCAGAAGAACGACACAAAAAACGGAACCGTAAAATCTACGATAATCCCATGAAAAATTGAAATGAAAACAAGGTCTTTTCCCGAATAACGAGTGATGATAGGCAAGGTCGTATCCATAGTCGTGGCACCTCCAGCACAGATAGGAGACAACCGGCCGAAATATTTGACAAAAAGAGGCGCACCGAGAAGAGCCATAATCTCGCGCATGATATTTGCCATTAAAGCGATTGTTCCTAATTCTGTGGCGAGTTGGACACCCAAAAAAGGTTCCTTCAATTGGGTAATCAAGATAGACGAAAGAGAATAATAGGCAAAACCGCTTCCTACCGCCAGACAATCAAATACACTCCACTGCGTAAGCAACAGACCGACCAAAGCCGAAAAGACCAGTGTCCCGGCAATCGTAGCCAAAGGGACCAAAAGCAGTTTCGGACGAATACTGCCGAGAATATCCTTTAGCTTCTTATCACTACCGATACTGAGCCCGACCTGAAACATTAGCAGGTATAAGACATATACCGTAATGTCGTTTTCAATGACAACATCGGGCAGCCAGCCACTCCATCCCAACAAGCAACCAAGCGCAAAAAATCCTACAACGATCAGACTTCCTTTCATCCGCAACTCCTTTCTTTAAAAAACAGACAATAGACTCCCCAGCCAGCCAATACACTCCCTACCGTACCAGCCAAGGCAAGCAGGAATGCCTGACCGCCCAACGTGACAAGATTATCGACAATATCCTTATTCGCACCGACAGATATTCCCAAAAGGAAAAGAAGCAAAAGGATCGTATAAGAAATAGGTTTGCCGATCTTTTGCAAAAGTTCGATTTTGCGCAAAAGATAGCCTGCGGCAATACCCGCGAACATAATACCAATGACAGTAAACATAGATAAAAAAAGATTATCGTGCTTGGACAGCTTTAACTATTTTAGTGAATGTAACAGGGATTACCATACCTTCTGCATTTGCTTTCCCTGTCAGTTTATTCTTGCCTTCCTGTATGAAAGTGAGTGAAACATAGGTTCCATCTACATAGAAATTGCATTTATAGGTATCGCTCTCTTTCTTGATTTCCTTCACGGTCATTTCCGTATCGCTGATCGTGAAAACAGCGGAAAGGTTTTCACCAGTTTTCTTGATCTGGCAAGTTCCTTTCTGATAACCGTAAGGAGCATCGGGAGCCGAGAAATTCCACAAACCAACAACCATGCCGAGAGTAAATTCCTGCGCATAAAGTGATAAACACATCATCATACAAAGAAGCGTAGTAAATACTTTTCCCATATTCGTCTTCATAATAAAATAGGATTAAATTAGACTTAGCGCTTCAAAGATAAGCATTATCGAATATAAATGAAGTAGTCAGGATAAGAATAAATAGAATAATGCATCTTTAGCAGAGTCCTACACGATCTCCTCCGACAAATTGTGGTCTCCCATGATTTGGAATACAACCCGGAACAAGTTATCCTTTAAAGTCAAAATACGTTTTATGAATTCATCCGTTCTCATCTCTGTCACAAAAGAAGAGTGAGGACGGGGACAGTTACAAATTTTACGAACTTTTTCCCGAAGAAAAGCAGGACATATACGTATATTGTTCTTTTTCATTATATTTGTAAAGTCAAAAATAACGATTTATTCATTTAGGAGATAAAACACAGATAATATAACATGAAGAAAACAATCCTATTCCTTCAGGCTGCAGTGGTCGGACTTCTGGCAGCTTGTAACCAACCGTCCGACGAGGAACAACTACGAGATGAAATTCAATATGTGAACCCATTTATCGGAACAGGCTTTCACGGGCATACCTTTCCCGGTGCTACCCGTCCGTTTGCTCTTGTACAGGTCAGCCCCGACACACATATCATGGGCTGGGATGCCAGTAGCGGATACCATTATGATGACAACCAAATATATGCTTTCAGCCATACACACTTATCAGGTACGGGTATCGGCGACTTGGGAGATGTGGCGATCCTACCTTTCTCCGGTGGTGACTCGATCAAACCGGTTGCGATTTTCAAGAAAGAGACGGAAAAAGCAACGCCAGGCTATTATGCAGTACGTCTCGACAATTTCGGAATTAATGTGGAGTTGACCAGTACGGACCGTGTCGGATTCCATAAATACACATACGATAATCCGAAGGACCGCCGTGTCCTTCTCGATCTCGGTCATGTGCTGCAACCGAACTGGGGACATAAGTTAGTAGGGAATGAATATCTTTTTGTAAACGATTCGACGGTGGAGGGGACTGTCAGGACGCAGGGATGGGCACATTTCCATTCTGTCTCTTACCGGATCACATTCTCGGAGCCGATCGAAACACTATACCAGTATATCGACGGAAATTTACGGAAAGATTCGCTGTTCTTGCGTCTCAACACACCAGACGATCTGAAATTCCATTACAAATTTGCGGAGAGCAACAAACCACTGTATGTAAAAGTGGCGATCTCTCCTGTCGATACGGACGGTGCAGAGAGAAACATGCTGGCCGAACTGCCGGGATGGGATTTCGATGCTACACGGGCTGAATCTGCACGTATCTGGAACAAAGCTTTAAACGATATCCGGATCGAAAGCTCCGATCCGAAAGTGATGGTGAACTTCTACACAGCTCTCTACCACACGATGATCGCACCTTATGCCTATCAGGATGTGGACGGGCGCTATTTAGGAATGGACAAGAAGGTGCACCGGGCGGAACCAGGTTATGTGAACTATTCTGTCTTCTCACTTTGGGATACTTTCCGCGCTTTGCATCCATTGATGACGATTATCCAACCAGAACGGGCTGCCGATTGGGGAAAAGTGCTCGTGCAAGGATATAAAGAAGGAGGAATCCTTCCGAAATGGCCGTTAGCTTCCAGCTATACAGGTTGCATGGTAGGTTATCCGGCAGTCTCTGTACTGGCAGATTTAGTGACTAAAGACCTGGCAGAAGGTGATCTGAACGTTTGGGCCGAAGCAGGCGCCCGTTCATCTGTCTACCGAAACGATCTGGCAGAGAAGTTCAAAGGAACACGTGAGTTGGATTTGATTACCCGCCACCCCTATTATAAGGAGAAATACGGCTTTGTCCCGGCCGACTCGGTTCCCGAATCTGTTTCCTGGGGATTAGAGATGGCCTACTATGACTGGTGTATTTCCCAAATCGCCGCTAAAGCAGGAAATACGGAACTGGCAAAAGAGTATGCAGCAAAGGCAGAATACTACAAACGCTACTTAGACCCGGAGACGAAGATGATGCGCGGGGTGATGGGTGACGGTTCTTTCCGTACACCGTTCAATCCCCGTTATTCTTCCCATATGAAGAGCGATTATACCGAAGGGAATGCCTTTCAATGGAGTTTCTTTGCACCTCATGATATGGACAACTTTATCTCCACGATCGGTGGTAAAAAAGAGCTGGAGACACGCTTGGACACATTATTCACCACCTCTTCCCAAGTTGATGGTGAAGAAGCCTCCGGGGATATCACCGGACTGATTGGTCAATATGCGCACGGCAACGAGCCGAGCCATCACATGGCTTATTTATATAACTGGACGGATTCTCCTTGGAAAGGGCAAGAGCGCCTGGATCAGATCATGCAAAATTTCTACACAAACGCACCGGACGGTATCATTGGAAATGAGGACTGCGGACAGATGTCCGCCTGGTATGTAATGAGTGCGTTAGGCTTCTATCAGATCGCTCCGGGAATTCCGGTCTATACATTGGGTCGTCCGATGATCGACAAAGCGCTTATTCATGTAAAAGGCGGTATTTTCGAGATCTTGGTAAAAAACAACAGTGCAGCCAACAAATACATCAAAGAGGTTAAACTGAACGGCAAAATCCTCGACACCCTGTTCATCAGTCACACCGACATCATAAAAGGCGGCAAGCTGGAATTTATCATGACCGATCAACCGGTTAAATAAATTCATATAAAGAAACATAAAAACAAAGGGCGGATCAGTACACTGGTTCGCCCTTTATCTTATATTTGTCCTTAAACAATTAAATAAAAAAGCTATGTTACTCACAACAACTAACACGATTGAAGGAAAAGAAATCACCCAGTACTTCGGAATCGTATCCGGTGAAACAATCATCGGAGCAAATGTATTCAAAGATTTCTTCGCAGGCATCCGGGATATTGTCGGAGGACGCGCAGGTTCTTACGAAAGCGTATTACGCGAAGCAAAAGAAACCGCCTTAAAAGAAATGAGCGATCATGCGACACAACTGGGTGCAAACGCTGTAATCGCCATAGATCTGGACTACGAAACAGTTGGGGGAAGTGGAAGTATGCTAATGGTTACTGCCGCAGGGACTGCTGTACGCTATCAATAATCCCGAAAATGAAATATTCTTTGTAGTTGGAAAAAAGAATTACATAAAAAAACTAAACCATATTTTCTGCAATCAAAATCAATAGTTTAAAGCAAAGAACTATTTCATAATACCAGAAGAAGTATCCCCTGACATCCACATGGCTTATGGGCTGTCGGGAACGAAAAAAGCCGACTCAAAACTGAATCGGCTTTCTTCACGGAGAACTTTCGCTCTCACTCCTAAAAAACGGCGGCTATCTACTCTCCCACTTTTA